>Ga0187892_10002659_pt1 | contig 34860 bp, 28 predicted proteins | sample MA1701073metaG_FD_139345 | JGI IMG/M metagenome (GOLD analysis project Ga0187892, IMG submission 139345) | Bio-ooze microbial communities from a basaltic lava cave in the Kipuka Kanohina Cave System on the Island of Hawaii, USA - MA170107-3 metaG ... | reverse complement strand
GGAAACGGTGCCAGGCACCGTTTTACACCCCCCGCGGGCCGAGGGCGGAGAGAGCTTCCTCGGCGATCGCTGCGTCGGGGGCGATCTCGCGCGCCTCCTCGAACCGGCGGATGGCATCGTCCTTCCGGCCGAGCTGCGAGAGGGCGATCGAGAGGTAGTAGAGGTCGTTCGCGCGGCTCGATTCGTCCCGAGGCGACACGTAGGCACGAACGCTCTCCTCGAGCAGCCGCCTCGCGCCCTCCGCGTCGCCGCGCCGGAGCGCGACGACGCCGAGCGTCCCCACGAACGCCGGGTGTCGCGCGACCGCCGTTGCCCGCACCGCGAGCCGCCACGCCTCGTCGAGATCGCGGTCGAAGACGACGAGCAGCCAGGCAAGATTGTTCTCGAGCCGCGCGCGCTCCGCGACGTCGAGAACGTCCGGGCGGAGAAGCGCACGCATCTCCTCCTCGATCCGGTCGACGATCGCGTTCGCCTCCTCGCGCCGCCCCGAGTGCCAGAGGACCTCGGCGTACGGGATCCGCGCGAAGGTCGGAAGCGGCGACCCGACGCTCTCGAGAGGTCGCGCGAGCCGCTCGACGGTCGCGAGCCGCGCCGTGCTCTCGGGCTCGAGCCGCTCGAGCCGCTCGAGCGCCGTTCGCGCGCGGCCGAACTCGTTTCGCTCGCCGAAGGCCGTCACGCGAGTCGCGTAGTAGCGCGCGTCGAGAACCGGGTTGAGCGCGTACGCCGTCGACTCGACGAGGAAGACGAGGCCGGCGATCCGGGCCGCGAGCCCCGCGCGCCCGATCCCGCCGGGCGCTCCGAAGAGCCACACGAACCCGAATCCGCCGATCATCCCGCCGAAGTGCGCGGCGTTGTCGAGGAAGCTCCCCGGCACGAAGCCGATGCCGATCATGAGCGCGATGACGAGGAGGAGCGGGCGCGCGACCACGGTGCCGAAGAAGTCCCAGGGCGAGCGCCCCGAGCGGATGCCGTGCGCGACGAGCCCGCCCACGATCCCCATCGCGCCGCCCGACGCGCCGATCGAGCTCACCGCGGGCTCCCAGAGGATGCCGAGAGCGTTCCCGGCCACTCCGGACACGGCGAACGTCGCGAGGAGCCTCAGGGCGCCGATGCGGGCCTCGAGGATCGCGCCGTAGAGGAGGATCACGAGCACGTTCACGAGGATGTGCTCGACGCTCGCGTGGCCGAGGATCGAGAGGAAGAACCCGGCCGGCCGCCCCGACCACACCTCGACCGCGTTCCGGAAGAACATGGCGTCCGTCGGAGCCGTTCCGTCTCCCCACTGCCGGGCGAACACGAGCGCGCACGCGAGCGCGATGAGCGCCGAGGCGCGCCCCTTGAGGAGGACCTGCACGATCGGGGAGCGGCCCGCGGCGCTCATCGGCCGGATCCTCCCGGATGCGCGCCCTCCGACAGGAGACGGAGCGCCCCGTCCCTCATCGAGAGCTCTTCCGGACCGAGCGGGCGTCCGAGCGTCGCGAGCCCGTCGAGGCAGCGGTCGGCTTCGAGCGCCGCCTCGGCGTCGCGGCCGAGCGCTTCGAGCGCGAGCGCGCGGAGGTAGTGAAGGGCGGGCGGCGCGGACGGGTCTCCCTCGCCGAGCGATCGGAGGAGCCCCTCCGCCTCGCCGGCCCGCCCGGACTTGAGGAGGCACTCGGCGAGCCTCAAGCGCGCGCGCCCCCCGTCGAGCGCGGGATCGAGCGCGAGCGCGTCGGAGATGTGGAGCGCCGCCTCCCCAGGGTAGCCCTCGGCCGCGAGACAGAATCCGAGCCGGTACCGCGCTTCCGCGTTGCCGGGGTCGATCTCGATCGCGATCGCGAGACGCTCCGCCGCCTCGACCGTCCGCCGCCTTTCGATGAGGAGCCGCGCGACCGCGACGTGATCGGCGGCGGCTCCGGTCTCGTCCGCGCTCCGGATCGCGGCGCCGAGCCGAGGGTCGCGCACGCGGAACACGGCGTCGAAGAGCCGCGCGAGGCCGCCGCTCCGCCGGCCGGCGACGACGGTGACGGCGGCGAGGACGGCGACGGCCGAAAGGTACGCGACGCCGAGCATCCGGATCGCGGGAGCGTGCTCGATGAGGCGGTCGGGATCGCGCGTCCACGCGAGCCACGCCGCGGCGAAGAGCACTTCGCCGGAGAGAACCGCCCGCAGCCACCACTTTCCCGTCATTCGGGCTTCGGAGATCCGGGCGCCGGCGAGGCGAGGAGGACGAACGCGAACTGGAGGTAGAAGAGCGTCGCGAGGCCGTCGTGCGTCACGTGCGACACGAGCCCGTGGACGAGGACCCCGGTGAGCGACGCGAGGGCCATGATCGCGAACGGAATGCGGCCGGGGCCCGGCCGCGCGCGCGTCCCGAGTCCGAGGAAGTACGTCGCCAGGAGCAGCAGGAGGAACGCTCCGAGGCCGACGAGCCCGGACTCGTAGGCGATCTGGAGGAAGACGTTGTGCGCGTTCGCGATCCCGTTGTTCGGCGGGGGCGACATCTCGCGCTCGAACCGCTCGCGGAACCCGCTCGCGCCGGCGCCGTGGCCGAAGATCGGCCGTTCGGCGATCGCGTCGACCGCGAAGCGCCAAGCGGCCGGCCTGTACTTGAGCGGGCTCTCGACCGTCGACTCGCCGTAGCGCGCGAACTCGAACATCGACCGCGCGTGGTCGAGGAGGCGCTTCGGCGCGACCGCGATCGCGACGAGGAGCGCCGCCGCGACCCCGAGGAGGAGGCGGCGGTCGAGGACCGCGCCGAGGAAGACAAACGACGCGACGGCCCCCGCCCACGCGCCGCGGCTCTGGGTGAGGACGAGCGCGACGAGGGAGGCGATCGCGAGCGCGGAAGCGCCGAGGCGGATGCGAAGTCCCTTCGCGCGCAAGGCCGCCACCGCGAGGAGCGGGAGCGCGAGGTTGAAGAACCGCCCCGCGCGCGTGTACCAGCCGAGGTTCGCGATGAAGAACGGCTCGTCGGTCGTGAAGTACCTGTGGAATCCGACCGCGAGGAGCATCGCCGAAGAGAGCGCGACGGCGCCGGCGAGCGCGGCGGCGACGCGCTCGCGGCGGACGGCGTGCTCGTGCGCGGAGTAGAGGATGACGACCGGAGGCAGCGTGCTCTGGAGGAACTCGTCGAGTCCGTCCCGGCGGTCCTCAGCGAGGAGCGCGGCCGCGATCTGAGTACCGAGAAAGAGAGCGATGGGGACGTCGAGCCGGGTCCGGCGGAAGGGCCAGCTCCGCGTGACGACCCCTTCGATCAGCCAGAGGAGGAAGATCGCGTAGGCGACCGAAAGACCGATCTTCTTCAGCTCGGGGATCGGCACGGCCGCGATCGAGGCGAGCGTGAGCCCGAGCGAAGGGAGCCGGACGAAATCCTCGTGACGCGCCGCCCGGAGCCACGTGACCGCGGCTCCGGTGAAGAAGCCGAGCGCGAGCCCGGCGGGCGCGGACGGATACTCGACCGAGAGGGAGATCGGGCCGAGGCGCCAGTCGAACGGCCCTCCGGCGAGCCGGACGACGAACGCGCCGATGGCGCACGCCGCCGCCACGAGAAAGGCCGCCTCGAGCAGGAACACGCGTCGCGGGAGGGAGCCGGTCGTCTCGGCGCGCCAGGGGATCGGAGTCGCCGGTGCCGGATCCGAGCGGGTGATGGGCTCGATCGTCTCCTCCACGAGGCCAGCGTCAGCGTCCCATTCACGGCTCCGTCGGGTGATGACTAGTGGCGTGGAGGCGCGATTATATCAGAGGCCGGAGCGGCGCCGGCCGGTCCCGAAATGACGACGGGCCGGAGCGAGAGGATCATCTCGCTCCGGCCCGCCGCCTTCCCGTGAGGCGCTCGACAAGGCGTTCGGAACGTCACCCGAGGGTCAGTTCAGGTCCGGTCCGAAAGGTAGGCGGTTGACGGGGACGACGTGGGGGGGCCGCTTCTGCGTCAGGCTCTCCACGGCGTCCGAAAGGTCCTTCTGCATGGCGACGACCTGCTGATAGTGGGTCTGCAGCTCGTCGCACATCGCGTTCAGCGCCTGGGCCGACTGGACCTGCTGATCGAAGATCTCCTGCTCGCGCCGGAACGCGTCCTCGGCGAGAGAGATCAGGACCTGTCGCTTCACTTCGCTGAACTTTCCGGAGTAGATCTTCTCGACGAGAGGGATGATCTCGCCCAGGAATCTCTCGCGCACCCGGTACTTCGCACAGAGCTGCGTGATCAAGGCCTCGACCTCGCGACGCATGTTCGTCCCTTCTCTTTTCTCTCGTGCGACTTTCGGCGCGGCCGTCTCTTCGGTCGCGTCGTCCCACCGCCCGCAGATCCTGTAGCACGACCCGTTCCAGAGAACCGGCGGCGGCGTGAGGATGTCCATAAAATGCTGTAGATTATTGGTTTGCGGTCGCCTCGATCGGAGCCGGAGGCCCTCGGCCGCCGCCCCGCGAGCCTCTCGAACTGATAGAACCGAACCAAAATGAGCGGGTCTCCGGGCCTTTCCGACGCCGGGGCGCGGACGATCGTCTCCGTCCACGTCGAGGAGTTTCCGTCGCCGATGGCCGGGTCGGGCTTCGCTGCGAACACCGCGCTCGGCCTCGCGGAAGCGGGGCACGCGACGCTCTTCGTCACGGGCCGCTCCGATCCCTCGGACGACGCCGCGGCGCTCGCGGAGTACGGCCTCGCGCCGCACCCGCGCCTCGAGCTGAGACGCGTGGCCTACCTCGCCGGCCGCCTGCGCTTCCCGGTCTACGCCGCGCTCGTGCGCGAGGTGCTCCGGCTTGCCCGCGAGAAGAGGCTGCGCGCCGTCCTTGGCCGGAACCCGAAGGCGCTCTCTCTCGTCGGCCGGTTCCGCCGCAGGCTCGGCGGAGTGCCGCTCGTCTTCGAGATGCACGGGCGCCCGCCGGAGGCGATCGAGGATGCGGGAAAGAGGCGCCGCGCGGCGCGGCGGCGAGCGCGCGAGCGACGGCTCCTCGACTGGATCGACGGCGTCGTGATCGTCGCCGAGCCTCAGCGAGGGATGCTGCCGGATCGCCTGGCGCGGGGCTCGCGCGTCCTCGTCGCGCCGGCGGGCTTTCGCGACTCCGCTGAGCCCGCCCCGGAGCGAGTCTCGGGCCGAGTGGTCTATCTGGGGCAGCTCCACGAGCACAAGGGGATCGAGGTCCTGATCGACGCGGCCGCCGCGCTGCCCCCGGGCGCGTCGGTCGAGATCGTCGGAGGCGACGATCGCGTCGAGGACCTCCGGCACCGGGCGTCGCGGGCGGGAGGCCGCGTGACGCTGACGGGCGCTCTGCCGCAGCGGGAGGCGCTCGCGCGCCTGCGCGCCGCGGAGGTCGCGGTCGCGCCGTATCTCGACCTGCCGTACAACCTCTATCTCACGCCGACCAAGATCTACGAGTACATGGCCTCCGGAGCCGCGGTCGTCGCGTCCGACGTCCCGTGCGTCCGGGGCCTCCTGCGCGACGGCGACAACTCGCTCCTCGTGCGCCCGGGCCGGCCGGTGGAGCTCGCGACGGCGATCGCGCGGCTCGCCCGCGACCCCGCTCTCCGCGCCCGCCTCTCGGCCCGCGCTCGCGAGGATCTCGCGGGGCGGAGCTGGAGGGAGCGCGGCCGCGCCATCGCGGAGTTCGTCGACTCGCTCTGACGCGGACGGACCGCGCGGCGGGCGCATCGCCCGGGCATCGGCACACACGGCGCGGGCTTCAGACGACGAGCGGGAGCGACGCGACGACGGCGGGAGCCGAGCCGGCGACGACGCGGGTGCCGGGCGCGACGTGCTCCCGCCGGAGGAGAGCGAGCGCAGCGGGACGGCCGAGGCGCGGCGCCGGCGCGGCCACGGTCGTCACGCGGCCCACGTCCTTTCCGTCGACCACGATCGCGTCGCCCTCCTTCGCGGGCTCCCCCTCGAACGTCAGGCCGACGAGCAGGCGGTTCACCTGGCCGTAGGTCTTGAGGCGCGCGATCGTCTCCTGCCCGACGAAGCACCCTTTCGTGTACGAGACGGCCATCGCCTCGAGGCGCGACTCCGGCCCGAGGCTCGTCTCCTCGAGGTCCTTCCCGCAGCGCGGGATCCCGGCCTCGACCCTGAGGCCTTGGGCGACGTCGGCGCCGATCGCGAGCGCGCCTCGTGCGGCGAGCGCCGCCTTCGCCTCCGCGGCTCGGGCTCGCGGCACGAGGAGATCGACGCCGTCGAGTCCCGGCTCGCCGGACCGGATCGCGAACGTGTCGCCGGAGGAGATAAACCGGCCCGCTTCCACGAGGCCGCCCGTCCCCGCGTGCACGGCGTCCGCGATGTCGAGCGCCCGAGCGCCGCGGAGCGCGAGCATCGCGAAGTCCGCGCTCGCGTCGCGCACCGAGACGTCCTCCGAGACGACGTAGCGCAAGAGCGTCGCCACGGCCTTCGCGGCGGCGGGGGCGTCGGCGGAGGCGAGGAAGTCGCCGGCCGAGAGTCGGAGGACCCGGAGGATCGCGACGATCGCGCCCTTCGGCGTCAACAGGAACGAGAGAGCATGGCGGCCCGGCGCGAGCCCCTTCACGTCCTGCGAGAGGACGCCCTGGAGGAAGGACTCCGCGTCGGCGCCGCGGACGGTGAGATGACCCGTTGCGTCGGTCCGGTCTTCGAGGATCGCGCCAGCCTTCAGGGCCGCCGCCACGGCGACGGTGCGGTCGTTCGTGTTCATGGACACCTCACGGACGTTGGAAACCGTACGAGAGTCACGTAACATGCGCCCTGATCCGAGCGCAACTTCAAGCCGGTCTTTGGTTTCGAGGTCAGCGTGAAATCGTAGCGATGCTTGATTTCGGATCGGTGCGGTACTATATTCCTCTCAACTTTACATATGTAGGGGGCGCGCCGAGGTGACCCCGCCATGCTGACCTTTAGCAAGAAAGTCGACTACGGCCTGATCGCGCTCAGCCATCTGGCCGCTGACGCGGGCCACAAGGCGAGCGCGCGGCAGATCTCGGACCGGTTCGGCGTGCCGCTCCCCATTCTCATGAACATCCTCAAGACGCTCGCCCACAAGGGGCTCGTCACCTCGCTTCGCGGCGCGAAGGGAGGTTACGTCCTCGCGGTCGATCCTCACGCGATCTCCGTGGGCCGGATCGTCCTCGCGCTCGAAGGGCCGCTCCGGATGGTGGAGTGCGTCGGCCCGCCGATGGTCGCCGAGGAGCGCTGCCGGGTCGAGACCAAATGTCCGATCAAGACGCCGGCGCACAAGCTGCACTGGCGGATCCTGAAGATGCTCGACGAGGTGACGCTCGCGGACTTCGCGAACGACGCCCACGAAGCCGTCCCGCCCGCGACGACGGCCTGATTCCGCGGACACCGATCATGCGGCCCGTCTACCTCGACCACCACGCCACGACCCCCCTCGACCCCGAGGCGCTCGACGCGATGATGCCGTTCCTCCGCGGCGAGTTCGGGAACGCGGCCAGCCGCACGCACGCCTACGGGTGGCGCGCGGCCGAGGCGGTCGAGTCGGCGCGGGCGCGCGTCGCCGCGGCGATCGGCGGGGAGGCGCGCGAGATCGTCTTCACGAGCGGGGCGACCGAGGCCAACAACCTCGCGATCCTCGGGTTCGCGGAGGCGAACGCGGACCGAGGGCGGCACGTCGTCACCGCGGCGACCGAGCACACGTCCGTGCTGGATCCGTGCCGGGAGCTGCGCGCGCGGGGCTTCGACGTCGGCGTCTTGCCGGTCGACTCCGACGGGCGGCTGTCGCCCGAAGACGTCGCGCGGTCGCTCAAGCCGGAGACGATCCTCGTCACGCTTGCGCTCGCGAACAACGAGATCGGAACCCTGCACCCGATCGCGGCGATCGCGATGGCGGCGCGAGAGCGGGGGATCGCGTGCCATTGCGACGCCTCCCAGGCCGTCGGGAAGGTGCCCGTCGACGTCCGTCGGCTCGGCGTCGATCTCCTCTCGTTCACGGCGCACAAGCTCTACGGGCCGAAAGGGGTGGGCGCCCTCTGGGTGCGGCGCGCGACGCCGCGCCTCGCCCTCGCGCCCCTTCTCTTCGGAGGCGGACACGAGAAGGGTCTCCGGCCCGGCACGCCGAACGTGCCGGGCGCGGTCGGCTTCGGCGTCGCGGCCGAAAAGGCCGCGGGGCGGGTCTTCGAGGAGTCGCTCCGGATCGGATCTCTTCGCGACCGGCTCGAGCGCTCGATCCTCGGGCGGCTTCCTGGAGTCGTCCGGAACGGGCATCCGGCCGAGCGGCTCCCGGGGAACGCGAATCTCTCGTTCGAAGGGGTGACCGCCGAGGCGGTGATGGAAGGGATGCGCGACGAGGTCGCCGTTTCCTCGGGCTCGGCCTGCTCGTCGGCGAGCGTCTCGGCCTCTCACGTCCTTCTCGCCATCGGGCGCGACGAGCGTCTCGCCCACGCCTCGATCCGCTTCGGCGTGGGAAGGCAGAATACCGAAAAAGACATCGACCGGGCGGCCGACGCGGTCGTCCGCGAGGTGACGCGGCTTCGCGCCGCGGAGCCCGCGCGGACCGCGGAGCGGCCAGCCGATCGGAGGATCATCGAATGGTCACGCTGACGCCCAAGGCCGCGAACCACGTGAAGACGCTCCTCGAGCGGCAGAAACTGCCCGACGGGACGGCGCTCCGCCTCGTCATCAAGTCGGGGGGCTGCTCCGGCTTCTCGTACGTCCTCGATTTCGAGACGAAGCCGAACGAAGAAAAGGACACCGTCTACGAGCACTTCGGCGTGAAATGCGTCGTGGACAAGAAGGCCGAACAGCTCATCGACGGCATCATCGTCGACTACCAGGACGGGCTCCGCGGCCAGGGCTTCGTCTTCATCAACCCGAAGGCGACCGGAACCTGCGGCTGCGGGCAGTCGTTCTCCGCCTGAGGCGGGCGATCCACGCGGCGCCATGAGACCGCACGTCCGGGCGCTGGTCGGGGAGTTCGCGCGCGCCGTCGATTTCCGCGAGCCGATCCACGAGTTCGGCTCCTACCTCGTCGGCGGGCAAGAGCGGCTGGCCGACGTGCGCGGCCTCTTCCCGGGAAAGTCGTTCGTCGGCTGCGACGTCCGGCCGGGGCCCGGCGTCGATCTCGTGGCGGACCTCCGGCGCCTCACGCTTCCCGACCGTTCGGTCGGGAGCGCGCTCCTCCTCGAGACGCTCGAGCACACGGCCGATCCGGTGCAGGCGCTGCGGGAGGTGGCGCGAGTCCTCGAGCCGCGAGGCGTCCTGCTCGTGACGAGCTGCCTCGACTTCAAGATCCACGCGTACCCCGAGGACTACTTCCGGTTCACCCCGTCGGGGATCGGCGTCCTCCTCGAGCCGCTCGCGCACCGTTGGGTCGGAAGCCAGGGCCACGAGAAGTTCCCGCATACCGTCTTCGGCTTCGCGTCGCACCGCGACGTCGCGTTCCCGGCGGACTTCACGGCGCGGCTCGAGCGGGCGTGCCGCGTTCCGATCCCCGCGGCCCGGCGGCTCCTCTACGTCCTCGGCGAGAAGCTCGTCGACCGCGTTTCGTTCCGGGCGGCGCGGGCGTGGAACCGGATCGAGTTCCGGCGCGCGTGAACGGCCGGTGCGCGTGTCATCTGTTACACTCCTCGTTCCAATGGGCGCCCAGTCGAGTCCCACGCTTCTCGTTTTCCCCCCTTCGGGCGATCTCACCCAGCCCTATCTCAGCCTTCCGTATCTCGCGGGATTCTTGAGATCGCACGGGGAAGAGGTGCTCCTCCGGGATCTCAATCTCGAGGGCTATCTCGATCTCTTCGAGCCCAAGTCCCTGCGGCGGTTCTCGACGAAGGTGCTCCGGCGCGCGGGAGCGCTCGACCAGAAAACGCGTCTCACGTATCCGCAGCAGGAGGAGTACTTCTCGCTCAGCGCGGCCCGCTTCGACGGCGACTTCCTCGCCGATCGGGTCGAGGAGGCGCGGGCCGTCCTCAAGTCCCCGTCCGAGTTCTACGATCCGGAACGCTACGACTGGGCGGTGGGAGTCCTGGAGGGGTGCCTCCGTCTCGTCTCGGCGGCGCATTCTCCCGTCCGGCTCTCGTTCACGGGATACGACGTCCCGCCGTACGTTACGTGTTTCGACGAGCTGGCGAAGGCTCTCGACGAGCTTCCGAACCCGTTCCTCGCCTCGTACGAAAAGCACTTCTTTCCGCTGGTCGAGCGGGAGAGGCCCGCCGTGGTCGGGATCTCGATGGCGTTTCCCGGCCAGCTCTTCCAGGGCCACGTCCTCGCCCGCGAGCTGAAGAGGCGGTTCCCTTTCGTCCACGTCACGGCCGGCGGCACCGCGATGGCGCAGCTCGTGCTCCGGATGGAGCCCGCCGCGCTCGCCCGCTTCCGCGAGTACTACGACAGCGTCGTCGTCTTCGAGGGGGAGAGCGCGCTCCTCGAGCTCGTCCGGCGCGTGCGCGAGGGCCGTCCGCCCGAAGGCCTTCCGAACGCGCTCACGTTCCGCGAGTCGGACGGCGCGCCCGTGTTCGCCCGCGAGGCCGTGAACGAGGACCTGAACGCCCTGCCGCCGCCCGATTTCGACGGGCTGCCGCTCGACCGCTACCTCTCGCCGCGGCTCGTCCTCTACGTCGCGCCGACGCGCGGCTGCTATTTCAACAAGTGCGCGTTCTGCCATTACGGGCTCGCGGAGAAGTCGACGGCGAGCTACCGCGAGCGCGACCCCGACCGCGTCGTCCTGGACCTGAAGCTCCTCACGGCGAAATACGGGACGAACCTCTACTACTTTTCGGGCGACGTCATCTCGCCGCGGTGGCTCGACCGGCTCTCTCAGGCCGTCGTCCGCGAGGGGATCGACGTCGCGTGGTCGTCCGATTTGAGGCCCGAGCGGTCGTTCAGCACGCCCGAGAAGAGCGCCGCGCTCCGCAGCAGCGGCTGCCGCGCGGTGGCGCTCGGCATCGAATCGGCGTCCGACCGCCTGCTGAATCTCATGGTGAAGGGGACGAAGTCGGGCGCCAATGCCGAGGTGATCCGGCACATGGCCGAGGCCGGGATCGCCGTGCAGGCGATGACTTTCCTCGGATTTCCGACGGAGACGTTCGACGAGGCGGCGGCGACGCTCGACTTCCTCGACTCGCTCTCGGACTCGATCGCGCTCTTCTTTACCGTCGATTTCGACATGCAGCCCGGCGCTCCCGTGTATCACGAGCCCGAGAAGTACGGAGTCCGGAAGGTGTGGCACCTCCGCGGCGACGAGTTCAAGGAGCGCGCGAAGTTCGCGGAGGACGGGCCCGGGAAGACGTCCGAGGAGGAGGCGCGGCTCACCGAGCGCGTCAACGCCCTCTTCCGGAAGTTCGGCCGGCGGCTCTACCCCTACGCCGGGTCGGTCGCGTTCTCGCACACGTTCCTCTGGTTCCTGGAGCGCGGGCCCGGCGTCTTCAAGGACCTCGCGCGGCGAACGGCGCCGCTCCTCCCGGACGGGGCGCCGCTTTCGTTTGCGCCCGGCGTCCGGTTCTGCCGCGTTTCGTTCGATCTCCAGGAGGTCTCCGACCGGATCGCCGAGGGGCGGCGCCGGATCGAGCGGGCATTCGAGGACGCGGGCGAGATCTCCCGCGCGGTGAACGGGCGGACGGTCGCGGCGCTCCCGCACGCGCGACCGGAGCGGATCCTCTCCGTCTTCCGGCCGTTCCGGCTGCCGGTGCAGCTCTCGGAGGACGTCTTCCGCCTCACGCATCTCGTCGACGGAGTCCGCTCGGCGGAGGCGATCGTCGACCTCTTCTCGGGCGATTCCGCGTTCGCCCGAGACAACCTCGAAAGGCTCTACGCCGAGGGGATCCTCGAAGCGAAGGGCGTGAGCGAGAGCCGGCCGCTCGTCTCGGGCCGGGCCCTCGCGGCTTTCTGACAAGAAGTCGCCGTCGATCTCGTGCGCGAGCCGTACTCAACCGGGTTCGGGTCCGGCTTTCATCGATAGAGGTGCGGAGTGCGTCCCAAGATCCTGGCCTTCGCGGGCAGCGCCCGAAAGGAGTCCCTCAACAAACTGCTCGTGCGCGCCGCCGCGGCCGGCGCCCGCGCAGGAGGCGCCGATGTCACCCTCGTCGATTTCCTCGAGTTCCCGATGCCGCTCTACGACGGCGATCTCGAGAGCGGCTCGGGCATCCCGGCGGAGGCGGCCCGCTTCAAGGCGCTTCTCGTCTCGCACCACGGGTTCCTGATCTCGAGCCCCGAGTACAACAGCTCGATCTCGCCGCTCCTCAAGAACGCATTCGACTGGGCGTCTCGCCCCGCGCCGGGCGAGAAGACCCTCGTCGCGTTCCGCGGCAAGACGGCGGCGCTCCTCTCGGCGTCGCCGGGAGATCTCGGCGGGTTGCGGGGGCTCGTCACCGTGCGGTCGATCCTCGGGAACATCGGCGTATTCGTCCTCCCCGACCAGATGGCCCTCCCGAAGGCGCACGAGGCGTTCGGCATCGACGGAGCGCTCAAGGACGAGAAGCTCCGCGCGCGCGCCGAGGGCATCGGCCGATCGCTCGCCGAATTCACGGCGAAGGTCGTCGCGACGTGAGGACGGCCTTCGTCGTCCCTCCGCACGAGGGCGAGTTCGTGACGTGGGGGAAGGATCGCGCTCAGGTGCTCGCGACCCGGGCGCGGACGGACGAAAAGTACTCGTTCGCGCGCGTCCTCGTTCGAGGCGGCGGCTCGTTTCTCGAGGCGAGGGAGTCCGCCGGGATCTACGTCCTGCGCGGCGGAGTCGGCGTCGCTTCCGGCACGTCGTCGAACGCCCTCGGCGCGGGCGACTTCGTCCTGGTGCCGAAGGGCGCGATGATCTCGCTCGGCGTGGTCGGGGCGACGCCGCCCGATCTCGTCTTCGTCGGAGCGCCCGCCGGAGAGGATCCGATCCCGTTCGAGCCCGCGGCCGGGATGGCCTCCCCGGACGGCCCGAGGATCGCGATCCGCCGGCCGGGCGAGGGGCTTCTCGCCGCCCTCGCCGGCGACCGCTACCGCGTCTTCGCGGGCGCGGGCGAGACGGGCGGCGCGTTCGCGATGTTCGAAGCGTTCGTCCAGCCGGGCGGCGGCCCGCCCCCGCATCGTCACTCGCGCGAGGAGGAGGCGTTCTACATGCTCGAGGGCGAGATCACGTTCCGCACCGAGGGAAAGACGTTTTCGGGAAGACCCGGCTTCTTCGTTCACCTTCCCGTGGGCGGCGTCCACTCGTTCCGGAACGAGAGCGACCACGCGGCCAGGATGCTCGTCCTCGTCGCGCCCGGCGGGCTCGAGCGGATGATCCTGGAGGCCGGCACGCCCCTTTCGAGCGAGGCCGACCCGGTGCCGCGGCCGAAGGAATCCGACATTGCGAGGCTCCTCGACGTCGCGCGGCGGTACGGCGTCGAGATCCTGGAGCCGTCGTGACCGAACGCTGGCGCGGCCTCGTCGCCGCGGCCGGCGGCCTCCTCTCGTTCGCCGGCCTGTAGAATCTCCGCGGACCCAATCGCAGAATCCGGGGATTCAATGAGAACGAGAGCAATCCTCGGCATCGTCCTGGGCGCACTCGTGTTCGCGAGCGGCTTCGCGCACGCGTTTCTCGGCTGGCCGCCGCTCGGAGAGGCGTTGGCGCAGGCGGGGCTCGACTCGGACACGTCGCGCGCGCTCCGGGTCGGCTGGAACTTCGGCTCGGCCGCGATGTTCGCGTTCGGGCTGATCGTCGCGGGGAACGGCATGGCGCTCCTCCGAGGCGGGGATCCGCCGGCCGCGCCGGTGTGGATCGTCGCGGCCGCCTTCTTCTTCTTCGGCCTCGGGGCGTTCCTCCGCGCGAGCCGGAGCGCTCACTTCGTCGCCTTCATGGTCATCGGCGTCCTGGCGGGGCTCTTCGCGTGGCGACGGCGGCGCTCGTGACGGAACTTCACTTCATGGCTTATCTCGTCGCGCACGAAGGGCATCATCGCGGGCAGATCGTGATGCTCGCGCGCGCGCTCGGAGCGAGGCTCCCGGCGGAGGCGGTCCACGGGCTCTGGCAGTGGTCGAAGCGAGGGAAGGAGGCGAGGCGCAGAGCATGGCGAAACTGATCGAGAGGCCTTCGATCATCGCGGCGGCGGGCAGCAAGCCGAAGACGATCGAGGAGTTCGTGGGCCGCGTCAATTCGGGGACGGGCGCCGCGAGCGTCGCTCGGATGACGAGCCCGCCGGGGTGGGCCGAGCCCGGGCAGACTCCGGAGTTCGACGAATTCACCGTCGTCCTTTCGGGCGTCCTTCGCGTCGAGACCCGCGGGGGGACGACGCTCGACGTGCGGGCGGGGCAAGCCGTCCACGCTCCTGCGGGCGAGTGGGTGCGCTACAGCACGCCGGGACCCGAGGGCGCGACGTACGTGGCCGTCTGCGTGCCCGCGTTCTCGCCCGCGACCGTTCACCGCGATCCCGACTGACACCGACTTCTCCCACCGTTACCCGTGCGTAACGCGCGCGGTCCACGGCGCCGCGACGGCTGTTTCTTCCAGGCGTTGCGGGAGTTAAGTTTACGGCGATCGGGATGCGTCCCGGTCCGCACCTTGCGCGAAGGGAACCACCGCCATGACGCGACCGCTCCCTCTCCGTGTCGTCTCGCTCGCATCGCTCGCCCTCGTCGCGCCGCTCGCGTGCTCCGGTGGCGGCGGCGGCGCCGGCTCGTCGGGCGAGGTCGTCATCTACTGCAGCCTCGACCAGGTCTACTCCGAGCCGATCCTCCGCGACTTCGAGAAGGAGACCGGCATCCGGGTCCGGGCGAACTACGACCTCGAGGCGCAGAAGACCGTCGGCCTCGTCAACCGGATCCTCGCCGAGCGGCAGAACCCGCAGTGCGACGTCTACTGGAACAACGAGGCCATGCTGACGCTCCTCCTCGAGGAGAAGGGCGCGCTCGAGCCGTACGTGTCGAAGAACGCCGAGTCGATCCCCGCCGAGTTCAAGGACCCGGGCGGCCTCTGGACCGGGCTCGCGGCGCGCGCGCGCGTCCTCCTCGTCAACACCGGCAAGATGCCGGTCGAGAAGGCGCCGAAATCGATCCGCGACGTCCTGCGCGCCGAGTATCGCGGCGACTTCGCGATCGCGCGGCCGCTCTTCGGGACGACGCTGACGCACGCCTCGGCGCTCTTCGCCGCGTGGGGCGACGAGTCGGCGTCGAAGTTCTTCGAGGTCTTGAAGAAGAACGGCGCGGTCGTCTGCGAGGGCAACGCCCAGGTCATGCGCATCGTCGCGGCCGGCGACGTTGCGTGCGGCCTCACCGACACCGACGACGCGAACGTCGCGAAGTCCGAAGGGAAGCCCGTCGAGATCGTCTACCTCGACCAGGAGCCGGGCGGGCTCGGGACGCTCGTCATCCCGAACACGGTGATGCTCTTGAAGGACGCGCCGAACCTCGAGAACGGGCGGAAGCTCGTCGACTACATCTTGAGCCCGGGCGTCGAGGAGAAGCTCGCGATGAGCCGATCCGTGCAGATGCCGCTCCATCCCGACGTCCCCGTGCCGGCGAGCGTCAAGACAGTGGCCGAGATCCTGCCGATGAAGATCGACTGGAAGGCCGCGGCCCGGAAGAAGGAGAAGGCGGTGGAAGTGCTGACCGAACTTTTCCTCGGGAATTGAGAGAGCACGGATGACGGCGAAGCGCGCTCTCGTCGTCGCGTCGCTCGCCGTTCTCGTCGCGGTGGCGCTCGCGCCCCTCGCGGTGCTCTTCGGGGCGTCGTTCTTCCCCGAGGGAGGGCCGATCACGCTCGGCGCCTACGGGAAGGTGCTCGCGAGCGGGCGCCAGTGGATCCTCCTCTGGAACTCGCTCGTCGTCTCGGCCTCGACGACCGCCCTCGCGCTCCTCGTCGGGGTCCCGCTCGCGTTCCTCACCGCGCGGACGGACCTCCCGCTCCGGCGCGCCTACTCGTTTCTCTACGCGGTTCCGATCTTTATCCCTCCGTACGTCGTCGCGATCTGCTGGCGGTACTTCGTCGGCGACTCCTTCGGAGTGCACGCCGTGGTCGAGAAGTGGCTCGGCCTTTCGGAGCCGCTCTGGAAAGCCCACGGCTACGCGCTCTGCTCCTTCTACATGGGGCTCGCGATGTTCCCGCTCGTGACGCTCTCGACGCGCGCGTCGCTCCTCTCGGCGGATCCCGCGCTCGACGAGGCCGCGCTCATCGCCCGCGGGCGCCGTCCGGCCGCGACGAAGGTGGCGCTCCGCCTCGCGACGCCGGGGATCGTCGCGGGCGGGTCGTTCGTATTCCTCTTCGCGCTCTCCGAGTTCGGCGTTCCGAACCTCCTCATGATCAACACGTACGCGATCGAGGTGTACTCGCAGTTCAAGGCGTTCTACGACCTCGACGCCGCGACCGCGTCGAGCGTGCCGCTCCTGATTCTCGCGTGCCTCCCGCTCGCCGCGATGCGGCTCGTCGAGCGCAACAGGCGCTTCGCCCTCGCCCGCACCGAGCGGCCGCCGTTCACGTACCGACTGGGTCGTGCCCGATGGCCGGCCTTCTTCTTCGCGACGGCGGCGCTCCTCTTGGGAGTCGGGGTGCCGGTCGTCTCGCTCTTCGTCGTCGCCGGGCCCTTCGCGAACTACCGGAAGGCGATCGCGCTCACGGGGGACGATTTCCTCAACTCCATCGAATTCGCGGCCGTCGCCGCGACGGCCGCGACCGTGCTCGGGTTCGCGCTTGCCTATGCCGCGGCGCGGACGCGCGGGCGCGGTCTCGCGGGCTCGATCGACGTCCTCTCGATCCTCCCCTTCGCGATCCCGGCGGGCGTCCTCGGCATCGGGTTCATCCGGCTCTGGAACCGGCCGGGCGCGTTCAACCTCGTCTACTCGACGGGTGCGATCGTCGTTCTCGGGTTCGTCGCGCGATTCGTCGCGTTCGCGGTCCGAGCCGGATCGGCCGCGCTCCGCCACGCTCCGGAGGCCTACGAGGAGTCGGCCGCCGTCGCGGGCGTTCCGTTCTTCAAGCGGTTCGCGCGGATCGCGGCGCGCCTCTCGTTCCGGGGGATCGTCGTCGCGTGGATCATCGTGTTCGTGCTCTCGCTCGGCGAATTGAACCTCGCGATCCTCGTCGCGCCGGCGGGCGGGCAGACGCTCTCGCTCCGCATCTTCAACATGATCCACTTCAGCTACAACGACCTCGTCGCGGCGCTCTGCCTCCTCCTCGTCGGTCTCGCGGTCCTGCCGGTCGCGGTCTTCGCGCTCGCGTTCGGCAGGAAGCCGGAGGTGAGATAGCGTGGCTGAGGCGAGTCTCGCGCTCTCGGACGTGACGCGCGCGCTCGGGCCGCGGTTCCTCCTCGGCCCGGTCGATCTCGCGCTTGAGCCCGGAGAGTTCCTCGTCCTCCTCGGGCCCTCGGGTTGCGGGAAGTCGACGCTCCTCCGCCTCGTCGCGGGGCTCGACGCGCCGGACTCCGGCACGATCGAGATCGGCGGCCGCGCCGCGAGCGACCCTCGGATCGTCGTCCCGCCCGAAGGGCGCGGGATCGGCATGGTGTTCCAGAACCTCGCGCTCTGGCCGCATCTTTGCGCCGCGGCGCAGCTCCTCTTCGTCCTGGGACGGAGTGTCCCGCGGAGCGAGAGGGCGTCGCGCGTAAAGGAGGCGCTCTCGCTCGTCGGACTCGCCGGCCGCGAGACGGCGTACCCGCACGAGCTGTCGGGCGGCGAGGGCCAGCGGCTCGCGATCGCCCGCGCGATCGTCACGCGGCCGCGCCTCCTCCTCCTCGACGAGCCGCTCTCCGGAGCGGACGAGCCGCTCCGCGAGCGCCTGTGCGGAGAGATCCGGAGCCTCCAGCGCCGGCTCGGCCTCCCGGCGATCTACGTGACGCACCATCGCGACGAGGCGCTCGCGACGGCCGACCGCATCGCGGTCATGCGCGACGGCCGGATCGAGCAGATCGGGGCGCCGCGCGAACTTTGGGAGCGCCCGCGATCGGCGTTCGTCGCGCGGTTCTTGGGCCTCGGAAACGTCCTCTCCGGCCGCTCGCTCGGCGACGGCCGCGTCGAGACGGCGCTCGGGGCGATCGTCATCGACGGCGGCGAGAAGCCGCGGGCCGGCGAGGCGGTCGCGGTTTCGCTCCGGCCCGAGGCGATCGAGATCGTCGACTCGGGCGGCGTCCCGGCCCGCATCGAGTCCTCGGCATACCGGGGCGACCGATCGCTCGTCCGCGTCTCGGTCGGAGAAGAGACGCTGACGCTCTTCAGCGCGGCGCCCCCGGGCGACGCGGGCCGGACCGTCCGCGTCGCCGTGCGCCGGCCGGGCGTCGTCGTCCGCGGCGGCGAGGAGGCGCGGCCGCGATGACGACGACGGCGATGATGATGAGCCCGAAGGCCCGCCTCGTCCTCCTCGCGGCTCTTTTCGCCGCCGTCGGAGCGCTCGTCTACGGCCTCGCGTCGCATCCGGGCGACGTGGACACGACGCTCCCGATCGGCGTCTCGGCGAAGGGCACCGCTCTCACGGCACTCACGGACAGCCGGTCGTGCAGGCCGTGCCACCCGGCGATCTACGCCGAGTGGAGCGAGAGCTGGCACGGGAAGGCCTGGACCGAGCCCGAGGTGCGGCTCCTCTCGGAGAACTTCAAGAACAAGGACTGCATCCCGTGCCACGCGCCGCGCCCGATCTCGGAGACGGGGCTCGGCGAGCGGGTCCTCGCCCGGCTCGACCGGCGGCCGGAAGGAGTCGACTGCCTCTCGTGCCACGCGGGGAAGGACGGCATGATCGGGCCGCGCGGCGCGGTCGGCTCGCGCACGCGGTGGCCGGACGCGTGCGACCCCGTCCGCGCGCCCGAGTTCATCTCGGACATGAGGCTCTGCCTTCCGTGCCACAACCAGCACAAGACCCACGACGAGTGGCAGGCGAGCCCGTTCTTCGCGAAGGGGGAGGACTGCAACGACTGCCACATGCCGCTCGTCGCGGGGGAAGCGACCATCGGCTCGACGACGCGCACGGAGCACCGGAGCCACGTGTATCTCGGCGGCCATCATCCCGACTTCGTCCGCGCCGCGATCCGGTTCTCCGCGCGCGTCGAGAAAGACGACGACGGCTCGGCGCGGGCGATCGTCGTCGTGAGGAACGAGGGCGCGGGGCACAACTTTCCGACCGATTCGCGGAACCGCGCCGCGGACGTGACGTGGAGCGCGCTCAACGAGGGCGGGTTCGAGGTCGGATCCGGCCAGGCCCATCGGTTCCGGAACCCCTACATCACCGAGATCGACAAGGTGAACACGCAGCTTCCGAGCGGGGAGGAGAAGCGCGTCGAGGTCGATCTGCCGCCGGGCCCGGGCACCGCGGTCCTCCGGCTCATGTACCGGCACAACCCGTTCGAGAAGGACGAGGATTCGGTCGTGCTTTACCAGGAGCGGATCAAGTACTGACCGCGCGGGCCGCTCGTCAATGCGGCCAGAGGTCGAAGACGTTCAGCTCTTTCATCACGAACGGCACGAGGACGAGGAGCACGCGGAGCTGGACCAGCGCCGCGCGCGCGAAGTGGCGCGCCCTCCCGGCCGCGCGCGCGCGCGTCCGACTCCCGGGGATCGAGGCTTCCGCCAGGGCGGCCGCCTCGCCTTCGTCGCCGTTCGCATCGACGGCTTCGAGGCCGGGCCGCGCCTCCCGGCGGCGCGCGGCAAAAAAGTAGACGAGAATCGCCCAGGGCAGCGCGATGGGAAGGAGCCACGCGAGCTCGGAGGCGACGACCGCTCCGGCGATGACGAACAGGCTGCCGAGATCGGGGGCGCGAAGGACTCTCGCGAGAGGGCCGGCGGGAAGCGGCGTCCCGCCGGAGACGTCGGCGTCCCGAGGGGAGCACGCCGCCCACGCCTTCATGGAGATGCCGATGACGCAGAGAAGAACGGCCAGCGGCCAGAGAATCGCGTCGTCCTCCCACTCCCATCGGGTCGACGCGATCGCGATGAAGAGAGGAATCCCGGCGACGAGGTGACGGTATCGGATGGCGGCTCGTCCGCGATCGATGAGGAAGAGGAGGCAAAGGGCGGCGACGGACACCGCCATGAGCCACGGGCCGCTGCGGAGGAGGCGGGCGACCGCCGAGTCGCCAAGCCGGACGAAGGGGTCTCTCCCGCTTTCGGGAGTCGTGAACACGGGCTCGATCCGGATCGGATCCGAGAAGGTGACCCGGACGTAGTGGTACCACTCGCCCGCGTCGACGCTCCGTCCCCCGCCGCCGCTCACGACGAGCGGAACCCCGCTCTCGTCGTCCCGGTGGAAGGCGTGGACATGGCCGGCCGCGAGGAGCGACACGCCCCTCTCCCGGCAGAGATCGAGCAGCCGGCGGGCGGCGGACGCGTCCCTGAGCGCGTGCCCCGATCCTAGCGACGACGGGAACGGGAGGCCCGGCTGATACGGAGGACAGTGCGTCGCGACGACCGTCCACCTCGGCTGCGGCGCTCGCGTCAGCGCCGCCTCGAGAAAGGCGAAGGCTCCCTCCGAGAGGGTCTCGGCGCTGCTGTCGAGCAGGACGAGACGCAGCTCTCCGGCGTCCACGACCCGGTTCCGTCCGCCGAGGAGCCGGTCGTACGCCGAGAGGCTCGGCTCCCAGTCGCGATCGTGGTCTCCCGGGATCGTGAAGAGCGGGAACGGCAGCACCCGGACGGCCTCGAGGAACCGTCCGTACTCCGACGGGCCGTGATAGGAGACGTCGCCCAGGTGGATCGCGAGGTCCGCCCGCTCGCGGGACATCGCGCGGAGATTCGTTCGGAACTCGGGCGACGCCGCGCCGGAATCGCCGATGAGAAGGACGACCGGCGTCTCGCCGGGCGGGTGCTCGCGGAGCCGCCGCTCGCTCGCGGCCGAGAGCGGAAGCTCGGCCGGCACGCTCTCGAGAGAGCGGTGTGCCCAAGAGTAGCCCGCGCAGAGAAGCCCCGTCGCAATCGCCCACGCGGGAAGAACCCGTTCGAGGCACGTTTTCTTGGGATTCGTCATGGATCGAATCGTCCGTCCTGCGGGCGCGCGGTCGAGTCGCGGCGGTCTACGATACGAGATCCTGAAAACTCCGCATGAATCGATCGTGAACGCGTCGGCGTCGCGCACGGCGCGGGCGAGTAGAATCAGCGCCCGCGCATGGACCTCCCGCTGAAGCGCGTCCTCCTAGCGCTCCTCCTCTCCGCTCCCGCCGCGAGTGCGCAGAATCTCGCGGTCGAGGTCGTGAAAACGGCCCCAACGGGCGCTCCGGTCGAGGTCGGGGTCACCGGCACGGGCCTCGCGGAGGGGGCGAGCGTCACGCTGACGTGGGCCGTCGGCGGGGGTGAGGCGAGGTCGCTCACGAGCGCTGTCGGGCCGGACGGCACGGCGAAAATCCCGCTCCTGCCCGACCTGCCGGGGGAGGCGAGGATCGAGGTCCGAGCCGGGGATCGGACGGCCGCGGCGACGACGCGCTTTTTTCCGGGCTGGCTCTCGCTCATGCCGCCCCTCGTCGCCATCGGTCTCGCGATCCTCACGCGGCAGGTCGTCGTCGCGCTCTTCGCCGGCATCCTCGTCGGAGCGCTCGTGCGGTTCTCGTGGCGCCCCGTCACGGCCGTCCTCTCGATCGTCGACACGTACGCGCTCGATGCGCTGAAGGACGAGAGCCACGCCTCGATCGTCATCTTCTCCCTTCTCCTCGGCGGCATGGTGGCGGTCGTGACGCGGGCGGGGGGCATGGCCGGGATCGTCGAGGCGTTCCGCGCGAAGGCGCGATCTCGCCGCGGAGCGCAGAGCGTCGGCTTTTTCCTCGGCCTCGTCATCTTCTTCGACGATTACGCGAACAGCCTCGTCATCGGCAACACGATGCGGCCGCTCACGGACAGGATGCGCATCAGCAGGGAGAAGCTCGCGTACATCGTCGACTCGACCGCCGCTCCGGTCGCGGGGCTGGCGCTCGTCTCCACTTGGGTCGGCTACGAAGTGGGCCTCATCAAGGACTCGCTCGCGGCGGTCGGCATCGGCGTCGACGCCTACAAGGTGTTCCTGTCCTCGATTCCCTACTCGTTCTATCCGCTCTTCGCGCTCGCGATGGTCGCGCTGGTCGCAGTGACGGGGCGCGAGTTCGGACCCATGCTCGCCGCGGAGCGGCGCGCCGCCCTCGGGGGAAAGGTCCTGCGCGACGGGGCGACGCCGCTCGCGGCGACCGAGAGCGAGATGCTCACGGCGAAGGCGGGCGCGCCCCCCAGGTGGTGGAACGCCCTCATCCCGATCGGGGTTCTCACGGGCACCGTGCTCGTCGGCCTCTGGTGGACCGGACGCGAGTCGCTCGCGGCGGACGGCGATCCGCTCGGTACGCGTCCTGCGCTCGAGGTCCTCGGCTCCGGAAACCCGGTCCACGCGCTCGGCGACATCTTCTCGAGCGCGAACAGCTACGGAGCGCTCCTGTGGGGATCGCTCGCGGGCTGCATCGCCGCGGTCGTGCTCGCTGTCTCTCAGCGCGTCCTCCGGCTCGACGAGGCGATGGCGGCGTGGCTCGCCGGGATCACGTCGATGATGCTGGCGATGGTGGTCCTCATCCTCGCGTGGTCGATCGGCGCCGTTTGCCGCGACCTCCGGACCGCGGAGTGGCTCGTCGCGCACGTCTCGGATGGCTTGCCGCCCTTCCTCCTTCCCACGATCGTCTTTTTGCTCGGGGCCCTCATCGCCTTCGCCACCGGGACATCGTGGGGCACGATGGCGATCCTCGTGCCACTCGCGGTGCCGCTCGCGCACCACGCGGGCGCGGGCGCAGCGGCCTCGGCGGGAGAGCCTCACTGGCTCCTCGTGGCGACCGTCGCGGCCGTTCTCGCCGGCGCGATCTTCGGCGATCACTGCTCGCCCATCTCCGACACGACCGTGCTCTCGTCGATGGCGTCCGGCTCGGACCACATCGATCACATCCGCACGCAGCTTCCGTACGCCGCGACGGCGGCCGCCGTCGCGATCGTGTGCGGCACCGTGCCGGCGGGACTCGGCGTGTCGCCGCTCCTTTCGCTCGGGGCCGGGCTCGTCGCCATGGTGCTCGCGGTGCGATTCATCGGACGGCGGATTGAGCCGGAATCTCCTATGCTGTGAGCCGGAGCCGCTGACCGTCCGTCCCCGCATACCGATGCAAAGCCCTCGTCCGTGTTGACGGGTCGCCGTCGCTTCGGGGCGGCTCTTTTTTCGCTCCTCGCCGCCGCGTGCTCGAGGACGCCGGCGCCCCCCGCGGGCGCGCCGCCTCCCGCGCCGCTCGCGCTCGGTCCCGCCGTGCGGGACGGGCTCGCGGAGCTCCGCGCGAGGGTGAAGGACGAGCCCGCGCCGGAACCGTCGCCGGAAACGGCCGCGCGCGTCGGGGCGCTCACCCTCCGTCTCGACGAGCCCGACCCGAGGATCCGCCGCGGCATCGAGGACGAGATCGTCGCGGTGGGCCCGGGCGCGATCCCCGCGCTCGCCCGAGTGCTCGCCGACCCGGGCCGGCCGGAGCACGCGCGCGGCGCCGCGGCGCTCGCCCTCTCGCGCGTCGATCACCCGGCGTCCGTGCCGCCGCTCGTCGCGGCGCTCCGCGACGCGTCGCGCTACGTGCGGTCGTTCGCCGCCATCGCGTGCGGAAAGCTCGGGCGCGACGAGGCGGTCCCCGAGCTCCTCCTCCGCTTCAAGGAGGAGTACGAGCCCGAAGGCGTCGTCGTGAACGCCGCGGCGCGCTCGCTTCTTTCGTTCGGAAGCGCGGGCGGGCTCGACCGGCTGGTCAAGAATCTGCGCGCCCGGCAGCTCGAGCGCGAAGGCGCGATCGCGGTCCTCGCCGAGCTCGTGGGCGACGATTTCGGCTTCGACCCCTCCGGGCCGGAGCTCGAGCGCCGCGCGGCGGCGACGAAGTGGGAAGAATGGCTCGCCTTCGACGCCGCGAGATTCCTCGCGTCGCGTCCGCCGCCGCCCGCGCCGAGCGACCGGCTCGCCCTCCGCATCCTCGCGACCGTGGACAGCCTGCGCGAGTTCCAGATGCGCACGATCGACGACGCGCGGCTCGTCCTCGAGCGGCTCAGCCGCGTCGCCGTGCCGTACTTGAGGCTCGGGCTCCGCGACGAATCGTCGAAGATCCGCGGCTACTGCGTCGAGGTCGTCACTCTCTTGGGCGCGCGCGCGCGCGACGCGACGCCCGAGCTCACGGGGCTGACGCGCGACGAATTGCTCGCGCCCTTCGCGTTTCAGGCGCTGGGCTCGGTCGCCGCTCCCGCGGACGCCGGACCGCATCTCCTCCGCGGCCTCGACGACGCCGGCCGGCTCGAGGTCCGGATCGCGTGCGCGGCCGGTCTCGGCGCGCTCGGCGAGCCTTCGATCGGGCGGGAGCCGCTCCGCAAGCTCCTCGAGGGGAGCGGGGCGATCCCGGCCGATCTCGAGTTCACCGCCCGCGTCGCGCTGGGAGCGCTCGGAGACTTCGCGTCCTTCGGGCGCGCGCTCGATCTCGCGGAAGAGGGCGGGTCGATCGATCCCGACGTCGCCGTGCGGTCGATCGAAGACGCGCTCGCGCGCGCGACGCGGTCGTCCGGAGCCCCGTTCCGGCCGGCCGGAGCCGTTTCGGGCGGCGCGACGTCGGGAAGCTCCGCGGTGAGAAGCGACCCTTCGGCTTCGGGAGCCGAGAGCGACTCGCCGCCTCGAGCGGCTCGCGCCGCCGCCATAAAGGACTATCTCGAGTCCAGAACCCCATAAATCGAAGCGAGTTATGGAGATGCCGCCTCCTTGAAAGCGGGGTAGACTGGTAGCGTTCCGAGCGGACGAATCGGACGCGAAAACGTATGGAAGGACCAAGTCGAGTCTTGGACTCGATCGCACGCATGAAGAGATTCTTCAGGGGTCGCTCGGCCGCGAGGCTCGAGGTCGCGGTCTGGATCTTCGCGCTCTTCGTCCTCTTCTCCGGAGACGCGTTCGCATGGGGGCCTGCGACTCACAGCCTCCTGACGTCGTGGGTGGTCGACGGAACGATCGCGCTCCCGGCAGCGCTCTACTCCCTTGTCCGCCGCTTCCGTCTCGATTTCCTCTACGGCAGCCTCGCGCCGGACGTCATCGTCGCGAAGAGCTTCTGCGAGGAGAGCCAGCACTGCCACCGCTGGGACAACGGATTCCGCATCCTCCACGCCGCGCGAGACGACGCCGAGCGCGCGTTCGCCCTCGGCTACCTCGCGCACCTCGCCGCCGACGTCGTCGCCCACAACCGCTTCGTGCCGGAGCGGATGAGGCGGCTTCGCCTGCCGTCCGGGCTCGCGCACGCCTACATCGAGATGCGCGCGGACGATCGCGTCGACTACCGCCACTGGGACGCCACGCGGCGGATCGGCCGCGCGAGAGAGAGGCGGCACGACCGCCTCCTCAACAGCGTCCTCACCATGACTCTCCTCCCGTACGGCGCGAACAAGGCGATCTTCACCGGGCTCTCGCTCCTCTCCAAGCGGCGCGCCTACCGCGCGATCCTCCGCCGCGCCGGAGAATCGTCGCGGCGCCTCCCGATCGCCCGCTCCGAGATCGAGCCCTATCACCGCGAATCCGCGCTCCGCATCGAATCCGTCCTCGCCCGTCTCGACCGGTCCGAGGTCCTCTCCGAGGATCCCATCGGCCGCGCCGCGCTCGCCAACGCCGTCGCGGAGCGGCGTCGCGATCGGGACCGCGCCGGAATCGTCTCCCGCTCGATGACCGCCTTCCTCGTCTGGCGCGAGCTCTCGAGGGAGAACGAGGCGGAACGGACCCGATGGAGGAGCGCCCGCTCTGCCCGCCGGCCGCCCGAGCGCTGACGAGTCCCGCCGCGTTCGAGTCCCTCCGAGGCGCTCGTTGCGGTAGACTGGGCGTCGTGCGAGGGCGGCTGTCGCGGGGCATTCACGGCAGCGGAGGCCATGCAAGACCGGTCGATCGGCGGCACGGACGGCGCGGCGCCCGCGGCTCGCGAGCTTCGACTCGCGATTCCGCGAGACGATCGCGACCTCTTCGAGAACGCGCCCGGCGCGTACTTCGTGGCCGACGCGGAGGGGCGGGTCCGCGCCGCGAATCGCGCACTCGCGGATCTCCTCGGCCGTGCGCTCTCGGAGATCGAGGGCGCGCCGTTCGCGCGGTTCGTCGTTGGCGCCGATCGCGAGAAGCTCGGCCTCCTCCTCGAGAATTCGCGCTCGGACGATTTGACCCTGCGCTGCGATTCGGCGGTCGTCCACGCGAACGGCACGGAGATCCCGATCGTCGCGCTCGTGTCGGCGATTCCCGGGGAAGGACCGCGCCCGAGCGGATTCCGGATCCTTCTCGTCGACGTCAGCGCGCACCGAACGGCCGAGCGCGAGCTGCACCGGCGCGAGGAGATGCTCCGGAGCCTCATCGACAACACCACGGCGGTCATCTACGCGAAGGCGGCGGACGGCCGCTACATCTTCGTCAACACCCAGTTCGAGAAGCTCTTCGGCGTGACCCGAGAGGAGCTGCGCGGCAAGACCGATCACGACATCTTCCCGAAGGAGAACGCCGACGTCTTCCGCGCGAACGACATCGAGGTCCTTCAGAGCGGGCGGCCGATCGAGTCGGAAGAGGTGGCTCCCCACTCCGACGGGGCGCACACGTACATCTCTCTCAAGTTCCCGCTGTTCGACGCCCAGGGGGTTCCCTACGCCTGCTGCGGCATCTCGACCGACATCACGGAGCGCATCCGCGTGCGGTCCGCCGAGCGGAGGCACCAGGCCGAGCTCGCCCACGCCTGGCGGCTCGCCACGGTCGGCGAGATGGCGTCGATCCTCGCCCACGAGATCAACCAGCCCCTCTTCGCGATCGTGAACTACGCGAAGGGCTGCGTTCGCCGTCTCCGGTCCGGCTCGGGCGACACTTCCGAGATCCTCGAGGCGATGGAGATCGTCGCCTCGCAGGCCGAACGCGCCGGTGAAATCGTCCGGCGTCTCCGGGCGTTCGTGAGGAAGGAGGAGCCGGTCCGCCGGCCGGTCGACGTGAGCGACGTCGTCAAGGAGTCCGTTGCGCTCGAGGAGTTCGAGATGACGCAGAACGGCGTGCGTCTCGATCTCGACCTCGATGGTTCGCTCCCGCGCGTGCTGGCCGACACGATCCAGATCGAGCAGGTGCTCCTGAACCTCATGCGCAACGCCGTCGAGGCCATGCTCAACGAACCGGTGAGGGATCGCGCGATGTCGATCAGCACGGCGATGGGCGACTCGAGCTCCGTCATCATCACCGTGCGCGACGCCGGGCGGGGTATCTCCGAGGACATCGCGAAGAGGGTCTTCGAGTCGTTCTTCACGACGAAGCCGCGGGGAATGGGGCTCGGCCTCGCGATCAGCAGGTCGATCGTCGAGGCCCACGGCGGGCGGCTCTGGTTCGAGCCGCTGCCGAAGGGGACGGCGTTCCGATTCACGCTCCCGGTCGAGACGGAGGGGGGGCCGACGAATGGGTGACCCGAGGACGACCGTGTTCGTGGTCGACGACGACAAGGCGGTCAGGAATTCGCTCCGATGGCTGATCGAGTCGGTGGGCCTCGCGGTCGAGACGTTCGGTTCCGCCCGCGAGTTCCTCTCCGCCTACGATCCCGAGTGTCCGGGCTGCCTGGTGGCCGACGTCCGGATGCCGGGCATGAGCGGCGTCGAGCTGCAGGCGGTGCTGGTCGAGAGAAGCGTCCAGATCCCCGTCATCTTCATCAGCGGGCACGGGGACGTGCCGATGGCCGTCCGCGCGATGAAGGCGGGCGCCGAGGACTTCATCGAGAAGCCGTACAGCGACCAGCTTCTCCTCGATCGCATCCAGCAGGTGATCCGCGTCGACGCGGAGCGGCGGCGCGAGGCCAGGCGGCGGAACGAGGCGCACGAGCGATACGGGCTCCTCACCGCGCGGGAGCGCCAGGTGATGGATCTCGTCGTCGACGGGCGCGCGAACAAGCAGATCGCGTCGCAGTTGAACCTGAGCCAGAAGACCATCGAAGTTCATCGCTCGCAGGTGATGAAGAAGCTCCAGGTTCAGAACGTCCCCGACCTCGTGCGCATCGCGGGCCTCGTGGCGGGACCGCTGGGAAAACCCTGAGTCGGGCTGCGGGCGAAGGCCATTGATCGCCGCGCCGTCCGGCGGGAAGATCGATCGAAGCGAGTTGGATTCCACGGCGCGGGACGGCACCGGGCGGGCGGCCGGAACAGCCGAGAACCGAGTTCGGAATCGAAGGGTTCGGAGGGAGGGAACCGAGCAGGAGAGCTCCGGTGCTCGGCCGAGGTGTTCCGGCGTCCGAGATCACGAGGTCGCCGTTCCGCGCCGATCCGTCGCTCCTCCTTCTCTCTCGCCACGTCCCCGTAGCGCCCCGGGAAACGGGAAAACCCCCGTCGCCGGGGAGTCTCTCGCGGACGCCCTCCCACCTCGCGCGCTCTCTCGGACGGCGAACCGCCGCAACCCCTTCTCCCCCTTCGTTCGTCACCGCCGTCCGCCGACTGGCATCGAAATGGCGTCGGAAGCGGCCGGCCACGCCGGGCGGGAGCGTCGTCGCCACGCGGCGAAGGACCTTTCCGCCGGACGAGGCCGCCGCCCCTCGACACGGGTCGCTCGACGCGCCTGCAGAGTTTCGCCCGGTTTCTCCGGACGTGGCCTTCTCGCCGCCGATGGAGTGGGGGTAAGATGGGGCCGGGTGAAGATCCCCGGTCGGGAGGCGAAGGTCGACCGAAAGGAGGACGAGAATGTCGCGGTTTCCGCATCCGGAGCAGCTCGACGCGACCGATCCTCCGGTCATCGCCGAAGACGACGATGTTCGCGAGATGACCGAGGAAGAGGAGCGCGCGATGCACCGCTCGGTCGTCGAGGAGTACGTCCGGCTCGGGTTCTCCGACGGAGCGATCCTCGACCTGTTCCGGAATCCCTTCTACCGCGCGACGAACGCCGTCTACCGCGCGCGCGGCCAGCGCTACGTCCAGAGCCTCATCGCGAGCGTTCGTGCGACGTGGCGTCCCGGAGCCTGAACCTCCGGAGCGCGTTTTCTGGCGATCGAGGTCCGATCGGCTCAGCGCGTCTCCTCCTCCGTCGTCCGGACGGTGACACGCCACGACCTCCGACCCGGCCACCCGGCCGAGGCCGAGGTTTCTCTCCGCGGCGAGCGCGCTAGCGAATCTCGACCGTCACCCCGTTCGTGACGCTGGCGGGACGATCTCCCGCCGACGCCGGGTCCGCGACGATCCCTTGGAGGTGCACGCTCGCCGGGCGCGCGACGCCGAGGGGCCGGTCGACGAGGAAGCAGGGCGCGAGCTCGCAGTGGCGCGAGCGCGGTCCGAGGCGCTCGCGGCCGCTCGAGTTCCAGGCGAAGACAGGCTGTGGCGAGCCGCCGGAGAGCGGCGTCGGATGGGAGGTCCGGCCGATCCCGTAGGGCTGCGGGAACCCGGCACCGCCCGGACCGAATTCGGTCCACGCGAAGATCACGAAGGGCACCGGGACGTCCGCCGCGGGAGGGCCGTCGAGAAAGACGGCGAGCGGCGAGTGCCTCTCGACGACGACGACGCGCCGCGAGGGACCGCCCGTCGCGCCATTCACGAATAGCACGTCCACGATCGTGCCGCGGCCCGCGTTGACCGTTCCGGCGCCGATGAACGAGCCGCTCCGGTCGAAGTAGATCTCGAAGTCGCCGTGGGCGAAGTCCTCGAACCCGACGGACGGGATGACGAGGTCGAGGCGGGAGTCGCCGTCGAGATCCCCGATCGCGAGCTTTTGCAGCCGCGTCCCGGCCTGGAACCGCGCCGGCGGCAGCTCGAATCCACCGCGGCCGTCGCCCGTGACGACGCTGAACGTCGAAGCGGCGCCGGAGTTCGGCGTGACGACGTCGGGAAAGCCGTCGCGGTCGAGATCGGCGACGCCGACGAAGGCGGCGTCGTCGCCGGTCGCGAAGACGCGCGCGGGGGAGCCGTCTCCCGGCAGGACCACGAGCCCGAGCTCCGGCGACGCCGCGACGAACTCCGGGCGCCCGTCGAGGTCGAGGTCGGCGGCGCGGAGGTCCCGCACCCTCGCGAGGTCGGGATGGATCACGACCGGCTCCCGAACGCTGAAGCCGCGGACGCCGTCGTTCTCGAAGACGAAGAAGCCCACCGTCACTCTCGCGGGCGCCGACGGCGACTCGATGCCCGCGAGGTCGAGATCGCCGTCGCCGTCGACGTCCGCCACGTCGGCGCCCGCGAACGAGAGGCGGTTCCGGGCGAAGAGGCGGATCGGCGGCTCGAAGAGCCGGCCGTCGCGCGTTCCGAAGAGAACGTGGAAATCGCTGAGCCCGCCGACCGCGAGATCGGCGACGCCGTCGCCGTCGAGGTCCGCCGGCCGGACGCGGATCGGACGATCGTTCGTGAAGAAGGTGACGGGCGCGGCAAGCATCCCGTCGCGGCGCCCCTGTCGGACGCTAACCGAGCGGCCGAGGTACTCGGCGATCACGACGTCGGGAACGCCGTCGGCGTCGAAGTCGCCGGTCCCGAGGTCGATCGGATTGGCGAGGGTGTCGAACCCCGGGACGTCGGGCGAGCCGTCGTAGAGTCCGTCCTCCTCCTCGCCGATTCCCTGCTCCTCGTCGACGGGCGTTCCGAGCCACGAGCCGGTGTCGGGATCGACGCGCCCGAGAAAGAGGGACAGGCGGTCGTTTCTTTCGTTGGCGACGAAGACGTCGAGGACTCCGTTGCCGTCGACGTCAGCGAGCGCCGCCGCTTTCGGGGTCTCGCCGACCGAGAAGACGCCGCCGCGATCGAATCGGAGCTGTGCCGGGGCGTCCGCCGAGACGAAAAGGAAGACGGCCGCCGCGAGCGGGAGAGAGAGCCGGAATCGGCCGCGCATCGTCATGTCGCCACCCTTCGCGCCGCGAAGCGCCCCTGAAGTCGTCCGGGTCGGGCCGCATTATCCCTGACCCGGCTCGGTTTTGCCCGGTTCTCTTTCCTTAATCCCGGCGTCGGGCTATCGCACCTCGAGAAGCACTCCGTTCGTCACGCTCGCGCGCTTCTCGCCCGCCGACCCGGGGTCGGCGATGATCCCCTGCAGGTAGACCGTGGCGGGACGGGACACACCCGCCGGCCGATCGACGAGGAAGCACGGAGCGTCGGATGCCACGCGCCCGGGCAGCCCGAAGCCGCGGTCCGGCGCCGTGTGCCACGCGAAGACCGGCTGCGGCGACCCGCTGTTTAGCGGCGTCGGGAAACACGTACGGCCGGCTCCGAAGGGCTGATCGAAGCCGCTCGCGGCCGTCAAGGGGTTCACGCCGGTCCACGCGAAGACGACGAACGGCACGGGGTCCGACGCGGCGGGCGACGCGTTCAGGAATACGGCGAGGCGGGAGCGCGCCGGGACCGTCACGCGGCGGCCGAGGCCGCCGGACGAATCGTTGACGAAGAGGACGTCGACGATCGGGCCGCGGCCGGCGTTGACCGTGCCGGCTCCGAGGAACGGGCCGCTCCTGTCGAAGTAGAGCTCGAAGGCGCCCGGCGAGGCCGAGTCGAATCCCTCCGTGGGAATCACGACGTCCGCGCGCGCGTCGCGGTCGAGATCGCCGATGGCGAGCTTCTGAGGGGACATGCCCGACTGGACGCGGATCGGCGGCTCGAACCCGCCAGCGCCGGTGCCGAGGAGGACGCTGAAGGAGCTGCCGGCGCCCAGGTTCGACGTGACGAGGTCGGGGATCCGGTCTCCGTCGACGTCCGCGACGGCAAGCGTTCCCGCGTCGTCCCCCGTCGGGATGGAGCGGGCGCGGCGTCCGTCGTCCGAGACGACCACGATGCGCGCCGACGCGCACGAGACGACGATCTCCGAAGTGCCGTCGAGGTCGAGGTCCACCGCGCGCACGTCCCGCGCGACCCGGATCGTCGGGTCCATCGGCACGCGCGTCCACCAGAGGAAGGTGCCCGCGCCGTTGCCGTAGAAGACGTAGAGTTCCGGGCCGGAGGAGGGGAAGCCGGACGCCCCGGGGCCCTCGGAGAGGACGATGAGGTCGGTCAGCCCGTCGCCGTTCACGTCGCCCACGTCGGCGCCGACAAGCGGATGGGCGTTGGGAGTGCGAACGGGCGTCGGATTGGGGAGGCCCGCGTTCGTCGTGCCGAAGATGACGTAGACGTCGTCGTCGCACGTCACGACGAGATCGACGAGGCCGTCGTCGTCGACGTGACTCGCCCGGAGCCGCCGAGGCCGGTCGGGGATCGGCACTCGTGACGCCGATCCGAGCGAGCCCGCGCGGACGCCGAGCCTGAGGCTCACGCTGGCGCCGATGCGATGCGCGACCGCGACGTCCGGGACGCCGTCGCTGTTCATGTCGGCCGTCGTCACGTCGACGGGGTTCGCATCGGTGGAGAAGCCCGGGAGCCCGCCGCCGTCGTTCCCGCCGCCGCCGCCGCCACCTCCTCCGTATCCGCCGCCCGACTCCTCGCCGCGCCCCGTGCGCTCGTCGACCCGCGTGCCGAGCCAGTCGCGCGTGACGGGGTCGACGCGCCCGAGGAAGAGCGACAAGCGGTTGTCGGCGCCGTTCGTGACGAGGATGTCGAGGACGCCGTCCTGGTCGATGTCAGCCATCGCGACCGACGACGGCGCGCGGCCGATCTCGAAAACGCCGCCGCGGTCGAAGCGCACCTGCGCGGAGGCCGTGGCAGCGCAGACGACGAGCCCCGCGACGATGAGGAGGGCGGACCATCGGCCCGGTTTCAGATGGAAGGGTGTCATGGCAGGTTTCATCCTCCGACGGTCGGCGTGCCGCTTCGCTGACCGATCCTTCTGGCGGCGTCAGGATCGGGCGCTCGTCCCTCCTTCGGGGTCGAGGGCGTCGTCACCGCTCTGAGCGCGCGGTCGCGCTCGCATTCTCGCTCTTCGTCGGCCTGTGCGAATCGCTGACGTCGTGCGGCGCCGGAGGCCGCATCGTCGCGCGCCGCCGGAGCCGGTGCTCCCTTCCAGAATCGAGCCTATGTCCGTTTCGGAGGGCCTGTCAAGTGCCGAGATTCCTCCACGTTACGAGTTTTTCCCCGTGCGGAAGCCTCCGTGCCGGGCGCCGATCCTCGAATCCCGGTCCGCTCCGGGCGACGGCCCTTCGATTGCGTCGCGTTCGGCACGGTTCGCGACACCCCGCGAACCACCGAGATTCTCATGAGAACGAAGGGCGCATCGACCTCCGTCCGGTTCACCGTCCCGTTTCGCGACGTCGCCCCGTCGGACCTCGCGGCGGTAGGGGGGAAGAACGCGGCGCTCGGCGATCTCATTCGGAGCCTCGAGCCCGCCGGCATCCGAGTGCCCCACGGATTCGCGGTCACCGCGGACGCCTACCGCCGCCACCTCGAGGAGGCGGGTCTCGACGATTGGGTCCACTCGACCCTCGAGAATCTCGACGTCAACGACGTCGCGGCCCTTTTCGTGGCGGGGCGCGACATCCGCGACCGCGTACGGGCGGCGGCGCTCCCACCCGAGATCGCTGAGGAGATCCGCGAGGCGTACGAGTCGCTCTCGCGGCGATACGGCGAGGAGGCGACGGACGTTGCGGTTCGCTCGAGCGCCACGGCCGAAGACCTCCCGCACGCGTCGTTCGCGGGGCAGCAGGAATCGTTCCTCAACGTGCGCGGCGCTCAGGACCTCGACGCGGCGGTGCGCGCCTGCACGGCTTCGCTCTTCACCGATCGCGCGATCGTGTACCGGGCGGGCCACGGCTTCGACCATCGCGAGGTGGCGCTCTCGGTCGGGGTGCAGAAGATGGTGCGAAGCGATCTCGCGTCCTCGGGCGTTCTCTTCACGCTCGACACCGAGACCGGATTCCGCGGCGTGGTCGTCGTGACGGGAGCGTTCGGGCTCGGAGAGACCGTCGTCCAGGGGCGCGTGCGGCCGGACGAGTTCTGGGTCTTCAAGCTCGCGCTCGAGCGCGGCGCGCGCCCGATCATTCGGAAAGAGCGGGGCGAGAAGACGGTCAAGCTCGTCTACGCCGACGGCGGCACGAAGGCGACGAAGGAGGTGAGGACGTCTCTCGCCGAACGACGGAGCTTCGTTCTGACGGACGACGAGGTTCTCCTCCTCGCGCGGTGGGGGATCGCGATCGAGAAGCACTTCTCCGCCCGAGCGGGCGAGGAGCGGCCGGTCGACGTCGAGTGGGCGAAGGACGGCCGGACCGGCGAGCTCTTCGTCGTGCAGGCGCGGCCGGAGACCGTGCACTCGCGCTCCGGGCCGCCGCGCATCGTCCTCCACCGGTTGAAGGGCAAGGGCAAGATCCTCGCGCGCGGGAAGAGCGTCGGCGGGGGTGTCGGCCAGGGCCGCGTGCGGGTCGTCCATTCGCAGGACGAGCTGCCGGCCTTCCGCGGCGGCGAGGTTCTGGTCGCGGCGATGACCGATCCCGACTGGGAGCCGGTTCTCCGGCGCGCCGCGGCCGTCGTGACCGACCAGGGCGGGCGAACGTGCCACGCGGCGATCGTGTCGCGCGAGCTCGGGCTCCCGTGCGTCGTCGGCGCGGGTGACGGGACCAGGGTCCTCGAGGACGGAGCCCTGGTGACGGTCTCGTGCGCCGAGGGGGACGAGGGCCGGGTGTACGAGGGACGCGTCGAGTACGAAAAAGAGGAGATCGATCCCTCTTCGCTCGCCGCGCCCCGCGTGCCGCTCTTCCTCAACGTCGGGAGCCCGGAGCGCGCGTTCCTCTTGGGACAGCTCCCGAGCGCCGGCGTGGGGCTCGCGCGGATCGAGTTCATCGTCTCGAGCTGGATCGGCGTTCACCCGATGGCTCTCCTCCATCCCGAGCGAATCGCCGATCCGGCGGTCGCGAAGCGCGTCCGGGAGAAAGCGCTCGGATACGAGCCCTTGTCGGGCTTCTTCGTCGACCGGCTCTCGTCCGGCGTGGCGCAGATCGCGGCCGCGTTCTTCCCGCGGCCCGTGCTCGTGCGGTTCTCGGATTTCAAGACGAACGAGTACGCAGGTCTCCTCGGCGGGCGCGACTTCGAGCCCGTCGAGTCGAATCCGATGCTCGGCTTCCGCGGCGCCGCGCGCTACGTCGACGAGCGCTACCGCGAGGCGTTCGGGCTCGAGTGCGCGGCGATCCGCCGCGTGCGCGAAGAGATGGGGCTGGAAAACGTGCGCGTCATGGTCCCGTTCTGCCGGACG
>Ga0187892_10002658_pt1 | contig 34880 bp, 36 predicted proteins | sample MA1701073metaG_FD_139345 | JGI IMG/M metagenome (GOLD analysis project Ga0187892, IMG submission 139345) | Bio-ooze microbial communities from a basaltic lava cave in the Kipuka Kanohina Cave System on the Island of Hawaii, USA - MA170107-3 metaG ... | reverse complement strand
TGACTTTTTCATAGGTTTTTATCACATTTAAGATAGATAACTATGATACCTTACAGTTGTAAAGTCCATTCATTAAATATGTCAGGGGCATAAAATAATCATGCCCTATCAGTTAGATGAACTAGACCTTGATATTTTAAAATCATTGTTAAAAGATGGTAGAAAATCCCTTCGTCAAATCTCAAGGGAGCTTAAGGTTAGTACGCCTACAGTGAATATTCGTTATCAACGATTACTCAATATTGGTTTGATAAAATCAATAACTCCCATAATTGACACAAGCAAACTAGATACTATATCAACAAAACAGCTTGAAGAATGTCATTGTTTAACGGAAGCTCCAAAGATGGATCTTACAACAAATACGGCAATAAAAATACAATGTGATCTGTGTAATGGTCCTGTACCAAGAAAACCACATGTTTATAAAGTTGCAAATATTGAAAGATTTTTTTGTTGCACTACTTGTAAGGCAACATATAAAGAAAAATACAAAGGAAGGATAAAATCCTTAATAAAAAAATCTTAGAAAATTATTCTATCAAATTACAGTTTCATAATGATAATTTACAATTGTAAGGTACCATTGTTATTAATGTCGCATTTTATAATATTTTGGAGTAAAGTCGAGAAAATGAAAATGAATTCTAAGATTATACTTGGAGGTTTTTTTGTAAATGTAGTTGTAGGCCTTTTAAAAATGCTTCAGCCGCTATCTACAACTACACTCCAAGATTCTATATCTCTGGACATGCCTCCTAGGACAACGGTGAGAAAAGAATCTCCACTAATAGAGCTGGAGATTTTATTTCTCACCAAAAATGTAAAGTGAGAACAAATGTCAACATGTAATGAAATTTGTAAAAGATTTAGAGCCTTAAAACCTATTGGAAGAATTGGACGATATGAGATAGGACAAAAACTTTGTGGAAACTGTGGAATTTTCATTAAATTTAATGGTTTTCAGTGTCCTTGTTGTGGACGTAAATTACGAGTTACACCAAAGTCTGCTAAATATAGAAAACAGCTGAGAACCGCACAAGGAATTGATTACTAAATTACTTAACTTTGGTTGGCACAAACTTGTGATTGAATATTCATTAAACCTTACATTTGTAAAGTTCTATGATTAAGTATCTGATACGCATATAATAAACAAATGTCAATCCAAATCCCGGCAAAACAATCTCTGGTATTAGTTTCATTTGTTTTATTTTCCCTAATTTTTGTTGGAATCATTTTTTCGTTGACAAGCGAATTAGCTGTTGATGGAAAAGAACATGCGTCATTTCTTAGCTGGACAATAATTGCTTATGTAGCTGGTCTTTCGATGATAGTTTTGCCATGTACCTTACCGCTTGTTTTCATTATAGTCCCCATGAGTATGGGACATGGATACAAAAAAGGCCTTTCAATGGCTTTGTTATTTGGAGCAGGACTAACAATTACAATTACTTTGTATGGATTTGGTGTTGCAACCTTAGGACAAACGGCATCATTAGATCAAGTTTCAACTATAATGTTTCTAATTGCAGGTATTGCAGCATTTCTGTTTGGATTATCACAGCTAAATCTGATCAAACTAAAAATGCCTGCATACTCTGGAACTCCAAAATTTATACAAAATCGTGGCGAATATTCAAAATCATTCTTTATTGGTCTGTTACTTGGTAACGCTGGAGTTGGATGCCCAAATCCTTTGTTCTATTGGTTACTCATATACATTGCAGGATCTGGAAGTATTGAAGTTGGGGCATCATTAGGTGTAATACATGGAGTAGGCCGTGCAATACCTCTCATTTTCATGTCGGTCTTGGCTATTCTTGGAATAAATGCCACTAAAGGTTTGACGAGCAAAAGAATTTCAATTGAAAAAGCAACTGGTTTTATGTTAATAGTTATTGGTGCTTTTCTAATTATCAATGGACTCCCAGATGGACATGAATGGTATGAAGAAACCTTTGTACACAAAGGATGGAATGCTTTAGTTACATTAACTTCAATTCCAGCAGAATTTGAGATGGAGATGCATGAACACGAAATTGACAAAGAAATATCAAACGATTACATTCCAATACTATTGTTGACTTTGATAATTGTTCCAATTATTTGGTATAAGATAGGTAAAAGGAAGATAATATCATGAAGGATCCAGTTTGTGGAATGGAATTAGATGAAAAAGGAAATTCAATAATCTATAAAGGCAAAGAATACAGATTCTGTTGTGCAAGTTGTCGTTGGGCCTTTGAAAATAATCCTGATCAATTCATAAAGGAATCCTAATGAAAGTAGAAATCCTTACTACTCCCGATTGTGCAAACTGTAGTGTTGTTGAAAAAATGCTTGATGAAATGAAAGTTCCTTATGAAGTAATTGATGTAACTGAAAAACCTGAATATCTTGAAAAATACCCAATTTATACAGCTCCTGGTATTGTCATAAATGGAAAACTTGAATTTACTGGCATACCAAAAAAAGAAAAATTAATTGAAAAATTGAGATAGCATGACACTAAACCCAAAAAACTTTGGTCTTGCTGGGGGAATTTTAGTTAGTCTTACCCTGTTCGGGGTTGCATGGCATGCTATTTTGACAGATCTAGGAAATGTATTTGTGAAAATTTGGGAAGACATGCATTTTTGGTACGAGTTAGTTCCACTTTCAAGTCCTGAAGGCAGCTTGGTGGCACTTCTTGATGGATTTATTCACGGTTTTGTTTATCTCTTTATTTTTGCATGGTTGTACAACCGGTTCCAAAAAAGAAAAACTTGAGGAATTAAAAAAGAAAAAATGAAGGGGTTTTTTTATTAAGGCATCATTGCCCAACCACGTTCTATCAGGATAGAACCAGTAGTTGGTTTTACACAAATGGCTTTTCCATTGCTGGACTTTATTAACAAATCCAGGCCATCATTGCAAGTTACATTCTTTGCTGCAGTTCCTGATTTCATTTGTTGGTCAGGTGGCATCATCATTTTCATCTCCATGTCACCTTGCATTTTAGTTCCATAAACTGAAAAACTGGCAGTAAACGGTTCTGCATTCATTGTATGTAAGGCAAGAGCGTTACCTGAAAACTTCCATGAACCCATAGAGTTTTCTGGATTAACTAATGTTAATCCGAATTTGGTTTTTCCATCAGGGGTCCAAATTGGCTGAGACATATCATCCTCAGCAGTCAAGGGACCCATTAAGGAAACCAATTGAATTTGTTCAGAGGCTGAATATGAAATGATACCAGAAAAAATATCTTCGCTTGGTGGCAAGATAACCATTAGCTGATGGCTTTCATGTCCCACTCCTGGATCCTGTACTGATTCCATTGTAGCAGAGATTATAGTTTCTGCAGGTTCTGATTCAACATAGTTTACTGTGTATTTGGTAGTAAATGGATTGGTTTTAATTGTATGTACTGCAAGTGCATTGCCTGAAAACTCCCAAGTGCCTTTAGCCATTTTATGATCTACAAAAGTTAAAGCAAATTTTGTTTTATTATCTGTAGTCCAAATTGGTTGTCCTGAATCCTCACTTTCTCCAAGTGGTCCATGAAGTGTAACTAATTGAATTGGTTCAGAAGATTCGTATGAGAGAGTGCCAGAATAAACTTTGTCGCTTGGTGGCAATATTATTGCAAGTTGATGCATTTCATGACCCATGCCAGGATCTTTCACCGATTTTATGGAATCTGAAACTGTTTTTAGATCAGTCATTTGATTCATTTGTCCATTAGCAATTATTGTAGTTGAAGACATTCCTAAGCTAAGAATGAGTAATCCAACTGTAGTTGCAATTAAAATTGATTTCATCATTAGATTCGGTTAAAAAGAGCTCTTATTAAAATGGTTTGAAATTCAAAGTTCTTATAAAAAAAATGTTCGTGTTTACATTTGTAAAATCTACTTCGTATGTATACCAAAACCTAGACTATAAGATAATGAAATAAACTGTTATGTAATAAATTTTGATTCTAATTATTGCTCACTCATGCACAAACTCAAGTCTTCATGAAATTTAGCACGCTGAAATTTAGTTAATTTCTCATCTTCAAATTTGAGTGCAAATTGTTTCATCTCCTCACAAGTCCAATCCTTCCAAATCCTTGGATTCACAACATTTTTCTCTAACCAATCAATTGCAAATATACTAGAAAATATTGCTACAAAAATTATAATAACAAGAATAATCAGTTGTTTACCTTTTAAATCAAAGTTTTTCTTGATCAATTTTTACACCATAAAAATACCCGAATACTAACAATATAGGCAACGTAAAACCGAAAATAATAAACAAAGTATTTCCAAGACTTTCAATATCTAAGCTAAAAGCGGTTACGCCAAACATTCCTCCATAGATTATACATAGAAATAGAATCTCTTTTCCTGTGAGTCTCCTTCTATTTTTCATGAGATCGTATAGAAATATCTTAACATAAAGTCTTACGATTTACAGTAAATTTTTCCTCACATAATTGGAGACGCAATCATTAACTCGTTAGCAGATGTCAGGGAAATCCAAATAGGTTATTTATTATGCCAATTTGATAGATTATGTTAACTCCAATTAGTAGACTAAACATTCCTGCAATGTATCTGAATAGTTTTTGCAATGACTTAATTTTGTTTGCCAAGGCAATTGGGATTCCCATCAAACTTCCAACTATTGCCATCCCAATCATCGAATCAATACCAAAAATTAGAATAAATCCTAAGACTAGACTGACATTATCCAAAGTCGCTGCAGTTAAAACGACCAGACTACCACTTCCTGCAAGCCCGTGAATTAGACCAATTACATATGATTTGTGGCCATGTTTGTGGGATGGATCTTTGTGATCATGTTCATCAAAATGAATTGTTCCATCACCATGAGTGTGTGGATGTTTATGTTTGAATTTGATTTTTCTGTTTATAATGGTAGTAATTCCTAAAAATACCAACATCAATCCAACCCCAAATTCAAATCCAGAAAATATTTGGTCTTGGATTGTTATCGCAAGTGCATATACCAGCAATCCCATAAAAACAAGAGTTGTGGTGTGTCCGGCTCCCCAGATTACCCCAAGAATAGAAGATTTTGTCATACTTTCTTTGAACATTTGCGTTGCTGATTTTTTTGAAAATCTTGATTTTGATATTTGAGTACTGACTGCTGCTACATGATCTGGCTCAAAGGCATGTTCTAGACCAACTGCAAGACCTAATCCCATGACAAACATTGGCGCAAGTGTTCCAATTTGTTCTAGAATTTGTTCTACCAGGAGTTACCAACTAGTTAGGTTTGATTCAAATTAATAAAATTTTTACTGTATTTTGGCATGTAGGTTTTTAACAAAAGTCTATCTTCCAGATTTCTTATTGATAGTAACCTAACAACAACATTCATCCCAAGTACAATTAGGACATTCGGTTGCAGATTTACAGGTTTTACATTCTTGTGGAAAACAACTGCAATCAGCACATTTTACTTGAAACATTAAGGATTCATCATTCCTTGACCCATCATGCCCATGTCGTTTTTAGAATGCATCTTGAACATCACAAGGTAATTATCAACATCAACATTGATTACCTCACCATCAACTCCTGGCATGCTTTCAAACATTCTTTGGATCATTGACGCTCTTTTTTCCATAGCATCTGATTTCCAAACTACCATTGGAACATTTACTATATTGTCTGTCTTTTGAATCGTTAATTCAGCATTTGATTCTGCTTTTATAATTTCATCAACTGATGTCAAGACTCTTGGAGTTGAATTTTCATTCCAAGTAACTAGATGTGGAACCCGAAACTGGCTATACCCCATTTGTTCTGGAATAGAATCAAACACATCAATTTGATACATAAACGGTCCGCCTCCATATGGACCTGAGCCGCTGATACCATTTGTAAATACATAGATTTTGGACATTTCATCTGGTGACATATTCTTCAAATCAGGAACGTGTAATGTTGGAAAGTTAATCATCATAGTCATCATTTCTGCCATTGCTTTGTCAGAAACTTCAGTATGAACAAAGAATACCTTTTCTCCATTGTAGTATCCATCTATCATCGGCATAGTTATTGGAGCATTTACATTAAATGACATATCAGACATCATTGGTTTTTCTCTCATTTCTGAACCCATCGTTGTATCCATCCACTTAGCAGTCATTTTTGGATTTTGTGACATCATCTGATCGAATAGATCCTGATTTGCAAACTTCATTGTGTTAGGATTGTAAGTTGCTGAAAAAATTGCAGAGCTAACTCCAACTCCGATAAAGAAAACTGCAATAGTTATTCCAATCCAAATAGCCTGTCTTGCCATACTCTAAGCACATGTTTGGTGACATATTATTACATTTAACATATTCCACAAAAGATTTAGCTACATTACTTTGTTTTCTTATGAATTAAAGCCCAGCAGCAATAGTAATCTAAACTGCATTTCTTGCAATCTCTTGGAGATATGCTATTTTTACAATCTTCTATGTTACAACCACAATCAGCACAATTGATTATTGTCGTACTTTTTATTGGTGTTAATAATAGATAAATTGAGATCAAAGGGATTTAGCAAAATATGTTTGAATCTGTATAGACTTGAACCTTGGAAGTTTTAGTTCAAAGCCCTAGTTTGGGACCTGAGACCCACACCAAAGATACCCATGATAGTGCATTACACTTTTGTTGAAAGCCATATTGTTTGGATCCTTTCAGGGGAATCGCTAGTCTACATCTATTCCCTCAAAAATATTATAATTTTTTTCTATCTAGTTTTTCTATGTTGGGGGGAATCGATGGTTAACCTTAAAAATACATCAAAAAAATTTACGAGGGCCTTCGGGGGGAATCGAACACCCGCCCGGGGATCCACAGTCCCCTATACTACCACTATACTACGAAGGCCACAGGAAACTTTTGTAAATATTTAGTATTAATCTTAGCGAATTTTACAAATTTTTCAAGAACAAACATACCTTTAGCTTTATTATTGTCTAAAAAAATACTTAATCACATGCAAGGAAAAGGTTGGTTCATTGCAATGGCAATTACAGTTGCTATAGTTTGGATTGGAACAAACTATCTAATACCATTCAAATAGCAAATTTTGGGATATTCAAAATTTAGTAATTTCATGAGAGTTTTTTTTAATCACCTTTAAATTTGTAATAAGATCAAAAATTTTGATTTGAAGAAAGATTTCTTTACAAGCAAATTATGGTCTACAAGGAAGGCAGGTTTAAGCCAAACTATAGAACGTCGTGTTGAAACTATTGAAGGCGAGAAATTTACATGGATTAACCTACAAAATCCTGAGCGCAAAGATATAGAACAACTTGCACAAAAATATCATTTTAACGTATTAAACATTGAAGACTGTTTGACAAAATTTGAATTACCTAAACTAGATAGTTACGATGATCATGTATTTGTAATTTTACACTTTCCTCCCTTAGATGCTACAAAAGGGATACAACAATTTACACAACTCTCAATTTTTGTTGGTAGTGATTTTCTTGTAACTATTCATCAAGGAGATTTAAAACCACTTGTTGACATGGTTAATACGTGTAAAGAAAATTCTGATCCACAAAGAAGACAACGTCTTATAGGAAAATCTACTGGATCTTTACTACATGAAATTATTGATGTTCTAGTTGATGACTTGCTTCATACTATAAGAAAAATTGTTGGAAATCTTGAAGACATAGAAGATATCGTTTTTGACGAAAAAAAGTCTGCTGGACGTCAGATATCGGTACTAAGAAGAGAGATTACCAAGCTTAGACGAATTGTACAACCCCTAAAAAGAATTACTTTAGAAACAGCTAAAAACTTACAACGATTTTCAAAGAGTGAAGAAGACCTTACACTCTATTTTGATGACATTATAGACCATGTCGATAAAGTCATAGAATCGCTTGAAGAATCAAAAGAAACACTGGAAATTTACAAAGATACTGATTTTATGCTCAGCACAGAAAAATCAAATAAAATTCTTTCAGTACTAACAATGATCTTCACACTGTCAATCCCTGCTACAGTAATTGGACAATTTTATGGGATGAATGTCAACATTCCAGGAGGAATTGAGACTGGAACATGGTTTACTCTGGGTCCTTATACTACTTTTATTTTTGTAATTTTTATTTCTGCCATACCAGCCCTGTTAATGTGGTTTTATTTTCGTAGATTAGGTTGGTTTACCACTTAGAAGACCTGTAATGCAAATAAAAAATAATGAATAAAGTTATTAAAATCTGGACGAAAGTATCGATATGAGTTGTTCTGGCGAAGTTGTAGAGTTAGATAATGAGCTTATTCAAATTAAACCAAAAATTATTGCGCAATTAAAAAAAGCAAAGTATGGTGTTTCTGATCATTCCACTGTTGATTTATGTCACTGGACAAGAAAATCATTCAAAAATGAGGGAGATTGTTACAAGCACAAGTTTTATGGTATCTCCACACATCGTTGTATGGAGTTTTCTCCAGCAGGAATGCATTGTGAAAATAGATGCGTATATTGTTGGCGACCAATGGAGTTTTATGACTCCATTAAGATGGAGCCAGAAAAAGTTGCAGAACCACAAGAAATAGTTTCTAAATTAATGGAAGAACGTAAGAGATTGATAATGGGTCATTATGGAGACGCTAGACATGAAAAGCAGAAACTAAATGAATCGCTTTTGCCTGCGCATTATGCAATATCACTATCGGGAGAACCTACAATGTACCCAAAGTTACCCGATTTAATAAAATACTTAAAGTCGCTCCCAGAAACTAAATCAATATTTCTTGTAACTAATGGACAAGAGCCAGACATGCTAAAAAGGCTACAAGATGAAGATTCCTTGCCAACACAATTGTATCTTTCAACTAACGCAGCAGATTATGAGTCTTTTTTAACAATTAACAGACCTAGATATGAGGATTCATGGCAAAGATGGAATTCTTCACTAAAAATGCTATCAAAGCTAAACACTAGAACAGTACTTAGAATCACATTAATTAGAAATTACAACACTGATGATGAAATGATTCCAGCATTTGCATCAATGCTTAAAATGGCTAGCCCAAATTTTGTTGAAATAAAATCATACATGCATGTTGGCAGATCTATCAATCGGCTAGACCACGAAAATATGCTTGACATGGATGAAATAAGACACTTTGCAACAGAATTAGCAAAAAAGAGTGGAATTTTTTCTGTAATGGATGAGAGTTTTATTTCAAGAATTGTAGTACTCCAGAATCAAGAGAGACTCATTGATCGTTGGATTTCTGCCTATGCACAAACCAATTAGAAAATTTCTTTAATGCCATATATCTATGTGAAATTTCATTTTTATTTGAAAGCATTGCATAGGTTTTACTTTGTCCATGTGGGATGAATATAGGATCATAGCCCCATCCAACATCTTGTGGTTTTTTTGCAATTTGTCCTTTCACTTTGGCATCAAACAAAACAATGCCATTTTTTTTATCACAATAAGCTATAACAGATTGGAAAAATGCCTTCCTATTAGTTTGAACTAATAGTAAAATTCCAGAATTTCCAATGGTTTTAAAAACATAAGATGAAAATGGTCCTGGGAATCCTTTTAGCGAGTCTATGAAGAGTCCATCATCTTCAACAATTATTGGTTTGTTACATTTTCTATAGGCATCTGCAACTTTTCGTGAGGCAATTTTTTTTATGGACTCTTCTTGAATTTCTTCTAGTGTGGTTTTAAAAAAACCTAGATTTATTCCAAAATCTGAGAGTATTTTTTTGGCCTCATTATACTTTTTCCTGTTTGATGACGCAAAAAAAACATCAAACGACATTGGCGTATCTTCCTCTACTTTCTATAACTGCAACTAAATTTGTAATTTTGCTAAAACGCGAAGCACCAACTACTGTTTTGTATCCTTTCAAAAAATTTGACCAAGCTTTATTCATTATTTTTACATGAGCACTGCTTAGAATTTCTTTAAATAATCTTAAATCTACGGCGTGATCTTCAGCTTTTGTAGTTTTGTTTCCAAGTCCAAAATCTAAAACAAATATTTTCCTATTTAAGACAATAAAGTTGGATGTAGTCAAATCTCCATGCATAATTCCATTTTTGTGCATGATTCCAACTATCTTACCAATTTCTTTACAGCTTTTGATTAATTGTGATTCTGAGAGATCGTACACCAGGGTACCTGAGATATGTTGCATCGTTATTGTACAGTTTTTAGTGTCAACATAAAATATTAGCGGAGTACAGATGCCAAATGATTTTACTTCTGAGATTATTTCAGATTCTCTAATGGTTCTTTGTTTTCTAATCCTTTGATCCAAGGAAGGATTTCGATAGTTTTTTTTCTTTCTAGCCTTCAATATTGCTTTTTGTTTATTCCATGAAGTTAGATAGAGATCTCCTTCAGCTCCTTTTTTTAATAATTTCATTTAGCCCTTTGTTACCTTCAAGCTGGTTTCATTAAGATTTTTCCAAACAAGCCTTTTCCATGTAGCATCTTTTTGTGGGCAGCTACGGCATTATCAAAAGTATATTCTGAGTCAATTATTGCTTTAATTTTTCCTTTTGACATCCAATGAATTCCAGACTCTAATTCTGCCCGTGTGCCTTGAGTGGAACCTAGAACATTAATTCCTTTAAAGAAAATATAACGTAGGTCTGTTTGAACATCATAACCTGTTGTAGCACCAGTAGTAACTATTGTTCCACCATACTTTAGCAAAGTTAGTTCCTTATTCCAATGAGACCCTCCTATATGTTCGAAAATAACATCTATTCCGAAAGGTTTTTCTTTTTCTTTGGAAATTTTTTTTCCAATCGTATTTACTTCTTTGTGCCAATCTTCTTTTCTATGATCCACAGTATAATCTGCACCTAATTCTTTACATTTATCCAGTTTGTCATGACTTGCAGTGGCAATGACATCACAATTATACAATTTTGCAATTTGAATTCCAAATATTCCCATTCCAGAACCTCCACCCATAATTAGAACAGTTTGTCCTGGTCTGATGTTAGCACGTCCAACTAGCATATGCCATGCAGTCATAAGTGTCATTGAAGATGCTGCAGCCTGTTCATAGCTTAGATTATTTGGAATTTTTAATGTGTTGGATTCTGGAAGATGTGCAATCTCACAAAAACCTCCCCACAGAGGACCTGTTTGAAATCCCCATATTTTTCTATGTGGGCAATCAAATTCCCTTCCACTTGTACATGCTTGACACACTCTACAAGTTATGTTCCCATTTGATACTACTCGATCGCCAACCTGAATTTGTGTAACTTCATCACCGACTGCAATCACTTCTCCTGCGGCATCTGTTCCAGAAATGTGTGGCATTGGTATTTCTATTGGTTTTCCACGCATTCCCCAGATGTCATCATAATTTAATGCTGCAGCTTTTACTTTGAAAATTACTTCATTAGATTTTGGTGTAGGTTCCTTGATATCTTTAATTTTTAAAATTTTTTCAAAATCATTATTTGGAGCATATTCTTCGTAAACAAGGGCTTTCATAAAAATAATATCAAATATGTTGCAATTTAGAGGTTATCTTGAATGTATTCTAGTTGTTTTTAATTAATTCAAATGTTTTATCAATAATTTCTAATGGTTTTACACTTAGTTCAGTGCTTAATAATAGAAGATTCTTTTTATCTATAGGAATAGTAATTTGGTTTACTTTTTCATAAACAGTCATAGAATATTTTGCATCATCAATTCTATGAGAAAGCTTTCCACGAGTATCCCATTCTTCGTGATACATAATACATGGACATTTGAACTTCTTCTGGAGAAATCATGCTTGAAATATTTTCACGTGTGCCTCCAGCTATTCTTTCACCCTTTTGATTCAAGATTGCAGCAAAGCGAATTAGAGAGTCTAAATTCATTATTTCATTACACAGCTTTTCATAGTCCATTAATTACTACATTTATAGTCACAATTTATAATTATTCTATCATTAAAATTATAACCCTAACAATTAGATTAACATCAAATAATGGAGAGTTCTGAAAAAAAAATTAGACAAGAAGATTGTAATGAAGATTCCTTGGGACAGGGTATTTTGACTTTAACTAACAAAAGAATTGCATTTGATAAAACACGTGGAAGAATTATGGATTTTGCAAAAAAGTTTGGGGAAACTGTGCTAAATGTTCCATTGGAGAATGTGACTGAGGTATGGAAGGAAGGCATGTTTATAAAAAAAGTGTGTATTAAGGTAAAAACAGCTGAGGGAGAAAAGTCTTACAAATTTGGCGTTTTTAGTACTGGAAGCTGGCTTGAAACTCTACAAGAGACCTTAAAGGATTTCAAAAGTCAATAGGTAATTTCAACGGTATCTAATCTCCAAGATTGTTTAACAAATGTATTTGAAATATCAGTGCTTTTCTTTGTCTTTGATTCTAAAAGGCCTGTCCAAGCAATTTGAGAACCACAGTCACCTGAAAATCTAAGTGGAGTGACAAAAAATTTACAATTTTGTCTCTTAGAAACGCTTTTTAGCATTTCTGATAACCGTTTGTTTGCTGCAACACCGCCTACTACTAGCAATTCCTTTTTCTTGGTAAAGGAAAGTGCTCGTTCTGTTGCTTCTGCAATCATTGCAAATGCAGTTTCTTGAAGAGAATAGCACACATCTTCTAATCCTTTTGGGATTAGAGATTTTGCAGCTGACAGTAATCCAGAAAATGAAACGTCGTTTCCTTTAACGGAATATGGTAATGGTAAATAGTTTGTGGTTTTTCCAGCTAAGATTTCAATTTGTTTTCCACAAGGTGATGCAAATCCTGCAGATCTTCCAAATTGATCAATAAGTTGGCCTAGCGTAATGTCTAAAGTTTCTCCAAACACTCTCCATTTATTCATCATAAAAGCAAGTAACATTGTATGTCCGCCAGAAACCAAAAGTACAAGGGGATTCTTAGCCCCTGTTAGAAGTTTACCTAATTCTATGTGTCCAATTGCATGATTTACAGGATAGATTGGTATTTGATAATATGCTGACAACGAGCGAGCAACCACAGCACCAACTCTTAGACACGGCCCTAGACCAGGACCGGCAGCATATGAAATAAGATCTAAATCATTTATTCTAACTTTGGCTTGTTGTAAACATTCTGAAAGTACAATTGGGCTTGCCTCGATATGGTGCCTAGAAGCTTCCCGAGGATGAATCCCTTCACCATCAGGAGGACGATATATTCTTCGTACATCAGAGCATATTTTCCCTCGTTTTCGTTTTTTTTCAAGTATGGCACACGAAAAAGTGTGAGCCGTACTTTCAATTCCTAAACACAGCATTTTATCCCCTACTCATACTTGAGACAATTTTAATTACATCTCCATTTTTAAGATGGTGATCTGCCCCGATTCTTTGTTTGGTTTTTACATCAATTGCATGTAAGAATCCTTTTGCTAAATCAGCATGGATTGTTTCTGCTAAATTTCTTGCATTAGAGTTTGGAGGTAAAAGTTTTGCATCAGGAAGAATTTCTCCATCTTTATTACAAAGCTTTGAGTCATCTTCAACTGGATATACAACAATTAATTTTAATACATCAAACACAACTGAATTTAAGACATTTTGTATTCCTGTTGATTTGATTTTTGAAAAAACCGAGTTTACCAAATCTAAGGCTTTTTGTTGTTGTGAGGAAATTTCTACATTTTCTTTAAGTGAAAAACCAGTATCTCCTGGAATATAATTAACTAAACCTGCCTTAGCGGCTTTTCTCAAAAGTAACTCTGTTTCGGCACTGCAAAGTATAACCTTGGAAGTATTTTTTATTTTTTCAACAATAGTAAGATCCTTGCAAAGATCTGCCTTGTTAGCGGCAATCAGTATGGGCTTGGTTTTTTTTCTCAATTCTTTAACAAATAGAGTTAGATCAGAGTCTTTCCATTCAGTTGGTTTTTTTGTTAATAGTTGTAAATTTTGTAAGACATCCTGTACTTGATAGTCTTTAATCGATAATCCGCTAAATCGTTTAGTAATTCCATCAACAAGTTTTGATTTTTTTTGTTCAATTTCTTTTGTCAGTTTTGGCCACTCGCGTTCTAAAATTTGTTTAAACCACAGCTCAAACTCTTCATTCACAAATTTTACGTCTTCTAATGGATCATGTGTACCAATTGGAACCGGCTGACCATGAATATCTGTCGAGCCAGCAATATCTACCACATGAATCAATGCTTCAGCTTGCCTTGAATCGTCTAGAAATTGATTGCCTAGTCCTTTTCCTTCATGAGCCCCAGGGACAAGACCTGCAACATCAATTAGTTTGATTGGAACAAATCGTATGCCGTTCTTGCATAATGGAACCTCATGCTTTATACCAAAGTGTTTGCAGGCACAATCTGTAATTATATACGCCACCCCAACGTTTGGTTGTATGGTTGTAAATGGAAAATTGCCTATAGGAACTGGAGCCTCAGTAGACGCAGAAAAAAACGTTGATTTGCCAACATTTGTTTTTCCAAGTAATCCAATTTGCATGCCACAGTAGAACACCTTTCTAATATTAGTATTGCAGAAATTGTTTAATCTACTTCTATTGATTCTATTTTATGACATTAATCATTACTGGAAATCCTGGTGTTGGAAAACATACGATAGCAAAGAGTGTTGCAAAAATTTTGAATTATAAAATTTTAGATATTAATAAAATTGCTTTAGAGTCAGGCATATATGAAAAAAATGATGAATCTCTAGATGTAGATATTAAAAAATTACAAAATATTTTAAAAAATAAAATTGAGAAAAAATCAATTGTAGTTGGTCATCTAGCTCCTTACGTATTAACCAAAAAACAAGTAAAAAAAGCAATTATTCTTCGAAAAAATCCTTACAAGCTTATTTCAATATATAAAAAAAGAGGATATTCTTCAAAAAAAATTACTGAAAATTTAGGTAGTGAGATATTGGAAGTGATTGCACATGATTGTATGAAAAAATTTGGGAAAACCAAATCTCATCAACTTGACACAACTTCAAAATCAGTTTCACAGATTACTAAAATAATTATTAAATCCATTGATGGTAAATTTGAAAATGATAAAGTGGATTGGTTATCTTTAATAACGAAAAAAAATGATTTAAAAAAATTCTTTTCCTACTGATTTAATAATGCAACTTACGGCGATATTGTAAATTGTTTGAAATAATAAAATCTGATTTGGCTGGAAGAATTGGAATTCTTCATACAAATCATGGTAAAATTGAAACTCCAGCGTATGTTCCTGTAATACATCCTGTTAACCAAACCATCCCTACAAAAAAGATTAGAGAGATGGGTTTTGATTTAGTTATTACAAATGCATACATAACTCGAAATCGTTATGGGGATGAAGCAATAAAGCGAGGAATTCATAATATTATTGATTTTGATGGAGCCGTTATGACTGATTCAGGTGGCTATCAAGTTTTAGAATATGGTGATATCAATGTGTCTCCAGTTGAGATAGCTGAATATGAAAATAAAATTGGTTCAGATATTGCAATTCCTCTTGACAAGCCAACAGGTTACGGATTACCAAAAAAGAAGGCAAAATCATTTGTTGAACACACGTTAAAAGTTTCAAAACAAACTCTTAAGAATCAAACTAATTCTGGCACAATTTGGGTTGGACCCATTCAGGGAGGGGAACACGTGGATCTGGTCAAAAAATCCACGCAATCTCTCGTAAATTATGGATTCAAAATGCTTGCATTGGGAAGTCCCGTGGAATTCATGGAGTCCTATGAATACAAATTACTTGCCAACATGATAATTGCTGCAAAAAAACTAATTCCTACATCGATACCTTTACATCTTTTTGGAGCTGGTCATCCTCTTACTATTCCACTTGCAATATCTTTAGGATGCGATACATTTGATTCAGCTTCGTACATGTTATATGCAAAACATGAGAGATACATAACAGAAGATCGCACATTACATTTGACAAAAATTCCAAGTTTTTCGTGTATTTGTGAAGTCTGCTCTAAATTCAATCCAAAAGAAATTCTTTCATTAAATAAAGATGAAAAAATAAATAAAATTGCTCTTCATAATCTATATGCCATAAAGTCTGAAGTCGATAGAGTAAAAGAAGCTATTCATGAAGGAAGATTGTGGGAGTATGTCATCAAAAAATCCCGTTCACATCCCAAACTCTTTGAAGCTACAGATGTTTTTATTAAAAATCCCAATTACTTTGTGAAAACTACTCCAAAATTCAAGGATTTGGCCTTGTTTCTTTTTTCAAAAGTGGACCAATTTAGGCCAGAAGTACTGTCATATCATAATATGGTTCGAAGATTTAGAACCAAAAAGAAAATTCTAGTTATAACAGGGGATTCCTCAAGAAAGCCCTTCTACCTATCTCAAGAATATTGTATTCTCAAAAAGAAATTCTCAAACCTAGATTCAGTTCAATTCTGTCAATACCATCCATTTCTGGGATTAGTTCCCTTGGAGATTTCAGATATTTATCCAGCGGCTCATAATGTTATGGCAAGATTACAATACAGCCCTGAGGATTTTACTATTTTTGCAAAAACCTGGAAGATATTTTTTGAGAAGAATAACTTTACAACTATTTATTGTAATAAGAAAGATGAATTTCTCAAGTTCTTCTTGAAAAGTTTACCAAAACAAATTATAAAAAAATCTCTCTAGTTAATTAAAAATAAGAAAAAAGAGTTGCGAAAGATACCGCTTATAGTGCGGCGTCTTCTGCCCAACCTTTTACGAATACTCCGTTTTTGTGAAGAGGTACAGGTTGTCCTGCAGTGTAATTCATTGGTCTCATCCAAAAGATTGACTTTGTTGGACAAACTCCAATGCATGCACCATCAGAAATGCATCTTTCTGGATAAAAGACAAATGCTTTTCCTCTCTTCCAACCTTCTACAGGTTTTACACGAAGTACATCTGGGCCAAGAGAGGTACATATTTCAACGCATAGTGCGCATCCAATGCATCTCTGCTCATCAATGTCTGGAAGTATTGCTATTGGCATTTATTTCACTTAACATATTTCTGCTTGGTGTCTATTTAAACGATGGTTGAAATCCATAACGTAGTTATAGAAAAAATCTGATCTTTTCACAAAATAATTGATATCACGTCGTTATGAAAAATAAAAAATGGAATTTTATTAGTTGAAGCTAAGAGAAAAAATTTATGAGTTGAACTTTTGAGAAATATGAGAGTTTCCTCAACGGCTTCAAAGAGAAGGCAAAAATAAAGCTCTTTTTTTCCATGTAATTACTTGACATAAAATTTGATGAAATATTATATCTGAACAAATAAAATCAATAAAAGTTGTGTGTAAAAAACCGGTAAATTGGCATAAAACAAAAAAATTACTTTTGATATATTAAGAAATTATTATTAATTAAATAGTTAAGAAAAAACAAAAAAGAATAACGTGGTGTTCACGTTTACTTCCTCATTGCGTCGACTTGACCAGAGGTAACCCAGTCCAATAGTTCAGCAGATGATGGATTAAGATCCGCTTTCTTATTCATAAGATTATGAACCCAAATCCAGTTAATCTGGTTCAGAAGTGGTTTATTTGATTCATCTCCGGATCGAACCTTTGCTACAACTGATTGGTCTTGTGATCTAAGCCAATCTTGAAAACTTCTACCCATGTGGATCGGATCTTAGCTAGCACTAATTAAAGCTTTTGAAGATTACATTCAAAAAAGAATCATAATAAAAAATGTAACAAGGTTTTAAGGACGATTCAAAGGCAGATATTTCTTGAACGTAAAAATTCTTGGAGCAGCTCGAGAGGTTGGTAGATCGGGCTTTCTGGTTAATTGTGACGGGGCAAATTTTCTTTTAGATTATGGAGTTATGTTTGGAAGACGTGGTACGCCCCCCCAATATCCCCAGCATGTGAAACCTAAAGATATTGATGCAGTGATAATCACTCATGCACATTTAGACCATTCAGGTTATGTCCCTTCATTGTTTGTAAGCGGACATTGTAGAGTTTATGCTACGGCACCCACTCTTGAATTAACCCAACTATTAATTGAAGATATGTTAAAGGTAGAAAAAAACTACCATCCCTTTGACATCCCAGAACTATACAATATGTTACGTAATTCAAAGGAGATAGGATTTCGTGAGAAAGTTCAAAAAGGAAATGGATCTTTTGAGCTTCGCTCATCTGGACACATTTTAGGAGGAGGCGCTGTATTAGTTGAATCAGAGAAAAAGCGTCTATTCTATACTGGAGATATTAATCCAAAGGGTTCACGTATGCTTCCTGAGGCTGATCTTGATATCGGTGAAATTGATTTGTTAATTACTGAAAGTACCTATTCACAAACAGAACAAATGACTAGAAAACTATCTGAAGAAGGTCTAATTGATTTTGCAAATGAGGTAATGGATAGAAAGGGAATTCTATTTGTTCCGGCTTTTTCTGTAGAGCGCTCTCAAGAAATTGCCTGTATTTTTAGAAATGCCAAATTTAAACATAAAATTATTATGGATGGAATGGCACTAAAAGTAAACGAAATCATATTTAGGTTTCCAGAATATCTTAAAGATCCAAAAATTTTTGCCGATGCAATAAATCACTCGGTTGCAATTAGAAACGAGAATGATAGAAAAAATGCAGTGAGTGAACCATGTGTAATAATTTCGCCAGCAGGAATGTTGGTTGGTGGAAATGCGGTCTTTTATTTGCAGAATTTAGCATTTGATAATAAAAATGGAATTGCTCTAGTATCGTACCAAGGTGAAGGAACTCCAGGAAGAAAGCTGCTTGAAACTGGGAAGGTGTTTTCGCGTGGTCAAGACCTGAAGGTAACAGCAGAAGTTAGACAGTTTGAATTTTCTGGGCATGCCGATAGAAATGATCTTTTTGAAATGATAAAAAACATAAACGGAAATCCAAAAGTGTTAACTGTTCATGGTGATGATCAATCTTGTACAAAGTTTGCTGAGGAAATTCATGAAAAATTTGGATTAGAAGCATATGCACCTCAAGCTAATGAGACAATTTCTGTCTAATATGAATAAATTTTCTGAAATTAATTTAGATTATAGTATTAACAGCGGTCAGGTTTTCTTATGGGAAAAATATGCCAAAAATTGGTATGGAATCAATGGCTCAGATGTTTTGGCCCTTTATCCTGAATCTAATGAAATAAGATCTTTTTCAAAAAAACCCATGGATATATTCAGACAAGATGATGATTCAGCACAGATAATTCAAAGCATTACTAAAGATAAAGTAGTTAAAAACGCAGTAAAACGCTTTCCTGGCCTTCGTTTATTACGACAGGATCCCTTTCAATGTTACATTTCATTTATCGTTTCTTCAAATTCTAACATTCAAAAAATTAGACTTGGATTACAAAACTTGTGTAAAAAATTTGGAACAAAAATAAGGTTTGATGGAAAGGAATTTTTCTTATTTCCAGAGGCTAGAAAGCTGGCAAAGGCAGAAAAGTCTGATTTGATAGCGACTGGAATGGGATATAGGACTAGAGCAGTCAAAGAAGCATCAATTGCAGTTACCTCAGGAGAAATTGATTTTGATTATTTGAAAAAAACCAACTATAAAACTACAAAAGAATCTCTTGTAAAGATATACGGAATAGGTAACAAAATAGCTGATTGCATAATGCTGTTTTCATTAGAAAAACTAGATGCATTTCCTTTAGATAGGTGGATGATACGAGTTTTACAAAAATATTATTTCGATAAATTTCCCATTACAAGCAAAACTATTTCAGAAAAAACATATGAGAATTTACATAACAAAATTGTGGAGCATTTTGGTCCTTATGCAGGTTATTCACAACAATTTCTTTTCAAAATGGAAAGAGAACTTAATGAGAAAAAATGGTTGTAAAAACCCTTAATATGGTAAATAATTTCCAAACTCTTGGGCCTGTAGCTCAGCTTGGACAGAGTGTTGGACTTCTAATCCAATGGCCAAGGGATCGAAGCCCTTCGGGCCCGTTATTTTTTAACAAATTATTTATTTTCATGTTATTATGAATTTATTGTGAAAGACATAGAACTCAAATTAGATGATTTAAAAATTTCACCCCATTCTGAAATTAAAGGTCACATTCAGGTAAATTATCCTGGTAGATATGATGGTGTAGTAATTAACATTCAGATTTTCGGTTCGAATGAGCTTGTGGTTTATAGATCATATAATGGAAAAAAAATTTCACAAAATGTTTCACGTCTTTTCATAAGCAAAGATAACATGCCAAATAATAAAGCAGATTTTTCGGCATCAATTGAGTTTGAACCAAAAGAAACTCACGAGGTAAAATTTCGAGTTTCTATTATAGAACAACATAAAGAAATAGAAAGCGCGGTGGTTTTTGCAAAGTTTTCTGGTTAGAATCTTTGTTTTGTAACAATTACCGTACCTTTCATCCATGGGTGAGGCGTACAGTGATATGAAACTTCATTTGATTCGGTAAAGATAAATTCATAGGATTCTCCTGGCATAATCACACCAGGCGAGCCAAATTCACCACTATAGCCGTCTTCAGCACGGCGGTCTGGAGTTACAGTGTGTGCTACATTATCGTCATTTATCCAGATCACATGATTATCAATGCCTAGTTGAAGATTTACTAGTTTTGGAACAAAATTGTCTTGTTGAGATTCTGATGCTGAGCCAGGAATCATCTTGATACGAGTTTCTTCAACGGGATTCAGAATGTTCTCTGAAACTGAAGGTTTTGCACTTTGTTCTGGAAGATAAAACACTTGATAATATCCAATACCAACTGATAGTCCGATAACTAGTGTAATTATGGCAATTCCATAAGCATGACTTGATATAGTCTCACTCAATAATTTAGCACCTTTCTAAAAGTCTTATAAAGCTTGTTTAGGTTCCTGAAATTTACAAGGTTTTTTGTATAGATGCCTCTTGGATATATGATGATATTAATTTTTTTTATCTCTGGATTGTAGCGTCAGGAAGTTCCTTAACCTGAGTAGCTTGTGGTTGCTCCGCTAAGGCCTTTGGTTTTTCTTTAGGAATTGGAGCTTTTGGAATCGGTGGTTTGTTTGCCTCATTCATTCCGTATCTGTATACATGGAAGAGCCCTGCAAAGACCATTAGAATTAGTCCAACAAAGAACAATGAAAGGTTATTCATTCCAGTAATTGCGGCGTTATAGGCTGCAATATTTAGAAACACCATGAATGCAATTAATGCTACAATTACCCAGTTTATCCATTTTTCAGAGAGTTCGATTTTTGCGACCTTCTGTGGACCTTTTTCTTTAGCCAACTTGGCTTTACGTTCAGCATCTCTTGCAAGGTGTATCATCATATAACTAAAGCCAAAGCTTAGCGGAACCATCAGTATCATCACCGTGTAAAGATTAATTGGATCTATTACCAATCTTTCTACAAGTGGTATGGTTGTATCTGATGGAATGTAAAAGCCCCAATATGTGGTAACCATAATTTGTGATATACCAGTAATTCCAAATGCAGTAATAATTGGACGATCCTTCCATGAGAACTTTTTGTATCTATCAACAAATGGTATTAGCAATAGTGAGAGAATGAATAATCCAGGCCATAAAACCCCCGTTACGAATTTGTCATACTGCGTACGCAAAAATGCATAGAGTCCAGTTAGATACCATTCTGGAACGGTAATACCTGGAGGTACAGTTGGTTGAAATTTAAAACCTAGATCAATTGGAAATACTCCACCTGTAATCAATATAGCTCCTGAAATTGCCATAACCATTGGTACATCAAATACTAGAAATCGTGGAAAATGTACTGCCATTAATCCAAGCATTACTATTGGTAAAATGAATACATGTTGAGCATAAAATCTCAAGACAAAGTCATGAAAACCAGAACCAAACATTGCCTCGCGTATGGTCGGTCCTGCAATTGGAATGGAGTTAGTTAACGAAGCAGCAATACTAATTGCAAGTTCTGCTCTTTCACTAAAAATAATATCATATCCTGTAAAGGCCTCAAGAATAGTAACAGTACCAAGAATTATTCCAGTTATCCAAAGTATTTCATTTCTAATCTTGTATCTTCCACTAAAGTATTGATAGTACATATGTAAAATTGCAAGAAGAACCATTGCGTTAGAACCATGGTAATGTATATTTCTAATATGAAATCCAAATGGAACATCATCGTTGATAAATTTGACACTATCCCATGCCCTATCTATTATTGGTTCATAATAGAACATTAAAAGTGCCCCAGAAACTCCTAGAATAATAAAAGTAATGAAGGTCAGCATTCCTAAAAATCCAAATGGACTTACAAATCTTGCAGGAAATGAAAACTTGATTGCAGTGAAAATAGTTCTGTCTAATCCATCCCAGATCCAATAGATGAATGCGATGGTTCCTGTCCTTCTACTTAACGAAACGGCCATAGCCTACAACTCCATTTGCATTAACTCCCCATGTAACTGGTGAAATGAACATAAATCCATTTGAATCAGTTTCAAAATTTAGCTGAGCAAGAGTATTTGATGGTGGAGCTTGTAATGATGCTGGTCCTACAAATGCTGTACCGGTCACTGGATCATACATGCTTCCATGACATGGACACTCTCCCCTCTTTCGTCCCTGTTCTGGCCAATATTTCCATAAACACCACAAGTGCAGACATACCATACTATAAGCGCGAAATGCGCTAATGTCATTTTTTGCACCTCCAAGTTCTTCTGGTAATCTAATAAATTGCCATTTTCGAAATGCTTCCTCATCAAGAACTCTATCACCTGTCTTGGGGTAAGTAATAACTTCAGCATGATTTATTGGATACGTATTGATATTTGCTTGAGTGCCATCTGGTAAAATAACTGGAGCCTTTTCAAGAGAGGCAGAAGAAGGATTTGGCATAAAGTTTCCCCATGGAACAAAAGGCGCAAATGCAACTGCAGTGCCACCTGCACCCAATAGTTTCAAAAAATCCCTTCTGGATAGAGGTTTTGTTTCTTGACTATCCTCTTCAGACATTCAAGCTCTCGTTCTTGCAAAATTGTTTATAAATCTTGTTTACTAGGACACTGAAACTTTGATTTTCTTTGTAGCAAATAAAACCGAAATTACGCCGATCGCCAAGCCAATTGCAACTCCGATTACAAGCAAATAGTTTTGCTCTGAATCATCTTCATCTTCTAAAAATGGAGCTTGGGAAGGTATACTATGGTCTACATTAAATGAGATTTCCTTACTGATTTTATTACCTGCTTTATCCTCTGCAAATATTTTAATTTCATATGGTCCTTCATCAAACTGACTAGTGTCGAATTTTAATTGCGTTTGATCTCTTAATTCTCCATTGGGTAGAATTATTCTTATTCCGCCACTTTCTGGAAGATTTGCATCAATTACTTGAAAATTAATTGGTAATATTTCTGATACTGTCATATTATCTTGTGGAGAGTTGATCAAAAGAGTTGGCTTGGTGTTGTCAACATTTAGTGTAAAAGATTTTGTCACATTAAATCCTACCAAGTCAGTTGCAAAAATTGTTAGCTTGTATGAACCATCTTTAATTGATTGTGACTCAATGAAATTAGATGTAAAATTAAATTCTTTATCGTCAAGCAAATATTTTACTTTGTCAAGATTCTCGTCAATTATTTGTGGCATTATTGCTACGTGTTTGTTAATGACTTCTGGAAGAGATAGACTAATCGTTGGTTCTTTATCGTCATGTAGAAGTGTTGTGAATTTTGCAGCTAGTGTAATTGGTTCTGTTGTAGAGTTTCCACCAAACAGAGTTGAGTGCACTAATAGAGTATAAGTTCCAGTCTGATTAATTGGTGTTATTAGAATAGAAGAAGTTTGATCTTTGTTTTTTACAGGGAAAAATCCTCCCCCTTCACTAAATGGAGTGGTTCCAAGCCAGTCAACAGAAGGCCAATTCATAAAATGTCCAAATACTCCAGATGGGACATTTGATTGAACTATTCTTCCTTGCGGGTCAAATACAAATGCAGAGACACTTGTATCTTCGTTCTCCCATGAGATATCAATAGAGCCCGTGTTAATTGATTTATCAGCAATTTCAAAATAATATTGCCTCCAGTCGCCAGCCATGTAACGATTTACCATATCAAAGGCTCCCTTAACAAAACCATTTGTATAAATAATATCTTCATCTTCTGAGCTTGTGATTAGTATAGTTCTGTCTTTTGTATCAATTAATTTTTTTACTCCAAAGGAAACTGGAACATTGGCTGTATGTTTATCACCTTCAAATGTGAGAAATCCTTGGTAAACTCCTGATTGAAAGTCGATTGGTACAACTAATGTTGCAGTAATTTCAGTTGAATTTTTTGGAGGAATTTTGACATTTTGATTATCTAGCCAAATTACATCCCACTTGTCTTTTTTGTAATAATTTGTTGTTAGTGTGAAATCCATTGAGGTAGAATTTTTTTGTGTTTCACCTAGCCAGTAAGAATACCGCGTAGGAACTGGATAAATTCCGACTACAGGTGTGCTTTCAAATTTCAAATTAGGTTCAGAAACACGAACCTCCTGAACAGTCCCCCATGTTCCTCCTCTGTTTACCATAGATATTTCGTCACTTGCAATTTTGGTATCGTTGTTTTTGTCAGTCCAATCATACAGATATAGAGATGAAATTTTGAGATCATTTGCATAAACTTGTTCTGTTTTATTCATGAATTCATCAAATGGAAAGTTAACATTTAGAACCAATAGCGATGCATCACTTGGTATTGGATTTGTTTTATCAAAGTAAGACGAAAGATCCTTGTGCTCTTTTGCATCAATGAGTCTATAATAATTGGGGATGTAAGTTCCAGATTTGTTAATTAATGAATCTTTTACCTGAACTGCTGTAGTTTCATTAAACTCGGTTTTTTTAATTAGTTTGAGGGTTTGAGGTTTGATGGAAATTTCTAATGTGTTATCAGAAGGATTCTCAATTGTAAAAACTGCGGTGCTTCGTTCGCCTGGTAAAAGTCGTCCTGCAAACCAGCTAGTATATGGTAGATTTTTTCCAAGTAGCTCAAAGTCGTCAATTCCAAATAATGTAGAATTTACAGAGTTGATTGGGACATCTAAAACTCTTTTGATATTAGAATATGAAGCATCATTATAGACGATAAATACATCATCGTTTCCATTTACAAACTGTACTGCATCATATACATTAACTAGTCCTGAACCTTGAGTAAAGGGATCATTGTACAGATCCGTAGCAGTTGACATTAAGATATTTTTTATTCGGAGTGGATCATAGTTTTGATAATTATCATTCATACTCTCCATTAGAACAGCTACACTACCTGACACAAGTGGCGCAGCCATGCTGGTACCACCAAACAAAGTAAATGCCTTTTGTGAAGGATCTTTTTTAATTTTTGATATTGTAGTTGGAGTAAAGCTATAGGCACCAATGCTCATCAAGTCTGGTTTAGGATCACCAATTATTCCAGGACCGCGGCTTGAAAAATCAACTACATTATTATTATGTTCAGTAGTGTTACCAAATCTTGGTTGAGCTTTGAATGGTCCATAACCAATATAGACATTGTTGGTCGTTGCTCCTACTGTTATTCCGTAAGGTGATGCATTTGGTAGGCCTAGTGTACCATAACCATGTCCCGAATTACCTGCACTAGTAACAATTGTAATTCCAGGATAAGCATCATCGATTGTGTGAGGAACTACAAGAACACTAAGAATTAGTGAAAGAAGGTCTAGGCCAGGCCCTGATTGTAATGTTGGAAAATTAGAGACCCCCCAACTGTTTGATATAATATCAGCCCGTGGTTTTCCATCAAAAACCCACTTGTTGTCTTTATTATCAAATCCTGCTGCCCACAACCAGGCATATACGGTATCCCCAAACCATAGTGCCTTTACTGGGATAATTTTTGCACCAGGTGCAACTCCTTGAATTTTGTATTTTTTGGTATTATTGTAGATATCGTATTCCTCAACTCCTCGCGAAGCAATTGATGCAGCACTTGATGTCCCATGACCTACAGTGTCTGTCATGACGCCAAAGAAATTTCCATTCGGATCAAAGGCTGGAAGTAATGTTCCGTTAATTGCTCTAAGAGTCTTATCTATTGTTGGTTTTTTTGTAGTAATTGCCCTATAGACATCCATTACCTGGGCTCCAATCGTTCCTGCACTATAATCATACTTGCCATCACCATTAAAATCATAAATTAGATGTTCGTTTCCGCTTCCAAGAACAATTGGTTTTTCATCGGTAAAGTCAAAATCATAATCGGGTTGTTTGCCTTTTTCTAAATCAAATCTTGTAAAATCCTTCCACGATGAGGATAGATCAGGAATAATTGTGTCGTATAATCCTGGAGTATGTGAATCGATTACAAGTATGGGTACCACCTGAACTCCTGCAAGTGCACCTTGTAGTGCACCTTGATACATTATTCCAAGATGATAAACTCCACTTTTGGAAACAATATAATCATGATTGTTCTTGCCAATCTTCATGTCATCTGTTAGAGTACCATTAAAAACTGGCAGTGAGCCAAACAATGGAAAAAAAGAATTGTAGATTTGGATTATTGTTCCGTTATTTCCTTGCTTGAGATTTAAAAATACCCCGTCACGTGTAACAAAAACAGATGATGTGACATTTTCTGGTAAAGGTTTTGTGTAGTTTCTAATTATTCCCATCTCGTTAATGTTTGCAACAAAGGTTGCATTGGTTAGCACAATTCCTTGGCCGTCAGCATCGAGCATTATAGGATGATTATTCTTATCTCTTGCAAGAGAGTGCATGATATCAGGATTCGAAAAGTCAACACCGGTATCAACTATAGCAATGCTTATTCCAGTTCCGTTATAGCCATATTTGTTAAAGGCCTCTTCAGATTTTACAATGTTACGTATTTTAGAAATATCTGGAATGTCATCGGTTTTTTCTGTAGAGTGAAAGTCTAAAAGAAAATCCTCTACAACATTATGACCTAGCGCCTTTAATTTTGTGGCTTCATTGTCTGAGAGTACACTTATTGAGAAAAAACCATTTTTTGCATCTACTGAATTAATTGGATTATTCATTATTCCTTTAACATCATTAATAGAGCCAGAGCCAAAAACTAGGTATCTCTTGACAGATTTTTGATCATTTACTAAGGTTGGGTTGATTTTTACAATTTCTGAAGAAAGGTCAATTTTCAATTCCTTGGTTTGAATTGAATTCTGAAGAGGAAGGTCACCACCTAAAAATCCCTGAGAGCTTCCAATTAGAACGGAAGAAAGAAGGATTATCGATAAAAATACTGCTAACATCCTACTCATATTTGAGTGGAACTATTTTTTACTATTATAGCTATGTGAGCAGGAGAACCCACCACCTTTTAGGGTTGGGATGAGAGCGATCCATATTATATAATAACTAAACTGTCAAATAATAAAAAAAGCATATCAAATACAGTGCGAAATTACAAGTTTAGATTATATCCAAATTCCGATCAAGAATATAAACTAAATAATAATCTCAATGTTTGCAAGTGGGTATACAACAAATTTGTAGAGCAAGCTCAATATAATTTTCTTAGCAGAAACGACATGAATTATATTTTAACAGAATTAAAGCAACAAGAATCATGGCTGTACAACTATCATAGTAAGATGCTTCAAATGGTATCTACACAACTGGAATCAGCGGAAAAATCACTAATTGAACGATCCAAGAAAGGTCACAATACAGGCAAACTACGATTTGCAAGATATAATGAGTACAGAACGTTTACATACAGCCAATCAGGCTACCGGCTCAAACAGTATGGCAAACAGGATTACCTCTATCTCTCAAAGATAGGATATATCGAGATAAGAAAACATAGAGATATTCCACAAAATGTAAACATCAAGCAAATAACAGTAACAAGATCAAAGAGCGGCAAATGGCATGCATGTATTACTTGTGATACACAAGAGCCGATAATTGACATTCCAAAAATTTCATTTAAAAGAGCTGTAGGTATTGATGTCGGAATAAAGTCATTTGCCTATGACAGCAACGGATGCCAAACACCAAACCCACTGAACTTAAAAAAGATGCTAAAACCGTTAGCTAGAGCGCAAAGAAAGATATCAAGAAGAGTGAAAGGATCAAACAACCGCAAAAAGGCAGTGAAATGGTACCAGCGAATACATGAAAGAATAGCAAACCGCAGAAAAGATTTCCAGCACAAACTATCTACACAGTATTCCAAGAATAATGATGTTGTGTTTGTAGAAAAACTGGAAAAACTAAACATGGTAAAAAACAAAAAACTATCTAGAAATATAATGGATTCAAGCTGGGGAACATTTGTGCAAAAACTAGAATACAAATGCAAACTATTAGTTGAGGTTCCAGCTCGAAATACAACGATTAATTGTTCTAGATGTGGCAACAAGGTACCAAAAAATCTTGCTATCAGAATTCACAGGTGTGATAAATGCAATCTGGTAATTGATAGAGACTACAATGCAAGCATCAACATTTTACAAAAAGGATTAGACATTTTTGGAATTGGTTTAGATATGAAACTACCGCAGGAACTGCGGGAAGTAACGCCTGTAGAGATCTCAATGAGGTCTGTGAAGCAGGAAGCAGCAGTCATGACTGCCTTCTCGAAAGGGAAGCTCAAATCCTTTATGATTGGGTAGTTCACAGCTATGTATGTTTTCACAAACTCTATCTTCTTCTTGCAAAGATAGCAATCTGTAATGCGACTATAATACCAATGGAGGCAACTATTGGGAAAAATAAAGAGTTGAGCTGCCCTGATGCATCTGCAATATTAGTAACTGATGAGGAAATAGTCGAAACGCTGGAATCAATGTTTTTGTTAGCGCTTTCAAGTGTTGTACCAAAGCCTTCTATCTCTGTCTTTAGTCTGTCTAGCTCTCCTGATGTCTCATCTAAGATGGCGTTTAGCTTTACGACTTGTTCTGCAACTCCGCTAATATCTTGACTCAAAACCGATGTTGCTGCAGACCCGTGTGCTACCGTTCCTTTACTGAATGCTACCATATGAAAAACATAGGTTCCCGTTTGTAGTGGAGTATAATCAATAAAGTAGAGTCCTTCGTGCAATGTTTGAAATGACTGCGAAAGACTCAGAGGCTCTCCAGAAGGAGGGTGAACGTGTGAGGTGCTTAGAAGCTCATTTGGGTTACCGCCAACTAAAAGTCCGTCACTACTTACTTGTACAAATACTCTAAATGGTTTGTCGACTGCTGCAACCTCTGGTGCAAAAACCAGCGTAGATACATGACGCTCTACTGGTACCCGAACAAGCTCAGATGATGATGTAAACTTGATGTCAACTGTTCTAGATAGACCGTTTTGAGTTGTACTAATTGCTTCTACGGTATATGTCCCGTATGGAAATTTTGTTGAACTAGTTGGCCATGTTAAAAGAATGTGGTTAAAGGAGCCATCCGAATCTACTATTACCTGATCAAATTTTGTTATTGTTCCATCTGGAGCAAATAATCTAAGGATTAGGTTTTCATTTGATAAGGCTTTTCCATAAACTAAAAGAGGTTGTCCATCAGAGTAGACATCACTGTTAGTAAATATTTCCAGCTCCTCTGCTGAGACCAAAGGAATCATGCTAGCAAGAATAACTACTGGCAAAACCCATATTGTTAGTTTCAATTAAGAATTCAAAGCCTCCTCTCATAATTATTACTTCTGAAAAAATGATCCTAGTCTATAACTTACGTTGTTTTAGTTATTAAAAAAAAGAAAAAAGGGATAGTGTGATTGTTTTCTAGTCTTATACGACTCTTACGGTTGTCTTGACTGGTGGCGATAGTGCAGTTGGATTATCTACGCTTTCCCATACAAATGCTGTTGCACTGTATGTTCCGGCTGCGTCAGGTATCCATGACAGTGCTGGGCTAAATGATTGTCCAGCAGTTAGTGAACCTGTAATCCATGCTAAAGATACTGTGACTCCGTCATTATCCTGGACCTGTACCAAGTATGCAAATCTTTGATCTCTATCCTGGCCGTTCGCTAAATCGGCTGTAATCTGTACCTGCTGATCCACTTTGACCTCAGCTAGTGAGTTGCCAAATGCATCAACCACTCGGATACCAGAAGCTGGTGCCCTCTCTAGTGGTGGTACGATTGTTCCAATTATTGAAGTGGCAGTAATATCGAGCTCATCTGCAGTTGTGTATGGGTCTGGTAATGTATTGTCTTCATATTCACCGGTGATTGTGTCACCTTCTGCTACTCTGAGTCTGTGACCAGATGATTCGTCTGTAACAGTGAAGAACACTGTGCCTTCGAATATTCCGGTTGCCTCATTAGTCTCAGTAATTGTAAGATCAATACCTCCGGCGTCAGAATCTGACCAGACGTCAACATTAAAGTTGTCGACGGCTTCTGGATTGAGGTTCATGTCGGGATCAACTACACGTAATACGCCTGTTCCTGTTGCTGGGTAGCTTGCTTCTAACCATTGGACTTCACCGATGTTCCATCTGATTAATGCAGATCCTACTACAGTTTCATCCTCAGAGAATTCAAAGGATACTGTAATACCATCGTCATCATCAGCTGCTAGGAATCCGTCAGTTGGACCGACTCCTGTGGTAAGTTCGGATGCATCGCCTACTACTCCATCACCATCAGCATCATGGGCTGCAAATCCAGTAAGGATTACTTCGCCTGTAAAGATGCCTGTGTCAGTACCTGTTTCGACTAACTTGTATGGATCAAGATCGTTGCCTCTGGTTGCGACCTTTATTGGGTCTTCAGCAGATTCACCGATTTCATCAATCAAGTTGCTATCGAAGTTGTGATCAGGTGCGACAATAGTAATGTAGACTTTGTCAGTCCAAGAGTATACTTTTTGATCAAGTTCCACTGTTGCGCCAAAGTTGGATGTAAAGATTGTCAGATTGATATCCTCATCTTCGTCACCAACATAGTCTGCTCCAGATGGACCCCAGTCAGTATATTCTAATACGATCTCTTCGCCTCGTTCTAACTTGTCGCCTGCTAGTGTGTTTGGAATCTCGATGACAACCTGGAATATACCAGTACTGTCACCAGTTTCTCTCAAACTAGATGGTTCTGGATCAAATTGAACTCCTTGTCCACCAGCGTTACCTAGGGTAACTGTGGCAGCGTCAGAATCCCATTCGATCGCATCAAGGTCATAGGTCTCAGCTCCATCGTTATCTCTATCCCAGTCGGGCTCGATAACAGTTAGGATCATGTCAGCGCCTATGATATAGACGGATTTATCGGATTGTAATACACCGTTTCTCAAGTCAAATGTTGCGGAATCAGTTACAGTATTTGGATCACCAGATGCATCAGTTGGATCAGTATACTCTACAGTGATAATATCACCTTGTTGTATACAGAACTTTGATGTGTCGCCGCCTGCAGTATCAAACCTAACATCGCTGGAAAGTTTTGTTGTGGTGTTTTGAGCACCTAGCCAGGAGGTTGTGGTTGGACATACGGCAGAGGCTGGACCATCAGTATATCTGATTGGTAAGTCAAATTCGAAGATACCTGCGTCTGGAGCAATTTCATTGATTGCACCGAATTGTCTGATTGGAGTAATTGGTGAATTGATAGCTGCCGCAGTTGTGGCCTTGGCACCCTGATCAATTACACCATCAACGGTTGGAGTGGTACCGCCAATATATCCTAAGATTACAGAGTCGGCACCTCTTGAAACTGTTACCTTAACAGGTCCAACTCCTAAAGCGTTATCCTGTGCAATTGTGTCTTCACCAGATGCAGAAATGTCAAAGTCTGGATCGTTTACTCGAATGTGAACTACAACATCACCATTGCCAAGCGTATCAGTGTCATCATTGACTACACCGTCTGTATCACCAGCAGGTGCATCTGTATTAATTGATACGCCTGTTGCATGAATTGGGAATACGGAGAATCCGCCACTGCCTATTACGCCAGTGGTTCCACCAATATCAGCTACCTGACCCCATGGAACTGGGTAAACAGTTCGGTCAAGGCTAACTGAACCAGTGTTTGCTCTGATTCCTGCGCCATCACCTACTTCGATGATTTCACCAGATGCATCACGGAAATCAACATAGTTAACCTCCATGTCCACACCGGTTGTACTTTTAGCATCATTGGCAACAGCTACTGTTCCGTCAGGATCATCTACACAATAGTCTGCTGGTACTTGAAAGTCACCTTTGAAGATGCCACTTGCTGCTGCAGATTCTACCAAAGTGAATCCAGTAGCACCTAGACCATTATCTCCTGATACTGGGACACATAATGCGCCACCAGCAACTGGGTTGTTAGTCCATTTAGCATCGTCAAATGTAATATCTAACAATCTACCAAATGGTTCACCAGCAGAGTTTAGGCCATAGCCAGCTGCGCCGACTTGGTCGTAAGCAGCATCACTAACGGGTGTCCTTATTACTGTAAAGATGCCGACGGTTTCTACATCGACGTTTAAGTCTTGGTCTTCTAGTGTAACTGTTACGGTGTCTGCTACTTTGTATGTACTTGCATCAAATGATACTATACCAGAGTGTGTTGGTGCTTCTTGCTGATCTGCTACCTGAGTTGCTACACCGTCTGCGCCAACATCACGGTAATTGATTCGTGGTGAATCTTCATCGGTAAGGTCCTCGTGAACAATAATCTCTGGCTGATCTGTTATTGGATCAATGCCATTGATGTATGTTAGAGTCTGGTTTACATTAAGCTGGTTTAGCATAATGTATTCGACTGTACCTTCAAATTGTCCAGTATTATCGCCAGTTTCTTCTAGCTCAAATCTATAGATAGCATTGTTGAATCGTTCCGTAACTAGGTTTCCGTCTCCGGTTGTACCAAAGTTAAAGAAGTCTACAACAAATGGATATGATGTTGCATTAAGTCCTGTACCTGCAGCTAATGCGGTAAAGGCAAATTTCACCTCAGCGGCTTCAGTTCCTCCAATAGCGTTACCTAACAGTACAGCTGGAACGCTTGTTGGAGTAGTTACTGCAATAAGTCCCTGATAATCACTAGTTAGACCTGATAGCACTACAGGAGCTCCGCTTTCTGTTGCGTTTTGAACGCTGATTGTAAATGGTTCACTTTTCAAATTGGTCTCAAGTGATCTGATATCATAGTTGAAGAATGTGTACTTTGATGCAGTAGCACCTGGACTAGCAAATGACTGTATATCATCACCAGTTGATGCTAATGTGAAGTTAAGGAATGGAGTATCACCAAGAGTAAGTGGACCTTCTGTATCGACGGTTGCTCTTAGCACATCACTGAATAAATCAACTGCAGTTGCATTGAAAAATACACCAGGAGTTGTTGTTACAGTGAAGTTAGCAGTTCCGCCAGCTAATGTAATTGGAGAACCAATTCTCATTGCTGGAATTATTGTGAATCTTCCATCCGCAACGCTAATGTCTTCATCAACTCTACTGTTAAGGTTGACATCTTGGTCGGTTAGCAGTACTGGTAATTCTTCACCAGAGTTCCATTCACCGCCAAGTGAAGTTGCGTCCATATCAATAGTACCAAAGAATTGTGCTACTAGTATTGAGGTAGCAGAGTCGTTATAATCAATTGTTGCAGTTGTGCCTCTTGGGGCATCAGTTGAAATTCTGATGTTAGCATCATCACTTTCATCAGTATTCTGGAATATACCAGTACTTGCTTCTGTCTCAACTATAGTTACTGGAGCACTGCCTTGACCTAGGAAGTTTCTACCTCCTACTGTTATATCGACAAATGCCTGTGATGCGTTAACACCTTGACTAAGTACTTGATCATCGTTATCAAATAAGTTTAGAATGCCATCAACTGGTGCATTGTTTGGATTATAATTAATCAACAGTACACCAAGATCTCCTGCTTGAATTGTGGTAAGGTTTCCTTGCAAATTAGCAGTACCTTCTGCTATTCCAGCACCTGCTGCAACTCCATTCTCATCAAATGCCTGATAGACAGTTGTAGAGTTTGTAGAGTTTGAACCAAAGCTCCAAGAGTCCTCATCAGTTGGATCAACATTTAGCCAGTTGTCTGAAATTGTAATGTGTACATCAGCACCTTGTGGATAACTTGTTCTATCCTTTGATAATGTAGCCCAGTCATCTAAAGAGTCATCAAACTCTAGTGTAACAGTTTGTGGAGCGCCTCCACCAATGTTATACACTATTTTGGCGTCTCCGCCTGGTGTAAAGTCATATAGTTGTATGAATGGGAATGAATTTGCTGCTAAGCCTCCAAGCTGTCCTATTCCTGGAACTGGTCCGGCACCATCATCAGGTGTAAGAGTTTTGTTTTCTCGTACTACATTGTTCGCCTTAACAGCGCCTGTTACTACTGTACAGGCACCAAGTAAGCCAGGTGCGCCAGCACCAGTTACTGTTCTTGGAAAGAATACACCCTCTGTATCAGAGAATGATATTCCACCTGCTGCTGTTGCACCTGCTGCGGTACAACCAAAACCGAAGTCAAGGCTGGTACCAGCCACAAGTGATAATCTATCAGCAGCTTGTGCTATTTGTAAATCAGCAATGTATGCATACCAGTTACCATCAGTTGCTTGTGCCATTCTAACATCTTTTCCGTTAACTGTAACGTCCGGTTCTGATTCTGCTTCGTCGGTATCCTTTAGGTTGGGATCGTTGATTACAATTTCCACAACCATTGCGCCACCAAATCTATCGGGCTTGAAGGATTCTTCAACAGAAACGAACAGGTTTGCGTTGGCTTGAGCATGTGCTGCTGGCATTACACCAGGAATAGCAAATGTCAAACTTCCCGCAATCATAATTGTCATTAATGTAAGACTAGTTATTTTACGTCCTATCTCGTTGTTCATGTTATTGTCTTTTTGTTTAAAAGTTT
>Ga0187892_10002657_pt1 | contig 34884 bp, 28 predicted proteins | sample MA1701073metaG_FD_139345 | JGI IMG/M metagenome (GOLD analysis project Ga0187892, IMG submission 139345) | Bio-ooze microbial communities from a basaltic lava cave in the Kipuka Kanohina Cave System on the Island of Hawaii, USA - MA170107-3 metaG ... | reverse complement strand
GACGGCGCTCATCGACGCTCCCAGCGCGGTGGGCCCGCTCGTCGCCGCCGACATCGACGTCGACGGCCGCGTCGACCTCGCCGGAGCTGGCTTCGCGCCGAGAGGCGTCCAGGTCTTCCGCAACGACGGCGCCGGTAGCTTCGTGCTCCATTCCGCGACCTCGACTTGGGCCAGCCCGAGCGCGATCGCCGCGCTCGACGCGGACCTCGACGGCGCGCCCGACCTCGCGGTGGCCCACGCTTCGCGCGTCGACTCCGGGCCGCATCTCACAACGCTGCGGAACCGCGGAGACGGCCGCTTTCCGGCCAGCGGGTCCTCGAAGCGGACATTGCGTTCATCCCTCGAAGCCTCGAGTCCGGCGACTGGAACCGGGACGGGATCGGCGACATCGCGGTCGCGCGCGACACGAAAGCCGTCTTCTTCTTCGGCGACGGTGCCGGCGGCCTGCCGACGAGGACCTCCGTCGCGCTCCCGGCGGGCTTCCAGTCCGAAGAGATCTTGTCCTTCGACGCCGACGGCGACGGATGGAACGAGGCCGCGATCGCCGATCTCGACCGGGTCGTCCTCGTGCGGGGCGACGGCGCGGGCGGCTTTTCGGCCGCTCCCGTCCTCGAGTCCGGCGGCTTCGATGTCGCCGCGGCCGACTTCGACTCGGACGGCGCCGCGGACCTCGCCATCGTGTCCGAGTCGCTGGGCGACCAGGCACTGCACGTCGCGCTCGGCCTTGGCACGGGATCGTTCTCGCTCGCGGCAACGCTTCCGTACCTCGGCCCTTCCGTCGCGACCGGCGACTTCGACGAGAACGGCTTCGTCGATCTCGTCCTGAGCCGAGTCTTCCTGAACGAGGTCCGAATCCTTCTCGGCGACGGAGCCGTCGGCTTCTCCGAAGGCCAGGTGCTCCTGCCCGGCGAGTTGCGGCCGAACGGCGTATTCTTCGATCAGCCGGTCGTGGTCGCCGACCTCGACGGGGACGGCCACGCGGACCTCGCCTGGAACCGGCGGCGCGCCTCGGGTCCCGCGACCGCGTGCGTCGCGTTCGGCGACGGGAGCGGCGGGTTTCCGGCAACCGCGGAGGTCGCCGTCGAGTTGACGAGCGGGTCGTTCTCCGCCGCCGACGTGGACGGCGACGGTGTCGTGGATCTCGGCGTCGCGGGGAGGACCGAATCGCTCCAGATCCTGAGGAATCGCGGAGACCGCACGTTCGCCTCGCGCGCGAGCTTCCAGGCGGCGCAGGAAGGCTCGCACCCCGAGGCGCTCGATCTCGACTCCGACGGACAGACCGACTTCGCCTTGCTCAACAGGCCGTTCTCGTCGGCCGATCCCGAGGTCACCACGGCGCTCAACAGATCCGCCGTCGCGCCGGAAATCCGCGCGCGGCGCGGGAACGTGAACGCGGGCACGGGAAACACGGAGAGCGTCCTTCTCGTCAACGGCACGGGCGGCCGCGGTCCGCTCCGCCATCTCGTCGTCGACCGCAAGGCTCTTTTCGAGATCCGGATGAAGGCGCCGCCCGCTCTCGGCGCCGAGGGGCCCGCACGCTTCGTGCTCTACGCGTGGCTCGGCGTTCCGGCGAGAGACACCGTGCGGACGCTCCCCGCGGGCGCCGGCACGGCCGCGATGCCGATGCTCGCGGCCGGCACGTGGACGAAATGCTGGAACAACATCGGCGCGCGGCCCCTCCTCGGCGTCCCCGACTTCCCGTCCGGGCCCGCGCCGAGCCTCGTCTTCCGTGCCGAGCGGGGAGTTCGCCGGCGCGGGATGTTCTTTCTCCAGGGCTTGATCGAGGATCCGGGCTCGCCGGCGGGGAACTACGCGGTCACGAACGGGATCGAGGTCGAGTCGCGCTAGTGACGGGAGGCGTCGCCGGGACCCGGGCGTTTTGGACCGTGGTCAAAAATCACCGTGAGTATTTTTGACCCGTGTCCAAGAAAGAGGTAGCCTTTCGCCGTGGCCAAGCAACGGCGGTATCTCGAGCCGGCCGTCCGGGCCGACTTGGCGAGGAAGATGGCCTTCGTCGCGGGACCCCGTCAGGTCGGGAAGACGACGCTCGCCCGGGGGCTCCCGTCCGGACGATCCGGGTACCTCAACTGGGACGTGCCCGACGACCGCACGCGGATCCTAAGGCGCGAGTTTCCGCCGTCGAAGCTCTGGGTCTTCGACGAGATTCACAAATACCGATCCTGGCGCTCGCTCCTCAAGGGTCTCTACGACGGCCGGCGGCCCGGGCAGCGCATCCTCGTCACCGGTAGCGCGAAGCTCGAGCTGTACCGGCACGGCGGCGATTCGCTGCAGGGGCGGTATCACCTCCTGAGGCTGCATCCGTTGTCGGCGGCGGAGCTGGGTCTCCGGTCGAAGGCGGAGTTGCTCGATCTGCTGCGCCTGGGCGGGTTCCCGGAGCCGCTCTTCTCCGGCTCGGACGTCGAGGCCCGGCGGTGGTCGCGCGCGTACGCGAGCCTCATCGTGCGCGAGGAGGTGGCGTCGCTCGAGCGCGTGCAGGATCTCGGCAATCTCGAGCTGCTCGCGCACCGACTGCCGGAGCTCGTGGGCTCGCCTCTGTCGCTCAACGCGCTTCGCGAGGATCTCGAGGTCAGTCACAAGACGGTGGCGAACTGGATGCGCGTCCTCGAGCGCCTCTACGCGGTCTTCCGCATCGCGCCGCTCGGCGGACCGCGCATCCGCGCCGTGAAGAAAGAGCAGAAGCACTACCACTTCGACTGGTCGAGCGTCCCGTCCGAGCCGGCGCGATTCGAAAACCTCGTCGCGTCCCATCTCCTCAAGTGGACTCACTTCGAGTCCGACACGAAAGGGCGAGATCTCGAACTGCGCTACTTCCGCGACACCGACGGCCGCGAGGTCGACTTCGTCGTTCTCGAGAACCGGAAACCAACTCTCCTCGTCGAGGCGAAGTGGAGCGACGTGGAGATCGACCGGAGCCTCTGCTATCTCAAGGCGAAGTACCCCGGCGCGGAAGCGTGGCAGGTGAGCGCCACCGGGTCGAAGGACTTCGTCTCGCCCGAAGGCATCCGCGCGGCGCCCGCACTCACCTTTCTTCGCGCGCTCGCGTAGGATCGGCCGGCGGTTCCCGGACTCGAGGCCGTCACCGCGGCAATCGCGCTCACGGATGGCTCCCCGGAAAGACGAGCCCCGCCTTCTCCTCTAGCCCGAGCATGAGGTTCATCGACTGCACGGCCTGGCCGGCGGCTCCCTTCACGAGGTTGTCGATCGCGACGAAGACCACGACGCGGCGGCCGTCGCGGGCGAAGCCCACGTCCGCGAAGTTCGTGTTCTTCACCCACGTCACGTCCGGAGAGCCCTCCTCCACGAGGCGTACGAACGGCTCGCCGCCATAGGCGTCCTCGAAGACGCCGCGAAGCTCCGCGTCGGAGAGGTCGCGCGGCAGCGTGGCGTAGATCGACGCGAAGATCCCCCGGACGAGCGGCGCGCTGTGCGGCTGGAAGACGAGGTCGAAGTCTCTCGCGCCCACGTCGCCGAGGCACTGCCGGATCTCGGGGACGTGCTGGTGGCGGAACGGCTTGTAGGCGAGGAACGCGGTCGAGCGGCGCGGATGATGCGTCCCGTCGCCCGGGACCGCGCCCGAGCCGGACGAGCCCGTCTTGCAGTCGGCGACGACCGCGCCGCGGAGGAGCCCCGCGCGCGCGAGGGGGAGGCACCCGATGAGGACGGCGGTCGCGAAGCAGCCCGGGCTCGCGACGCGCTTCGCCTCCCGGATCTTCTCCCGGTGCGCCTCGGGGAGCCCGTAGACGAAGCCCGCGATCTCTTTCGGGCACGCGTGCGGCTCGCCGTAGAACTCGGCCCAGATGCTCGCGTCGCGGAGGCGGAAGTCGCCCGAGAGATCGACGATCCGCGCCGGCTTTTGGAGCGCCGGCACGAGTTCCTGCGCCTTCCCGTGCGGGAGCGAGAGGAAGACGACGTCCGCGCCCTCGGCCGCCTTCGCGGGATCGCCGGTGAACTCGAGCGAGGTGAGGCCGCGCAGGTTCTTGTGAACCGACGCGACCTTCTGCCCCGCCTTCTCGCGCGAGGTGACCGCGGTTACTTCGACGCCGGGGTGGAAGAGAAGGATGCGGAGGAGCTCCGATCCGCCGTAGCCGGTCCCTCCAATGATGACGACTTGACCCATGCGTTCACCCTGTCGCAGACGACGTTGAAGAGCTTCTCGCCCGCCTCCATGGAGTTCGCGGCCGGGAGCTTCAGCTCCTTCTCGACGTAGGCCGTGCCGACCTCGTTGTCGGTGACGGGGCCCGACACCACGTCGATCTTGAGCCCCTTCTCCGCCATCAGCGCCTTGGCGCCCCACGCGCCGACGAGGTCGTTCGCGCACATGATCAGGCAGGCCGTGCGGCCCATCAGCTCCGAATCCTGGAGGATCGTCGGCACCTGGTAGCCGCCGATGATGCCGTCGCCCAGCTCGAGCACGATGACGCTCGGCTCGGCCGACATGAGCTTCATGACGATCGCCTTGCAGTAGGGCGCGAGGTCGGGGACGCGCACCGTCGACGGGAGCCCGCAGTCGAGGAACGAGAGCGTCCGCCGCGCGCCGTGGTCCTCCATGTTGAGCGTGTCTCGGAGGCAGGCGACCCCGGAGAGCTTCGCGCCCGCGACGCGGTGGCCGAACTGCGTGAAGCGGCGAATGAGCTCGGCGGCGACGGTCGTCTTGCCGGAGTTCATGCACGTCCCCGCGACGACGACGAGCGGCGCCGTGTTCCCGAGCTTGTCCTCGGGGGGGAGCGCTCCGTCCTTGATGTTGACCGGCTTCCCGTCGCGAACGGCCATCCCCATGACCTCGACCTCGAGCGGCCGCCCGAGGTCCGGGTGCCGGCTCGTGCACTTCCCGAGGACGCCGCCCAGGTTCAGGATGTGGAGGACGTCGCCCACCTTGACTCGTCGAGGCACGTCGCCGACGAAGCCCTTGAGCGCCGAACGATACCCGAGCGCGCCGGCGATGACGTCGTTCACGTTGATCTTCGCCATGCGGCCGCTCGCCAGCTCGAGCTGGTTGTAGCGGCTCTTCTCGCGCAGCGCGCGGACCACGAGGACGTTCCCGACCGCGGACTCGATCTCGTCCGAGACCTCGACGGTCCGGTCGTGAAGCTTCGTCCCCGTCGACGAGCCGATCTTGTCGACGACGATCGATCGCGCGACGGGATACGTCTTCGCCGCGTCGTCCGGGTTCTTCTGCGAATTGTTCGGATTGTCCGATTGCGCCATGCGATCACCGATCCTTCGTTTCGTCTCCGCGCCGCCCCGCGCGCCGGGCGAGGAGCCCGGGCACGGCCTTGACGCGCGCCGCGCCGCGCACGGAAGCGGCGTCGAGGAACGCGCTCTTCTCGCCGTAGAGCGCGAGCTCCGGGTCGAAGAGCGAGTACGGGCTCTTGACGCCGACGACTTCGGCCGAGCCCTTGAAGAGCCGCACCTTCGCGTCGCCCGTCACGCGCGCCTGGCTCGACCGGATGAGAGCTTCCATGTCGCGGCACGCGGGCTCGAAGTAGAGCCCCTCGTGGACGAGCTGTCCGTACCTTTCCGCGACTCGGTCTTTCAATGTCTGCTGCTCCTGCGTGAGGACGAGCTTCTCCAGCTCCCGGTGCGCGCGCACGAGGATGATCGGCGCCGGGGCCTCGAAGACGATCCGTCCCTTGAACCCGAGCACGGTGTCGCCCACGTGGACGCCGCGGCCCGCCGCGTGGCGGGCGGCGAGCGCGTTCAATCGCGCGACGATCTCGAGGCCGCTCGCCTTTGTCCCTCCGATCGAGACCGGGAGCCCCGACTCGAACCCGATGACGACCTCTTCCGGCTCGTCCGGCGTGTCGGCGAGCTTGGTCCCGCTCGCGTAGACCTCTTCCGGCGGGAGCTTGTACGGATCGTGCGTCTCCTTGCCCCCGACCGTCGTTCCCCAGAGCCCGGTGTTGACCGAGTAGTCGCGGGTCGCGACGCTGACCGGGTGGCCTTCCTTCGCGAGGAACTCGGCCTCCTCGGCGCGCGTGACGCCGAGGTCTCGGATGGGCGCGATGACCTCGAGATCGGGCGCCAAGACCGTGAAGGCGGCCTCGAAGCGGGCCTGGTCGTTCCCGGCGCCCGTGCAGCCGTGCGCGACCGCGCTTGCGCCGCACGCTCGAGCGGCCTCGACGATCTTCTCCGCCTGGATCACTCGCTCGGCCGCGACCGCGAGCGGGTAGACGCCGCCGCGCAGGACGTTCCCCCTCACGAGGTACGCGACGATCCGGTCCCAGAGGTCCTGCCGCCCGTCGAGCGTCAGGTGCTTCGTCGCGCCGAGCGCGACGGCCTTCTTCCCGATCGCCTCGAGCTCCGGGCCCCCGTGCCCGCCCGTGTCGACGATGGCGGTCACGACGTCGAAACCCTCTCTCTTCAGCCAGACGACGCAGTAGCTCGTGTCCAGTCCGCCCGAGTAGGCGAGGACCACGGTCCCTCGGCGGGAGGCGCTGACGGCGCTCAATCGGGACTCCTGGAAGATGGCCGGAGTGCTGGATAAATGAAAAAACCCACCGCCTCCGAGCAGTGGGTGGGTCGTGCCGCGATCGTCGTATTCGCCGACGCTAGGCCGCCCGCCCGCCGCGAGGACGGAGGACGCGAACGCGCCTCGCGCGCCTCGTCGGGCGGGTCGAAGTCGGGCCTTTCGTCTCGTTCATGTTCCTCGTCATCCGGGCAATGACGCCCAGTATATGACAATCGCGCCGGCGCGATTCAAACGAAACTCCCCTCCCCACCCCCCGAAGGTCAGCGCTTGATCCAGATCCCGAGGAAGATGACGACCATCGCGAGGACGATGTTGATCCGAAGGAGGAGCGGCCGCTTCTTCTGCAGCCCCGCGAGCGCGGGCAGCGGCAGCGTCATGCCGAGAGAGATCGCGAAGATGACGAGCGCGAGGCCGATCTTCACGAGAAGGAACGGCGCGCGGTCGGTCTGAAGGAGCCCGCGGGCAAACGTGAGGTGCCCGCCCGTGATGACGAGGAGCGCGATCGACACCCAGACGAGCGTGCGGAACTTGTTCGAGGCGGCCTCCATGAGCGCCGGCCCCGAAGGCGGCCCCATCTTCTTCGCCACGGGCATGAGGACGGTCATCACGTAGTGCATCCCGCCCACGGCGATGACGACGGCGAGCACGTGGAGGAAGACCATGACGGAGAGCATGAGGGGCGGGATTGTACAAGATGAGGGCCGAGAGAGAACGACGCCCGTGAGGAACCGGAACGAATCCCCGCTCCACCACGAGATCAAGCGAGCCGCCCTCCTCTTCCTCCACGAGAAGATGGGCGCGCGGCTCGTCGGGCTCGAGGTCCGCTACCGCGGGCCGACCTTCGCCGAGCACGTCGCCGACGCGGCCGGGCACGCCGACGGCGCGATCGTCGTGCGGACCGTCGGGCCCCGCGGCGGAGTGCGCTACCGCGCGATCGGCCGCCGCGACGACCTCGTCGTGATCGAGGCGAAAGCGGCGCGGTCGGACTTCCTCCGCGACGGAGCCGCAACCGAGGAGATCACGCGCCGCATCGCCCGCCTCGCGGTCGAGCGAGACCGGCTCGAGTCGCGCATCCGCGAGACGGAGCCCGCGCTCTTCCGCACGCCGACGCTCTTCAAAGAGGACGGGCGCTGGGAGTACGAGCGCTCGGTCAATCCCGGATGGCTTCGCCTGAAGAAGAAGCTCTCGTCGCTCGAGGAGCGGCTCCACCGGGGGACGAAGCTCGAGTCGATGCCGGGCGAGCGGACGTTTCACCGCCATTTCCTCGCCGCGCCGGAGGGCGTCGCGGAGCCGGACGAGCTGCCGGAGACCTGGGGGCTCCTCCGCTTCCGCGCGCCCCACCGGCTCGAGATCGTCCGCGACGCGCCGCGTCTCGAGGTCGACGACGGGGCCAAGGCGCGAGTCCTCCGCGAGATCGCGCGCGCCGGATCGCGCGCGGTTCTCCGCCTGGCGGGGATCCGCGGGCGCGAGGACGGGCTCTTCATTCCGGAGGACGAGGACGACCGCGCGGGAGGCCACGACGGCGCGAATCCGACGTAGAGTAGTGACGGCCGCCGACCCAGAGAGAGAGAGAGAAAGAAAGGCCTTCCATGCCCTCACTCTTCGCGCTCTTCCTCGTACTCGCCGCGGGCCCCTTCGTCGAGCGCGCCGTGAAAGCCGGCGACACCGAGCGCCCGTACCGCGTCTACGCGCCCGACGACCTGAAGCCCGACGAGAAGCTCCCGATCGTCCTCTTCCTTCACGGCGCGGGCGAGCGCGGCCGCGACGGCCTCGAGCCCACGCGCGTCGGCTTCGGCCCGGAACTCGTGAAGCGGAGCGGCTCGGTCCGAGCGATCGCGGTCATCCCGCAGATCGGCGGACGGCGCGAGTACTGGATCGACGCGAATCTCGAGTATGCGCTCGCGGCGCTAGCCGCGGCGGAGAAGGAGTTCCACGCCGACCCCGACCGCGTCTATCTCACCGGCCTCAGCATGGGCGGCTACGGCGCGTGGACGCTCGCCTCCCTTCACCCCGAGCGCTTCGCGGCGATCGCGATCGTGTGCGGCGGAATCCGCGCGCCGTGGGACCGGAGCGAGCCCACCGGCGACCCGTACAAGGAAACCGCGGAGAAAGTGCAGAAGCTCCCCGTTCGCCTCTATCACGGGAACTTCGACCGTACCGTTCCGGTCGCGGAGTCGCGCAAGATGCACGAGCTTCTGAAGGGCCTCGGAGCCGACGTCACGTACGTCGAGCTCGAAGGAGTCGGCCACAACTCGTGGGACAAGGCGTATGGCGACGACGAGCTGTGGAAGTGGCTCTTCGCTCAAAAGCGCGGCGCGCCGACGACCAAGCAGTGAGGGCGGTTCTCCAGCGGGTGGCGCGCGCGTCGGTCTCGGTCGCGGGCGAGACGAAGGGCAAGATCGGCGCCGGGCTCGCGATCCTCCTCGGCGTCGCGCCCGAGGACGGACCCGACGCCGCGAAGAGGCTCGCGGAGAAGACGGCCGCGCTCCGGATCTTCTCGGACGCGGCCGGCAAGATGAACCTCTCGCTCCTCGACGTGAAGGGCGGCGCGCTCGTCGTCTCGCAGTTCACGCTCCACGCCGACTGCTCCGCCGGGCGAAGGCCGTCGTTCGTCGGCGCCGCGCGTCCCGAGACGGCGAAGCCGCTCGTCGACGCCTACGCGGCGGCGCTCGAGGGCCTCGGGGTGGCCCCCGTCGCGAAGGGCGTCTTCGGCGCGGACATGCAGGTGGAGATCCTGAACGACGGGCCGGTGACGATTCTGCTCGACACGGCCACCATCTAGAGACCATTCCCGCCTCGAGACGGACTTCCCTCACAATTCCGCCGCCCCCCGGCCGATGTAGAGGGAGCGTGCTCACGGAGATCCCCCCCATGATCGCCCCGCCGCGCCGTCGCCGGATCGCGCTCGCGCTTTCGGCGCCGGCGCTTCTGGCCACGTGCGCGATCACGTCCGAGGTTTCGCGGAATCCCGTGCCCCGCACGACCTCGGAGCTCGTCTCCGCCGTGCGGGAGGCCGCCGCCGTGGTCGCCCGGGAGGGGGAGGCGGCGTTCGTCCGGCTCGCCGCGGAGGGGAGCCCGTGGCGCCACGAGGGCGCGTTCGTCTTCGTCCTCGACACCGAGGGAAAGTTCGTGTTCCACGGCCTCGAGCCCGCGCGGGTCGGGACGAGCGCCTTGGCGCTCGAGGACGCCGACGGCCGCCCGTTCGGCCGGCGCCTCGTCGAGATCGCGACCGGGGAGGCCGGCGAAGGGTTCTGCTTCTCGCGGCGCGTGCGGCCGGGACGGGGCGAGCCCGAGTGGCGGATGAGCTTTCTCTCCCGGGTGGCGGCGCCGTCCGGGCGCGCGTACGCGGTGGGCAGCGGCGCGTACGACGTCGCGCCGGACCGCGAACTCCTGGTCGCGCTCGTGGAAGAAGCGGCGCCCTCGCTGGCGCGCGGCGGCGAGGGGGCGCTCCGGCGCATCGACGACACGAGAGGTCCGTTCGCCTACCGCGACGTCGCGCTCTTCGTCCTCTCGCTCGACGGCGATTGCCTCGCGAGCGGCCGCTCCGCCGGGCTCGCCGGACGGAACCTCGCGCTCGAGACGGCCGTGAACGGATCCGCCCCGGCGGACGGGCCGCTCCGCGTCGTGCGGCGACGCGGGAGCGGCTTCTGCGAGACGTACTGGCCCCACGCCGAGGGCCCGTCCGGCCGCGTCTTCGCGTACGTGCGCCTCGCGACGCTCGGTTCCGACCCGGTCATCGTCGGCGCGAGCTTCGACCTCGACGAGCCGACCGCCACCGACGCGCGGCCGCGGCCGCCGCGCGGCGACGAGCGCTGACCGTCAACGCGCCAGGTTCTTCTTCTTTCCGGGCACGACCGCCGCGATCGCTTCCCCTTCGAACCCGACATCGGGGAGCGCGAGCCGCACGCGGACCTTGCGATACGGCGGCGGCGCGCTCTCCGTCCCGCGCAGCCGCGCGCCGCCCGGCACCGCGTACCGGTCGAGGCCGAGCGCGGAGGCGCACTCCTCGGTGATCGAGATCGACCGCTCCATGAGCGTGCTGAGGACGAACTCGCGGCGCCGGCCCTCGCCCCTCCCGTCCGCAGCGCGGACGACGAACGGCGCCTTCGCGGTGTTCGCGTACTTCGCCTTCTTCCCACGGAAGTCGACGTACACGTCCGAGCTCATGACGAGGTCCACGCCGCGATCGGCCAGCCATCGCGTGCCGATCTGAAGGTGATTCCCGGGCTCGCCGGGCCGGTCGATCCAGGGCGACTGCGCGAACTCGAGAAGCTCGTCGTCGACCCCGGGGCGGTAGACGAATCGGTGCGGCGCGTCCGGGAACTTCTCGTCCGCCGCGCGGGACGCCGCATCCATCGTCTCCTCCGGGCCGAAGACCTCGCCCCGCGCGATCGCGACCCACCGGCCCTGCGCCTCGCGGCGCAGGCGCCCGCCGTGGAACGCGAACGCCTCCTCGTTCCGGGCGCGCTCCTCGGAGAGGCCGGCCTCGGCGGCGAGGGAGAGGACGAGTGCGGCGAAGAGCGTGCCGGTCATCATCATGGGCGTGCGGGCCTCCGTTCGGGGATACGGACCGCGGCGCGGCGCGGCGAGTTCCCCAAAACCGCGCGAGCGTGTCATAACCGGAGGCATGCTCACCGCCGCCGCCCTGCTTTTTCTCGCCATCGAATCGACGACGTTCGCGGACGTCGAGCCGATCTTCCTCGAAAAGTGCTCCTTCTGCCACTCGGGGCCCGAGCCCGCGGCGAAACTCTCGCTCGACACGCTCGATGCCTTGAAGAAGGGCGGCGAGTCGGGCCCCGTCGCGGTTTCGGGCGATCCGGGATCGAGCGAGATCGTGCTGCGCGTCCGCGGAAAGAAGAAGCCGCGGATGCCGCTCGACGACGAGCCGCTCTCCGTGGAGGAGATCGCGCGCATCGAGGCGTTCGTCGCGGGCGGGCTCCTCCCCGCCCCCGGGGACGCCGCGCCGCCGGCGGAGCCGACGCCGACGCCGCGCCCGGCGCCGAAGCCCGGAGAAAAGGTCGCGTTCGCGGACGTCGAGCCCGTCTTCAAGAAGCGGTGCGTCAAGTGCCACATGGTGGGCGGCGAGCGCGAGAGCGCCCCCGAGGACTACCTCCTGGGCTCGTGGGAGGAGATCCTCTCGCGGCGCGAGCGCGTGCGCGTCGTTCCGACGAACCCGCTCGCGAGCGAGGTCGTCCGCCGGATCCGCGGGCTCTCGCGACCGCGCATGCCGTTCGGCGACGCGGAGCCCCTCTCCGACGTCGAGCGGCGACTCGTCGAAACCTGGATCGCGCAAGGCGCGCCCGGTCCGGACGGAAAGCCCGCGCCGATTCCCGCCGGCGCCGAGGTGCGCCTTCGCGGCCGGCTCACGGCTCCGAGCGCGATCGACGGCCTCGAGTTCGCGATCGACGCGGGCACGCGCGTCGACAAGCGGCCTTCGATCGGCGACGAGGCCGAGCTGCGCGGCGTCGTCCTGCCCGACGGCCGCATCCGCGCGACCCGGCTACGGCGGCGGTAAGGCAGAAACGGTACCAGGTACCGTTTTCGGGCCCGCCGGAGGGTTCGGCTGGAGCGATTTCGTCGGAAACGGTACCTGGTACCGTTTCCGGGCCCGCCGCCGGATTCAACCGGAGCGAACTCGGCGAAAACGGTACCTGGTACCGTTTCTTTTGGCCGCCGCGACGAACGCCTTGACGCGCGCGGAGTCGACGGGCGCACCGCTCCGGCCGCCCGTCTCGAGGGCGGTGCCGACGATGACGCCGTCGCAGAGCTTCAAGACGCCGGCGACCGAGTCGGCGCGGACGCCGCTCCCGACGAGGATCGGCGCCGCGACGGCGCGCCTCACGTCGGCGATCCGCGCGAGGTCGGCCGGCTCGCCGGTGCGCGGGCCCGAGAGGATGACCGCGTCGGCGAGCCCGCGCTCGACCGCGTCCTTCGCCTCCTGCCCGATCGGGCGGGCGGCGAGGCTCGCCGCGTGCTTCACGCTCACGTCGGCGAGGACGGCGAGGCCGGGCGCGCGGAGATCCGCGCGGAGGCGCGCGACCTCGTGCGCGCAGCCCTCGAGGATCCCCTGGTCGCCGACGGCCGCGCCCGTCAGCACGTTGACGCGGACGAACGACGCGCCCGCGGCGACCGCGCACGCGACCGCCGCCGCGCCGTCGTTCCGGAGCGCGTTGACTCCGACCGGAATGGACACGGCGCGCGCCACGGCGGCCGCCGCGGACGCGAGCGCCGCGACCGTCTCCCGCGGCACCCAGGATGGATAGAACGGCGCGTCGCCGAAGTTCTCGACGATGAGCGCGTCGAGGCCGCCGCGCGCGAGCTTCTCCGCGTCCGCGAGCGCGCGCTCGATCACGCGCGCCATCGAGCCCGCGTAGCGCGGGCTTCCCGGCAGCGGCGCGAGGTGCACGACGCCGATGAGCGGCCTCCGACGATTCCCGAAGACCGCGCCGAATGCTCCTGCTCTCCCTCCCCCGATCGCAGCGCCCACGGTCAGCCCTGCTCCACGGCGTAGCCGAACCGCTTGAGAGCGAGCGCGTCGCGGCGCCACCGCGGCGCGACCGCCACCTCGAGCACGAGGTAGACGCGTTTTCCGAGGATCGCCTCGAGCGACTTCCGCGCGGCCGTCCCGATCCGCTTCACCATCTCGCCCCCCTTTCCCACGACGATTGCCTTCTGGCTCGGCTTCTCGACGTGGATCGTGGCCGTCACGTGGAGGAGCCCCTCCACCCTCTCGGCGAGCGAGCGCACCATCACCACGCACGAGTGCGGCACTTCCTTGTCGAGGAGGAGGAGGCACTGCTCGCGGATCCGCTCCGCGATCTCGAGCTTCTCCGGGATGTCGGTCACCGTGCCCTCGGGATAGTACTGCGGCCCTTCGGGCAAGCGCGATCGCACCTCCGCGAGAAGCGCGTCGATTCCCTCTTCGCCCTCGGCCGAGATCCGGGCGACGGCCGCGAACGGCCGGAGCGCCGCGTAGTCGGCGACGCGCGCGTCGAGATCGGGTCCGCCCTCCTCTTCCTCGATCTTGTTGACGACCAGGATCACCGGCGCGCCGACGGCGGGCAGCTCGTGCGACGCGTAGTGGTCATCGCCGGAGGGATTGACCCGTCCGTCGACCAGGAAGAGGACGGCGTCGGCCGCCTCGATCTCGGCCTTCGCGGTCTTCTGCAGCGACCGCTCGAGGAGGTCCTTCGCCGGCGCGATGCCGGGCACGTCCACGAAGATCATCTGGAAGCCGTCCTCCTCGCGGACGCCGACGATTCGGTGCCGCGAGGTCCGCGGCTTCCCGCACGCGATCGCGATCGGCTCGCCGACGAGCCGCCCGAGGAGGGTGCTCTTGCCCGTGCCCGGCCGGCCCCACAGGAGGACGAAGCCCGAGCGGAGCGTCCGTTCTGGACTCTCCTCAGCCATCAGATCCAGCCCCGCCGCTTGAAGTACCAAAGGAGGCCGACCGCGACGAGCACCATGACACCCAAGGCCGACGGGTAGCCGAAGATCCAGTCGAGCTCCGGCATGTGGCGGAAGTTCATGCCGTACACGCTCGCGATGAACATGAGCGGCAGGAAGATGAGGTTCACGATCGTCAGGCGCTGGATCACCTGGTTCGTCTGGTTGTTGATCTCCGCCATCCGGTTGTTCATGACGGTGAGATAGCCCTCGTACAGGCTGTTCGTCCGCGCGAGCTGCTCCTCGACGAGCTGGTACGTCCGGAACGAGTCGTCGTAGAGGTCGCGGAAGTAGATCGTCGCCTTCTTGCCGACGAACGCGTACTCGCCGCGCGCCAGGCGAAGGAGGAGGTCGCGCTGCGGAGCGATCTTCCGCCGGAACGAGTAGAGCCGCCGCTTGTGGGCACTGATCTGCTCCGCCGCCTCCTCGATGTCGCCCGCGAAGACGTCGACCTCGACGCGCTCGAGGAGATCCTCCCATCGGGCGAGGACCGGCGGGTAGTTCGCGACCGCCGTCTCGAGCAGCGTGTGGACGAGAAAGTCGGCGCCGCGAGCGAAGACCCGCGGCTCGGCCCCGACCTTCATCCAGTTCGTGTCCACCGTCCTCGGCATCGGGTCGCGGTGCACGGTGAGGAGGAAGTTGCGGCCGAGGATGAGGTCGATTTCCGGCGCCTCGAACTCCTCGCTGCCGTCGACGAGCCGCATCGAGTGGAAGACGATGAGGATGTGCTCCTCGTACGACTCGATCTTCGCGAAGTCGATGTCGGCCTGGCAGTCCTCCACGACGACAGGGTGCAGATTGAATGCCTGGGCAAGCGTCGTGAGATCCGAGGGCGTGGGGTCGTTGACGTCGATCCAGGCGACCGTGTCCTTCTTCGCCGCCGCGGTCGCCGGAGCCGCCGCGAGCGATTCGCGGATCCGCTCGACCTCGAGCTCCCGCGCGAGCTCGCCGCCCCGGTAGAGGTAGGTCCTCAGCATGGATGATGATGTCGTTTCGAGACTTGAGCCTCGCCGCCCGCATCGTCCCTTCGGCCGCGCGATCGACGGGAGAGGTGGGCCTCCGGGCGCGCTCGCGCCCCCGGCCCGGAGGAGCCGGGGATTCTGCTTCGAGGCGCCCTCCGATTCAAGACGCGCGCGCGGCCACGGCGGGCGTTCCGGGCTCGGCGCGGCGCGCGGCCCCCTCCACTCCGGATCTCGTGGGACGTTTATTCGCCGCCACCAGATCTCGTTATTGCGCCCGCGGCGCGGATGGCCTCCCGCCGGGCGCGCCGGGGCGCGCTTCCCTTGCGGGCGGGACCCTCGGCCGTAGAATGACGGTTCGTCCCGCCCCCCGGCGCCGACCGGCACGCGGGACCTATCCCCCAAGAACGCGATGCGTTACGTCGTTCTCTGCCAGTATCGTTCGACGATCGACCTCCTCGGGTATCTCGTCGAGAACCCGCAGCAGGACGTTCTTTTCCTGGTGGAGGAGAAGCGCCTCGAGCGCCAGCTCCTGCGGCAGAAGCTGAACGTCCTCCGGGGGAGGTTCCGGGACGAGTCCCTGTACGCCAAGGTCGGGTTCACCCAGAACGACGCGATCCTCCTACACTTCCGCCACGAGGGCCGGATCCGCGGCGTCCTCAAGGTCCTGAGCGGGCTCCGAAACGGCGCCGCGACGCTCGTCTTCCACCTCGACGCGCCGAAGCAGCACCGCCTCAACCCGGCCCGCTATCCGTGGGTCCAGTTCCTCTCGCTCGGCTCCGAGTTCGCGCCCGTCTTCAAGTACCAGATGCGCCTCGCGCGCACCAAGGAGAACCTCCGGAAGATCGACCAGCTCTTCGAGGAGGCGAAGAACGTCCTCATCCTGATGCAGGACGACCCCGACCCCGACGCTCTCGGCAGCGCGCTCGCGCTCCGGACGCTCATCGGGCGGAAGAAGAACTCCGCGCCCATCGCGTCGTTCGGGACCGTCTCGAGGCCCGAGAACATCGCGATGGTCCATCTCCTCGACATCGAGGTGATCCAGATCCAGGAGGAGGACCTCGCGAAATTCGACCGCATCGCGCTCGTCGACACCCAGCCGCCCCACCTCCGGCGCGCCCTGCCGCGGGTCGACTTCGTCGTGGACCACCACCCCGCCCAGACCGGGTACGAAGCGCCCTACGCGGACATCCGCACGCCGTACGGCGCGACGTCGACGATCTTCGTCGAGTACCTCCGGGCGCGCGGCGAGAAGATCTCCGAGCGCCTCGCGACCGCGCTTCTTTACGGGATCCGAACTGACACGCTCCTCCTCGAGCGCGGCGTCAACGAGTGGGACATCCAGGCGTTCACCTATCTCTACCCCCTCGCGAACAACAACATCATCCGGCGGATCGAGCGGCCGGAGCTGCCGCGGGCCGTCCTCGAGTCGTTCAGCCGCGGTCTCCAGACCTCGCGCATCGTCGACAAGGTGATCTTCACGCACTTGGGCTCGGTGAAGCGCGAGGACGTCGTCCCGCAGCTCGCCGAGTTCTGTCTGCAGATCGAGGGCGTCGAGTGGTCGCTCGTCTCCGGCGTGATCGACGGCCGGCTCGTGATGTCGATCCGGAACGTCGGCTTCGTGCGCGCCGCGGGCGAGGTCGTGAAGGACGCTTTCAACGAGATCGGATCGGCCGGCGGCCACCGGGCGATGGCGAAGGCCGTGATCCCGCTCGAGAACCTCGGGCTCTCCGGGAACGGCACCGTGCCGGACGAGACCGTCCTCCGCCGAGTCGAGGAGATGTTCCTCGAGAGCCTGAGGCGGCCTCCGGCGAAGAGCTGAGGCGAAAGGAGCGGGAATTAGCGTGGTGCGCGAGCCGGCGCTGCCCCGGGAGGTCGCGGAGGGCCTCGAGCCCGGCGCGATCCTCCTCGCGCTCGGGGCCGGCGCCGCCCTCCTCGGCGCCCTACGCCCCGGGCCCGCGGGCGGGGCCGTCCTCTCTCTCGGCGACCACGAGACCGTCGTCCGGCTCACGCGGCAGTCGCTCATCGACGCCGTGAAGGGCTACGCCGAGGAGGACTGCCTCCTGACGCGCCCGGACATGCGCGCGATCCTCCGCGACCGCGCGCTCTCCCGCGGGATCTTCATCGTCCGCGGCGACGGCGTCCTCGCCTCGACCGGACGCGAGGCGCACCCGATCGCCGGGCTCGTCCCCGAGTTCGACGCGTCCGACCCCGAGTCGCTCGCCGCGGCGCTCTCGCGGGCGACGCGCGCGGCGTTCGTCACCGCGTCCCGGGCGCGCGACCGCGTCGCGCTCTTCGCGCGAGGGCAGGAGATCCCGCTTTCCTGACCGGGCCGGCTCGCGCGCCCGCGCGGAGGCCGGCCGCCGCGGACGGACGCAACCACTTTCCGCGCATCGCTCAAGGCGGAGTCGGCCTCGGGCCGATACGGCCGCGAGGCTTGAAGCCCGGCGCGTGCCGGGCCCCGCCGCAGGACTCTCTCCCGATGAGCGATCACGAAGACGCGATCCCCCAGCCGGACGACGCTTCCCCCGCGCCGAGCGCAACCACGCGGAAGGCGTCCCGGCCCGGCGACGTCGGCCTCATCCTCGGCACCGACCGCCTCACCCTCTTCGAGACGGTGACGCACCGGAAGAAGGAGATGCGGCTCGTGCGCCTCGCGGTGGCGCGGATCGGCCTCGCGAAGAGCGGGCCCGCGCTCGGGCTCGACTCACAGGGCTCGTCGGCGACCGGCGACGTCGAGGGGATCGATTTCTTCCGCGCCGCGCGCGAGATCGTGGCGAAGAGCGGCGTCCAGCCCCGGCGCGTCGTCGCCGCGCTGCCGGAGGGAAGCGTCACGCAGCAGGTCCTCTCGGTCCCGCGCATGGGCCGCAAGGCGCTCCGCCAGGTCCTCGCGAACAAGGTCCGCGCCACGGCGGGGAAGGACCCCGACTCGATCCTCTGGAACTGGGTCTCGCTCGGCACGGTCGTCGAGGACGACGCCGAGCGCGAGGATATCTTGCTCGTCTCCATCCCTCGCGCGATTCTCCTCCAGTACTACTCGGTCCTGCGGAGGGCGGGGATCCAGGTCGAGTCGTTCACGACCCCGCAGTTCGCGACGCTGTCGATCGTCCTCGGCGCCGGCGCCTCGAAGACGGGCGACGCGGCGGTGCTCTCCGTCGGATCGAAGGGGGCGAGCCTCACGATCCTCCGCGAGGGCCGCATCCAGTTCTCGCGCGAGGTGCCGCTCCCGTTCACGTCCGACCCGGGCGCCGCCGCCGAGAGGATCGTCCAGGAGGTGCACCGGTCCCTCCTCTTCTTCCAGCAGAAGTTCCCCGACCGCTCGGTGGAACGCCTGCGGATCGTCCAGGACGACGCTACTCGCGCGAGGACGCTCGCCGTCCTCGCGTCCGAGAAGCTCGAGCTCGACGTCGAGGTCGTCGATCCCCTCGGGCTCGTGACGGGCGATGACGAGATTCTCTCTCGCGCGCGCGCCGAGGTTTCGGGCCTCACGACTCTCGCGGGCCTCGCGCTCTATCGGCACCTCCGGAAGGACAGCCGGCTCGGGCTCATGCCGAAGGAGGTGAAGGAGAAGAAGATCAACGTCACGGTCGACGCGATCACCGTCGCGACGATCGCGTTCGCGGGAGTGATCGCGAGCTTCGCGGACCAGGGCTTCGAGCGCAGCATCGAGCTCAAGCGCCACATCGTGACCACGCGCGACGAGGAGATCACGTCTCTCTCGGGCTACGACGCCCAGGCGGCCGCGATCGAAGCGCGCCTGCGCCGTCTCGACGCTCGCGAGAAGGAGCGAGCCCGCGTTCTCACGCGGACGATCGACTGGTCGGCCCTCTCCCTCGCCGTCTCCCGGGCCGTGCCGGACTCGGTCCGGCTCCGCTCGATGGACCTCGCGGCCGACCCGAACGCGAACGCCGCGCAGGCGCCGTTCCATCTCCACATCGCCGGCGAGACGCTCAAGGAGGCGTCCGCCGCCGGGACCGATCTCCTCCGGCTCAAGGACTCGCTCAGCCGCACGCCGGACGTCCGCGACGTCGAGGTGAAGCTTCTCACGGGCGCGCGGCCCGGCGACGCCCCGGCGCGGGACTTGGACGTCCTGCGATGGTCGACGTTCGAGGCCGAGGCCGCGGTGAGGGTCCCGGCGGAGCCGGCCTCTCCGCCGGCTCCCCGCCCACCGGAGGGCCGCCGATGACGAAGAAGCGCGCCGCCGTCCGCCGCCTCCGCGTCGCGATCCGGATCGCCGTCATCGTCCTCGGCCTCGCCGCCTACGGGTTCTTCGGCCTGAAGCCGAAGCTCGAGGCGATCGAGGACCTCGATCGGAGGATCGAGACGCGGGAATCGCACGCCACGCGGCGGCGCGCCGAATTCGCCCGCGTGCAGCGATTCGCCGAGATGGAGGAGGACGACGTCCGCCGCCGCGAGCGGGCCCTCCTCGAGCAGATCCCGCTCCGCGACGCGTCCGGCGTCTCCGACATCCTCGACCGCGCGGCGACGGCCTGCGGCCTCCGGATGATCGAGTGCCGGATGGGCGAGCCCCTCCTCGAGCTCGACGCGGCGGCCGGCGGGAGCGGCGACCGCCACCATCGCGTCCCGGTCGAGGCCGAGCTTCGCGGCCGCTACAAGGGCCTTCCCGAATTCATCCGGCGGATCTCCGAGGAGAGGCGCGCGATCCAGATCGAGGGTCTCAAGGTCGAGCGCGACGACGGGATCTTCCCCGAGGTGAGGATCCGCCTCCACCTCCGGACGTTCTTCGTCGAGCCGCCCGAGTCCGAGAAGGGGGAGCGCTGACGATGTCGCTCCTCCGGAAGAAGAAATTCCGCGCGATCGTGTTCCTCGCGAGCGGATCGCTCATCCTCTACAACGTCTACTTCTTCACGATCGGGAAGAAGAAGCCGCCCGCCCCGCCCGCGAACCCGAAGAAAAAGAGCGCGCCGGCAGGCGACGAGAAGGCCGCCGGCAGCGCGGCGCCCGGAGCCTGGGGAGAGGCGAAGAGCGGACTGCCCGGAGGAAAGCCCTCCGGCGCCGCCTCGGCGGCGAAGGACTCCGGAACGGGATTCGGCCGGGATCCGTTCGTCCTCCCCGACGAGGAGGCGGAGGGGAAGACGTTCGAGACCGTCTTCCGCGAGCGCCTCGAGCGGAGCCGCGCCGCCGAGAACACGCCGCTCCACGAGATCCTGACCCAGCTCGGGGTCCTGAAGCTCACGGGGATCCTGCACGACGAGAAGCGGCCGGTCGCCGTGATCAACCACCGGATCGTCCGCGCCGGCGACAGCCTCCTCAACGGGTTCTTCGACGTCATCGGGATCGAGCCCGAGATCGTGCGAGTGCGGCACGGCGGCCGCGAGTACGACCTTAGGCTCCCCGCGAAGAAGACGATCGAGCCCGCGCCGGAGATCCCTGCGGCCGCGCCGGCCGAGAAGGAGTGAGGGCAGTGCACGGCAAGAACCAGATGAGAGCGTCGCGGGCCGTGGCCGGCCTCGCGTCCGTCGCGCTCTTCGCGGCGGCGTTCGCGCCCGGCTGCGGCTCGACCGCCGCGTCCGGCGACGAGGAGCGCGACCGCCAGTACCGCGAGTTCCTCGAGAAGAGGCGGGCGAAGCGCTGGATCGAGCTCGAGCCCTCCGCTCCGGGCGCGGCGGCCCCGACGGTCGCGGCCGACGACCCGGCGGAGGGCGATACCGACCGGCCGTGGTTCGAGATCCGCGCCCGCGCCGAGAACGCTTTTCCTCTCGCGGAGGAGGCGGCCGCGAATACGGCGGACCCCGAGCAGCAGAAGGACCCGGCCCCCGCCGCGGCGCCCGCACCGGGACCCGCGGACGCTCCTGCCGATCCCCGCGCGGCCGGCGCCCTCGAGACGCTCGTGAAACTCCTCGGCGCCCCGGCTCCCCCCGTCGAGGAGCGACCGGCGCCCGCGCCCGACCGGGCCCAGATCGGGGCCGAGGCGGGGGCCTACTCGCTCGAATTCCGCGACCTCGACATCGCCGACTTCATCCGCCTCGTGGCCGACCGCGCGCAGCTCAACGTCGTTTCGACCGAGAAGCTCGAGGGATCGATCACGCTCTCGCTCCGCGAGAACGACCTGAAGGAGGCTCTCGTCCGCGTCCTCGAGTCGTTCGGATACACGCTGATCGAGAAGGACGGGATCGCGAGCGTCCGGAAGCTCTCGGCGCCCGTCCCGCAGCTCACGAGCCGCGTCTTCGTCGCGAACTCGATCCCCGTTCAGGCGCTCCGCGAGTCGATCCAGGAGTTCGTCTCGCCGCGCGGGAAGATCGTCGTCAACTCGCAGCGGAATTCGATGCTGGTCGTCGACAGCGAGGAGAACGTCCTCCTCATCGATCGGTACGTGAGGCTCCTCGACGTCCGCGAGAAGCAGGTGATGATCGAGGCAGAGATCGTCGAGGCCGCGTTCAACACGGACGACGAGCTGGGCGTCGCGCTCGAGCTCTTGAGCCTCAGCGCCGACGACGTCGGCGGGCTCTACATCCAGGACCTCCTCCCCGTCAACCAGTCGTTCGTCTTCGGAGTCTTCAGCAAGAAGGAGGCGTACCGGTCTCTCATCGCGGCGTTCGCGAAGCGGCGCATGGTGAACATCCTCTCGTCGCCGCGCGTCGCGACCCTGAACGGGCAGAAGGCCATGATCGAAGTCATCGAGCGCATTCCGTACATCGATTCGACCTCGACGACGACGACCGGCGGCGGCACGCTGGGCTCGACCACGATCCAGCAGATCGAGTTCGCCGACGTCGGCGTCACGCTCACGGTCACGCCGAGCGTCGGCGAGGACGGCTTCGTCAAGATGAACGTCATCCCCGAGGTGAAGGAGCTGACGGACTTCTTCCAGGGAGTACCGGTCATCGACCGGCGGCGCGTCGAGACGAACATCGTCGTCCCCAACGAGGGCACCCTCGTCATCGGCGGCCTCCTCAGGAACAACGAGCTCGAGCAGGAGGAGAAAGTGCCCCTCCTCGGGGACATCCCCCTCCTCGGCACGCTCTTCACGCGGAGCGAGCGCCGGACCCAGAAGTCCGAGCTGCTCGTCTTCATCACGCCCACGATCCTCGACCCGGCCAGGCCCGAGATCGTGACGGACAAGGCGAAGAAGAGCGTCCGCGACCGGATCGAGGAGAACCGCAAGTCGTTCGACTGATTCGGTCGATTCGATAACCGTTCTGAGAGGCCCTCTCGATTCGAGAGGCCCATCCCCGCTTCCAGGCCTCGCTTATACAAAAGTATAGGCCGGAGGCCTCCCAGGCGCGGAACGTGCGTTGCGGCCCTACTCCCGGGCCGGGGGTCATCTGCGGGTTCGGCCTCCGCCAACGCGGTGGCCCCGCCCATGATCCGAGGGACCGACGCCTCGATGACGATCCGCGCGCTGACACTCGACCGATCGGGGTTCTCGGTCCTCGTGCTCCTCCTCGCGCTGGCGGGCGCGAGCGTTCCCCTCACGCTTCTCTCCGGGCACGGGCGGCTCGACGAAGCGCTCATCCGCGCCGCCGCGATCACCTTCGCGGCGCTCGTCTTCCTCCGCGCCGACGCCTGGGTGGCGTCCCTCGCGGGACCTCTGAGACCCGGCATCGTCCTCGTCCGCCTCGGACTCGTGACGCTCCTCGGGGCGTTCGGGGCGGAAGGCCTCCTCGACGTCGCCCGATCGTCCGCGGCCGCTTCCGGATCTCCGCTTCCCGCGATCCGCACCGCGCTCTTTTCGGCCGGCCTCGCGAGCCTCGCCGCCGGCCTCTTCCGGTGGATCCGCTTCGCGCTGATGCTCGGCGGGCGGGTGCGGGGGCCCGACGCGGCCGGCGAGGAGGTCGGCGCGGCCGAGGGCTTGAGCCTCGGCCGGAAGATCCGGAAGACCGCGGAGAGCGTCCGTGGGCGATTCCGCTTCGAGGCGGTCTCGATCGTGGCGCTCGACCGCGACGCGCTGCCGCTCGCGGCCGAGGCGGCGAAACACCCCCCGGGGCGCGGCGCCGAGGCGATGCTGCCGCGCCTCGCCGACGGGCCCGTCGCGGCCGCGATCCGCTCGGGCGAGACGTTCATCGACGAGATGCGCGACGGCGCCGGCCGGGAGCGGGCCCGCATCGCCGTCGGGATCCCCGGCCGGAACGGCCCCGTGGGCGCCCTCTTCGCGGTCGCCGAGCCCGGCCGGCGGCTCGCGCGAGTCGACGTCGTCTCGCTGCACGGAATCGCCGAGAGGCTCTCCGGCCCGATCGCCGCCGCCGTGGCGCTCGCTCGCCAGCGCCGGAGGGCGAGCCGGCTCCGGCTCGTCCACGAGGTGTCGCGGCAGCTCTCCGGGTTCCTCTCGCTCGAGAAGCTTCTCGCCGCGGCGCCGAGGACGATCGCCGCGGCGCTCGGCCGCGACCACGTCACGATCTGCCTCGCGAACGCGGGCCGGCTCGAGGTCGCCGCGCGCTCGGAGGAGCCGCCGAGCGCCGATCTTGCCGCCGCCGCGCTCCGGTCAGCGGCGGTCCGGCGGTGCGTCGAGGGCCGCGCAACCGTGACCGCGAGCCCCGCCGCGACGGGCGAGCCCCTCTTCTTCGCCGGCACGACCGCCGCGATCCTCGCCCCGCTCGGCGCCGGCGCCGAGGCCTCGGGGGCCCTCGTCGTGGAGACCGCCAACCCGGCGGGATTCTCCGCCGACGACGTCGCCGCCGTGGAGACGCTCGGAGAGTTCCTCGGCGTGTCGGTCATGAACGCGCGCCTCTACGAGAGCGAGCGCGGCACGGTGGCGCGGCTCTGCCTCGTCGCCGACGCGCTGAGGAAGCTCGCGTCGAGCGTCGATCCGTTCGAGATCCTGATCGAGGCCGCGCGGACGCTCGAGAAGGGGCTCGGCGCCAAGCGCGTCGACGCCGTCCTCTTCAAGGCGAGGGGATTCGCGCGCGAGGCGTCCGCGACGGCCGGCCACGCCGCCGCTCCCGCCCCGCCGGACGCCTTCGCCGAGCGCGCCGTCCGAGAGGGGCGGCCGGTCTTCTCCCCGCTTTCCGACGGCTCACCGGACCGAGAGCCGCGCCGCGAGGGCTCGGCGCTCGCCGTCCCGCTCGCGAGCGTCGCGGGCGTGCGCGGATTCGTGCAGGTGATCCGTTCGGGCCCGGACGGCTTCTCCCCCGACGAGGTGCGCGCGGTGGAGATGGTCTCCGACGCGCTCTCGGTCGCGATCGAGAAGGCGCGCCGCGTCGTCCAGCTGCGCGAGCAGGCGGACGTCCTCTCGCGCATGCGCGCCGCCGAGAGCGTCGAGCGGTCGAGGCTCGCGGCGATCCTCGCGCACATCCCCGACGCGGTCGTCGTCCTCGCCGCGGACGGGACCGTCGAGCGGGCGAACGAGGCCGCCCGGAGGCTCCTGCCGTTCGCGCGACAGGGTGCACCCCTTGTCGACCGGATGCCGGACGGGACGCTCAAGGAGGCGATCCGGTCCGTCGCCAACTCCCGGCGAGCGGCCGAGGCGGAGGGCGACATTCCCGCCGAGGACGGCCGCCGCGTGGTCCGCGCCTCCGTCCACCGCCTCCAGGGCTTCGACGGGATCATCGCCGTCTTCCGCGACGTCACGTGCGAGAAGGAGGAGACCATCGCGCGCGAGCGGCTGTTCGGCAACCTGACCCACGACCTGCGCTCGCCGATGACGGCCATCCTCGGGTTCGCCCGGATGCTCCGGGCCGGCGAGCACTGCGACGACGTCGACGAGCGCCACGAGTGCCTCGACACGATCATCGGCCAGGGCGAGAGGCTCCTCTCTCTCGTCGACGCGCAGCTCGACGTCCTTCGACTCGAGGGCGTCGCCGGCGGCTGCGAGAAAGTGCCGATCGACCTCGAGCGCATCCTTTCCGAAGTGACGGGCTCTCTCGCCATCCACGCGAACGAGCGCGGCGTCTCGCTCACCCGGACCCGCATCGAGGGTCCGCACGAGGTCTGGGGCGACGCGCGCCTCCTCTACCGGCTGTTCGCGAACCTCGTCTCGAACGCGGTCAAGTTCACCCCGTCCGGAGGCACCGTCACGGTCTCGTCGCGCCCCCTCGAGGACGGGGTCGAGGTGGCCGTGCGCGATTCCGGGATCGGGATCGCTCCGGCCGACCAGAAGCGCCTCTTCCACCGCTTCGCGCGCGTCGGTGCGCCGCGCGCGCAGGCGAACGGCCACGGTCTCGGCCTCTCGATCGTGAAGGAGATCGTGGACCAGCACCGCGGGAGGATCGAGGTCGAGAGCGAGGGCGAGAACCGCGGAACGACGTTCCGCGTCGTCCTGCCGTCGCGGCCGGTCGCGAGACGCGAGTCGAGTGTCGTGGCGGCGCCCCCCCCGGCGATTCCCGGACGGCCGCGGCGCGTGCTCGTCCTCGACCGGAGCGGGAGCCCGACGGAGGCGCTGCGCCGGGCGCTCGCCGCGACCGACGCGTCGATCCGGTTCGTGACGTCGGCCGATCGCATCGAGGAAGAGGCAACGCTCTTCCGCCCGCACTCCATCCTCGCCGCGACCGCGGACGACGCCGACGCGGCGCGCGACGTGCTCCGCGCGATGGCCGGATCGGACGAGCCCGGGACGATCGCGGCGATCCCGATCGAGATCGCGCGCGCGGGCTGACGGCCGGGGCCCGTCAGGGGCCGTCTCGCGACCGCGCGCGGGAGACGAGCGCGACTCGCGCGAGGCCGCGCCAGGCCTCGATCTCGTCCGGGTGCTCCTCGACGATCGAGCGGTACTCGCGAGCCGCCGCGACTCCCACCTCCGGATCGAAAAAGCGCTCGAAGCGGTCGGCGAGCGCGAGCCCCGCGCGGTACCGCGCCATCGCCGCGAGGCCGGGATCGCCGCTCTCCTTGAGCGGCTCGAGCACCCTTACGCTCCGCCCGTAGATCGCGGCGTCGGATCGCTCCGCGCCGAGGAGCCGGAGCGCCTCCGCGAGGTTGAGGAGCGCGAACGGCCTCGCCGGCGAGCCCGGCTCGGACGCGGCCGCGGCCCTGCGGTACGACGCGACGGCGCCCGCCAAGTCCCCGCTTTCGAGCCGCGCGTTGCCGAGGAGGAGGTGCGCCCGCGGGCCCGCCCGCCCGGACGCGACCGCGGCCTCCCAGAGCGCCGTCTCCGAGCGGAAGTCTGCGGCGCGGGCGGCGCTCCGCGCGGCGAGGAGGAGGACGAGCCCCGCCGCGACCATCCGCGGCAAGCGCGACCGCGAGGCGGAGAAGCGCTCCGCGAGGACGCCGGCAGCGAGCGCGACGCCGAGGATCGACAGGTGATAGCGCTCCTCGGCGAGGACCACGTTCAGCGGGACGACGATCACCGGAGCCGCGGCGACGACGAAGACGAGCGCGCCGCGCCGGACGCCGAGCGGGCTCCGCGCGGCGATGGCCGACGCGGCGGCCGCGATCGCCGCCGCGGGCACGAAGAAACGGGGGTCGGCGAGACCCGACACGATCGGCACGGCGTGGTCCGCGCTGAGACGCACGGGAACGAGCGCGAGGAGCGCCGCGCGCAGGACGGCGCCCGCCTGCGTCGCGAGGTTCAGCGCCACGCCGCGCCCGGCGCCGGTCTCGACGTCGCCCGTGGAGAAAAGTCGATCCGGCGAGACGCCGATCTCCGGGCCGCCCAGGACCGCCGCGCGGTAGGCGAGGAACGCGGCGAGAACGAAGGCCTCCGGGAGGAGAGCCCGGGCGCGCCGCGCCGCCCCTTCTCCCCGTTGAAGTCCGAGAATGAGGGCGAGCGCGGGCGCCGTCGCCGCGGACTCCTTCGAGAGGAGCGCGAGCGCGAGCGCCGCGAGCGCGGCGGGGAGCGGCCCGCGCCCGAGACGGACCGCGAGGTAGACGAGGACGAAGAGGCTCGCGAGCGCGCCCGCCCTCGCCGAAGCGAGGTTCACGGTCTCGCACGCGAGAGGGTGCACGGCGAAGACGAGCGCTCCGAAGAGCGCGGCGCCGGGGCTCCAAACGGCGCGCGACAAGACCGCGAGCGCCGCCGCCGCCGCCGCCGCGTGCAGCGCCACCTGCGTCTCGAGGAAGGCGCGCGGCGCGCCGCCGCCCCGCCGCCAGTCGATCGCGTACGTCGCGAGGGCGAGCGGCCGGAGGAGAGTGCCGTTTCGCGGATCGGCGTCGAACGCCGTCCGGTCGTGGAAGAACCTCGGGATCGAGGCGACGTCGTGGACGGCCTCGTTCCTCGCGATCTGGTGGAAGTCGTCGAGGTGGAACGTCCCCCGCGCCGCGCCCGCGTGCGCGACGACGGCCGCCGCGACGACGAGGAGGACCCGGAAGAGCGGCGAGGGAGCCACGGCGGTCACCGATCGCCGGCCCGCTCCCGCGCGGGCTCGGCGGGCGGGCCGGCCCGTCCGGGGAGCGCGGCCTCGAGCCGCGCGGCCTCCGCCTCCGCCGCGAGCGCGCCCGCCTCGTCGGGCTCGTCGAGCGCGCGGAGCGCGAGCGCGAGCCCGCGCCGCGCGAGCGAGTCGCGAGGGCTCTCTGCCGCGAGATCCCGGAACGCGGACGCGGCCTCGCCGGCCCGTCCCGCCTCGAGGAGCGCCTCCGCGCGAAGCCGAAGCACGCCGGGCGCCCGCGGGTGGCGGGCCGCGAGGCGATCCGCGGCCGCGACGAGGGCGTCCAGGGCCTCCGCCTCGCGAAGCGTGCCGGCGAGAAAGGCGATCGCGAGGCCGTCTGCTGGAAAGCGCTCGAGGATCCCCTCGAACACTTTGGCCGCGGCGAGATACGCGCCGGGCCCGCCTCCCTTCCCGGCGCGCGCCTCCTCGAGCCGCGCGCGCCCGAGCTTGTGCGCGAGGATCGCGGCGTCGGGCGCGAGCGCTGTCGCGGCTTCAAAGCGCGCCGCGGCCGCGGCGTAGGTCGCCGCGTCGCCCGTCTTCGCGGCGAGGGCGGCGAGCGCGGACCCCGCGTTCGCGTGCGCGATGAAGTCGCCCGGGCGGAGGCGCGCGGCGCGCTCGTACTCTCCCGCCGCGGCCGCGGGATCGCCCGAGTCCATGAGCGCGTTGCCGAGGTTCAGGTGCGCGCGCGCGCTCGAGGGAGACGTCCTCGCCGCGGCCGACCAGAGCGATTCCTCCGTCCGGAAGTCGCGCACGCGGACGATCGCCGCGACGGAGAGCGCCGCGAGGAGCGCGGCGCACAACCTCGGGCTCCGGAGCGGTCCGGGCACGGCGCGCGCCAGGACGACCGCGGCCGCGAGCGCGATCGCAAACGACGCGAGGTGGAGCCGGCGCTCGGCCATGATCGCGTTCAGCGGCACGAGGCTCGAGGTCGGCGCGAGAGCGGCCGCGGCGAAGATCACGAGGGCGAGCGGGAGGCCGTCGCCGCGCCGCGCGGCCCTGAGCGCGGCGGCAAAGACGAGGAGCGACAACGCCGCGAGCGAGAAGAGGACGGCGGGCTCGAGCGCGGAGGCGGCGGGCGCGATGTCGTGGGCCGCCGAGAGCCGCTCCGGCCAGGGCCAGAGCCAGAGCGATCCGTACGCGGCCATCGCCTTCGCCTGCGTGAGACAGTTCTCGAGGATGCCCCGGCCGCCGCCTGAAAGCGGGTCCGCGCCGGCCGCGAAGCGCTCGGCGGAGAGATCGACTCCGACCGAGCCCAGGAGCCCGTGCCGGTAGACGAGGTACAGGCCGGAGAGCGCGAACGCGGGCAGCGCGCGCGCGATCGTGGCCGCGAGCCGGCGCGGGGAGAAGCCGCGCGGCGCGGCGGACGCCGCGGCGACGAAGAGCGCAGGCAGGACGACCGCCGTCTCCTTCGCGAGCATCGCGAGCGCCCCGACCCCTACCGCCGCGGCGGTCCCGCGCGCGCCTCCGCCGCCGCGCACGAAGAGGAGCGTCGCGCCGAGGAGGAGCGCCGTCGAGAGGAGGTCGCTTCTCCCGTGCGCGAAGCCCACCGCCTCCGCGTGGATCGGATGGAGCACGAAGAGGCCCGCCGCCAGGAGCGCGACGCCGTCCCGCCCCGTGCGGCCGGACCGTGCGAGAAGCTCGCGCGCGAGGAGGAAGACGAAGAGCGCGCACGCGAGGTGGAGGAGCGCGTTCACGGCGAGAAAGCCCGCGGGCCCCTCGCCCGTCACCGCGCGGTTGAGCGCGAACGTGACGAGGAGGAGCGGCCGCACCATCGCGTTCTGCGGGAACCGATCGAACGTCGTCGCGTCGACGAAGTAGCGCGGCACGCTCGCGAGCGACTCGAGGTGAGGGTTCTCGACGATCGAGTGGAAGTCGTCCTCGTGGAAGCCGCCCAGCGCGGCGAGCGACCAGGTGAGGACGGCGAGCGCCGCAAGGAGAAAAGCGGCCCGTCGAAGCGCGCGGGCCCGGGCATCGGAACGGGTCGTGTCCACGACGGCATTTCGGCCGCGAGCGCCCCCGGTCCCAAGCCGCGCGGGGCGCACGTCCCCGTCACCCCGGGGCGACGATCGTCGACATTTTGGTCGATCCCGTCGACGCCCCGGCCGGGCGGGACCGCCGGAACGCGCCCGGTCAGCCCATAAACCTCTGTAATCACTCACTTTGAGACGAAGATGGTGGCCGGGCGCGACCGGGGAACGGATGTTGCATCCAAGGTCCGCAAGTCTCGAGGTGATGACCATGGCTACGAAACCACGCCGACTCCTGAAGACGGTGGTCGAGATCGGCACCGTCGCCGCCGCGTCCACGATCCTCACGCTTCTCGTGCCGATGGTCCTCGGGAAAACCGAGGACCCGAATCGCGTCGCCGCCCGGCTCGACTGCGAGCGCATCGGCGCCGCCGTGAAGCAACTCGTCGCCGACACCGGCATCGTCCCGGTCGAGACCGGCGTCGCCGACCCGAAGCCCCTTCACTGGCTTCACGGCGCCGGCCGGCTGAGCCCCGTCAACCCGTTCGACGACGGGCCGAACGGAACGCTCGCGGCCTATCTCGCTGACGACCGCGGCTCGGACCGCGGCGCGTGGAAGGGGCCCTACCTTCTCTCGGTGGACGCCGATCCCTGGGGCAATGCCTACGTCGTCAACGCGCACGCGCTCCGCGGCGGCCGGGAGACGGCGTGGGTGATCTCGCCGGGACCGAACGGCATCCTCGACACGCCCGCCGGAGCCGAGTCGCTCGCCGGCGACGACGTCGGGATCGTGATCGACTAGGAGCCTGCGCTCCCCGCGCTCCTCATCTCTCGTCGAGCGGCACGTACGACTCGACGTGCTCGAAGGGACAACGGTCCTCGCGCTCGCCGAACCCGCGAAAGCCCCTGAGCAGGGCGACGTCGACCCGTCGCGCGCGCCCCCGGCCGAACCGAACCGGCTCGAGCGGCTCGACCGATTCGAATCCCGCGGCGAGCCGCGCGAGATCCTTCGCGCGGATCTTCTCCGTCACGAGGATCGCGTCGCGGCCGAGGAGCGACCGCGAGCCGCCGCCCCGCGTCCAGCGGTGATACTGCCAGTGGCCCGGCCCGTGCTCGAGGGCGAACGTGTCGTCGGGGAGCCGCGCGAACCAGGCGAGCGCGGCCGCCTGGTAGTCGTCCTCGGCGAGGAGGAACGGCTCCCGCCCCGGAGCGAACGACCGGCGGATCTCGAGGACGGCCTCGGCGATCCGCTCCCGCGCGAAGTGCTCCTCGACGCCCGGGAAGACGGCGTCGGCCGTCCTGTGGAAGCTCGCCCCCGCCGCCATGACGAGCGTCGCGAGCGCGGCCACGGCGCCGCCCGCGGCCGCAAGCGGCCGGAACCCCTTCGCGCCGGCGGCCGCGAGCGCGGCGAGGCCCGGCGCGAGCGCGAGGAAGCCCGGGCCCGCGTAGTAGGCGAAGACGAACGCGAACGGCGAGAGCGCGAAGAAGAACGCGACGGGGACCGCTCCCGCGATCGCGACGAAGCGGAATGCGGCGTCGCCCGATCTCCGGATCGCGGCGACGGCCGCGGCGAGAAGCGCGGCGTAGATCACGGGCGACACCGCGAGCGCCTGGAGGCCGAGGTGGTCGAGCGCGGACCGGGCGCTCGCCCGCGAGAAGTCGTAGCGCACCGAGAGGTGCCAGCGGAAGTTCTCGAAGTCGTTCTTTAACCCCCAGACGAAGACGGGCGACGCGACGAGCACGGCCGTCGCGAGCGCCGCGTACGGTCCCGGCGAGCGGAGGAGGAGGCGCCGGCGGTCGCGGTCGCAGAGGATCGCGAGGAGCCCGGTCGGCAGGAGGAGGACGGCGATGTACTGCGAGAGCGCCGCGAGCCCCGAGGCGGCTCCGAGGGCGATCCAGGAGGAGAGCCGCGAGCCCGGCCCGAGCGCGCGGGCAAGGAAGAGGAGGGAGAGGGCGTAGAACGCGAGGAGAGGCGACTGGTGGTAGACGACGAACGAGAACGCGTTGAAGAACGGGAAGAGGAGGACGAGCGCCGCGCCCGCGAGCGCGACGGATGCCGAGCGGAAGAGCGCGAGCCCGAGGGCGTGAACGGAGACGACCGCGAGCGTCGAAAAGAGGAGCGCCGGAAGGCGCACGGCGAGCGTCGTGTCGCCGAGGATCGAGGTCGAGAGCGCGATCGCCCACGAGACGAGCGGCGGGTTGTGGTAGTAGCAGAGCGCGGGGCGGCGCGCCTGCATCCAGAGGAACGCCTCCTCCTGCCAGAGCGGCGCCGCGAGCGCGAACGCGATCCGCGCGAGCCCCGCGAGGACGAGGAGGAGGACGAGCACGCGCCCGGCGCTCCGTCCCTCGCGATCGGTGTGGCCCATCGGCGCGGAGACTCTATCAACATCATCGACGCTTCGAGGCCGGAGGGCGGCGATTTGGTGTAGGCTCTACGGCGATCCCACGGAGGAACCGCCTTGAGAAAGACGAGAGCCCTCGCCGCCCTTTCGGCCGCCCTGTTCGCCCTCTCTTGCCGCACGACCGGCGGCTTAGGCGACCGCGCCGCCGCCCTCGCCCGCGAGGCGATCATCGCCGACACGCACATCGACGTCCCCTACCGCCTCCAGTCGAAGCCCGACGACGTCTCGGTCCGGACGATGACCGGCGACTTCGACTGGGTGCGCGCGAGACAGGGCGGGCTCGACGCCGCGTTCATGTCGATCTACGTGCCCGCCTCGTACGAGGGGAACGGCGCGAAGGCGTTCGCCGACAAGCTGATCGACATGGTCGAGGGAATCGAGCGGGACCACCCGGACAAGTTCGAGATCGCGCGCAGCCCCGAGGACGTGCGCCGGATCGCGCGCGCGGAGAAGGTCGCGCTCCCGATGGGGATGGAGAACGGCGCCCCCATCGAGGGGGACCTCTCGAACCTGCGGCACTTCCGCGACCGCGGCATCTCCTACATCACTCTCGCCCATTCGAAGAACAACCACATCTGCGACTCCTCGTACGCGAAGGAGCGCCAGTGGAAGGGCTTGAGCCCGTTCGGCCGCGACCTCGTGGCCGAGATGAACCGCCTCGGCGTCATGATCGACGTCTCGCACGTCTCGGACGACGCCTTCTGGCAGGTCGCGAGCCTCACGAAGGCGCCGCTCATCGCGTCCCACTCCTCGGCGAGGAAGTTCACGCCGGGCTGGGAGCGCAACATGGACGACGACATGATCCGGCGGCTCGCCGCGACCGGCGGCGTCATCCAGATCAACTTCGGGTCGGCGTTCCTCTCCGCGAAGGCGAACGAGTGGTCGGAGAAGTTCTACGACGCGCTCCGGCGCTACCGGGACGAGCACGGCCTCGGCGAGGACTCAGCGCAGGCGAAGGAGTTCGAGGCGCGGTACGCGAAGGAGAATCCGCCCTACCGCGCCACCGTGGCCGAGGTCGCCGACCACATCGACCACGTCGCGAATCTCGTCGGGGTCGATCACGTCGGTTTCGGCTCGGACTTCGACGGCGTCGGCGACTCGCTGCCGGAGGGCCTCCGGGACGTCTCGGAATACCCGAACCTCGTCCGCGTCCTCCTCGAGCGCGGCTACTCCGAGGCCGACGTGAGAAAGATCTGCGGCGAGAACACGCTCCGCGTCTGGTCCGACGTGCGGCGGATCGCGGCGGGGGCGGCCGCCTCGGGAGGCTGACCGCCCCCTTCGGCATCAGCGCCGGCGCTTCCGGAACGGGGAAACGCGGTCGCACCCCTCGAACGGCGATCCGTCCGCGGTCAGCCCCTCGAGGCAAGCCTCGGCGTCTCCGAGCTCGATCCCGCTCTCGTCGATCCGGAAGTGGAGGATGAGGTCGCGGTCGCCGTCGCGGTCGACGTCGCGCATGCGGACCCGGGTCTTCGCCTCGCGCGCCCCGCCGCGGCCGAACCGGACGCTTCGCGGCGCGACCGTGGCTGCGTCGAAATCGAGGGAATCCCCTCGAGCGACGCTCGTCGTGAGGATCGCCACCCGGACGAGCTTCCGGCTGTCGACGTCGATCCGGTTGTCCCGGCTCTTCGGCAGGATGTCGATCTCGACCCGCGGAACGACCGGCGCCGCGGCGCACTCCCCGGCCAGGAAGAGCTGAAGCGACCCGTCGGGCGAGCCTGTCCAGAGGAACGCGACCCGCGAGCCGTCGGCGTCGAGCGCGGGGAACCGGCCCATCGCCGCCTCCGAAAGCGTGACGGCCACGACATCGCCGCCCGCGAGGTCGGCGCGGAAGACCTCGACGTTCGCCTCGGCGTTCCTTCCGGAGAGGTTTCGGTCGGAGGAGAACGCGACGCGGAGCCCGTCCGCCGAGAGCGACGGATCGAAGCTCCCGAGGTTGCCCGTCGCTTTCGTCACCTGGCGGACGCCGAGCGTCGCCACGTCGACGACGAAGATCTCGGCGTTCCGGTCGCCGTTGTCGCCGAGCGGGTCGCGGTCGGACGCGAACGCGACGAGCGCGCCCGAGGCGTCCGGGGACGGCCGCCCGACGATCGCCCCGTCCGCGCCGCCGGTCAGTTGCGCGAGGAGGCCGAGCGAGAGGTCCGCCGCGAAGATCTCGTCGCCCCTGTCCGGGTTCAAGCCCGCCGGGTCGCCGTCCGAGACGAAGAAGACGAAGCGTCCGTCGCCCGAAAGGACCGGGTCGCGGTTCACGACCCCGACCGTGTCCGTGACGAGGAAGAGGGCCTCGGAGTCGGCGTCGAAGAGGACGATCTCGGGGTTCCCGTCCGCGTTCGAGCCGTCGGGGAGCATCTGGTCCGAGACGAAGACGATGCGCAGGCCGTCCGGAGAGAGAGACGGGCTCGCGTTGCCGAGCCCGGCGCCGAACGTCGACGAGACCTGCGTGATGGCGCCCGCCTCGACGTCGAAGAGCCACACCTCGCGGTTCTCGTCGAAGTTGCCTCCGAAGAGGTCGAGGTCGGACGAGAAGGCGACGCGCGTCCCGTCGGCGTCGAGGGCGACGTCGAAGAACCCCCCGTCGAAGACGTCGGTGACCTGGAAGACGGCGCCCGACGGCACGTCGAGGAGGAAGACCTCCTCGCTCCCGTCGGCGTTCCCGCCCGCGAGGTCCTGGCTCGACACGAACGCGATCCTCGAGCCGTCGGCGCTCCACGCCGGAGCGACGAGCGACACGGCCCCGGGCGGCGCCGTCACGCTCGCGACTTCGCAGTCCGACGCGCCGCGGGCGTACCCCGCGACGGCGCCGAGAAACACCGCGGCGACAAGTCCCGGACGAGATCGATACATGGAGTCCCTCGCTCTTTGAAGACGCATCCATCGAGAGGAGGGGGCGGCCGCGCCGCGGCGATCGGCGTGTGCGATGGAACGGCGAAGTCCGTGCGAGAGAGAGAGAGAGAAAAGCGACCAAATATACCCCATCGAAAAACGGCTCCCCGGAGACGCCTCAAGTTCCGGGGGCGGCCGAGGTTTCGAGGGAATCAGGCCCGGGCGAGCGCAAGGCGCGGCTCGAGCCCCGAGAGGACCTCGGCGTAGACCGCGGCGGTCGCGGCCGCGGTTTCGCGCGGCGAGAGCGCCGCGGCCGCCGCCTTTCCGCGCGCGCCCATCTCGCGGCGGAGGCCCGGGTCGAGCGAAAGCCGTTCGATCGCGCGCGCGAGCGCCGCCGAGTCCCCCGGCGGCACGAGGAGCCCCGTCCCGCCGTCGTCGACGATCTCGCGCGATCCGCCCGAGAGGCTCGCGACGACCGGGGTCCCGACCGACATGGCCTCGAGGAGGACGAGCCCCAGCGCCTCGGTGCGCGACGGCAGCGCG
>Ga0187892_10002656_pt1 | contig 34886 bp, 25 predicted proteins | sample MA1701073metaG_FD_139345 | JGI IMG/M metagenome (GOLD analysis project Ga0187892, IMG submission 139345) | Bio-ooze microbial communities from a basaltic lava cave in the Kipuka Kanohina Cave System on the Island of Hawaii, USA - MA170107-3 metaG ... | reverse complement strand
GTCGTGACGGGCGCCGACGCGATCGTGACTCTCGAGGGCGCTCCGATCGAGGGCGGCGCGGTGCTGATCGAGGACGGCCGCGTCGCTTCTGTCGGCCGCTCGGTGCGCGCGCCGCGCGGCGCGCGGGTCCTCGACGCGTCCGGCGCGATCGTCGTTCCAGGGTTCGTGCAGACGCACGTCCATCTCTGCCAGACGCTCTTCCGCGGGATGGCCGACGACCTGCCGCTCCTCGAGTGGCTGCGGCGGCGCATCTTCCCGCTCGAGGCCGCGCACGACGCGCGCTCCATGCGGGCGTCGGCGCGCCTCGCGTGCGCGGAGCTCCTCCTCTCCGGCACGACCGCCGTGCTCACGATGGAAAGCGTCCACGAGACCGACGCCGTCTTCGAGGCGCTCGAGGATTCGGGCCTCTACGCCGCGGCGGGCCGCTCTCTTCTCGATCGCGGCGACTCCCTCCCGAGGAGGCTCCGCGACACCGCGCGCGGCGCGATGGCGGAGAGCCTCGGCCTCGCGTCGCGCTGGAACGGCGCCGCGGGAGGGCGCCTCCGGTACGCGCTCGCGCCTCGCTTCGTCCCCGGCTGCACCGAGGCGCTCCTGAAGGACGTGGCGGGAGCGGCGCGCGAGAAGAACCTCCTCGTCCACACGCACGCGTCGGAGAACAAGGACGAGGTGGCGCTCGTCCGCCGCCTCACCGGCCGCGACAACGTCGTCTACCTCGACGCCGTCGGGATCTTCGGACCGCACGTCGTGATCGCTCACGGGATCCACCTCTCGCCGCGCGAGATCCGCCTCCTCGCCCGCCGGGGGACCCGAGTCGCGCACTGCCCGTCCTCGAACCTGAAGCTCGGCTCCGGTCTGGCTCCGGTCGCGAAGCTCCGCGGCGCCGGCGTCTCCGTCTCGCTCGGCTCGGACGGCGCCGCGTGCAACAACCGGCTCGACGCGTTCTCCGAGATGCGGCTCGCCGTCGGTCTCGCGTCGGTCGCGGGGCGGCCGGGAGACCTCACGGCCGGGGACGCGCTCGCCATGGCGACGATCGAGGGCGCCCGCGCGCTCGGGTGGGAGGACGAGATGGGCACGATCCGGACGGGAAAGCTCGGGAACCTCGCTGTCGTCGACCGGCGCGGACTCGCGGCGACTCCGGTCGCGGACCCCGCGTCGGCGATCGTCCACTCCGCCTCCGCCGCGGACGTCCGTCACACGGTCGTCGCGGGGCGCGTCCTCGTCGAGAACGGCCGGCTCGTCGAATGGGACGAGGACGAGATCCGCGACGCGGCCGTGCGCGAGCGGAAGCGCCTCGTCGCGCGGGCGAGACTCTCGTGACGGGGGGGCGCGGCCGTCCGCTCGCGGCGCTTGCCGCCGCCGCCGTCCTCGCCGCCGCAGGGGCCGCCCACGCGTCGGACTGGACGGAGTACACGGCGTTCCTCTGGCACTACAAAGGCCCCCCGAAGGACGAGCGCCTCGCCGCCGCGATGAAGTCTCTCGGGATCGCGGGCTCGAACGTCGACGGCCTCGAATCGACGGACTTCGCGACGAAGAACGGCCTCAGGTTCTACGCGGACCACGTCGCGGGAAAGGGGATCCTCTACCTCCGGAAGGAGGACTACCAGCCGGTCTGGGACGCATGGTTCGCGGACCGCGACCCGCGGCGGCTCGTGCGCCCGAACTGCTTGAACGATCCGGCGACGGTGAAGAAGCTCCGCGAGCTCGTGAAGGCGCGGGTCGAGAAGCACCGCGGCGCGGGTCCGCTCGCCTACGCGCTCGACGACGAGATCTCGATCACGTCGTTCGCGAACCCGTTCGACTTCTGCTTCTGCGCGCACTGTCTCGCCCGCTTCTCGGCCGAGCTGCGCGAAGAGTACGTCGAGATCGCGAGCCTCAACGCCGAGTGGGGGACGTCGTTCCGCCGCTTCGACGAGGCGCGCCCCCAGACGACCGACGAGATCCGCGCGCGGATGGCCGACCGGCCGCGATCCGAGTGGAACCTCGCCCCGTGGGCCGACCACCGCGCGTTCATGGACCGGACGCTCGCGCGGACGGTCGCGGATCTTGTCGCTTTCTGCCGCGAGCTCGACCCGGCGGCGCCGGCGGGCTTCGTCGGAGGGCAGGCGCCGAACGCGTTCGGCGGACACGACTGGTCGCTCCTCGTCCCGGCCGTGGGGTTCCTCGAGGTCTACGACATCGGATCGGCCCGCGAGATCGTGCGGTCGCTCGACGAGCGGCGGATCCCGATCGTGTCGACGTACTTCCCGTCTGCGCCGGGCGAGGAGTGGAAGAACGTCTACCGGCTCCACTATCTGTTCGCGCACGGCGACCGGGGCGCGATCCTCTGGTCGGCCGAGGACGCGTTTGCGAGCGGGGACGCCTCGAAGCCCGCGGCCTACGTCCGCGCGATGGCGCCCGCGCTGAAGGACCTCTCCTCGCCTGCGCTCGCGCCCCTCCTCGGCGCGAGGCCCGTGCACGACGGCATCGCGATCCTCTATTCGCCCGCGAGCGTCCGCGTGCACTGGATGCTCGACTCGTGGGACGACAAGGCGACGTGGCCGAAGCGCTACGGCTCGTTCGAGCGCGACCACAGCTCGCTCTACGCCGACTGGGAGGCGTGGCGGAAGCTCCTCGAGGACCTGGGCTACCAGTACCGGTTCGTGTCGTCGCGCGAGGTCGAGGCGGGGGCGCTCGAGAGGGACGGCTACCGAGCGCTCGTCCTTCCGAAGGCGATCGCGTTGTCGGGGATGGAGACCGCGGTGATCGAGAGCTTCGCGCGCGGCGGCGGCCTCGTCGTCGCCGACTGCCAGGCGGGGCTCTTCGACGGTCACGGCCGCGCGAGAGGGCTCGTGGGCTCCCTCGACGCGCTCTTCGGCGTGAAGCGGGGCGACGTCCTCGTCTCGGAGCGCTACGGGACGGTCCGGCCGCTCGCGCGCGAGGCGTACGAGGGCCTCGTCGTCATGGAGCCCGGGGTCGCCGCGGCGTCGCCGGGCACCCGGCCGAAAGCCGCGGCCGCCGGCATCCCGGTCGTCCTGTCGCGAGACCTCGAGGGGGGCGGCCGGGCGGTCTACCTCAACCTCGCGGTCGCTCCCTACCGGGAAGAACGCGGCGCGCCGCGCGGGGGCGAGGCGCTCAGATCGCTCGTCGCCGAGATCTTGCAGCGGAGCGGGATTTCGCCACCGGTTCGGGTCGAGGCCACAGGGCGGCCCGGCGCGCGGATCGAGGGAATCCGGGCCTTCGGGGCCGACGGCGCGGAATATCTCACGCTCCTCCAGAACGGTGGGTTCTCGGTCGGGCCGACGGGAAAGTCCGACCTTGTCGGGGTCGCGCCGGGGCCGCCGATCGACGTGCGGGTCGTCCTCTCCGAGCCCCGCCGCGTCGTGAGCCTCAAGACCGGCCGGGTCGTGGGAGAGGGCCGGAGCTTCAGAGATGCCCTCGTTTCGCTCGAAATGAGCGCCTATCGCCTCGATCCGCTTCGGCGCTGAGCTCGCAAAAAGCCTATCCCACGGCCCGAACCGGTTGAGGTAGGATCGAGAGCGAGAGAGTGATGGAGTGAGTTCCCCGTTCGATTCCGTTCACGGTCTTCGCCGCTGGCGTCAGCGACCCGTCTGGCATCGAGGTCGGTCCCGGTCCTGGAGAGGCTTCCCCATGCTGCGTTCCCGCTCTTTCCACTGTGTCGTGTTGTCGGCCCTCGCCCCGCTCGCGGTCGTCGCCGGCTGCGGCCACGGCGGCGGCGGCTCGTCGTCCCGCGCCGCGATCGGCGACGTTCCGGCAGTGCCGGAACATCTCGAACAGTCGAAGATCGAGAGCGGCGCCGTCGATCTCGCGAGCGTCGTCGACCACGGCGCCAAGCTCTTCGCGGCGAACTTCAACACGCTCGACGGCGCCGGACGCCCCGAGACGACGGGCACGGGCGGGCCGCGCGACCGGAGGGAGAGCCCCGAGAATTTCAACCGCATCTCCGCGCCCGACGCCAACTCGTGCGCGGGCTGCCACAACCTCCCGCGCGTCGGCGGCGGCGGCGACAACGTCGCCAACGTCTTCGTCCTCGGGCAGCGCTTCCCGTTCGTCAACTTCGACGCGGGAGCGGGCGACGCGTTCCAGGACCACACCCTCGAGGAGGTCGCGAACGAGCGGAACACGCTCGGCATGTTCGGATCGGGCTTCGTCGAACTGCTCGCGCGCGAGATGACGACGGACCTCCTCGCGATCCGCGACGCCGCGATCGCCGCGGCGGCGGCGTCGGGCTCCGACACGACCATGAGCCTCGACACGAAGGGCGTCAACTTCGGAGCCATCACGGCGCGTCCCGACGGCACGCTCGTCACGGGCGCCGTCGAGGGCGTGAACGCCGACCTCGTCATCCGGCCGTTCCACCAGAAGGGCGCGGTCGTGTCGCTGCGCGAGTTCTCGAACAACGCCTTCAACCACCACCACGGCATGCAGTCGAGCGAGCGCTTCGGCGCCGGCGTCGACGCCGACAACGACGGCCACGCCGACGAGCTGACGGTCGGCGACATCACCGCAGCCTCGCTCTGGCAGGCGACGCTCCCGGTTCCGGGACGCGTCCTCCCGAACGACCCTGTCGCGCTCGCGGCCGTGCGCCGCGGCGAGGACGTCTTCGAGGCGATCGGCTGCGCGACGTGCCACGTCCCGTTCCTCAGGCTCGAGAGCCCGATCTTCACCGAGCCCAATCCGTACAACCCGCCCGACAACCTCAGGCCGGGCGACGTCGGGGCCGAGGTCGCCGTCGATCTCACCGAGTTCGGCGACGGGCCGCACCTCTCGAGAGAGTCCGACGGGTCGGTCCTCGTGCCGCTCTTCTCGGACCTCAAGCGCCACGACCTCGGCGACCTCCTCAACAACGAGAAGCTCGAGCAGGGCGGGATCCCCACGCGCGAGTGGCTGACCCGCAAGCTCTGGGGCGCGGCGAACGAGCCGCCCTTCCTCCATCACGGGCGCGTCAACCTGATCGGCGACGCGATCCACTATCACGGCGGCGAGGCGACGGCGGCGCGAGACGCCTTCGACGCGCTTTCGACGGACGACCGGAACGCGCTCGTCGAGTTCCTGAAGACGCTCCGCGTGCTGCCCGAGGGCGCCACGTCGATCGTCATGTTCGAGAACGGCTCCGGCATCGTAGGCGACGCGCCGACCATCCCGTTCCACATGGAGCAGGCGGACATCGACGCCGGGCGCATCACGCTCGACGAGCTGCGCGAGCACGGCCAGCGCCTCTTCGGAGCCTCGTTCAACGAGCTCGACGGCCAGGGCCGTCCGAACACGACCGGAACCGGAATCGCCCGGCTCACGCGCGGGTTCCCGCAGAACTTCAACCGGGTCTCCGCTCCCGACGCGGACTCGTGCGCCGGGTGCCACAACGTCCCTCGAATCGGCGGCGGCGGCGACAACGTGGCGAACGTCTTCGTCCTCGGCCAGAGATTCCCGTTCGTCAACTTCGACGGGAGCGAGGGCGACGGTTTCGAGGACCACACTCTCCTGAACGTCGCGAACGAGCGGAACACGCTCGGCATGTTCGGCGCTGGCTACATCGAGCTCCTCGCCCGCGAGATGAGCACGGACCTGATCTCGATCCGCCAGACAGCGATCGCCGACGCCGCGATCCTCGGCGCGAACGTCACGCGCGACCTCGTCACGAAGGGGGTCCGCTTCGGCGCGATCACCGCGCGCCCGGACGGCAGCGTCGACACGAGCGCGGTCGCGGGCGTGAACGGGGACCTGATCGTCCGGCCGTTCCACCAGAAAGGCGTCGTCGTTTCGCTCCGCGAGTTCTCGAACAACGCGTTCAACCACCACCACGGCATGCAGGCGAGCGAGCGCTTCGGCGCCGGGAACGACGCCGACGGCGACGGGTTCGTCGACGAATTGACCGTCGGCGACATCACGGCCGCGTCGGTCTGGCAGGCGAACCTCCCCGTGCCGGGCCGCGTGATGCCCAAGTCGCCGCGAGAGAGGGCCGCGGTGGATCGCGGCGAGGAGCGGTTCCAGGAGATCGGGTGCGCGGAGTGCCACGTGCCGGCGCTGCGTCTCGAGAACCCCGTCTTCACCGAGCCCAACCCGTTCAATCCGCCCGACAACCTTCGCGTGGGCGACGTGCCGCGGCCGTTCGCGTGGGACCTCACGACCTCCGGCCAGTTCCCGCGCCTGAAGCGCGAGACGGACGGCTCGGTCCTCGTCCCGGCGTTCACGGACCTGAAGCGCCACGACATGGGGCCGGGCCTCGACAACGAGAAGATCCTCCAGGGCGGCGTACCGACGAGCCAGTACATCACCCGGAAGCTCTGGGGCATGGCGAACGAGCCTCCCTTCCTGCACCACGGCCGGGCTCTCCTCATCTCCGAGGCGATCCTCGCCCACGGAGGGGAGGCCGAGGCCGCGCGGCGCGCGTACGAGCGCCTGTCGGCGTCGCAGCAGAATGAGATCATCGACTTCCTGAAGACGCTCCAGGTCCTGCCGGAGGGGACCCGCGATACCGTGATCGAAGCGCGCTGAACTCGCGCTCGGCGGGAAGTCCGGGCCGAATCGGGGTCGCCTCCGTACGAAGACTGCGTGCCGCGGTCGCCATGACGCTGCGGCGACGGAGGTGACCCCGATGCGCTTTTCATTCGGCTCCCCGCTCCTCGCCTCTTGGCTCGTCCTCGCCCCGTCCCCCGCCGCCGTCGCGGCCGGCCCGGCCGATTGCCTGCCGAAGGAGGCCTTCCTCGTCGGGGAGGTGCCTCGCGGCGCCGCCCTGGTCGACGGGTTCTTGGGCTCGAGCCTCTGGCGCGCCGTCCTCGAGTCCGACGCGTTCGCCGCGGCCCGGGGGGGACCGGACTACGCGAAGCTCGCGGCCGGCGTCGCGCTCCTGCAAGGGGCGTGCGGCACGGATCTCGCGGGCGTCGCGCGCGCCCTCCTCGGACGGCGGGCGGCGATCGGCGTCGTTCGCGATGCCGAGCGGGGCGGGCCGGGCTTCGTCTTCGTCTCCGAGATCGAGGACCCGGTCGCCGCCGAGAGCGTCCTCGCCGGGATCGAGGCCGTGGCGCGGATGTCGGGAAAGGACGCGCTTCCGCCGCCCGAGACGCGCGCCGGCGCCGAGATCCGGGCCGTCGCGCCGCGAATTTTTCGCGCGCGGACTTCGACGCACGCGGTCGTCGGATCCTCGCCGGGCCTCGTCGCCGCGGCGATCGACCGGGCGAGCGCCGCAAAGGGGGCCGAGCCCGCGCCGGGCGGGCCGCCGCGCGATCTCGAGATCACTCTTCGCCCCGGCGCCGTTCCCGGGTTCCTCGACGAGGCCTCCCGCGAGCTGCCGGCGGCGTTCCTCTTCGGGGGCTACGTGTCGGCCTTCCGCTCCGCGCCCGCGATCCACGGGTCCGTCCGGCTCTCGAGCGGATCGGGCCTCGAGGTGACCGTGCGCGCGCCCGCGCCGCCCGACGGTCCCTTTTTTCCGGGGATCGGGGAAAAGGCCCCGGCGGCGCGCGCGCCGACCGCGTCGGCGCGAAGCCTCGGAATGGTCCGCCTCCGGCGCGACCTCGCTGGGTTCTGGAACCTGAGGGAGACGCTCCTCGACGTGAAGTCGATCTCGGGCGCCGCGCAGTTCGCGGGCTTCATGTCGATACTCTTCTCGGGAAAGGACTTCGGCGACGACATCCTCCCCCGGTTCGGCCCCGACGTCTATCTCATCGCGGACCGCCAGGAGTTCCCTCCCGGCTCGCCGAAGCCGAAGACGCCGGTCCCGGCTTTCGCGGCGATGTTCCATCTCCTCGACGCGGAGAGGTTCGCGCCCCTCCTCGAGGTCGCGTTCCAGACCGCGCTCGGCGTCACGAACGCCGACCGGGGCCAGAAGGGGATGATGCCGCTCCTCATCCGCACGGAGACGATGGACGGCGTGACCGTCGTGTCCGCGCGCCAGATCGCGTCGATGAGCGGCGACGCATCGGACAGCGCGTGGAACTACTCGCCCGCCGCCGCGTTCGCCGGAGACCGATTCGTCCTCTCGTCGACGGTGGAGTTCGCGCGCGACCTCGCCGCGGGCGTGCGCGAGTCCGGCGCGGCGCCGGGCGACGCCCGCGCGGGCGATTCGATCTCCGTGTCGGGGCGCGCGCTCGCGGCGTACCTGCGCGAGATCGAGGAGTCGCTCGTCGCGAAGAACCGCCTCGACAAAGGGAACGACGAGGCCGCCGCGCGCCGGGAGACGCGGATCCTCGTGGGGCTCGCGGACCTCGCCGAGCGCCTCGACGCCGCGGCCCTTCGCACGGGCGACCATCTCGACCTCAAGCTCGCGTTGACGGTCGCCGCGGCCGGTGGTGCGCCGCGATGAACGCCGCGCAATTCGAGCCCTTCGTCCCGAGCGAAGGGGATCCGTTCGACTTCCGCAAGGCGGCGCACCTTCTCCGCCGCGCGGGGTTCGGCGCCGCTCCGGAGGCGGTGCGGGAGGCGGTCGGGCTCGGGCCGGGACCGGCGGTCAAGCGTCTCCTGTCGGGGGGCGGGGGTGACGACCCCGATCTCGAGTCCGCGCTCGCGATCGGCGACATCGCTTCGCACGGAGGCGATCCCGTCCCTCTCCGCGCCGCGTGGGCGATGAGGCTCCTCGGCGCGAAGGACGCGCTCCGCGAGCGGATGACGCTCTTCTGGCACGGCCATTTCGCGACCGCGAACGCGAAGGTCCAGAGCCCCCGCCTCATGTGGCTCCAGCACCTGACTCTCAGGCGTCTTTCGCTCGCGCCGTTCGGCGAGGTCCTCGCCGCGGTGACGCGCGATCCCGCGATGCTCGTCTGGCTCGACGGCGCGGTGAACAGGAAGGGGAGCCCGAACGAGAACTACGCGCGGGAGCTCTTCGAGCTGTTCGCGCTCGGGATCGGCCACTACTCGGAATCGGACATCCGCGAGGCGGCGCGCGCGCTGACGGGGCTCTCCCTCGACGGCTCGAGCGTCGAGTTCCGCGCGTCGCGGCACGACGACGGCGAGAAAACGGTCTTCGGGAAGTCGGGCCGCTTCGGCCCCGACGAGCTTCTCGCCCTCACGCTCGATCGGGACGCGGCCGCGCCGTTCGTCGCGCGGAAGATCGCGCGCGTCTTCCTCGCCGACGAGCCGGACGAAGGCATCGTCGCACCACTCGCGAGCGAATACCGGAGATCCGGGTTCGACACGGCGGGTCTCGTCGAGTCGGTCCTCCGCTCGAGGCTCTTCTACTCGAAGGCGTGCGTCGGCTCGCGCGTCCGCGGCCCGGCGGAGCACGTCGCGGGCGCAGTCCGCTCGCTCGGCCTTTTGCGCGTTCCCCCGGCCGACGCGGCGCGCGCGATCGAGGAGATGGGGCAGACGCTCTTCGACCCGCCGAACGTGAAGGGGTGGGACGGAGGCCGCGCGTGGATCGGCACGGCCACGTGGCTCCGGCGCCTCCGCTTCGCGGCCGACGTCGCGGGGTCGCCCGCGCTCGACCCCGAGTCGCTCGCTCGCGCGCTTAAGGCCGATCCGGGCGACGACGCGCGCATGGCGGCGGCGCTCCTCGACGCGCTCGTCGAGGGCGGCGCGACCGAGCGGCTCGCTTTAGCGACCGCGGAGGCGGCGCGAGCGGCGGGCGGCGGGCCGGACGCGCGCGTGCGCGCGGCCGTGCGGTTCGTGCTCTCGCTTCCCGAGGCGCAGCTCGGATAGAGTCAGGGAGATCGCCATGAGATGCGACTGCCATGCGTTCGGCCGCGCGACGAACGACTTCTCTCGTCGCGGATTCCTCCGATCTGTTCTCGGCCTCACGAGCCTCGTCGCCGCGTCGGGGGGCGGCGTGCCCGCGATACTCCTCCGCGCCGCCGCGGCGTCCGAGAGAAAGCCGAAGCCGGGCGACCGCGTCCTCGTCGTCGTGCAGCTCGCGGGCGGGAACGACGGGCTCAACACCGTGATCCCGTTCGGGCAGGACGCGTACTACCGCCTTCGCCCGTCGATCTGCGTCGGGCCGGGGAGCGCTCTGAAGATCGCCGACGGCATCGGGCTCCATCCCGCGCTCGACGGCTTCCGGAAGCTCCACGATGCGGGGCGCCTCGCCGTCGTCCAGGGCGTGGGCTACCCGAATCCCGACCGCTCGCACTTCCGCTCGACCGAGATCTGGGAAACGGCCGACCCCGAGGGCGACCCGCGGTTCCGCCGCACGGGCTGGCTCGGCCGCGCCCTGGGCTCGCTCCCGCCCGGCGCCGACGACGCGCTCGAGATCGGCTCGCGCGAGCCCTCGCTCGCGCTCGCGGCCGAGGGGCGGACGGTGCCGAGCCTCGTCTCGCTCGAGTCCCTCGCGCGCGGGAGCGGCGCCGCCGACGATCCGCTGCGCGGCGCGCTCGACGCGGCCTTCGGTCGTCGGGAGGAGGACGCGCCCGACCTCGCCTTCCTCCGCGACAGCGGACGAAGGGCGCTCGAGGCCGACCGGCTCCTCGCGCGCGCTCTCGACGAGAAAAAAAGGCCTGCGTCGGGCGCCGAGTACCCCGGGTTCGCGCTCGCGGAAAAACTGAGGGACGTCGCGGCCGCGATCGCGTCGGGCTTCCCGGCGTCGATCTACTACGTCTCGATGTCGGGCTTCGACACGCACGCGCGCCAGACGCGGCAGCACGAGCTTCTTCTCGCGGAGCTGTCGCAGTCGCTCTCGGCGTTCGTCGCCGACCTCGCGTCGCGCGGCCACGGCGAGCGCGTCCTCGCGCTCACGTTTTCCGAGTTCGGGCGCCGCGCCGAGGAGAACCGGAGCGGCGGGACCGACCACGGCACCGCGGCGCCGCTCTTTCTCGCCTCGGCCGCCGAGGAACTCCGGGGCGGCCTCCACGGAGCGCACCCGAGCCTCGACGACCTCGACCAGGGCGACCTCCGGTTCCACACCGATTTCCGCCGCGTCTACGCGACCGTGCTCGAAGGGTGGCTCGGGATCGACGCCGCGCCGGTCCTGGGGAAGAAGTTCGAGACGCTCGAGGTTCTTTCGAAATGACGGTGGCGGGGCGCGCCCTCGCCCTCGCCGCAGCGCTCGCGGCGGCGTATCTGCTCGTCAAGGCGCTGACCGGCGGCCGCGCCGACGAGCCGGCCGAGCGCGCGCCGCGCGTGGGCTCGGCCGCGCCCCGGGTCGCGCCCTCGGGCGGGCGCCCTTCGGCGCGCGAGACGCCGCCGGCGACCGCGCCGGTCCGAATCGGGGAGGAGAGCCGGAAGGCGCGGGGGCCGTCGGACGAGGCGCGGATCGCGCGCGTCCTCGAGGCCTTTTCGATCGCGGGGAACGCCATGGTCGAAGAGGCGCTCGCCGCATTGCGGAAGGGAGACCTTCACGAATGCGGCATCATGCTCGTGCGCCGCGTCGTCGAGAACGGCTCGATCTCGAGCGCGGACCTCCGATTCGCGCTCGAGTCGCTGCCCGAGGGCGAGCCGAAGCGGCCGTACCTCGTGCTCGGGCTTGCGTACTCGCCCGACCTCTCGCGCGAGGACCTGCGCTGGATCGCGGACGGCGTCCTCGGCGGCGCCGGCGTCGCGGCGATTCCCGACGGCTCGTCGCGCGCCGTCGAGGCGTGGCTCTCCGTCCACGCGCTCGCGCTCGCGGGCGCGTCGGAAGAGGTCGAGCGCGTCGCGCTCGGCGCGCTCGACGCCGCTGTCGCGGAGGGCGCGAGCGAGACGAGCCGGGCCGTCGCCGCGGAGGCGCTCCGCGCGACGGACGGGATCTCGCTGCCGGGAGATTTCGATCGCGTGCTCGGAGCGGCCCGATCGGCGATCGCGAAGGACGCGGTCCGGACGGAAGCCTGGCGCGCGATCGCGCGGTCGGGGGCGGGGGGCGCCCGCCACGTCCTCGACGCCGTTCTCAGAGGGGAGCCGATCGCAGCCGAGGGGCTTCCCGGGCTCCGCGACCCCGCCGCCGCGGGCGAGGTCGCGGCGCTCCTCGACCGCTGGTCAATTGAGGGAGTGGGCGACCACGCGCTCGGTCTCGCCGCGCGCGGCCTCCTCTCGATCGGAGGCGAAGGCGCGATCGAGCGGCTCCGCGTCGCGATCGCCGCGGGAGGGGCCGGCTCCGACGCGTCCGCGCGAGCGGCGCGCGCGACGATCGCCGCCGCCCGCGTCTGCGAGAACCCCGATCTCGCGGGCGATCTTCTCGTCCTCGCCGCGGGTGCGGGTCCAACGGAGTCCGCGACGGCGTTCGAGTCGGGGCTCGCGCACGCGGCGGGGACGGAGTACTGGGCTCGCCGGGGCGCGCGGCCGACCGAAGCGCGCCTCCGGGCCTCGCTCCGGAGGGGGCTGAGCGCGATCCCGCCGGACGCCGGCGGGTGGAACTCGGCCTTCTACTATCTCGCGGTGGTGGGCGACGCGAGCGACGTCCCGTTCCTCGAGTCGGCGCTCGCGGCGAACGACTCGATCACCGAGAACGGGCGGAAGGGGCTCCTCGGCGAGGTCCGGCGGATCTCCGAGCGCGAGCGGAAGCGGAACGACGGCCGTTGACCGCGCCGTGCGCGCCCGCGGGCCTCGGAGCCGGTGGGCGTTGAATGGAAGTTCAACTTCCAAGTCGCCCCTAACCGCGCAGACGTCCGTTCCACCTTGGTCGCGCGGACGCCGGCGTGTCCCATCACACGGCGAAGGCCTGGCTCGCGGTTCCCGAGACTGGCTTCGTCGCCTGAATGCTCCCGCCGTTCCACGCGAACATCGGCAAGCGCCTCGTCGAGACCCCGAGGCTCTACTTCGTCGACTCGTACTTGACTGCTTTCTTCTCGGGATTCGCGAGGCGAATCGGTTGCGGACGCATCCGCTGCGGGGAGCCGTGTTCGAGACGTGGGTCGTGTCCGAGGCGCTGAAGCCTCGCCGGCACGCGGGTCTCCCTTCAGACCATTGCTTCTATCGGGACGCGAAAGCACTCGAGGTCGATCGCGTGCTCGGTCGCTGGCTCGGGATCCACCCGGCGCCGGGCCTGGGCGGGCGGAACGAGCCGATCGAGGGCGGCCGCTGCTGACGGCGCACCTTCCGGAGTAGACTGGACCTCGATCCTGCGGTCCACTCAAGATGATGATTCCGGCGGAGCGAGCCGTCGTAGTGCCGTACGCAATCTCGCCCCAGACGGGCGAGGCGATAGCGCTCGAGGATCTCGTCGCGCCGCTTCTCGCGACGGAGCATCACGGGGCGATCGCGGTCACGGGCCCGGTCGGGTCCGGCAAGTCGACGGCGCTCCGGCACCTCGCCGCGACGGCGTCTCGAACCCGCCGCGCGCGCCTCGTCGACGTCGTTCCGAGCGCATTCGAAGTGCGCATCGCGGCCGAGTCCGAACTCGTCGTCTACGCGGCCCCCGTGGCATTCGACATTCCGCACGTCGCCGTCTTCCCCCTCGCGCCGTGGGAGGACGACCAGATCGTCGAATACCTCGTCGCGGCGCACCCGTCGAGATGCGGCTCCGTGATGGCTCGCGTCGCCGCGGCCCGCGATCGCCGCTTTCTCGGGACGAGCCCCGAGCTCTGGCGCCCGGTTCTCGACGCGATGTCGGCAGAAGACGAGCTCGTTTCTCTCCGCGGCGCGCTCGCGCGGTGCGTGGACGGGCTGGCGGGCTCGCGAGAGCGCGTCGCCGCCCTCGCCGCGGCCGCGCGGCGCAGCGTCATCGGGTCGGATCGGGACGAGATGGTCGCGGCGAGGATGGAGAGTGCTCGTTCGTGCCCGGCGCTCGCGCGCTTCCTGTTGCACCGGCCCGTCCGGCTCCTTCTCGCGGCGCGGTGGATCGCCGCGGAGCTTGCGTCGCCGGAGGGAGCGCTCGACGTGCTCGATGGTCGGTGGCCGCGCGACCTGGTGCGGGAGGTGGCGTCGATTGCCGGCACGGATGCGGCCGAGCGGCTGCGTTCCGTCGTCGAGGCGGATCGCTCCTCCCGCCAGCCCATGGCGGCGAGCGTCCTCCACGCCATGAAAGCCGACTGGGCGCCGCTTCGGCCCGGCGCGCGAAATCTCAGCCACGCCTACCTCGAAACGGTGCGGTGGCCGGGAGCCGTACTCGAGGGAGCCCGCCTCGACGACGGCGGCTTCCGGCGCGCGCGGCTCGAGAATTCGATCCTCTCCCGCTCGAGCGCGAGCCGCGCGGCGTTCCAGGGCGCCTGCCTCCGAGGGGCGCGGCTCGACCGAGTGGTCGCCCACGGTGCGAGCTTCGCGGGAGCGGATCTCGCGTTCGTCCACGCCGAGGGGGCCGACTTCACGTCGGCCGACCTGCGACGAGCCGACCTCGACGGAGCGCTTCTCGACGGCTCGAACCTGAGCGTGTGCCGGCTCGACGGCGCGCGATTCTCGCGGGCGAGCCTCGCGGGAGCCGCGCTGCCGTTCGTCCGGGCAACCGGCGCCGACTTCTCGTCCGCCGTGCTCGACGGCGCGGACCTCGACTGCGTCGATCTGCGCGGCGTCATCCTGGTCGGGTCGAGTCTCCGCCGCGCGATCCTCCGCCGCGCCGACCTCGAGGGCCTCGACCTCTCGGAGTGCCGGTTCGACGGCGCCGACCTCGAGGGCGCGCTCCTCACGGCCAGCCGGGCGCCAGGCGTGTCGTTCCGCGACGCCCGTCTCGTCGAGGCCAAGCTCGCTTCGGTGGCGTGGGATGGCGTCGACCTGCGAGGCGCCGATCTCGTGGGCGCGACGTTTCACATGGGATCGTCTCGGAGCGGCCTTGTCTTCAGTCCGATCGCCTGCGAGGGGAGCCGCACCGGCTTCTACACGGACGATTTCGACGACCGGCGATTCAAGCCGCCCGAGGAGATCCGGAAGGCGAACCTGCGGCGCGCCGATCTCCGCGGCGCACGGATCGACGGCGTGGACTTCTACCTCGTAGACCTCCGCGACGCGATCTACGACGACGCTCAGAGAGCCCAGTTCGTGGCGTGCCAGGCCATTCTCGAGACGCCGGGGTGAGCGCCCCGCGCGCCCCGGAGCGCCGTCAGCTTGCGCCGCCGTGCGCCGCGATCCGCTCGAGGAAGGCCGGGCCCAGATCCTCGAGCTTCTTCGCGCCGACGCCCTTCACCTCAAGCATCTCCTCGGGCGTCGCGGGCTTCGTCGCCGCCATCTCGCGGAGCGTCGCGTCGCTGAAAATGACGTAGGGCGGGACGCCGCGCTCCGCGGCGATCTCGCGGCGGAGCTGCCTCAGGTCCTCGAAGAGGTCGCGGTCGACGCCGCGCCAGCCCTCCTCGGCGGCGCGCGTCTTCTTCACCTTGCCCTTCGGCGGCTCGAGGAAGCGGACCGGCTTCTCGCCCTTCAGGACGCGCCACGAGTCGGCGTTCAGGCGGAGCACCGGGTACTCGCCGCCCTCGCGGTCGAGGATCCCCTGGTCGACGAGCTGGTGGACGAAGTTCGTCACGGCTTTCTTGTCGAGGTCCTTCAGGATCGCGTAGGTCGAAAGCTCGTGGTGCCGGAGCGCCAGGATGCGGTCGGTCTCGGCGCCCTTCAGGACAAGGACGACGTGTCCGGCGCCGTAGCGCTCGCCGGTGCGCGCGACGCACGAGAGGATCTTCTGCGCGACGACGGTGCCGTCGGTCGTGTGCGCGTGCTCGCCCAGGCAGACGTCGCACGCCTCGCACGAGGGCCTCTCGTACGCCTGCCCGAAGTGCTCGGAGAGCGTCTTGTGGCGGCAGCGGCCGGGCGCCGTGAACCGCCGCATCTCCTCGAGGTGCGAGACGGCGGCGGCGACGATCTCGGCCGAGTTCTCCGCTTCCGCGGCGCTCCGCTCGGCGAGCGACCTCCAGCGGACGACGTCGGCCGCCGAATAGAGGAGGACGCACTCGGCCTCGAGCCCGTCGCGTCCCGCGCGGCCGGTCTCCTGCTGGTAGTGCTCGATCGACTTCGGCATCGCGGCGTGGACGACGCAGCGGACGTCGCTCCGGTCGATCCCCATGCCGAACGCGACTGTCGCGACGACGACGCCGAGCTTTTCCTCCGAGAAGAGGTCCTGTACGCGTCGGCGCGTGTCGGGGTCGAGGCCCGCGTGATAGGCGCGGGCGTCGATGCCGGCCGCGCGAATCGTCTCCGCGATCGACTCGGTGTCCTTCCGCGAAATGCAGTAGACGATCGCGGCCTCGCCCGGATGGCGCTTCAGGACCTCGACCGTCTGCGCGGCGCCGCCCTGGCGCGGGATCACGCGGTAGACGAGGTTCGGGCGGTCGAAGACGCCGACGAGGACGCGCGGGCTCTCGAGACCGAGCTGGACCACGATGTCGTCGCGCACGCGCTCGGTCGCGGTCGCCGTGAAGGCGTGCACGGCCGCGCCGGGGAATCGCTCCTTCAAGACCCGGAGTTCCCGGTACTCGGGCCGGAAGTCGTGGCCCCACTGGCTGATGCAGTGCGCCTCGTCGATCGCGAAGTCGCGGACGCCGAGGCGCCCCGCGGATTCGAGGAAGGAGGGGGTGAGGAGCCTCTCGGGCGCGACGAAGACGAGCCGCGCGCGGCCCTCGAGGACCTGGCGCTCGGCCTCGTCGCGCTCGCGTCCCGAGAGGCCTGAGTGGAGCGCCGCCGCCGGGTAGCCGTTGGCGCGGAGCGCGTCCACCTGATCCTTCATGAGCGAGATGAGCGGCGAGACCACGACGTCGGTGCGCCCCGCGACGAGCGGCGGCACCTGGTAGCAGAGCGACTTGCCGCCGCCGGTCGGGAGGACGACGAGCGAATCGCGCCTCGACAGCCCGAGGCGGATCGCCTCCTCCTGGAGGGGGCGGAGCGCGTCGAATCCCCACGTGGCGCGGACGATGTCGAGGATCGTCCTCCGCGCCGCGTCCTCGCCTCCTGCTGGTGTTGCTTCTGTCCCCGCCGCCTCCTCCTCCATGCTCTTCGTCGGATTCTCCTCGCCCATGGCGGGTGAAAGGGTAGCGTCCGCGGGCCTTCGCCGGAAGCCGCCCCGGTCGCCCGGGGCCGCGCGCCGAAAAAACGCCGGCCTGCCGCGACCGACAGCCGTCCTTCGAGGCCGAGGAGGAATCTCCACTTCTCCGCGAGACGAGGAGAATTCGCGGTCGAAGATTCCTTTCTACTGCCGCCCTACCGCGCGATCGACCCGGCGGCCGCGACGGCCGCCCGCCACGTTTTCCGGTGCGCGGTGCGGCCGGCGGGCGTGAGCGACGGCCGGAGCGTCTGCGCGGGCGCCGCCTCGGGCCCAAGCGCACCGAGCGGCCGGAGCCGCGCCGCGTGGAGCGCGAGGAGGGCCGCGCCGTACGCGGTCGCCTCGATCTCGCGCGCGACCGAGATCGGCCGCCCGACCGCGTCCGCGACGAGCCCCGCGAAGAGCGCCTCGCGCGCGAGCCCGCCGTCGAGCACCCATCGCCGCGCCTTCTTCCGCGCGGACTTCTCGACGCACTCAACGAGGTCGGCGGCGAGGTGCGCGATGCCGTCGATCGTCGCGCGGGCGATCTCGGGGAGCCCTGTCGCGCGAGAGAGCCCCGCGACGAGGGCGCGGCCGCTCGGGTCGAACATCGGCGCTCCGAGCCCCGAGAGCGTCGGCACGATCGTCACCCCTCCGCTCGAGGTCGCCGCGCGCGCCGCCTTGAGAAGCTCGTTCGCGGACGGGAAGAGCCGGAGCGGCTCGATCAGCCACTCGATGAACGCGCCCGCCGCGGGCGTGTTCGCCTCGATCCCGAACGTGGGCACGGGGCGGCGCGCGCCCGGGAGCGTCCAGAGGAGCGTCGTGAACGCGCCGGGCGCGCGGCGCGGCTTGGGCCCCGTGTGGAGAAGGGCGAAGAGCCCGGTTCCCGCCGTGATCCGGCCCTCGCCGGGCGAGAGAGCGCCGGCGCCGACGAGCGCCGCCGACTGGTCGCCGGCCACGGCGAGGATGGGGAGGCCTTCGAGGACGCTCGCGGAGCCGCGGAGCCCCACCGTCGACACGACGTCCGGGAGGATCGCCCTCGGGATGGCGAGAGCCTTCAGGACCTCCTTCGACCAGGTGCCGGTCGCGATGTCGAAGAGCCCCGTCCGCGCCGCCATCGACGAATCGGTGGAGTAGACCGCGCCCTCGGTCAGCCTCCTCACGATGTAGCTGTCGAGGGTCGACGCGAGGAGGTCTCCCGCCATCGCGGCGCGCTTGACGTCCGCGTGCTCTCGGATCGCCCACGCGATCTTCGTCGCGGCGAAGTGCGGCACGAGCTGGAGCCCCGTGATCTCGGGGAACTTCTTCGCGAAGAAGGGCCGCTTGAGGAGTCTCTCGACCTTTTCCGCCGTGCGCGCGTCCTGCCAAGAGATCGCGCGGTAGATTCTCTGGCCGCTTCTCCTCGAGCTGAAGACGGTCGTCGATCTCTGCACGGCGAGGCCGAGGCCGCGCACGGTGGAGCCGGGCGGCCGCTGCCGGAGCGCGAGCCGGCTCGCGGAGACGACCGACTCGAAGATCTCGTCCGGATCCTGCTCGGCGTGGCCGGGCTCCGGGAAATGGGTGCGGACCGGGACGTCGGCGCGCGCGCGGACGATCCCGGCCGCGTCGACGAGGAGCGCGGTCGTCCCGCCCGAACCCTGGTCGATCCCGAGCACGAGGTCGTTCCGCGAAGGGCGTCTCATCTCGAAGTGCCTCCCGTCCCGGCGGCCGCGGCCGCCGCTTCCGTCAGAGAGTGCGAGTCCACCGCCCGCTCGACGAGCGGGAGGCCGCGGCGGCGCAGCTCGTCCACGAAGACGTCGGCGGGGAGGGCGTTTTCCTGCGGCACGGCGCCGGCGCGCAAGACCTCGCGCCGGCCGAGCATCGCGGCGACGATCGCCGCGGGGTAGGCGGTCGTCCGCATCATCGCGGTGTGGCCCGTCCGCGGATCGGAGAAGTCGACGATCTCGTTCACGAGCGTGACGTCGCGACCCGCCCTTTTCCCTTCGACGGTGATCCGCACGAGGACGGCGTCGAGCGGCAGCTTCCGGCGCGGCGCGAGCGCGCGCTCGAGGATCGCCTCCGACGCGGCGCGCGCCGTGGCCGCGAGGCCCGGGAGGACGTCCTTCTCGTCGAAAAACCCGAGGTCGAGGAGGAGCTTCATCTTCTCGGCGTGCCCGGGGTAGCGGATCGTCTTGTAGTCCATGTTCCGGACGCGGCCGCGGAGCGACTTCGGCAGCGTCGAAAGGCCGCCCGAGGTGTGGAAGGCCTCGAGCCGGCCGAACGGCGCGCCGAAATCGATCGGCTCGATCTCGGTGAGGGGCGGCACCGAGAGCGTCTTCTTGTCGCGCACGACGTGGCACGGCTCCTTGTACTCGTTCACGAGCCCGCCCACGGAGAAGACGAGCTGGTAGGAGAGCGGGCCCGAGGGCTTTTGGGGGAGCCCTCCGACGCGGATCCGGATCCAGTCGACCGCCTCGAGCTTCCGCGCGGCGCGCGCCGCGAGCACGTTCGCCATGCCGGGGGCGAGGCCGCAGTCGGGGACGAGGGTCCGCCCGATCGCGTGGAAGTCCCTGTCGAGGGTCAACTCGTCCGCGACGACGTCGTTGTTGCCGCCGAGGTCGCAGAAGGAGGCGCGCGCGGCGAGCGCCGCCCGGGCGAGCGCGCCGTTGAAGCGGTACGGGACGGCGCTCACGACGACGTCGGCGCCCTTCAGGGCCCGGCGCACGGCGGGGCCGTCCGTCGCCGCGAGACGCAACGGCTTCACGAGCCGCGAGCGCGCCGCGGCGGCCGCCCGCTTCGCCGCGGCGAGGTCGGCGTCGCCGAGGCGGACCTCCCTCGCGCCGCCGTGCCGCGCGAGATCGTGGGCGATCGCGCCGCCCATCCGTCCGGCGCCGAGGACGACGTACGTGACGCGCATGATGATGTTGTGGCGCGATTGTCGCCGCGACCCGGGCGGAATCAAGGACTGAGCGCAGCGATCGGCGCGAAGGGTGTACGATCGGCCGCATGATCGTCGTCATCGGCAGCGCGAACGCCGATCTCGTCGTCTCGACCGGGAGGCTGCCGAAGCCCGGCGAGACCGTGACGGGAGGCACGTTCTACGAGGCTCCGGGCGGGAAGGGCGCGAACCAGGCCGTCGCCGCGGCGCGCGCCGGAGGAGCGGGAAAAGTCGCGTACTGCGGCGCGCTCGGGACGGATCCGTTCGGCGACCGGATGCTCGCGGGCCTCGTGGCCGAGGGGATCGACGTCCGGGCCGTGAGGCGCGAGGCGAACCGGCCGAGCGGCGTCGCCGTCATCGTCGTCGACGCGCGCGGCGAGAACGCGATCGCGGTCGCGCCGGGCGCGAACCTCGCTCTCACGGAGGCGGACGCCGACGCTGCCCTCGCCCGGCGAGCGAAGGTCGTTCTCGTCTCGCTCGAGGTGCCGCTCGCGGTGGCGCGGCACGCGATCCGGCGCGGGCGCGAGGGGGGCGCGATCACGATCCTCGTCCCGGCTCCGGTTCCGGCGGAGCCGATCGGCGACGAGACGCTCGCCCGCGTCTCGATCCTCCTCCCGAACGAGGGCGAGGCGGCCGCGCTCGCGGGGACGGTGGCGGGCTCGGCGCCGAAGAGCCTGCTCGCGCGCGGGGTCGGAGCCGTCGTGATGACGCGGGGCGCGCGGGGCGCGCTCGTCGCGACGCGCGAAGGCGCGCTCGAGATCCCGAGCTTCCCGGTCGACGCGGTGGACTCGGTCGGCGCGGGCGACGCTTTCGCGGGCGCGCTCGCGGTCGCGCTCTTCGAGGGGCGGGCGCTCCCGGACGCGGCTCGATTCGCGTGCGCGGCCGCGGCGATCTCGGTCACGCGGCGAGGAGCGCAGCCGTCGATTCCGCGGCGGGCCGAGATCGATTCCTTTCTCGCGAGGTAACGCTTCGGCAGCCGAGCCCGACGTAGGGTACGAACGGGCCCGCCCCGGGCGGAGGCTTATAATCGATGAGCATGGACAGTCTTCGCCGCATCACCACCGCGCGGGAGCTTCTCGCCGCCGGCGACATCGGCCGCGCCGAGCTCGTCAGAGGACGGTTGAGGCGAATGACTCCGGCGGGGGGAGAGCACGGGCGCGTCGCGATGAAGATCGCGCTCCGCATAGGCCGGTTCGCCGAGGAGACCGGCGCCGGAGTGGTTCTCGCGGCCGAAACGGGCTTCCTTCTCGAGACGGGTCCGGACACGGTGCGCGCTCCGGACGTCGCGTTCCTGCGGCGCGCGAGGGCGAGCGACGCCCGCATTCGCGGTTTCATCCCCGGCGCGCCCGATCTTGCCGTCGAGGTCTTGTCTCCGGACGACCGGCCGTCCGAGGTCCAGGAAAAGACGCGCGAATGGCTGGCCGCGGGCGCGCTCGCCGTGTGGATCGTCGATCCCGACGCGCGGACGATCTCTTTGCACGCCGCGGGCCGGGAGCCCGTGACGCTCGGCGCGACCGACCGGCTGGACGGCAACGACGCCGTCCCCGGATTCGCGATCCCGGTCGCCGCCGCGTTCGCCGCCGACTAGAGAAGCGCGACGCCTCCGTCCACGCAGAGGTTCGCCCCCGTCACCCACGACGCGTCGTCGCTCGCGACGTAGAGGATCGCGCGGGCGACGTCCTCGGGCTTCCCGATGCGGCCGATCGGGTGCCAGGACGCCATGTCCTTTTCCCAAGCCGCCTTGTCGGGGATCGAGCCCTTTTTTCCCCCCTCGTGGATCGGCGTGTCGACGACCGCGGGGCTCACCGTGTTGACGCGAATCTTCTTCGGGGCGAGGTCGAGCGCGCAGCACTTCGTGAACATGTTGAGAGCCGCTTTCGACGTCGAGTAGGCGAGCGTCCCCGGCGCCGGCCGCGTCCCGAGCGACGACGAGACGTTGACGATGACGCCACCGCCCGCCGACTCCATCTCCGGAGCGACTCTCTTCGTCAGCATATAGACGGCGCGCAGGTTGACTCCCAGCACGCGGTCCCACTCCTCGAGCGGCGTCGAGAGGAGGTCTCCGCCCGAGAAGACGCCGGCGTTGTTGACGAGGACTCGGATCGCCCCGAACCGGCCGACGCTCTCGTACACGATCCGGCTCGCGTCCTCCTCGACGGCGACGTCGCCCGCGGCGACCATCGCCTCGCCGCCGCGCATGCGGATCTCCTTGACCGTCGCCTCGAGCTTCTCGCGCGAGCGCCCGACGAGGGCGACCTTCGCGCCCTCTAACGCGAAGAGGATCGCGGTCGCGCGTCCGATGCCGGAACCGGCGCCGGTGACCATGGCGACTCGGCCGTGGAGCTTCTTCATGCCGCTCAGCGCTCGAAGATGGGGAGGAGCTGGCGCTTCACTTCGAGGAGGATGCACGCGACCGCGGTCGAGAACTCCGACCCCGGGCCCGTGGAGTTGAGCCAGCTCCCGTCCGGTCGCTGCCGGGCGATGAGGTCGCTTCGGAGCCGCTCGTAGTAGCGCTCGAAGCGCGGGCCTCCGAGCTGGAACATCGCCTGGCACGCGTAGTAGTTCCCGTACCAGAAATAGAAATGCGCACCGGCCCAGCGCGAGACCGAGTCGTACTCCTGCTCGATGAACCGGAATGCCGGCTCGAGCGACTCGAAGTCGTAGTCGCCCGCCGACATGAGGGCGGTGAGGGCGGCGGCGTTGACCGCGAACGACGTCTTCGTCCGCGCCGAGCGGCCCTCGATCTTGTAGTAGTAGGCGCCCGCCCAGTCGCCGTAGCCGATGCGGCTCCGGCGCACGTAGGCGACCGCCCGGTCGATGGTCGACTTCGGCACGTGGATCCCGACGTTCCGGGCCGCGCGCAGCGCCTGGAGCTGCGTCACCGTCACCGAGAGGTCGGCCTCCATCACGAAGGGGTTGTAGCGCCAGCCGCCCTGATGGTTCTGGGCGCCGACGACGAGGTCGACGGCCTTCTGGAGCGTCTCCTTGAGCGCGCTTCGCCGCTCCATGCCGTAGACCTGCGCGAGGTAGAGCGTCGCGAAGCCGTGGCTGTACATCCGCGTGCCGCTCTCCGTGATGTACCCGTCCTCGGTCGAGCGCGAGAGGAGGTAGTCGGTCGTGCGGGAGACGACCGGCCCGTAGCCGCCGCGGCCGGGAACGTGCCCGCCGGCGAGGAACGCGAGCCCGGCGAGCGCCGTGACGCCCACGTGGCCCTCGCCCATCTCGCGCTGGCGGGCCGCGGTGTCCATGAGGAGGTAATCGTCCTCCTGCTTGTGGCCGACGTCGCCGACCCATGCGCCGCGAGGGTCCTGCTCGCGAGCGAGCCACTCGAGGCCGCGGCGCACCGCGGCGAGGCTTTCCGCCTCGGCGCCGAAGGTTTCCCGGCCGCCTTCCGCTCGGGAGGGCGGGCCGGTGGCGAGGAGCTCGAGGAGGACGAGCGCGGCGGCGGAGGAGACGAGTCGCGGCTTCATGATGCGCGTTCCGCGCGGCTCCCGGGTGGGGGACGGTCGGTCCGACGGCCACGACGAGTTTCGCAGGATCGGGGTCGGAGGGAAAGCCCGCTCTCGCTTCCTCCTCGTGTACGATTCTCCGCGAAGGACCGACGATGGCCATCCGGAGAAAGCAACCATGGGCGCACCCGCGAAGAAGGCGACGGGCGGCGGCGAGAAAAAGGCCCCGGCCAAAAAGCGAAAGCCGAGACGGAAGGCGGCGGAGCCCGGCTCGATCGGCCTCGCGGCGGCGGACGTGCCGCTCGAACGCGCGGCGGGCGGCCCGCTCGCGGCGCTCGAGGCGGACCTCGAGCGCGACGGCGCGGGCGTCGTCGGCCGGTACCGGGAGCCGTTCGGGGGGAACGGCGTCGTGCTCGCGGCGCTTCCGATCGCGATGGTCGAGCCGACGCCGTACCAACGCGACGCGTCGAAGCCGCACGTCGAGCGCCTGGCCGGCGTCGTCTCGAAGATCGGGCGCTACCTCGACCCGATCGTCGCCATCCGCGCCGGCGAGAAGAAATACCTGACGCCGAACGGGAACCACCGGCTCCAGGCGATGAAGATGATCGGCGCGAAGAGCATCGTGGCGCTCGTCGTCCCGGAGCGCGAGGTCGCGTTCCAGATCCTCGCCCTCAACACCGAGAAGGCGCACAACCTCCGCGAGAAGTCGCTCGAGGTGATCCGGATGTACCGAGCGCTTGCAAAGGAGGACCCGCGGCCCGAGGCCGACCACGCGCTCTCGTTCGACGAGCCGTGGCTCGCGACGCTCGGCCTCTGCTACGAGGAGCGGCCCCGCTTCTCGGGCGGCGCCTACCAGAGCGTCTTGAAACGCGTGGACGCCTTCCTCGACGAGCCGCTGCCGAAGGCGTACCCGCACCGGGAGAAGCGCGCGGCCCTCGTCCTCGAGCTCGACGACGAGATCGGCCGGATCGTCGAGGCCCTGAAGAAGCGCGGGCTGAAGAGCCCCTATCTCAAGGCGTTCGCCATGGCCCGCATCAACTATCTCCGCTTCGTGAAGGGCGAGATGCCGCCGTTCGAGAAGGCGCTCGCCTCGCTCGTCGAGAAGGCGAAGAAGTTCGACCCGGAGAAGATCCGACAGCAGGACCTCGCGGGCGCGGGCGGCCCTCCCGACGAGGAAGGGTGAGTGACGGGAACCGGAACCGCGCGCGGCCGCCGCCTCCTCTTCGCGGCGCTCTACTTCAGCGAGGGGGCGCCGATAGGGTATTTGTGGTGGGCTCTGCCGACGCGGCTTCGGGCGGGGGGCGTCTCGAGGGAGGACGTGTCGTTCCTCGTCGGGTTTCTGGCGCTCCCGTGGGCGTTCAAGTTCCTGTGGGCGCCGCTCGTCGACCGGTTCCGGTCCGAGCGGTTTCCCCTGCGCGCGTTCATCGCGTCGGCTCAGATCCTCATGGCGGCGACGCTCCTCCCGGTCGCGTTCCTCGACCTCGGGAGCGACTTCGCGATCGTGCGCGCGCTCGTCGTCGCTCACGCGTTCGCGGCGGCGACCCAGGACGCGGCGATCGACGCCCTCTGCATCGCGACCACGCCGCCCGCGGAGCGGGCCCGAGTCGTCGGCTGGATGCAGGTCGGCATGCTCCTCGGGCGGTCGGCGTTCGGCGGGGTCGCGCTCTTCTTCGCCGCGCGGTTCGGCGACGCGGCGGCGATCGTGCCTCTCGTGTCCGCGATCCTCGCCGTTCTCGTCGTCCTCTTCGCGGCCGTTCCGCGCGCGGCGGGGGAGGACGCCGGCCGCGAGGCGCGGCCGCCGATCCTTCCCGAGATCCGCGCCGCGGTCCGCCGGCGCGAGACGTGGTTCGCCGTCGCCTTCGCGCTCGTCGCCGGCCTCGGCTTCGAGGCGCTCGGAGCCAACGCCGGGCCGTTTCTCCTCGAACGGGGGCTCACCCAGGAGAGCGTCGGGCTCTTCCTCGCGATCCCGGCCGTCGCCGGGATGGCGGCCGGAGCGCTGGCCGGCGGACGCCTCGCCGAGCGCGCCGGCATCGCGCGGAGCGTCGTCTTCGCGCAGCTCGTCCTCGGCGGCACGGTCCTCTCGGTGTCGGCGACGGGCCGGTTCGGCGCGCCCGTGCCCGCGACCCTCGCCGCCCTCGCCGCCTTCTACCTCGCGGTCGGCCTCTTCACGGCCACGAGCTACGCGCTCCTCATGGGGGCGACGACGCCGAGGCTCGCCGCCACCCAGTTCAGCGCGTACATGGGCGCGACGAACGGCTGCGAGGCGCTCGCGGCGTTTGCCGCGGGGGCCCTCATCCCCCGGACGGGCTACGCGGGGGCGTTCGCCGCGCTGGCCGCGCTCGCGCTCCTCGCGCTCCCGCTCGCCCGCCGCGCGGCCCCCGGCCGATGAAGTCCGGGCGATTCGGCGCTATAAACGGCATCCGGTGAGGGCGATCCCGTGACGAAGCTCAATCTGAAGCAGTTCGAGAAGGCGATCCACATCCGGCGGCTCCGTCTCGAGGACTATGACGCGCTCGTCGACGTGCAGGTCAAGTGCTTCCCGGGGATGAAGCCTTGGAGCGTCGAGCAGTTCAAGAGCCAGCTCGAGATCTTCCCTGAGGGGCAGGTCTGCGTCGAGTACCGGAAGAAGCTCGTCGCGAGCGCGTGCGGCCTCATCGTCCAGTTCGACGAGCACTCGGCCTGGCACAGCTGGCAGCAGGTGTCCGACAACGGCTTCATCACGAACCACGATCCCGAGGGCGACACGTTTTACGGCATCGAGATCATGGTCCATCCGAAGTACCGCGGGATGAAGCTCGCGCGCCGCCTCTATCTCTACCGGAAGGAGCTCGCGCGGACGCTCAATCTCGCGCGCATCATCATCGGCGGCCGCATCCCCGGCTACGGCCAGTACGCCGAGAAGATGAGCGCGACGGAGTACATCAACCAGGTGGCCGCTGGCCGGATCTTCGACCAGGTGCTGACGCCCCAGCTCTCGAACCAGTTCTCGCTCAAGGGCCTCATCCCGAACTACTTCCCGAACGACCTCGAGTCGCGCGGCTACGCCACGTTCCTCGAGTGGGTGAACCTCGACTACACGCCCGAGGCCGAAGAGCGGCTGCGCACGGTGATCCCGTCGCGCCTCTGCGTGGTTCAGTACCAGATGCGGAAAGTCTCCGGCTTCGAGGAGTTCGCGAAGCAGTGCGAGTTCTTCGTGGACGTCGCCTCGGACTACAAGTCGGACTTCGTCCTCCTCCCCGAGCTGATCTCGACGCAGCTCCTCTCGTGCATCGAGCCGCTCCCGCCGAACAAGGCGGCGCGGAAGCTCGCCGAGTTCACGCCGCAGATCCTCGACGTGTTCTCGTCCCTCGCGGTGAAGCACAACGTGAACCTGATCGGCGGCTCGCACTTCACGGTCGAGGGGGACCACCTCTACAACATCGCGTATCTCTTCCGCCGCGACGGGACGATCGCGCGCCAGCGGAAGCTCCACATCACCCCCGGCGAGCGGCGCTGGTGGGGCGTGACTCCGGGCGACATCCTCCACGTCCACGACACCGACCGCGGGAAGATCGCGATCCTCATCTGCTACGACCTCGAGTTTCCCGAGCTGGGCCGCATCGCCGCAGCGAAGGGCGCGCGCATCCTCTTCTGCCCGTTCAACACGGACGAGCGCTACGGGTACCTCCGCGTGCGCTACTGCGCTCAGGCGCGCTGCGTCGAGAACCAGGTCTACGTCGCCATCTCGGGCTGCGTGGGAAACCTGCCGTTCGTCGACAACGCGGACATCCACTACGCGCAGTCGGGCGTCTACACGCCGTGCGATCTCCCGTTCCCGCGCGACGGAGTGGCGTCCGAGTGCAGCCCCAACATCGAGACGGTCATCGTGCACGACGTCGACACGGCGATCCTCCGGCGGCACCGGCACAGCGGGACGACTATCAACTGGAAGGACCGCCGGACGGATCTCTACAAGGTCACCTGGTCGGAATCCGGCGAGCCGAAGGAGGCGTGACGGGGGTCAGCCCGCGGTCACGTTGGCGACGAGCCGCGTCTCCGTCTTGAGGGCGTTCGCGACGATGCAGTGCTTCTTCGCCTTTTCGAGGACTTCCTTCGCGCGCTCGACGTCCGCGGCGGCGACCGTGAGGTCCACGGTCAGTTCCAGCGACGTGAAGACGATTCCCTGCGTCGTCTTCTCGAGCGTGCCCTTCGCGCGGCTGCGGTAGGACGAGGCCGAAAGCTCCGCGCGCCCGGCGATCGCGTCGAAAGTCCCCTGGAGGCAGAGCGCGAGCGCCGAGAGGAGGAGGTGCTCGGGGCTCCACCAGTCCGCTCGCCCGTCGAACTCGGGAGGCGCGCCGCCGACGAGCTTTGGCCGGGTGCCGGCCGAGATCGTGGATCCGCCTTCGCCGGACCAGCTCGTCTCGATCTCGAAGTGATGCGGAAATGGCTTTGGCATGGCGGAACGATACTTCATTCCGACGTCGTGCGTCGATCCTCGACGCAGAAGTCGGACGGTCAGGTGGGGACTCCGGCGAAGGAGAGAACGACCTTCACGAAGCTCGAGGCGAAGATCACGACGAGGATGAAGCGGGGCCACGAAAGCCCCGGCCCCTTCGACCGGCGTGCGATGCGTTCGAGATCCATGTGGTGAGCCGCCTCAGTGAAGGACTTCTACGGGCGAGTCTTCCGGACGTCGGGTCTCGGCCGGGACGGGGCCCGAGGTCTCGGCCGCCGTCTTCCACTTGTAGACGGCGAACGCCGCGGCCGCGCCGGCGGGCAGGGCGACGAGGAGCGCGGGCACGCCGAGGATCGACGGGATCGTGATCTTGCCGAGCGAGAGCGGCTCGATCAGAGCGGGTCCGAGAAAACCGAAGAGCGCGGTGAAGAGCGCGGTTCCGAGGAGGCCGCCCAGGACGGCGAAGAGCGCGTCGCGCCGGCCCTCGGCCGCTCCCGCGAGCGCGGTGCCCGGGCAGTAGCCCGAGATCGCGAAGCCGAGCCCGAAGATCGCGCCGCCGGCGAGGTTCGCGATCACGTGCGTCGTCTTGATCGACGTGTTGGCGAGTCCGGCCGAATCGAGGAGCGCGATGCCCACGATGCCGGCTCCGATCGCGGTGACGAGGAGCTTCAGGAGCCGCAGGTCTTTCAAGCGCAGCATTCCGATGATGAGCTTCGGATCGGCGAGTCCGGAGAGCACGAGGACGGCGCCGAAGGGCAGTCCGATCAGGAGTCCCAGGAGAAGCGGGTTCATGAGTTCACCTCCCGTCGCGAGTAGATGGCGCGGGCCGCGATCATCCCGACCCCGAACGCTCCGAGGAAGAAGAGGATCGAGCTGACCGCGAGCTGCGAGACGCCGGAGAGGATGTGGCCGCTCGTGCAGCCGCCGGCGAGGCGCGAGCCGAAGAGGACGAGGAAGCCGCCCGCCGCGGCGCCGGCGAACCGGAGCGCGCGCGAGGGGCCGAAGCGCGCGGCCCACGGCTCCGGCACGTCGCGCTTCCGGAAGCGGCGCGTGACGAGAGCCGCGAGGAGGGCGCCGATCGGGATGCCGAGGACGACCATCTCGCCGTAGCCGAATCCGACCTTCGACTCCCGGAAGTAGGGGACTTCCTCGCACGCACCGGGGCTCGAAAGTTCGCAGGCCCCCGCGACGGCCGAGACGTACTGCGTCGAGACGCCGAGCGGCTTCGCGGCCGCCACGGCCACGAGGAGAACTCCCGCGAGGAGAAGCCCTCCCGCGAGCCAGCCGAGCACCGGCCCGTCGTTCGTCGTCGTTCCTGGTTTCGTCATGGAGCTTTCCTCCGATCGATTCGGGCGACGCCGGATGGCATCGCAATCGCAATGCCAGAGCGCCGAGGGCGCTCCACCGGCCGGGGAGTGTTTCATAAGTTGCGCATGTAGTTTCAGCGTTGCAATATGAAACCGAAATGAAACTAGCCCAGCCCCCCGCCTGGTTCGAGGCGCTCGTTCCCGCCACGCTCTTCGATCTCATCCTGGACGGCGTCTGCGCCCTCGACGCCCGCGGCCGAATCGTTTTCTGGAACGCGGCCGCCGAGGCGATCACCGGATTCCCGCGCGACGAGGCGATCGGGCGGCCGCCGGACTTCCTCGAAGGGCTCGGCTGTCCCGGCTTCCGAAAGCTCTCGGAGCTTCTCGCGCGGCCGAAGGGGAAGAAGGCCCCCGAGGAGGTGCGCGGGCTCGAGTGCCGCGTCAGCGCGCGGGGCGGGAAGGTCGTGCGCCTCCACGGGAACGCGCGCGTCGTGCGCGGCGGAAAGGGCGAGATCCTGGGCGCAATCGCGTGCTTCGTCGATCTCACCGCGATCGACCGCGAGCGCGAGCGGGCCGAGGCGCTCGAGGGCGAGCTCAAGGCCGAGCGCGGGTTCGGGCGCCTCGTGGGGAGATCGGCGGGCATGAAAAGCGTCTTCGAGAGCGTTCGCCTCGCGTCGCGATCCGACGTCACCGTCCTCGTCACCGGCGAGAGCGGGACCGGAAAGGAACTCGTGGCCCGGGCGATCCACGACTCGAGCGCCCGCGCGGACGGGCCCTTCGTCGCCGTCCACTGCTCGGCGCTCCCCGAGACCCTTCTCGAGAGCGAGCTCTTCGGCCACGCGCGGGGGGCGTTCACCGGGGCGGCGGCCGAGTCGAAGGGTCGCTTCGAGCTGGCCGACGGGGGCACGCTCTTCCTCGACGAGGTGGGGGAGCTGTCGCCCCTCGTCCAGGTGAAGCTCCTCCGCGCGCTCGAGGAGCGCCGCATCGAGCGCGTGGGCGAAGGGCGTCCGCGCCCGGTCGACGTCCGGGTCGTCGCGGCCACGCACAGGGACCTTCGCGCTCAGGTCGCGGAGGGGACGATGCGCGAGGACTTCTACTACCGGATCTGCGTCTTCCCGATCGAGATCCCGCCGCTTCGCGAGCGAGCCGAGGACGTGCCGGCGCTCGCGACGCACCTCCTCGGGGCGGCGAAGACGCGAGCGGAGGGCGGCCGGAAGATCTCGGGGTTCACTCCGGAAGCGATGCGGCGTCTCGCGTCCGCGCCGTGGCCGGGAAACGTCCGCGAGCTCCGGAACGCCGTCGAGTACGCGTGCGTCGTCGCTCGCGGCGACCGGATCGGGCCGGACGACCTTCCGCCTGATCTCGAGAAGACGCTCGCACCGGCGCCGCCGCGAGCCGAGCGGCCGGCCGATCCTGCGGCGGAGGCCCGGCGCGTCCTCGACGAGTGCGGTGGAAAAGTCGGCGAGGCCGCCAGTCGCCTCGGGATCAGCCGCGTGACGCTCTGGCGGCGACTCCGCGCGGGCGGCTCCGGACGGGACCGGCGCCAGCGGCGTTGACTTGCGGAGCGGGACGACCTACGCTCCCCCCGTCGACGCCCGCTAGGGGTGGCCCTGCGATTCGGGGCCTGAGAGCACACCCTCGTCCACCTGATCTCGGTCATGCGAGCGGAGGGAAGCGGCGCGGCGAGGATCCGTTGGCGAATCCCACCTCCTCGCCCTCCTTCTTCCAGCCCCAAGCGCGTCCGAAGAAGAAGAAGGAGTTCCGCCATGGCCCTCCGCTCCGAATGGGTCGCCCGCCGCTCCGGGCCGAACGTGAGCCAGCTCCACCTCGCCCGGAAGGGCGTCGTGACCGAGGAGATGAGCTACGTCGCCGAGCGCGAGGGGCTCGAGCCAGATCTCGTCCGCTCCGAGGTCGCCCGCGGCCGCGCGGTCATTCCCGCGAACGTCCGCCACGAGAACCTGGAGCCGATGGCGATCGGCGTCGCGTTCAAGTGCAAGATCAACGCGAACATCGGCAACTCGGCGGTGACGTCGAACGTGGGCGACGAGCTGGAGAAGCTCCACCGCGCGGTCCACTTCGGCTCCGACACCGTGATGGACCTCTCGACGGGCGGCAACATCGACGGCATCCGCGAGGCGATCCTCGCGGCGAGCCCGGTCCCGATCGGGACGGTGCCGATCTACCAGGCGATCCAGGCCGTGAAGCAAGTGCAAGACCTGTCGGCCGGCGACCTCATCGACATGGTCGAGCACCAGGCGAAGCAGGGCGTCGACTACATGACGCTCCACGCGGGCGTCCTCCTCGAGCACCTGCCGCTCGTCGAGAAGCGGATCACGGGCATTGTCTCCCGCGGCGGATCGCTCCTCGCGCAGTGGATGGTCCATCACCGGAAGCAAAACCCGCTCTACGAACACTGGGACAAGGTGCTCGAAGTGTGCGCGAAGCACGACGTCACGATCTCGGCCGGCGACGGGCTGAGACCCGGCTGCCTCGCCGACGCGAGCGACAAGGCGCAGTTCGCGGAGCTCTCGACGCTCGGCGAATTGACGAAGCGCACGTGGGCGAAGGACGTCCAGATCATGATCGAGGGGCCCGGCCACGTGCCGATGGACCAGATCAGGATGAACGTCGAGCGCCAGATGGAGGAGTGCGCGGAGGCGCCGTTCTACGTGCTGGGGCCCCTCGTGACCGACATCGCGCCGGGCTACGACCACATCACGTCCGCGATCGGCGCGGCGCTCGCCGGATGGGCCGGCGCGGCGATGCTCTGCTACGTGACGCCGAAGGAGCACCTCGGGCTCCCGAACGCCGACGACGTGAAGCAGGGCGTGATCGCGTACAAGATCGCCGCCCACGCTGCCGACGTGGCGCGGAAGCGCCCCGGCGCGCGCGACCGCGACGACGCCCTCTCCCGCGCGCGGTACGCTTTCGACTGGAAGCAGCAGTTCGCGCTGTCGCTCGACCCGGAGACCGCCCGCTCGATGCACGACGAGACGCTCCCAGACGAGTACTTCAAGTCCGCGGAGTTCTGCTCGATGTGCGGCCCGAAGTTCTGCTCGATGAAGATCAACCGCACGGTCGAAGGCTACATCGAGGAGACGAAGTCGGCCGGAGTGAACTCGTAGCGTTCCGCCGCAACCGCCGCGTCAGGTCGTCCCGTCATCCGGCGGAGCGGCGGACGGCTTCCGCGCGACGACGAGCGTCCCGGCGAGGATCAGCGCGGCGCCGATCGCCGACGAGATCCTCGGGCGCTCGCCGAAGAAGAGGACCCCCCAGAGCGCCGCGAACGCGACCTGTACGTACGCGATCGCGCCGGCGCGGCCGGCCGACTCGACGCGGAGGCCGTGCGTCATCATGACCTGGCCGATCTGCGTGAAGATCCCGACCGCGGCGAGGAACGCCCACTCGAGCGGCGTCGGAAAGACGGCGTCCGCCGCGAGCGCGGGGAGCGAGAGCGGCACGGCGACGAGCGGGAAGTAGAAGACGATGACGTGCGGGTTTTCGGTCGCGCTGAGCTTCCGCACGGTCACGTAGGCGCCCGCGCTGAAGAGCGCGCCCACGACCGCGACGGCGACGCCGGCCGGGTCGAGCCCCGCGGCGCCGGGCTCGCTCCCGAAGAGAAACGCCGGCCGCGAGATCGCGAAGACGCCCCCGAGCGAGAGAATGAGCGCGGCGACGAGGCGCGAGTCCGCCCGCTCGCGGAGGAAGAACGCCGCGAGGACGGCGGTGAAAATCGGGTGGAGATAGTGGAGCACGGTCACCGCGCCGAGCGGGAGCCGCGTCACCGCGAAGAAGAAGCACGAAAGGCCTCCGAAGCCCAGGAGCCCGCGGACGACGAGGAGCCCCGGCCGGTTCCCCCGGAACGAGATCCTTTGCCGCGCGAGGATCGCGGCCGAGAGGACGAGCGAGATCATCGCGCGAACGACGACGATCTCCTGGCTCGGGAGCCGCGTCCCCGCCGCCTTGACGAAGAGCGACATGAGGCTGAACGCGAGCGCGCTCCCCGTCATGTAGTAGAGAGCGCCGCGCGCGCTGCTGGATAATCGGCCCGAGTCCATATGTAATCGGAGTATGCGAGATCGGCGGTTCTTGATCGGCCTCGCGCTCGCCGTCCTACTCGCGGCGGCGTCGCCCCTCCCGGCGGGCGAAGAAACGCTTCCGCCCGGCGCGCGGAAAGCGCTCGAAGCGCGGCTCCGAGCGTACGCGAAGTCCGACTCCGAGGAAGAGAAGAAGTCCCTCTTTCCGCTTCTTTTCGTCCACGGGCGGAAGGGTGTCGAGTTCCTGGAGACGCTCGAGGGGAAGTACGGGATCGGCGATTCGGTGTCGGACGTCCGCCTCGCAGCGCGCGAGGTCCTGGGTCTCGACATCCTCGAAGAGAAGGCTCCCGCTCCGCCGGATCACGACCCGACCTGGTTCACGCCCGGCGAGGTCGTGTGCCTGAAGCGCGCCTCGGACGGTCTCTTCGCCGGATTCTCGGTCGAGAAGGAGAGCCGGCCCGCGAACGGCCGGATCGCGGTCGCGTGGTGGGCGAAGCCGGGGAGCCGGCGCGGCACGCTCGAGGTCGAGGGAACGGAGGCGACGGGCCTGCCGCTCCGCCCGAACACGGGGTACACGGAGCTCGACTTCGCGTTCGAGATCGAGGGGATCGCGGTCTCGCTCCGGTTCTCGGGGCCGTCGTTCTTCCGCTATCGGTACCCGAAGGGGGCCTCGATCGCGCTCGCCGGCGCGCGCGACCCGAAGACGCTCTCGAACCTGGACAAGTCGATCCGCTTCGCGGAGGGCTTCCCCGAGAGCCTCGCGCGCGTGAAGTCCCTTCTGCCGAAGTACCTTTTTCGCTGCGTCCCCGGGTTCGCGCCGCTCCCGCTCGAGGGCGGCGAGCGCGACGAGTTCGCGCAGTACGAGCAGGTGCTGGTGGAGGTGCGCGAGACTCGCGGAGCGAGAGAGCCGATCGTGCTCGTCCGCCTCCTCGAGATCGAGCGGAGCGGGTTCCGGCCGTACCATCGGGATTTCATCGTGAACTTCGTGAACGAGATCGTCTCCGTTCCGAGGTCGAGCATCGTCGTCATGGAGGGCGTCTCGCCCGGATTCGAGGGGAATCGCTTCCTGATCGACGGCGGCGAGACATTCGAGCGTCCGCCGAAGAAGCTGGTCGAGCTTCTCCGCGCGAACTTTCCGGAGGCCTCGTGAGCGCGCTCCTCTTCGCCCTACTCCTGGCCGCTTTCGGCGACGACGTCGGCGCGAAGATCCGCGAGTTCGAGAAGTACTACGGCGACCGGAACGAGCACGTCCGCAAGGCCGCCGTCTACGATCTCTCCCTTCTCGACGACCCGGCCGCGGTCGATCCGATGCTGAAGGCGCTCGGCGACTCGTCCGAGATCGTGAAAGAGGAGGCGACCCGCGGCCTCGCCCGGTTCCGATCGGAGGAGGCGCTCGATCTGCTCGTCCGCCGCCTCGAGAAGGACAGGCCGGCCCCCGAGACGGCGGGCGCGATCCTCGAATCGTTCAAGACGACGCGGCCGGGTTCGGCCTACGACGCCGTCCTCGCGCTCGCCGAGAAGGGCCCGTTCGAGACGAAGGTGGTGGCGACCGAATTGATCGGCGTCTATCCGTCCCGCGAGGGGCGGAGCGAGGCGCTCCTCGAAAAGCTCGCCTCCGACCGCGAGACGCTCGTCCGGCTCGCGGCGATCGACTCGATGGGGAAGATCGGCGCCGCGACGCTCTCCTCGGTCGCGTTGGAGCGGCTCGAAAGAGACCCGGAGTGGCGCGTCCGCGCGGCGGCGATCGAGACCCTCCGCCGCCTCCGGACGAAGGACGCCGTCGCGCCTCTCATCGCGGCGCTCGAGCGCGAGGACGGCCGCCTCCGCGACGACTGCCAGGCGGCGCTCGTCGACCTCTCGGGCGACGCCGTCGCGGCCGACACGCCCGAGAAGTGGCGCGAGTGGTGGAACCGCGTGGGCGACACGTTCACGGTGCCGTCGCTCGAGGAGGTCGCGGCGCGGAAGAAGAAGCAGGC
>Ga0187892_10002655_pt1 | contig 34907 bp, 23 predicted proteins | sample MA1701073metaG_FD_139345 | JGI IMG/M metagenome (GOLD analysis project Ga0187892, IMG submission 139345) | Bio-ooze microbial communities from a basaltic lava cave in the Kipuka Kanohina Cave System on the Island of Hawaii, USA - MA170107-3 metaG ... | reverse complement strand
GCTTGAGGTCTCGGTGGATGATTCCGGCCGAATGTGCTTTGGCCAGGCCGTCGGCGATCTGGATGGCGTACTTCAAGGCGTCGTTCAACTTCATCCCGCGGCGCGGAATCAACTGGTCGAGTGCCTTGCCCTCGACATATTCCATGACCATGAAGTCAGTGCCGTTGTCGCTGGCAATGTCGTGGACGGTGATGATATTGGGGTGATTGAGTGCGGAGGCTGACTTGGCTTCCTGAACAAATCGTCTCTTGCGATCCCGATCCGCCACCAGTTCGGGAGGAAGCACTTTGATCGCGACGAAACGATCCAGATGCTGATCGCGCGCCTTGTAGACAACTCCCATTCCACCTTCGCCGAGACGCGAGAGGATTTGATAGTGCCCAACTTGCCGGCCAGTCAAGTCCCGCGCTTCTTCACCTGTTCTATTTCGCAACGTACGCACCGGTCCGGCTTCGGTAAAGCCTTCAGCCTTGCCATGAGCCGACAGCAAAGACTCCACTTCCCGGCGCAGCGCGACATCTCCGTGGCAAGCCTCATCGAGAAACGCAGTCCTGCGGTCAGGCTCCTGCTCCAGAGCCTCCTCCAAAAGCTTGTCAACTTGTTGCCAGCGGTCCATAGAAGCAGTGGTTAGTGATCAGTGGCAAGTGGCAAGAAGAAATTTCGGTAGAGCATGCAATCCATCGGCTCGTCACTCATCCCTCGCCACTCGCTACTGATCTCGACAGTTCGCGGTACAGCCAGGCGTTCGCCTTGTTCCATTCGCGCATGACTGTGATGGGTGCCAGTCCAAGAACCTCGGCAGTTTCCTCAACGCTCAGACCACCGAAGTAGCGAAGCTCCACGATCTGGCTCTTTCGGGGATCGAAGCCTGCCAGCGCCTTCAACGCATCGTCGACGGCAATCACTTCTGCGCTCTTCTCCGGTGCCAGCAACCTGGCTTCGTCCAGGGAGACATGTACTGCTTCCTGCTCTCCTTCTGCAAGCGGACGCTTGCGAGCAAAGTCGACCAGAATGTGGCGCATGAGCTGAGCGGCAACACCCAGAAAATGGGCCCGGTTTTGCCAGCTCACCCCTTTCCAGTCGATGAGCCGCAGGTAGGCCTCGTTGACCAGGGCGGTCGTCTGCAGGACGTGCCCGGGCCGCTCCCGCTTCATGTAGCGTCCCGCCAGCCTATGGATCTCAGTCCGAACGAGCGGGACCAGACGGTCCAAGGCCTGTGAGTCTCCCCCACGCCACGCCTGCAGCAACATGGTGACGTCCGGGTTTGAGGGCATGGTTCGGGCAGCCCTCTGCTGCCTAGTGGAATTGGCTTTGGCCGGGATTATAGCACTGTGTCCTGCTGCTGGCTCCCGTTGAGTCTGCCCAGAAATATTTGTCGGGGATGATAGTTTTTTTACTTTCCGACCGCCTTAGGCCTGTGAAGACGGTTTAGAACCGGATTTCAAAGGCCAGAGGGGTTAGTCGCGACATCCAGCTCGGCCTCATTTCCAAGTTCCGGAGGTGAGTGCCATGAAGCAACGGTTTGGTGTGTTCGCGACGCTGGTTTTCGCAGGGACGTTGGTTTCTCCAGAAACGGTGCAGGGACAATCCGAAGTCGACTCGACAAACGCTCTGACGCTGACGATTGAAATCGACAACTGGGCCAAGGTTTCACCTGCGACTCTCCAAAAAGGGCAAGCCGTTGCTGGCCAGATTCTGGCAGAGGCCGGAATTACGCTGAGGTGGGTCAACTGTCCGTGTGAGAAGCCAAGGCCTGACGCTGCGACCCTTTCTCTCCGTATTATCCCGAAACTTTTTGGGTCGACGAGCTCGACGTTTCGTACCGATCATCTCGGTTTTTCTGCCGTGACTGAGGAAGGAGGCGTGCTGGCAACAGTTTTCTACGATCGAATCCAGTCTGTGGGAAAAGGCGGCGACCTCTCAAATCTTCTCGGATTGGCGACGGCGCATGAGCTGGGTCACCTGTTGCTGGGGTCCAGAGCCCATGTAGATGATGGGATCATGCGACCCCGATGGACACGGCAGAATCTGCGTCAGGGAGATCGCGCTGGCTTCCGCTTCACGTCTGAACAGTCCCAAACCATGCGTCAACGCGTCGTCAAGTCACTCGCAATGGCGAACGGCCGGCCCGCTGAATCCAGCCCGCTTGGACCTCGAGAGGGTATAGAACCGTAAGCGGCCTTCGCAGCCTGAAACGGCTAGGGATGCCTTGATGCCTTATGGAGTGCGCCGCGGTCCAAAAGGATTCGGCAGCCTGCGACTGACTGCTGTAGAGGATCTGAAGCGTATTTATCGAGAAACCACCTTTCCCACCGTGACACGCGCCGGGGCGGCCAGAGCCGTCAGCCGATCGAGATCGAAATACTTGTAGAGATCCAGACAGAATAGCTCCGGTGCTTCGCGGTAGGTGACGGGTTTCTCCAGGAGATAGTTCAGACTGGAAGCTCCTTGGTGGACGACGATATCGGAGAACAGCGTCGGGTTCAGGGCTGCTGCGGCGAGGGCGGCCGTCTGGCTGCGCACGCCGGTGCATTCCAGACGGACATCTCGAACGTTGGCGCGGTTCTTGATCCATTCGGCAATAGTGGACAGCTGCGCGGCTACGATGCCCAGCGCACGATCACCCGTTCCGTGCAGGATCTGTGCGTAGGAATAGCCAGACGCGTCCTTCCAGGCATCGCCAATCAAAAGCAGATCTATCACAAGAACCTGCTCGCCGCGGTTTGCGCGCTCGGAAACCTCCTCGCCTGCAGCCGATTTTCCTTTGTCATTCAGGATCAGAGTGACCGGCGTATTGTCGGGCTCTCCGATGGCGCGCAGCCAAACGGCGTTGGCGGCGAGCCCATCGGCCATCTCAAAGAGGTAGGACTTCGTTTCAATTCCCCTGGCCTTGGTGGTGGCAATCACCCAAGGTCGTTGAAGCGTGGCAGCCTTGTAGCGGAGCACTTTCTTCAGCCGATCGCGCTCGGCTACTCCCCAGCTCTGGCGTGCATCCGTGTCGGCAGGGATTGCAGGACGGTTGATTGCGTTGGCCAGTTTTCTGGCAAACCCTACTATTGTTAGATTGTCTTGTGGCAGCCCGACGACCAGTTCCTCGTAGGATTTTAGGTCATCGATTTCCTTCTGAATCATTGGGACGTTGAAGCGCTTGGCAAAGAAGCTGTAGGCCTGCATGCGGTTGTCGAGCTGGTAATTGTGGTCGCCCGGATCGTCGTTCTCGTACCAGGTCAGCAGGTCTTCCTTTCCGTAGAGCCGGAAGATAGGACGGATGGCGTCGTAATTGAGTGGCTTGACGATGCCGGCGCGAAAACAACAGTTGTCCTGATTGTTATGTGCGATCAGCGTCGGACGGGGTGCCATCAAAGCGGTGAGGTGGGTGTAGTCCTGTCCATCCATGAGATCGGTTGCCGATTGTTCCAGATCGCCCAGATCACCGTAGCGCCGAACTTCGAGTTTGGGCGCGAGCGCCGAGTAGCCAGCCACGGGAACCGCGGCTTTCACGCGCTCATCGAGCGCGCTGAGCACAATGGTCTGCCAGCCTCCTCCCGAAAGCCCCGTAACTCCGATACGGTTTCGGTCGACGTTGGCGTGTCCATAGAGGTAGTCGACGCCTTTCCGCATCGCCAAATAAAACAACCCAAGGTGATGCGTCCCGACCAAGTCCAGGTGGGCCCCAAACCAGTGCCCATTTTCTTCGTCGCGTAGTTCGCCAAACGCGAACCATTCAAGGTTCAATGCCAACATCCCCTGCCGAGCAAAATGGATGCAGCGCTTCTGCTTGTATTCGACTGCCTTTCCGGGAGGCCCGACGTGTCCGTTGACGTTAACGATTCCAGGTACCTTTCCCTGCAAATTCTCGGGTTCATATAGAATCGCTGCAGCGTAGAAACCGGGAACAATTTCATAGCGCAACTTGCGCATGCGGTAACCTTTTCCCGCCAACACACCTGTCTCTTCAAATCGTGGAGGAGCGTTCACCCATTCCTGCGGGCATCCGTTGAACACCACGTTTTTGAGCAGATGCTCACGCAGGCGCTTCGATTCCGAGGTCCACTGCTCAGCGGTGGCTGGCGCGGGCGGCTTGGCAGCTTTTCTGAGCAGATACTGTTTCATTTGAAAAATGGAGACTGCGGGCGACTGGATCTCCTCAGACAGGACAGGCACTAACTGCCCCGGAGCGGTTTGCCCAATGGTCATGCTGGAATGCAGCGCGGCAACCAGCAGGGAAACTGAGAGAAATCGGCAGACTGCAAAATAGAAGGGCTTCACAGAAACCTCCGCAATAGGTTAGCGTTGAACGGTGCAAACGGGATGGAGCGAGTTGGTACTATAAGCCGGAAAGGTCTTTTTGGGGAACTGCAAGTCGACGCAACAGAAGCGATTTGCAGAACAAGGACTGTGGTTTTTTGACATTAAGACGGGGAAAGGAACGCAACATGGGCGAGTTCAGTCGGGATCGGTTCTACCTGGTTCTCCTCATTTTCTTACAATTGGCCGATTGGGTGTTCACGCTGACCGGAATCTATTCCTTCGGGACCCGTGTTGAAGGCAATGTTCTTTTTCGCTTTCTGTTTGAGCATTTTCACTGGACGATTGTCATCACCTTCTTCAAAGCGGTTGTGGTTGTGGGTGGATTCTATCTGTACATCAGCCGGCGGCACGGCGCCGTTCGTCTCGGAGCCTTCTACTACTTCCTGGTTGTCTTTTGTCCCTGGGTGTATGGCCTTGGCGTGATGGCTCGAAGGTAGGCGAAATTGGCTGGACATTGAAAAATCGATTTGCTATAACCCCCTCGGTTTTCAACACGACAAGATTGCTGGGTTGGGGATAGAGGAGCAGCCTGAAACCCCGGGTTCAGCATTTCTCTTCCAGCCTCATTTCGCATCCACACATTGATCGATTTGCTGCAGCGCGTGCACGATCTTCATCGCAGACGGCAGTGAACATGGGAACGTTGCCGCGTCTTGGGTGAACTATGGACTTCCTGAAGCTCATTTGGGTCATACCGCTCTTTCCAGCTGTCGGTGCCGCCATCAATGGACTGCTGGGCAAGAGGCTGCCCAAACGCGTGATCGACATCGTGGCCTGCGGTCTTGTCGGACTTGCCTTCATTTTTTCGCTTGGCGCCGTCAATCAATTGGTGCATCTGCCTGAACACGACCGCCATTTTGAGGTGGAGCTGTTCACCTGGATTCCGGCAGGAATGGGTGAACTGGCTTCGGGCGGCGCCGCACCGTTTCTCATTCAGTGGGGATTTCAGCTCGATCCGCTCTCGGCCATCATGGTGTTGGTTGTCACTGGAATTGGCTTCCTCATTCACATTTACTCAACCGGCTACATGGCTCATGAAGGGGGTTACTACCGCTTCTTTGCGTATCTCAACCTCTTCATGTTCTCGATGCTTACCCTGGTCGTTGCCAACAACTTTGTTTTGATGTTTGTGGGCTGGGAAGGCGTGGGCCTCTGTTCCTATTTGCTGATCGGCTTTTACTTTCATAAGAAGAGCGCAGGCGATGCTGGGAAGAAAGCGTTTATCGTCAACCGCGTGGGTGACTACGGATTCATGCTGGGCATGTTTCTGCTCTTTACGCTGTTCGGGTCGCTGGATTTCTCGACAGTGTTTGAGTCGGTAAAGAGCAAAGCGGCCAGTGGCTCTCTAGTGCCCGGCGACGCTATGCTCACCGCCGTCTGCATACTACTGTTCATAGGAGCGATGGGGAAATCGGCGCAGGTGCCGCTTTACGTCTGGCTGCCCGACGCCATGGAAGGCCCGACACCGGTCAGTGCCCTCATCCATGCCGCGACGATGGTCACCGCCGGAGTCTACATGGTGGCGCGTTGCAACGCCCTGTTCGTGCTGGCACCCACGGCTATGCTGCTGGTCGCTATCGTGGGCGCGTTGACGGCGATCTTCGCTGCCTCCATCGGTCTGGTGCAGAACGACATCAAGAAAGTGCTCGCCTATTCGACTGTCAGCCAGTTGGGCTATATGTTTCTGGGTTGTGGAGTGGGCGCCTTTGCGGCCGGCGTGTTTCACCTGATGACGCATGCCTTCTTCAAAGCCTTGCTCTTCCTCGGCTCAGGCAGCGTGATCCATGCCTTGGGTGGAGAGCAGGACATACGGAAGATGGGCAGCTTGAGGGACAAGATCAAGACGACGTGGTGGACGATGCTGGTGGGGACGGTGGCGATTGCCGGGTTTCCACCGCTGGCAGGCTTTTTCAGCAAGGACGAGATCTTGTGGAAAGCATTTGCCAGCGAGCGCGGGCACTGGCTGCTGTGGGTGGTGGGAGCGGTGGCGGCGGGGATGACGTCGTTCTATATGTTTCGGATGATGTTTCTGACGTTCTATGGGAAGTCGCGGATGACGCATGAGGTGGAGCACCATGTGCACGAATCGCCGGCGAGCATGACGGTGCCGTTGCAGGTGCTGGCGGTGGGATCGGTGGTGGCGGGGTGGCTGGGGATTCCGCACGTGATCGGGCATCTGGTGCATGTGGGCAATGCGTTTGAACATTTCCTGGAGCCGGTGTTTGAGCATCCGGTGAAGATTGGCAGTCACGGGAGTGAAGCGGCGGAGTGGGGGCTGATGGGGGTGTCGGTGGGGATAGCGACGGTGGGGTTGCTGGTGGCGCGGCAGTTCTACCTGGCGAACCCGGCACTGCCGGAGAACCTGATGAACCGCTTCCGCGGACTGCACACGACGCTGCTCAACAAGTACTGGGTGGATGAGATCTACGATGCATTGATTGTCCAGCCTGTGAAGCTCATCTCGACCTACGTGCTTTGGAAGTTTGTCGACGTCATCATCATCGACGGAGTCGTCAATGGTGCAGGAACTTTGGTGCAGGCCAACGGTTCCTGGCTCAAGCGTTTTCAATCAGGATATGCCCGGGCCTATGGGGCTTGGATCCTGTTTGGCGCTGTGGCCATTGTTGCCTACATGGCTTTCGCATAAGTACCACTCGATTCTCTGCCACACCAATCGGGACACCTTTAGTAAAGATATTTTGGGAGTTTGACGCTTGCCGTATTCCATACTGACGCTGATCACATTCCTGCCGATCGGGGGCGCAGCGCTGCTCCTGTTCATGCGCAAAGCCAGCACTGGCGCCCTTCGCAACATCGCACTGATTGTTTCGCTCCTCGCGCTGCTTCTTTCCCTTCCATTGTTTTCGAACTTCGACTCCTCCAATCCAGGAATGCAGTTTGAGCAGTCTGTTGCATGGATTCCGAGCCTTGGCATTCAGTACCACGTCGGAATTGACGGTATCAGCTTGTTTCTCGTCTTACTGACGACTGTACTCACACCGATCACTATTCTCAGTTCGTGGAATTCCATTGAGAAGCGCGTCCGTGAGTACTACCTCTTCATGCTGATGCTGGAAACCGGCATGATTGGGGTTTTTGTCGCTCTCGATTTTTTCCTCTTCTACGTCTTCTGGGAAGTGATGCTGGTGCCTATGTACTTCCTGATTGGTGTGTGGGGCGGACAGCGCCGCATCTACGCAGCCGTCAAGTTTTTCCTCTACACCATGGTGGGTTCGGTGCTCATGCTGGTGGCCATCATCGCCCTCTACTTTCTGAACGGCGCCACTACCTTTGACTTCCCTTCGATCCTGGCAAACCTGCAGAGCGGAAATCTGGTCCTTAACTCATCGCAGCAATACTGGCTCTTTCTAGCTTTCTTCTTCGCATTCGCCATCAAGGTTCCGCTATTCCCGCTGCATACCTGGTTGCCGGATGCCCACGTTGAGGCGCCGACAGCCGGCTCCGTAATTCTGGCGGGCGTCCTGCTGAAAATGGGCACTTATGGAATCGTACGCTTTTGCTTGCCCATATTTCCCGAAGCCACGCGCGAACTCACGCCGCTCATCTCGCTCCTGGCTGTTGTGGGAATCGTGTACGGTGCACTCGTTGCGATGGTGCAAACCGACATCAAGAAACTGGTAGCCTATTCGTCCGTCAGTCACCTTGGGTTTGTGGTGCTGGGAATCTTTGCGTTGAACGAGCAAGGCTTGCAGGGCGCAATGTACCAGATGTTAAACCATGGCATTTCAACAGGAGCTCTATTCCTCTTAGTCGGAATGATTTATGACCGTAGACATACACGGCTGATCGATGAATTTGGAGGGCTGGCCGATCCCCTGCCCGTCTTCTCCACGATTTTCATGATCGTGACGTTTTCCTCCATTGGTCTCCCGATGTTGAACGGTTTCGTCGGGGAGTTTTTAATCCTGCTGGGCGCATTTAATGCCAACGTCACGTTCGCAGTGGTCGCCACCTCGGGCGTCATTCTCTCCGCGGTCTACATGCTGTGGATGTATCAACGCGTGATTTTCGGCGAAGTCAAAAATCCGAAAAACAAGAAGCTGGCGGACCTGGACTTCAGAGAGAAGCTCCTCCTGTTGCCGCTGGTTGCGCTGATTTTCTGGATGGGGATCTACTCCGAGGCTTTCTTGAGAAGAATGGACACTTCGGTGAACCAGGTGTTGCAGCAGGTCAAGTCGTCGGCGGTCGTCGTGAAAAACTAGAAGTTTTATAACCTAGCTGTTTCATTCCTAAGGGATCTACTCGAAATCATGCAAGGCAGCCTGGCTCTCGAAATCCAGCAGATCCTTCCCGAAATCAGTCTGTCGATTTTTGGCATTGCCATCATTCTGCTGGACACCTTCCTCGTGAAATCCAAGCGACACGTCGCCACGGGTATTGCCCTCGTCGGCATTGCCGTCACGGCTGTGTTTACCCTCGGATTAGTGGGCGAAGACGGAAGTTTCTTTTCGGGAATGATTGTCGTCGATGACTTCAGTATTTTCTTCCGCATCACATTTCTCATCATCGGCGCACTCACCATCCTGGCTTCGTCCAGCTATATCGCCCGTGAAAACCTTGCTGTGGGCGAGTTTCAGGCATTGGTGCTCTTTGCCATTGTTGGAATGAACCTGATGGTGGCCTCCAATGAGCTCATCATGATTTTCCTGGGCCTGGAAACCTTGTCTATCTCTTCCTACATCCTGCTGGGCATTAAGCGCGCCGATCCCAAATCAAATGAATCAGCGTTGAAGTACTTTTTGCTCGGCTCGTTTTCTTCTGCGTTCTTACTCTATGGCATCGCTCTGGCTTATGGAGCGACTCGAACGACGAATCTGGAGCTGATCGGACGCGAGATTGCCGCGGGTTCCGCCAGCATGGCGCTGATTTACGTTGCGGTGGGTCTGCTCTTTGTGGGGATCGGCTTCAAAGTCGCAGTGGTTCCTTTTCACGTGTGGACGCCGGATGTTTACGAAGGCGCGCCGACTCCCATTACTGCCTTCATGTCGGTCGGCCCCAAAGCGGCAGGCTTCGCAATTCTCATCCGTGTTCTGATGGTGGCGTTCCCTGCAACCTACGGCAAATGGCTGGGATTAGTCTGGCTGTCAGCGGTACTGACGATGACTGTCGGAAACTGCGTCGCGATTGTTCAGTCGAACATCAAGCGAATGCTGGCTTACTCCTCCATTGCGCATGCCGGCTATATCCTTGTCGCCGTGACGACACGCAATCAGGAAGGTGTTGCCGCGATCTTGTTTTACACGCTGGTCTATGCGTTGATGAACATTGGCGCCTTCACCATCGTCGCACTGGTCGGCCGTAGGGGAGATCAGAAATCCCACATCGACGATTTCGCAGGGTTGGGCTTCAAGCAACCCGGCCTGGCAGCCGCTCTTTCCATTCTGCTGTTGTCACTCGCTGGAATTCCCCTGACAGCGGGCTTTGCGGGAAAGTTTTTCATCTTCCGCGCCGCCCTCGAATCCCAGTTCGTCTGGCTCACCATCATCGGCGTCATCAATAGCGCTATTTCGGTTTACTACTATCTTCACGTCATTGTGGTGATGTACATGAAGGAACCGACAGATGACGAGTTGCCGGTGGCAATGACTCCTTCCACACTCTCCGTAATTGCTCTCTCCGTGTTTGGCGTTCTGCAGTTCGGCATGTTTCCCGACCTGCTGATCAATTTCGCCCGCAACTCGATCCTCGGATTTCGCTAGATCCAAATCAGAGTGACGACAACGATCCAACTCGAGAGAGACCGGGAGTTGAGAACAACGAGCCGCCGAACCTAAATCAAAACAAGGAGCAAGCTATGAAGACATGGTTCATCGTAACTCTCTGCACATTGGGAACTGCAACGGTATTCGGAGGAACGCCGAAGGCTGACGCAAAGAAAACAGTCCTCGCTGCGGAGCAAGCGTTCGTCGATGCGATGATCAAACACGACAAGGCCGCTCTGGAAAAGTTGCTGGCTGACGATTTGGTTTACATCCACTCGAGCAGCAAGAGTGAAAATAAAGCGGAAGTCATCCAAGCGGTAACGTCCGGCTCGGCGACCTATGAATCGATTGAGTTCCGAGACACGACCGTCCGCCAATACGGTGACGTAGTCATTACCAACCACAAGGCCACCATCAAAACAAAGCAAACCGGCGTGGCGAACCTACTTGTGACGCATGTATGGGTGAAACACAAAGGGGGCTGGCAGTTTGCGTCCCGCCAGGCGTCGAGACTTCCGCAGTAGAATCCTAAGGCGGTCCTTGAGCGTCACGAACCCTGTTGTCCCCCTTCAGCGAGCGAAGCGAGCAGGGGGTATGCCGTCCCAAAATACTGTCGAACATCTTTTTTCCACAGCGTGCTGCGGGGCGCGTTGGACGTCTCCTTTTTTGTAATAGGGATTTGCCTCCATCACAACAGTTTTGCTGATTACAACCTCTGGCCGAGGCACCAAGGAGCAATCGCTGTCAGCAGCATTACGGAACACACCGTTGATCGCGCGTGGGCGCCAGCTCAAGATTCGTCAATCGACCCGTGTTGGGATCAATCGAGACACCCGCATTGAGTGTTCCCCGCTCACAAGAAAGTTTCAGTGTGCTCTCGCGGCGGCCGTCGCCCGCCACAGCCTCACCCACCTTGCAGGTTCCCCATGAAGCCGCTGCACTCACTTGACGCCTCATCCGCGCAACATCGAGAACCGGAGCCACAAGAGAATCGGCTACTGTTCCATCCCACGCGTTCATCAGGCCCACGATTGTTTCGATCGCTTTGGTGGCTTCCGGGCCGGGCGGCAAAACTCCCTGCACACGGAGATACTGAACCCGCGGTGGCATCGTCGGCGCAAGCGTGATTGCAACATCCACCCAGCCTCGCTCGCACGGCATCCGCCATTTTCCCCGCAGTGCATTCTCGACCTCAATCGTTGCCACAGGCTGGCAGGGACCATGTTTCGCGTTCAAGTCCCGAATACCTGCGGCACGCCGCTCCGAAGTTTCATCCAGAAAGAGATTGTCGGCTGCAATTCGCGCCGCCAATGCATCATCCCACCTCATCACCAACTGCGAGACATCGTTCTGCGTGGACACGAGAGCAGGCGAAGGCACCACCGCGCGAGGCTGAAGTCCTCCGGTACGTTGCAGCGCAGCCAGCGCGTCATTGAACATTTCGCCAAACGAAGCGTAAGTGACATTCCCCATGGCAATGAGTCCAACGCCGTACTCCGGCAGCCAGCGCATCAGCGACCCGTAGCCTGGCAAACCTCCCCCGTGGGCGATGGAATGACCGAAGCGGCAACTTTGGGACACCCCGAGACCGTAGCCGTAGGCTCCAACGTTCAATTCCAGCGGGCCGTCCACGGTTCTCCGAAATGCCGACGCCAATTGGGAGCGACCTACCTGCTGCATTTCGCGCACGCTGCTTCGTTGCACAGGGCCTTTCTCAGGATCGTCGCGCGGTGGGAACGCCGACATCAGGAAGCTGACGTAGCGGGCCAGATCGCGTGCCGACGTCCAAAGCCCACCCATCGCGCCGAACGCGCCATGGCCGAGCGGCGGTTCGCTCTTCCAGGTGTTGTCTTCCCATCGGTATCCGAGCGCAACACGATCCCTCGGAACCTCCGACGCTTCGAGGGTAGTAGCACTCATCTCAAGCGGTTCCAGAATCTGTGTTCGGAGATATTCGTCATAACGCTTGCCTGAAGCCTTGCCCACCACCTGCCCGAGGATCGCAAAGCCATAGTTCGAATACTCGTAAGCCATCCCCGGCGCATTTGAAAAGGGGATGCCCGCACGAATCCACGCATTCATCGTCGCCTCGCTGCGGGCGAGTTGCTGATCCCCCCATGGATTGTCTTCCGGGAATCCTTCGGAGTGAGTGAGCAGGTGTCGGATGGTGAGCGCTGGCGCGTCCTTCGTCGGATACGACAAGTCGGCCACCGCTGAGACGTAATGCGCCACCGGGTCATCGAGTGCCAGTTTCCCCTCGTCGCGCAGCTTCAGGATCGCCAACGCCGTAAAGCTCTTCGTCATCGAAGCAATCCGGAAGACGGTATCCGGCGTTACGACTGCGCGGCCGTCGAGCTCACGAACGCCCGCAGTCTTCACCCAAGCCAGTTCACCGTCAATCAGAAGGCCCATCACCGCGCCAGGCATGTGTCGTTGCTTGACCCAGGCATTGAAGAGGCGCTCAACCTCCGGAAATACCGCCGCCAATTTGGCATTACGATCCGGGTCGGAAAATTGTGGCCGCGGCAATGACCCTAAGTTGAAGTTTTGCTTCACACGAACCCTCTGACCTACTGTAGGCACTACATTTGAGAGACACGCCCACACCGTCAGAAGGCACGCGACTGTCAACGATCTAAGTTTATGGAATCTCAGCACACCAGACCTCCGTTGGAAAAGCGGCAGCAAGCTGCCGCACTCCAAAAGCATCCGCACCTAGACATTCCTGCCAGACTTGCTTGCCAGAATCTTTATCCTCGCAGAGGACGATCCACAATCTCTTCCTTGCTCCGGTCCCAAGTCATCTTCTTCCCTTCCCTGTAGGCGCGCGTCGCCATGATGGCACCGACGGAATGCCAGAAGCCGGTTTCGATATGTCCGTTGGTTTTCGGATTGCGTGCGCGTATGCAGTCGATCCAGTTGCTGAGGTGCGGCTTGCTGTCGTCGCTCAGGTGCGTAGGTGGAAGCTCGCGCTCGCCTGGAACCGTTACTAACTGCGCTTTCCCTTTCTTCACCATTGCGCCGAGACCTTCGAATCGGTCGAATGCATCCTCCCTGGCTTGTTCAGGAATGAAGAACCAACGCGGGCTGCCTTCCCCGCCCTGCGCGTAAAGCGTGCTTTCCTTCCCACGAATGCAGGAGTAGTCTCCAAAGCGGTTTCCGTAGCTGGATGAGTAGGAATACAGAAGCCGAGCCTCGTCGTAGGTCGCCAGACATTGGAAAGTATCCGGATTCTGCCTGATGTCCGGCCAGGAGAAGATGCCTCCGTGCGCTACCATGGAGTCTGGAATGGCCGTGCCGGTGTAGAAATGTACCAATCCGATGGCATGGCTCAGCCACTGGCTCGTAATACCGCCAGAATAATCGCGAAAAATGCGAAACTCGAAATACTTCCAGGGATCGAAGGGTGTGTCGGGTTTGCCCAGCAGCCAGTGGTTCCAGTCTGTGTCCTCCTTGCGAATGGCCGCCACGTCAGGGTCTTTCGGATCGTGCCAGCGCGGTCCATTGTCGTTCCACACCTGCTCGATTTTTGTGATCTGCCCCAGCTTTCCCGACTGCACAATCTCTCGCACTTTGATCTGATACGGGTCGCTCAACCATTGCGATCCTATCTGCACCACTTGCTTGGAACCCAGCACCGCCGCCCGAGCCAGCTTCGCGTCCTCCAGATCAATGGCCATCGGCTTTTCGCAATAGCAGTCCTTGCCCGCTTTCACAACCTCCGCCAGGATCTTGGCATGCTGGTGATCGCCGGTGGCAATCATCACTCCATCCAATTCCGGCATGGCCAGCAATTGTTCGGAGTATTTGAATTGTTTCACATCGCCGCCGAAGCGGCGCTTGCAATCGGCAGCCGCGCGCTCGCGGTTCAGCATCCAGATGTCGCACACCGCGACCACGCCAAGGTTCTTCTCCTTCTGACACATCTCCACCATATTGCGGTGGCCCCGGCTACGCGCGCCGCAGCCCAGAAATGCCAGGTTGACGCGATCGTTGGCTCCGTTAATTCGTGCATAGGACAAGGCACTCATGGCTGACGCTGTTCCCGCCAGACTCGCCGCAGTGCTGCCTATGAAATGGCGCCGACTGATTCGGTTCTTCATTGATTGTTCTCCTCTCAAGAAATCCACTCGGGGCGGGGTGGCACGAAGGTGAAGTCTTGAGAGGACTTCCCGCCGTCGCTGAGCGCCGAAGTGCATCCTTCGTTCGGGACAACCCGCCCCAGGGCCTGACGGCCCTTTCCCTTCCCTAGAGTGGATTCTGGACACTCTCTTTCCCACTTCGCGTCGCCCCTCGGTCGTGTGTGTGCTCCCCTGACAAGATCCTGCTGAATGCGAGAGACGCTGTTCCAGCGACGACCCCGGTAGGTCTGATATCTGAAGATCTCCGCGCGCCGCCGCCATTTTTATCCATCGTGACGCATTGCTTCAGTCTATCTCTTTCTAGTCCCCTCGTTGAACTACTCATTGATCTCCACGTCACAGCCATATTGGTCTGCGTTTGATGCCGGCGACGGAGACGTAGCTCACACCAGCCCTTTTTTGCTTCGCGCCATGGATAGCCTTCGATTGCTTTCCGGCCTGGCCTACTTCTAGAATACTGGGCACCCAGATGTTCAGCATCCAGCCTATGACTCACGATCAGCCTGTTGAGGCCTCAGGCTATGACACAAATCTGAGACATGTTCTCGAAGCGGAAGGACGAAGTGAATGCCATGCCGAACCGTGCTGTCAAAGTCTCGCTCGTTGTTGTCATGTTGTCCCTGGCGGGCATCAGCCTTTGTCCCGTGGCGATCTTTCGCTCTGTTCGGGCTCAAGCTTCGGCCAATCAGAGCTTGAAGGACAATGAGGAGTTGAAGCGACTCCACGATGAAGATCAAGCGGACCGCGCGCCGACTGACGTCGATTGGGCCACTGTCAGCCCGCGTGACAAGGCGCGGCTGTCGCGAGTCAAAGAGCTCTATCTTCAGAAGCGTTTGCAGACAGCTTCCGACTACTATCACGGCGCCATGATCCTGCAACACGGAGACGCTCCGGAAGATTTCTTGCTCGCGCACGAGTTTTGCATTTTTGCCATCATCAAGGGCAAGAATGACAAGGAGACAAGGTTTTTAGCGGCAGGAAGTGAGGATCGCTTCCTGATGAACATTGGGCGACCGCAACGCTTTGGCACACAATTCCATTCCGAAGGAAACGGCCCCTACAAGCTTTACACCGTCGACTCAGGCATCACCGATGAAACACGGCGCGAGATGGGGGTTCATTCGTTAGCAGAAGCCAGGGCGCATGAAGTCGAGTTGAACAAGAAGTAGGCATGACGCCTATTCCGCACGACCTAGTGATTCGTGGCATTGTCATGCTGGGGTACTTTTCGTTTCAAACCTCGCCGAACCGCTCACAAAGCGGAGCAATGCGGACGGGACGTCCGCGCTCCCAGGGATTCTTCAGAGCGTCTTGGAGCCAAAGGAACTAAAATGAAAGCTGTCTTTAGGTCTGCACATCCCTATCTCGACGACGCCATGAACCTGCCAGTGAAATATGTGGAAGCCGCGATTCCTTTTTACGAAACAATCATGGGATTCCAAGTCATATCGCGCAAAGATGCGCCCTGTAGGTCTGCCATTCTCGGTAGAGATGGTATTCGGATAGGGCTGGCCGAAAATGGAGGCGACCCAACCCAGGAAGGATGCTTCTTTGAAGTGGATAATGTCGAAGCAGCCTTCGATGAATTGAAGTCGAATGGCTTGAAAAAGGAAGATGCTGGCTTTCGCATCGACCAGCATGGCAAGACTGCTTACAAAGTGTTTTTCGTCGTTGCACCGGACGGCCTCTGTTATTGCCTTGGCGAACGGGTCGAGTCGAAGGCTCCCGGTGGGAAATCGTCGGTGGCCTAGGGAATGGCGCTCAGAGGATGTCTCCACAAGTCCTGTCAACCTTGGCTTCCTATAGGCGCCGGCGCTGCCTTGCACTTTCATGGCGGCACGCTGAAGCAGCCGTGAACAGATTGAGAACGGAGTCCAATGATGGAGATCACGCAAACGACTGCAAGCCCGCTGGAGACACGAGCTGACAGCAAACCAGCCGCTGCCAAGAGTTCCGCACTCATCCTTGGCCCTCAAAGCCGGCTGATGTCGCTCGATTTCTTTCGGGGCTTTACCATGTTTCTGCTGATCGCTGAGAGCACTCACATCTATGACCTGTTGGTGTCACCAGGACTCAGTGGCACGCTCATCGGCAGCATCGGCACGCAGTTCCATCATCATCCCTGGAATGGGCTCAGATTCTGGGACCTCATCCAACCCTTCTTTATGTTCATCGTCGGTGTCGCCATGCCGTTTTCAATTGGCAGGCGCTGGGAACACGGTGACAGTTGGGCAACCACCCTTCGTCATGCGCTCCAGCGCTCCTTCCTGCTGCTGTTGTTTGGTTGGGGGCTCTACTGCATCGGGCCCGGCAAACTGACCTTCGAGCTGTGGAACGTACTCGCTCAACTTTCCTTCACGTATCTGGTCGCGTTCCTGATGATGCGGAAGTCGAGCGTGACACAAATTGCTTTCACCTTCGTCCTACTTGCGATCACTGAACTGGCGTATCGCCTGTGGTCCGTGCCTGGATTCAACGAGGCGTTTGTGCCGGACCGTAACTTCGGCTCTTATGTGGATCTCTTGCTGATGGGCAAACTTTCACGCGGTCACTGGGTGGCCGTCAACGCGGTGCCCACCACAGCGCACACGATGTGGGGCGTGCTGGCTGGACAGCTCCTCAAGAGTAACCGGCTCCCGTGGCAGAAGATCAGGATCCTGGTGATTGCGGGTTTGATCGGCGTAACCGTCGGATATGCACTCAATCCTGTCACGCCCATCATCAAGCGCATCTGCACCAGTTCCTTCGTGATCGTCAGCGGCGGCTGGTGTCTGTTGGCGCTGGCGTTTTCGTATTGGCTGATTGATGTGAAGAAAATCCAGAACTGGGCCAAGTTCTTCTGCTATGTAGGCATGAACTCTCTCTTCATCTACTTGTTCACTGAAACCGGGGGAGCGAATTGGCTGGCTCGAATTGTGAAGCCTTTCGTCGTGGGCATCTTCGGTTGGACAGGCGAGTTGCCGGCAACCATTGTCGCCAGCCTGACGGTCTGGGCACTGTTGTGGTACCTGTGCTACTGGCTGTATCAAAGGAAGATCTTCATCAAGATTTGAGACAGAGGACTGGCGGGCGAAGTTGCCTTCGGTGACTCTATTGGTTTCGAGCACTGCAGCATTTTCCATCCTGGTTTATTTCTGAATAGGGGTGCAACAGGAGCGAACGCAGGCCTCACCCCCTCGATGCCCTTGGAGTTGTGAGAAAATTCAGTGGTAGGATGGGTTATCGATGTGAAGTCAGCACCTGAAGACTTGGCTGGACGCCATCAACCCCCATCCGCATGAAAAACTCTTCTGAAATGACTCTCACCCTTTGGCTGTAATTTGACCTGTTTGTCAATTTCCAGTAGCGTAACGTCATCCGGTAAAGAGGTGACACCAATGCATCTGCCCTTCAGACGGACAGGTCTTTTTCTGCTTTCCCTCCTTTTCGCGTCGACCCTCCGCGCCGAAGACTGGTCTCGCTTTCGTGGACCGAACGGCTCTGGCATTTCGAACGACACCGGATTCCCTACGGAATTCGATCCCAGCAAGAATGTGCTTTGGAAATCCGATGTCCGCCTGGGCAAATCCTCTCCCGTCCTCACCGAGAAGCACCTGTTTCTGACCGGCCATGCCGACAACAAGCTCTATACGCAGTGCTTCGATCGGCAAACGGGCAAGCTTCTGTGGGAGAGGTCAATCGATCGCCAGCGAAAACCGTTGATCCACAAGCTGAATGAGCCTGCCGCCATTACCCCGGTCACCGATGGCGTCAACGTCTATGTCTTCTTCCATGACTTCGGCCTGCTCTCCTACGACGGATCCGGCAAGCTGCGCTGGCAGAGGCCGCTCGGGCCCTTTACCAACGCTATTGGCTTGTCCAGCTCTCCGATCCATGTCGATGGCCGGCTGATCCTGCAAGTCGATCAATATGTTGATTCCTATATCGCCGCCTTCAATCCGGCCAACGGCGAGACACTTTGGAAGACCAGCCGCGCCGAATCCAAAGGCTGGTCAACACCGGTCATCTATCGCCCCGGAGGAAATGGCGGCGCGCAGATTCTCACGGCCAGTGACCGCCTCTTCGGGGCCTACCAGTTGAAGAAGGGGAAGCGTACGTTTACTGCCGATTCTCTGGCGAGCGCGATTGTGGCCAGCCCAGTTGTTTCGGGCGACATATTCTACGCTTTTGGATACAACAACGAAGACCGCCCGAGGCCCTTTGAAGAACAGCTCAGCAAGTTCGACAAAGATGGTGACGGAAAGGTTAGTGACCGGGAGACAAGCGACGACGCCTGGATGAACGGTCTAACGAGGTTTGCGGGCGACAGAGATGGCCTGCTGACGCGGACTGAATGGGATGACGCGATGAAGGAACGCGCCGGTCCCTCAAGTCTGGTAGCGTTTCGTCTCGACGCAGATGCTGGCGGCGAAGCCGTGCGTGCCAGCGAGCTGTGGAGAGACGAGAAGAGCTTTATGGGGGTAATCCCGTCACCTTTGGTCTATCAAAATGTGCTGTACTACGTGAAGAATGGTGGAATCCTGGCCGCCGTTGACGCCCTCACGGGCAAGACCTTGAGGCAAGCCCGCGTGCAAGGCGCGCTCGATCCTTTTTCTGCTTCACCCGTGGCAGCCGACGGCAAGATCTACGTTGCCAGCGAAAGCGGCAAAATCGCGGTGATCAAGCCTGGCGCCGACTGGGAAGTGATCACTGTGAATGATCTGAAAGAAGACACCTTTGCCACGCCAGTGCTGTCAAAAGGGCAAATTTTTCTACGCACCAACGAATCGCTTTACTGCTTCGGGAAGGAAACGAAGGTCAGTTCTCGTCTCGCTGAGTAGCTCTGCCCCGCCCGTCCACTGGGCCTCTTCACAGCGGCCAGTACTTGGGGATTACCACCATGCAGATGGCAAAAATGAGCAGCGTCAGAATGGCGCCAGTCTTGATGAAGTCGAGAAACTGATACTTGCCTGGGCTGTAAACCAAAATGCACGCCGGCTCAAACGGAGTGATCAGGGACACAGAAGCTGCGATGCACACCATCATCGCAAACGCGCGCGGGTTGGCGCCCAGCTCGTGAGCCGCGCTGATTGCCGTAGGCAAGACCAGCAGGGCTGCCGCTGCATTGGAGAGTGGCTGAGTCAGCAACACCGTAATCCAGAAAAACGCCCCCAACACCGTCAAACTCCCGAAACTTCCCAGCAGGTGGACGATGCTTTCGGCCAGGAACTCCGCTGCACCACTGCTTTCCATAGCCACGCCCATGGAGTACATCCCCGCGATCAAGAACAAGACACGCCATTCAATGTTCTCGTAGGCTTGTTGCGTGGACAAGCAACCCGTCATCACCATGAGGACTGCGCCCATGAGGAACGTGATGGAAATGGGCAGCAAGCCGGTACCCCCCAACCCGATGGCACCAAAGAAAATCAAAATCGCCCAGGTGGCTTTACTCCGCCGGTAGTTCGTAACCGACGCCTCACCCAGGACGATCAGGTCTGGGGTCGAGCGCAGCTCGGCAATCTTCTCGGTCTCGCCCTGCACCAGCAGCGTGTCACCCACCATCAGACGGATGCGCCCTAGCTTGTCCACCAGCGACTCTCCCTGGCGATAAATCGCTAGCACGTTCAATCCAAAGCGCTGTCGAAAGCTGGCCTCCACCATCGTTTGACCAGCAAGATCTGAGGTTGGCGATACCATGACTTCGATCATCTTCACTTCGTTCGAAACAAAATCCTGCCGGTCGCTGTCGGCGCGGATCTCAGCGCCGGTTTGCTCTTTCAGATGCAGAATGTTTTCGAGTTTGCCTTCCAGCAGCAGCAAGTCGTTGACCTGGAATTGCTCTTCCTGATGCGGAAACAACAGGTGCCGGCCTTCCCGCATGATGGCGAGAATGTTGACGTCAAATCGATCCTGCAAATCACCCTGGCGCAGCGTCTGTCCCACGAGCGCAGACGAGGGAGCGATGGTGATCTCGGTGAGGTACTCCTTCAAGTGATATTCCTTCACCAGATCTTCCCCAACACGGTCCGGAATGAGCCTCCGGCCGATGACGGTCAGATAAAAAATCCCGACCACCGCAATAGACAGACCGATGGGTGCAAATTCGAACAGTTCGAACGGCGGAAGGTTGTAGTGCGGAAGCTGGCCGCTGACAGCAACATTCGTGGAGGTGCCGATCAGCGTGCACGTGCCGCCGAGAATCGACCCGAAGGCCACGGGTAGCAGAAACTGCGAGGGACTCCAATGCCTGCGTCGGGCCACGGCCATGACGATCGGCACGAAAATCGCCGTGGCAGCAACATTGTTGATGAAAGCCGAGACCGTGGTGACTGCAATCAGGTTCAGCAGAAAGAAACGGAGCCGGCTATCTCCCGAAATGGATCCGATAAAAATGCCAAGACGATTGGCGACGCCCGTCTGGATGATGCCGCCGCTCATCACCAGACAGGCACCGATCATCACCAGTGCCCCATGGCCAAAGCTGCTCATGGCCTGGTCGGGAGTGATGATTCCCATCAACACGAGCGTGAGCATCAGCAGGATGGCCACGACATCCACCGACCAATACTCAAGCGAAAGCAGGACGATGGAAACGACCAGCAGCACTAGAACAAGAGCGATTTGCACGGGTTAACTAAGTGTCAGGTGCCGGGTCTCAGGTGTCAGGTTGTTTAGGTGCCTGAAATCCGGCACCTGAAACCTGGAACCTACTTCCCCGGATGCCAGTAGATTTTGATGTTGTGTGTCGCTCGACCGGAAGCGACGACGTCGGGAAGTCCATCCTGGTTCAAATCAGCAATCGCCAAGTCTTCGGTCGCCATGCCACCGTCGTCTACTATGGACTTTCGGCCGCTGCCCCACCCTTCGTCTTGCGGATCGTACATTGCAACGCCCGGTCGCAGCCCAGCCTCACCCGCTTCCCGCCAGCCAGCCACCAGTTCATCATCTCCGTCGCTATCGAAATCGGCACAACCCAAGGCGTGTCCCTGTTTGACCTTGGCATCCAGAACGCGGCGAGTCCATAGGGTTCCAGGCTCGGAGGGTTGCACATACACGACAATCTGATGACCGTGCCATGGCTCAACGGTGGCCAGATAGCGCTTACCGCTCTTGAAGCGCCCCACTTTGATCTCCCCGGCTCCAGGAGGAGTTTCCAAATCATCGTTTCCTTCACCCACCAGCGTGCGCTTCCAAACCCCTCCCTCGCCGCGATCCAGGAGGAAGACCCCTTCGAGGCTTGCACTGATGATTTCCTCGGAAGCGTCTCCGTCGAAGTTGCTCACCACAAAATTGTGCAGCGCATGAAAGGAGTCGTCGATGACTTCGGATTTCCACTCCTCGCGAGCCGGATCCTTGGGAACGGAAAAGGCGAGCAAACGCACACCTTTCCCCTCCTCCCATTTGGGTGGTTTGGTGCCACGGCCTTGCAGCGGCGCAACAATCAATTCCTTTCGGCCATCGCCATCAATGTCGCCCCACCGGATGCGATGCAGCGTGGGTTCCTCAGAGATGGGGAACATCTCCCAACGTTTGGTCGGGTCTTCCGGCTGGCGCAGCCACTGCAGGGTGCCTCCTGTCTGAGTGTTCGTTGGCATCCATTCGGCGCCCAAGGCGAGATCCAGCCGTCCGTCGCCGTCAATGTCGTGAACGGCAACACAAACGTTATCCTTCTTCGTAAGACCATCCATCACGACGTGCTTCTTCCAAACTGGATTCTCATACCAGACCGCTTGGGTTGGGTTGATGGCGACGATGTCCGTTTTCCCGTCACGGTTGATGTCTGCCACGGTGACGGCGTAACCAATGCCAAAGTTGGCATCGACGACTTGTCCCACCAGCCGCGGAACCGCAAATTGCCAGGCCGCGGTAGGAGCCGTAAGCCAGAGTGTTAGAATGCCGAAAAGAACGATCACCGCAAACACGGCGAGGCGACGACCCCGGATCAACGTGCACAAACGTAAATCGTTTGGAGTTGGCATACCCAGTCTCCCACGTTGTGATTCAATTCAAACCCGAAGGGTGTAACACAGAGGCTACGAGAACCCGCTGTACTTTCTGTGAAACCGCTGTCCCACTCAATCTGCTCTGGTCGTGTCGCGGGAGGGCGAAGCTCCTGATCCTTCACCAAATATAGTCCTTCGCATTGGGTCGTTTGTCGTGCCCGTCGAGGACATGAACGGCCCGAATCTTCTTGAGGCTGACAGGTGACAGTTGACCGATGGGAATGTAGATGATCTTTCGCCCGAGGCGTGAAGCGACCGTCTTGAAAACCGAGCGTGGCGGTCTGGCGGCCACGTAAACGACAAAGCGCTCCAATGTGTAGTCCAGCGCGGCAAGCAACAGAGTTTCCGACTTCGACTCTGCAAACACGTAGTCCGGGTCGTGCCAAACGTCCATCATGCGGCGCGGCGGGTAGGATAACAGGAATCCTCCATACTCCGCGCGAGTAATTCCTGGCCCTACCAACTGCTCATAAGGATCCGTAGAGTAGAACGCCATATCCGATTCCTGAGAGTGCTCGCCCAGCCAAGTCATTTGCCAGGGATACCGATTCTCGCGATCCTCATCAAAGATCACCACCACAGCCCCGACTTCCCCGGAAATCTTTTGAAACTGGCGCACATACAATCGGCCCTCGTGCCAATTGCGCAGGGTTTCTCGAATGTCGATCCCGTCCAGCAGCGACGTGGAGAACGGCTCGGTGTGCGAACGCTCTTCTGAAAGCAGGCTCTTGCCCTTTTTCTTGAGGAAGAGCCCGTAGTTTTCCAGCACGATGTCTTCCGGCGGATAAGAGCAGATCCCCTGGCCGTCGAAGTCCTTGGCCCATTCGCCGGGAAACTTCTCTTTCTTCCGGCCCTTCAGCCCCAAGGGACGTATGCGTGCCTTTTCTCGCGGCAGCCGCCTCCGCAACCGAATACGCTTCATATTCAGCCAGAGCTCTTCCCCGGAAATGTTCACCGTCATCAGGTCGGAACTGGCTTTCTGATGCAGATGCGAGGCGCCCAAGTCCCACAGTTCCCAAGCAAAATTGTCGTCTACAATAGAACGCGCAGCCACCGATTGATCAAACAGTCCTGCCACCAGAGTCTTTCCCATCAGCGCCAAGTTCCGCGAGTAGCGTGAGAACAGTCGCCGCTGCCAGTGTGCCAACTTCTCACGAGTGCTCTTCTCGTAATGCCTCTCAGCCTCAGCGAACAGTCGAAAGATCAAGCGTTGTCGGTCCATGAAACGAAAACGTTCTGGGGGCGTGGGGATTGCCAATTCCGGAGTGTCGAAGGCGGCTCGCTCGGAGTCTTCCCCGCCGTTCCAGTCTACGTGGCGGGCGCTGCGCGCCACGATCGCCTCCAGATCCTTCTCTGGAGGCTCAACAGTCTGCGTTAGCAATTTCAACACGCCCTCCGCGTAGTTCACATCGCTGGGTGGATGTGCCGACTCCCGTTCCTGCCGGGCAATGCCATAACGGCGGGCCTCATAGACCGATTGGATAAATGGAAACTCCACAAGGATCTCAGCGAGACACTCGGGATGCAAATTCAAGACCTGCACCCCTTCGCGCCGCACCCGGGCCAAAGGTTCTGCCTGCGGCTGCTGCATGGCGTCCAGCACAGGATCGAGCAGATTCAGGGAAATCACCACAAGCACTTCGGCCAACGGATCGCAACTTTGCAGCTTCCAGGCGATGCCTCCCGCGTGGCGTTGAAGTTCAAACGAGGACTGCTGCGGGTGAATTCGGTAGCGCTCCACATAGGCCCAACGACCCAACCGGCGCACAGCGTAACTGTCGGGATATAGATCACTGAGATGCGGCCGGTCGCCCACGTCGGGGTCAACGAAGAATATTTCAGCGCCAATCTCCTGCGCGCTCCGGATGGCCTCGACGAATGGATCCGTGATCTCGACGGGAACGTACACCGTTTCGTCAGGTTTCGCAGAATAGAGAATGACAGAAAGCTCCGGTAGACGCTCCACGGCCCGTAGAAACGGCGACTCCAGTGTGGCAGGCAACTCAACCGCAACCACCTGCGGACGCTCGGCCAGAATGGTCTTGCGCACGTCCTCGGCAAACTCCATTCGTCCGGGCACAACAGGCAAGTAGTGCAGCCGTCCCCTCTTCAAGTTTCCGGGGTCGTTACTTGTGAACATAGCGCAAGGCTTCCTCACCCAGAGTTTGGCGCACGGAGATCCTTAGAGCCTCGTTCTGGCTCACACTTCCAGCAGAAATAAGCTTCGTGGCAAAACGCGCCAGATTGATGCCGTCGCGCACCGTGTAGCGTTCGTCAGCCTCGTGCGCCGCCTGAAGAAAGTCCGTCACATAGTCAAGAATCTGCTCCTCAACAAAAGGCAGGTTTTCTTTCAAGATCTGGCGTTCCTCGTCACGTTCGGGAAAGTCGATGAGGATTTGCGGCTGCAGGCGGGAATGGATGTATTCCGGCAATTCAAACGTCGAGGCGTCGTCGTTCATTGTAGCCACGAGCCGAAAATCCGTATGCGCCTTGATCTTGATCCCTGCCACGATCGACTCGACGTACCGCCGGCTATCAAGCAGCGGAGCCAGACTGGCCCAACTCTTCTCGCTCATCCGATTGCCTTCGTCCAGGATAACGATGCCTCCCCGAATCATGGCAGTGACGAGGGGAGACGCCACATACCTCAACTTGCCTTCGGACTCGATCACAGGCGTTACCAGGAGATCTTCAGGACGTGTGTCCAGTGTCGCTTGAAGGATATAGACCTCCCTGCCCATCTGAGTCGCAACGGCATAGGCCAGCGTGGTCTTCCCTACTCCCGGCTTGCCCAACAAACGTGGGCTCATGGGAACATCCCGCGGCTCTACGATCATCCAAGCTGCCATAAGCTGTTTCATTAATTCGTCCTGCCCAACCCAGCGAATAGGCAGCTCATCGGGATGCGCGAGATGCAGCGTCACACCATCTAGGTTGACCGTGCGCAAAGAATGCGAAAGTTCCGGTTTCATGAATCTCCTCAGGAATCCGGTGCAAAAAAGGCGAGAACGAATGGGGCCGATGCGACTCAAGACTTGCTCGGAAAGGCTGGCTAGAGAACGCTCTGTTACGACGGAGCATTCTCCTCAGACAAGGCGCCCCAGAACCCGACATAACTTTCTTGGAAACAACGCTTTTTGTCAAATCGCCGAGGATGCCCTATACTGCGCGCGCTAACCTCCTCCAAAGGCCAAGGGCTTGCATTTTCAACGAAAACTTCTACCGATTCTGCTGCTGGTTCTCGTCGCTCTAATCGTGGGTGGGACCTTGGGCTACAGCTACCTCGAGGAATGGCCACTCCTCGACAGCTTGTACATGACCATGGTGATTCTCTCAACCGTCGGGCTGGGGGCGAATCGAGACCTGCACGAGTCTGGGAAGCTGTTTACCATTGTACTTATTACATTCGGAGCCGTAACCGCCGGTTGGGCAGTCAATGCGATCGGCCAGCGGATTCTCGAAAACCAACTCGGCGACTATTTCGGCAGGAGAAAGATGGAAAAAGAAACCAAGAAACTTCAGGGGCACTACATCGTCTGCGGCGCAGGACGAGTGGGTAGGCGTGTTATCAAGGAATTTCAGCTCACGGGTGTGCCTTTTGTCGTGGTTGAGAAAGACCCGGTGCTGGCAGAAAAACTCTCCGGTGAAGGTGCTTTGACCATTGTGGGAGACGCCGCCGACGAAGAGGTGCTGCAACGAGCTGGTGTCGACAAAGCGCGAGGACTCATCACAGCTATCTCCACCGACGCAGACAATGTGTATGTCACTCTCACGGCCAAAGGCCTCCGCCCCGATCTACCCGTTGTAACGCGCGCCCAGGAACAGGGCGCTCAGAAAAAGCTCATGAAGGCCGGCGCCACCAAAGTCGTCATGCCCTACGAGTCTGCTGGGCAGATCCTGGCTCATTCAATCCTGCGGCCCAATGTGACCGACTTCATTGAATCGGTAACCACCGGCGACATGGCCAAATTGAACCTGCAACTGGAAGAGATCGCCATTGCCCCGAATTCGCAAATTGCAGGTAATACGCTGCAACAGTCCGAAATTCGCAGAAAGCTTGGTATCATCATAGTAGCAATGAAGAAGAAGGATGGTGCCATGGGCTTCGATCCCGCCGCTGACTCGCGAATTGAGGCAGGCGACTGCCTGATCGCGCTCGGCACCGCTGAGAGTCTGCGCAAACTAGAGGAAATGGCGGGATAGACTCCCGATCACTGCATCATAATTTTCCTCGCGGCAGCTTTCTGATTGGCCGATAAGATGAATCAAATGCGGTATATCAGGAGTGAGATATGGTGCGAAGGTTCCTAGCGAATGTTTGCCTTTTCAGCCTTTTGTCGGCACTTCCCGTACTGTGTCAGAGCCTTGCTGACTTGGCCAAAAAAGAACGTGAGAAGCAACAAGGGAAATCAAGGACGGTTTACACCAACGACGATCTGAACAAGTACGAGGAGCTGCGCTCAAGCGCGCCGGAAACTCCAGTCACGCAGTCGCCGGACAGCGCGGGTAAATCCTCCAAGGCGATGCTGGCCGGACCCGATGACAGTACCGAACGAGCTTGGAGCAAGCGATTTATTGAAACCAAAGCACGCGTGCGGGATAGCAAAACCAACGCCGACGCGTTGCAAGCCAAGTTGAACGATCTGAATATGAAACTGTTGCGGCAGTCTGATGTGCTCGACCGGGAGAATGTTTACGGACCGCTGATTGCACAAGCCAAGCAGCAGATTGAAGACAATAAGGGAGAATCAGCAGCGGCACAGCAAGCATTGGACGACCTTCGCGAGGAACTGCGCAAGAGCGGGAATCCTGCTTCCTGGGAGAACTCCGAAGCCGCGCTGAAACCGGATCCCAAGGAAACCAAACCTGAAGAGCCAAAAATCAAGGATCAGAAGTATTGGCAGGAAAAGATCGGCGCGATTGACAAACGATACAACGCGATGATTACCCCGCTGGAAACCGAGCGCTTTCAATTGGTGAACCGCCGAAACCTCAAGGACGGTGAAACGCCCACAGCACCAGGATTCCTGGGCATGGGCGCACCACCCCGTGTCCTGGACATTGAGATTCAGATCAAGGAACTGAACAAAAAGCGCGACCAGGAAAAACAGGAGGTCGTCAATCAGGCGACTCGTGAAGGAGCACTGCCGGGATGGTTCAGGTAAGGAAGCTACGAGCCTCGAGAATGCATAGCGTCTGGACGTTGACAACAAGCAACAGAATGACGAATGACTAAGCACGAATGACGAAAGAAATCCGAATGACTAAGAGGCTGTGTTTAGACATTCGTTCTTAGTCATTCTTTAGTCATTAGGGGCTTCGTCATTAGGCATTCTCAGAGAACAGTGGAAGGTCAGCCAGAGGGCCTCCTGATTTTGTCCCGAACTCCAACTAGCTTTCGTAAATCCGGTCCATCCGCTCCGAGATATCCTTCAGCCGCTCGCGACCTCCGCCGGAGAGTTCAGCCGAACCCCAGCCCTGAAATCCAACTTCATCCAACGCCTTCATCACTGACGGCCAGTCGCAATCGCCTTCCCACAGGTTGACGTTGAAGCCTGCGCGCAGACCTTCTTCATCGCGCTTCTTGCGGCTGAATTCCTTGATGTGCAGCTTAACGATGCGCTTTCCGAGCACCTTGATCCAGTGTTCCGGCCAGCCAAAGGTGATGAGGTTGCCAATGTCCAGATGCCAGCCCACCCACGGACTCTTGAACTCATCCACATAACGTGCTGCCTCCAGCGGGCTGAGCAGAAACTGGTTCCAGACGTTCTCAACGGCTATCTTAACTTTTAGTTCCTCTGCAAGAGGCAGAGCCTTGCGAATCTCCGCTTGTGACCGCACATAAGCATCCGCGTAAGACACCTGCTTGTTGACCACGGCGGGCACCAGCAACACCGAATTCCCACCATACTGTTTGCACTCGCGGAGTGCGGTCTTGAGCCCTTCGAGGCCGTTGGCACGCACCGCAGGATCGGGGTCCGACAAGGTTTGCTTCCAATGAACCGAGTCGACAACCCCACAGATCTGCAAGCCGGTCTCATCCCGCGCCTTCAGCACTTCCTTGACGTCGAAGCCGGGACTGTCGAGCTCCACACCGTCGTAGCCCACTTCTTTGAGCATGCGGAACTTGTCTGGCAAAGTACCTTCCGTCTTCACCATTCCAAACATGAGAGCCTTCTTCATGCCGGGACGCTTCTGTGCCGCCGCGGATAGCCAGCCCAGACCCGAGCTTGCACCGGCCAAAGCCAGTCCACTGGTTTTCAGAAAGTATCTTCGATTGAGACGCGGGTCAGAGGTGTTCATCGTAGTCCTTGGGATGGAATAGAGAATGACGAATGACTACGCACGAAGGACGAGAGAAACCCAAAATCCGAATGACTAAGACCTGATTTAGACATTCGGTCTTAGTCATTCTTTAGTCATTAGGGCTTCGTCATTAGTGATTCCAGCCAGTTTGGTTCAAAGCGTAAGAACGTCAGTGTCAGAATTCAACGGGTGTCGACTCAAACAAACTTCGTCATACCAGGCATTGCGATCTCGGGTTCGTTGAGGGAGACAGTCCAATCCAATTTCGGCGGCAACAGATCCTGTTGCGAGTTCAGCGCCTGTTCCCAAGTGATGACTTGACCCGTGTACGCGGCCATGCGCCCCAAAATTGCCATCAAAGTGCTGTTTGTCATCCGAACGCCGTCATTGATGGGTTCACCTTTCCGAATCGAAGCAAACAGTTCATCGTGCTCGGCCTGATACATGTTGTTGTGGGGTCCGGAATACTTCCACTCGTTCTCGCCTCGAATGATGTGTATCCGGCGCGATCCTTCAATCTCACAACTGCCCTTCGAACCGTAAATGTAGTCTTTGGTTTCATTCGCACAGCCTTGCTGCTGGCGGCAACTATGGAATCCTTTGACGCCGCTTGCGTAGTCATACGTAACGCTGAAGTGATCGTAGATATGACCGAATTCCGGGGTATTGCGCACCTGGCGCCCACCGACAGCGCTGGCCTTCACTGGCATCTCGTCGTTCATCGCCCAAGCCATCTTGTCGATGCTATGCACCGCCTGCTCAACGATGTGATCCCCTGACAGCCAGGCGTAGTAGTACCAGTTGCGCATCTGATACTCCATGTCGTTCCAACCCGGTTGGCGCGCGAAATTCCAGATTGGCCCGGTGAGATAGGTGGAAGCCAGCGAGGAGATCTTCCCAATGGCGCCATCGTGAATCTGCTGGAACGTTGCTCTCTCCGCGGTACTGTATCGCCAGCAAAGTCCCGAAACCACCGCCAGCTTCTTCTTGCGTGCTTCCTCCACGGTTTGCAGCACCGAGCGCACGCCGGGGCCGTCCACTGCAACCGGTTTCTCGCAAAAAAAATGCTTGCCGGCTTCTACGCAGGCCTTCAAATGCGCTGGACGAAATCCCGGAGGGGCGGCCAGCAACACGACGTCCACACCACTCTGAATGACCTTTTGATACGCGTCGAAGCCAACGAAGCAATGTTCCGGATCAACCTGAACCCGATTCTGGGTTTGTTTCTTCAAGATTCCCAGGCTGTTTTTCAACCGGTCTTCGAAGGCGTCGGCCATGGAAGTCAAGACAATGTTCTTGTCAGCAGCCAGGGCTTGCGCCGCAGCGCCTGTGCCTCTGCCACCGCAGCCCACCAAGCCTATCTTGAGGGTGTCCCCATTTGATGCGTAGGTTTTCTCTGGGAAATGGAGGTAGGCGGCCGCAATGCTACCCGCCGTCGCCGATTGGGCCAAAAACTTGCGTCGTGACAAAGCGAAACTCTCCTGAACATCCCGTGGTTTCATGCAATTCCACCTCACATAGCGTTTTCAATATCGTAATCTCAAGCCCGGCTTGAGAGTTGCGTTATTGTCGCATGATCAGCCCTATGAATCCAGTTGCTTCCAGGATCCAACGATCTACAGTCTGTTCCATTACTTGTTCCGACTAGGATGTGCGACCTTTTAACTCGACTTATCAAGATTGCTTTGCAGGACAACAGGCATCTGAGACATGATATTTGTCTCCAATGAGTTATTCATTCCAGGCGGATTAGCTGACGACTATCAAGGGCTGCATGTCTACTTTCTTCAAGCCTCCCGCGTTTGACAGCGAACAACAGACTCAGCAAGCGAAGATGGTTCACACCGTCGCTTGGACGACGGCCGCGTTGGTTACCCTGGTCATGCTATTTTTGATCCCATTCCTGCCATTCAATATTGCTCGCGCCCTGATCATCACGGGATTCGTGAATGGTTTGGCACTGGTTGTTGTACTGCTGAATCGGCGCGGCCACACCCAGGGGGCGAGCGTAGTCTTTATCGCTGGACTAGTTCTGCTTATGACCGGTTTGGCGCCTACTGCCGGGGGCATCCGCGCCCCGGCGATGACCTTCAGCGCTGTCATCGTAATGATGGCAGGCCTACTGCTCGGACAACGGATTGGCCTCTACACGGGCCTCACCTGCATCGTGATCGGACTTGGAATGCTTCTGGCAGAAATCTTGGGACTGTTGCCAGCATCCGCAATCATACACACCGCGACTACACTCTGGATGTTCAACACGCTGCTTATTGGAATTGTCATCGCTCTCCAGAGGCTTGCTACAAAGACGGTGCGTCGCGCGCTCGGTCGCGCCGAAAGCGAGCTGGCAGAACGAAAAGAAACCGCGGAGCGGCTGAACGCAGTGACGCAGCGATTGCAACTCGCGCTGGAAGCCGGAGGAATCGGTGTTTGGGATTGGGACCTGCGAACAAACCAGGTCGTTTATAACTGCAGGCTTTTTGCGATGTACGGCCTCTCCCCTACTCCTGACGGGGTCATCCGCTACCAAGACTGGGCCAATCAAGTTCACCCTGATGATCTATCGCAACAAGAAGCCGCTTTACAAAAGCTCGCCACTGGACAGGACCGCCGGCAGAACCGCCATGGCGCAGAGCATGAACGCCGCCACCGTGAGTTTCGAATTCGCCGCCCCGACGGCACCTTACGCTATGTTCAATCAGCCGCAGCTGCCGTCATCGATGAACAAGGCCGGCCGGTCAGGCTGGTCGGCATGAACATTGATGTCACCGCGCAGCAACACGCCGAGCATGAAAACAAGAAACTCGTGCACGACCTCGGAGAGCGAGTCAAGGAGGTGCGGCTGCTCCACGCTGTGGCTCGCTTGCTCCAGACTGATCGTCCCTTTAACCTGGACTTGTTGAGGGAGCTTGTGCATCTTCTCCCGCCGGCCTGGCAGTATCCTGAGTGCTGTGAAGCGCGCATTGCCTGCTCTGGCCTTGAGAGGACAACGCCCGGTTGGCGCAATTCTGTCTGGAAACAAGCCGCATCCTTTACCACCGGCAGTGGTATGGGAGTCATCGAAGTGGTCTACCTGCTCGAACAACCGCCTGAAGCTGAAGGCCCATTTCTCGCGGAAGAGCGAGCACTGATCGATTCGCTGGCCGAAATGCTCGAGGCACATCTGGAGCATCGCCGGGCGTTAGAAGCCCTGACGCGCCGGGAGGCCGAGTTCCGATCAATCTTTGAGCATGTCGCCGTGGGGATCGCCCTGGTCGATCCCAAAGGGCACGTCGTGGCTTGCAATCCGGCTCTGGAGTCCTTTCTGGGATACGCTCAAACCGAGCTTACGAAATTGACCTTTGCCGATTTCACCTACCGGGAGGATGCGGCCATCGACCAGGAGTCTTACCGGTCGCTGTTGGCTGGCGAGCGAAATTCTTATCAGATGGAGAAACGATACGTCCGCAGCGACGGCCGAGTTGTCTGGGGCCTGCTGACGGTGTCATTGGTTCAGGGATCAGGCCCTCAATATGCCATCGGGATGGTGGAAGACATCACAGCGAAGAAACAAGCCGAGGTGGATCAGAGGAAGCTCGAGTCCCAACTGCGGCAGTCGCAGAAAATGCAGGCCCTTGGGACACTGGCCGGTGGAATAGCGCATGATTTCAACAACATTCTAACCGCCATCGTTGGCAATGCACACCTCGCTGTCAGTGATCTGGAGCCGGAGCATCCGGCGCAGATCAGCCTGGCCGAGATTGCCAAGGCCGGCACGCGCGCCATCGAGTTGGTCAAGCGTATCCTGATGTTCAGCCGCCAGCAAGATGCGACACGGGTCGTGACACCCCTTCAGCCAGTGATCGAGGAAGCGCTGAAGTTGCTGCGTGCCAGTCTGCCGGCCATGATTCATATCCGCTCCAGCTATGCCGATGACTTGCCCAAGGTGTCCGCCGATGCGACGCAAATCCATCAGATTGTCATGAACCTGGGCACGAACGCTGCACACGCCATGAGCGAGAAAGGGGGACTAATCAAGATCGAGCTCGACCATTTGGTGGTCGATGAGCACCTTGCGAGCACATCCCCGGATCTCCATCCAGGCCACTACGTGCGAATGGTCTTGAGCGACACGGGTTGTGGCATGAGCAGGGAAATCATGGACCGGATCTTTGAACCCTTCTTCACCACCAAAGGTCCCAAGCAGGGCACCGGGTTAGGTCTCTCGGTTGTCCACGGAATCATCAAGAACCATGAAGGTGCGATTTCGGTATACAGCGAACCTGGGAAGGGCACTGCATTCCGCATCTATCTTCCGGTGGCAGAATCCGACACTGTCCCGGTACAGCCCTCCTCAAGCAAGACAGTTCGAGGGCACAGTGAGCGCATCATGTATGTGGACGACGAGGAACTCCTGGTGTACCTGATGACCCGGATGTTGGAACGGCTGGACTATGAAGTGGCAGGATACACAGACGCCGATGAAGCGATACAAGCTTTTCGGAACGACCCGGGCAGTTTCGATGCTGTGGTGACCGATCTGGCGATGCCCGATATGACCGGCCACGACCTGGCACGCGCACTCCTCCAGATTCGCCCTGACATTCCGATCGTGATGACCTCAGGATATATACGCGAAGAGGATGCCGCAGCCGCGTTGGAAGCAGGCGTTCAGGAAGTCATTTCCAAGCCCCACTCTGTCGACGACCTTGGCAGGGTGCTGCAGACTACGCTGGAACGGCACCTACCCGGACGAAAGAATTGAGCCGCCGACGGCGACGGTCAAGCAGCCAGTCTCTGTGGTGAAACTCGACGCGCGTGTTTCCCAACTGAACGGAGCCTGTTCTTTGAGTTTGCGCAAAACCTCACGCTCTCTAAAATTCCACTTCGGAATCCAGAAAATACACCTCTCTCGATCCTCAATGTCTGAACCATCCGAAGACGCGATTCAGCATCAGATCCTTTACATCCTCGTTGGACAGCATGCTGTCATAGCTGTGGGAGTTCCATTTGGGAAACCACAGCGTATACAGGAATCGTTTGGGCAACTCTCTCTTCACAAGACCTGCAGCGCGCTCCATCAGGTAGTCATCCTGCTTCAGCGCCGGATCGAGACCCGCCAGAATGCCGGCGATCGTGACTTGTGACTTGATGAACAACGCAACGTTAAAGCGCAAGACATAGCCTTCCTTCCCCAACCGGAGAATCAGATCACCCAAGGTATCGAAGTTACTCCGCTTGGATCGTTGCTGTAGCGTCTCCTTGATCATCTGGTTGAGCCGTTCCGCCTTCACTCGATCCGTGGGTAGGTCACCCTGCACCAGAGCCCCCAAGTGCTTTCGGAGCCGGCGCGCTTCGTTCAACTGAATACCCAGCATCAACTGAATCAACTGCCTTCTCTGTTGGCGCGGGAACAGACCAAACAGCCCCCAGTCAAGCAGAGCGATTCGGTGAGGATCTTTCGGGTCACTCAGCACGTGAAACACGTTGCCCGCATGAGGGTCTCCGTGGAACAACGCCTCTTCCTCCCTCGAAAACATCACATCGGTCGTTAACGCGTCGCTCAATCGCCTGGCCATGATGGCCCGTTGACGTTCATCTCCAGCAAAAGCGTTCGAGATTTTTTCACCCCGCACGAACTCCATCACCGTCACTTGCTTGGTTGAAAAAGGGTAAAGGTGTGGAACGAGAACTTTCGGATTATTTTGGTAATATTTTCCCGCACGCTGCAGGTTCTGCTGTTCTCCTTCGGTCCTGATTTCATCCGCCATCGACCTACGGACTTCCTGAAACATCTCAGTCAACGGCATTCCACCCAAGTTATAAAACTCACTGTGCTTGGTAAAATACCGGGTCAACTGATCGATGATTTCTCCTTCCTCGGTGATTGCCCGGAACACATAGGGTTTAATCACCTTGCACACTACGTCCCGGCGCTCCTTTTCCCCAGGCATCTGCAAACTCGCCCGGATCACTGCCCCGACACTGGCTTCTGCGAGAATGCGGTCGGCCAGCTTGATGTCGTACATTTCCACGACTTCGCGACCCAACGAGTTTTTGATGCCCTTCACCAGCTCGTCGTGGGAGGCCGTCAGGATGGTATTCTCCAAACTCTGCAGCGATTTCTGGATGTCCTCTTCCACGCCCGTGTTCCTGGCCAGAATCTGGCCGATCTTCTGAAACGTGGGCGTTCGGGCAGCGAACTGCAAGATCCGCTCACCACGGCTGCTGTCCGGCGGTAGATAAACCAAATCCAGAAACCGGTCGATCAGTCGCTCCTGGTTCAGATGATCGAGGAAGTACAGCAGCCCATCGTGAACAACGGGGGTCCATTTGTCCGGACTCTCAGGAATGACATCGAGCACATTGGAATAGTGGAGGAATACTTCGAGTATTGGCGCTTTCCACTTTTTCAAATCCACTGCACGGAGCATCGCTTGTGCTTCGGCCCGGGGAATTTT
>Ga0187892_10002654_pt1 | contig 34914 bp, 25 predicted proteins | sample MA1701073metaG_FD_139345 | JGI IMG/M metagenome (GOLD analysis project Ga0187892, IMG submission 139345) | Bio-ooze microbial communities from a basaltic lava cave in the Kipuka Kanohina Cave System on the Island of Hawaii, USA - MA170107-3 metaG ... | reverse complement strand
GGACGGTGTCTGCCGAGCCCACCCTTCAGGGTGGGAAGACGGGGCCGAGATCCCAGGCTGAACGCCTGGGCTCGGCGAGCACGGTGCTGAAGCACGCGCGCACCCGTCCTTCAGGACGGTGTCCGCCGAGCCCACCCTTCAGGGTGGGAAGACGGGGCCGAGATTCCCAGGCTGAACGCCTGGGCTCGGCGAGCACGGTGCTGAAGCACGCGTGCGCACCCGTCCTTCAGGACGGTGTCCGCCGAGCCCACCCTTCAGGGTGGGAAGACGGGTCCGAGATGGTCAGGCGGGCGTTCCCCGCGTATTATCACGGCCCATGTCCGTCTCGCGCCGTCTCCTGCTCCGCGCGTCGCGCAGCGCCTGGCTCGCCGACCAGCTGCGGCGCCGCGCCTTCGTGCGCCGCGCAGTGCGGCGGTTCCTGCCGGGCGAGGACCTGGCCGACGCCCTCGCCGCCGCCGCCGAGTACGCCGGCCGCGGCATCGGGTCGGTGCTGACCCAGCTGGGCGAGCAGGTGCGGTCGGCCACCGAGGCGGACGCCGTGCGCGATCACTATCTCGGCGTGCTCGACCGGATTCGCGAGCGGTCGCTCCCGGGGCAGGTCTCCGTGAAGCTCACGCATCTCGGGCTCGACGGCGACCGTGCGGCGTGTCTCGCGCGGGTCGAGGCGCTGGCCGCGCGCGCCGAAGCGAGCGGCGTCCTGCTCTGGATCGACATGGAGGAGTCGCGCTACGTGGACCCGACGCTCGAGCTGTACCGCCGCCTGCGCGGCCGGCACGCCGGCGTGGGCGTATGTCTCCAGGCCTACCTGCACCGCACGCCGGCCGACGTGACCTCGCTGCTCCCGCTCGGCCCCGCCATCCGGCTGGTGAAGGGAGCGTACAACGAGCCGCCGGACGTCGCGCTGCCGCGCAAGGCGGATGTGGACGCGCGGTACTACACCCTCGCCGACCAGCTGCTGGGTGCCACGCGCAACGGCACGCGCGCCGTGTTCGGCACGCACGACTTCCGGCTGATCGACCGCATCCGCGCGCGCCAGGCCACGCTCGGCTCCGGCGCCGCCAGCTGCGAGTTCCACCTGCTCTACGGCATCCGCACAGCCGAGCAGCACGCGCTGGCGGCCGCCGGAGCGGCGGTGCGCGTCCTGATCAGCTACGGGTCGGCGTGGTTCGCCTGGTACATGCGGCGTCTCGCCGAGCGGCCGGCGAACGTGTGGTTCGTGGTGCGGAGCCTGCTCTGACCGGCGAGCGCGCGCGCCCGCCGTTGAGCCCGCGCCAACGCGCCGTGCTCGAGGCCGTGTGCGACGCGTTTCTGCCCTCGCTCCCCCATCCCGACGATCCGCACGGCCTGTTCGCCACCGGGGCGCGCGCGGCGGGGACCGCGGCGCGGGCCGAGCGGCTCATCGCCGCCCTCGCCGATCCGCTCGACCGTACCAGACTGCGGCTCCTGCTCACGGCGCTGGGATCGCCGCTCGCGAGCGCGCTCTTCGGCGGGCCGTTCGCGTCGTTCCCGGACCTCTCCCTCGAAGCGCGGGAGGCCGCGCTGCGCGCGTGGTCGGTGTCGCGCCTCGCCCCGCGACGCGCCGGATTCCAGGCGCTCAAGCGGCTCGTACACGTGGCGCACTACTGCTGGCCCCTCCCGGGTGGCTCCCATCCCGCGTGGCGCGCCGTCGGCTATCCCGGGCCGCTCCCCCTCCCCCCGCCGGCCGTCGCGCGCGATCCCTTGCCGACGGTGACGATCGAGCGCGACACGACGCTCGAGTGCGACGTCGTCGTCGTGGGCTCGGGCGCCGGCGGCGGCGTGGCGGCCGGCGTGCTGGCGGCGGCGGGCAGGGACCTGATCGTGCTCGAGCGCGGCCCCAACCCCGGCCCCAGCGACTTCTCCCACGTCGAGGGAGACTCGCTCGAGCGCTACTACCTGGACGGCGGCCTGCTCACGACCCAGGACGGCGGTATGCCCATCCTCGCGGGGAGCTGCCTCGGCGGTGGAACGGTGATCAACTACACGACGAGCCTCCCGCTGCCGCCCGCGGTGCGGGACGAATGGGACCGGCTGGCGGGGCTCACGCTGTTCACGAGCCCGCGATTCCAGGAGTCGCTGGACCGGGTGAGCGCCCGCGTCGGCGCCGGCACCCGCTGGAACACGCCGGGGATGCGCGACCAGCTGTTGGAGCGCGGCTGCCGGGCGCTGGGGTGGCACGTCGACCTGCAGCCTCGTAATGTGACGGACTGCCGCGAAGGCCTCGAGTGCGGGTTTTGCGGGTACGGGTGCCGCCACGGCGCCAAGAACACGACGGCGTCCACGTATCTCGCCGATGCCGCCCGGGCGGGGGCCCGCCTGATCGTCCACTGCGACGTCGAGCGGGCGCTGATCGCCGGCGGCCGCGCCACGGGCGTGCGGGCGACCGCGCGGGGCGCGGATGGGCGACCGCACGCCCTCACGGTGCGGGCCGGCGCGGTGGTGGCCGCGTGCGGGGCGATCAACACGCCGGCGCTGCTCGCGCGCTCCGGGCTCGCCAACCCCAACGTCGGGCGCCATCTCCGCCTGCATCCCGCAGCGGCCGTGTTCGGGTTCTTTCCCCAGCGCGTCGAGCCGTGGAGCGGCGCGATGCAGACGCGCTACTCCGACCAGCTCGCGAACATGGACGGCGGCTACGGCGTCAAGCTCGAGACGGCGCCGATCCACTTCGCGCTGCCGGCCAGCGGGTTCGGATGGGAGGGAGCGCGGGCGCACCGCGAGGACGTGGCGCGCCTGGCCCACCTGAGCCTGGTCGGGTTGCTGCTGCGCGATCGCGACGCAGGGCACGTGGCCGTGAGCCGCGGGGGCCGGCCGCGGGTCCACTACCGCCTGTCCGTGTTCGATGCCGCGCACCTGCGCCGCGCCGTGATCGCGGCCGCGGAGCAGCTCGCGGCGGCGGGCGCGACGGAAGTCGTAACGACGCACACGCCGCCCGCGCGCGCCCGCCCGGGCGCGGCCGGCTGGCTCGAGGCGTTCGCGCGCGCTGCCGATCGTCGCGGCTACAGCGGGACGCGCATGTCCTGCATCACCTTCCATCAAATGGGCAGCGCCCGCATGGGTCGCGACCCTGCCCGCTCGGTCGTGGACGGCCGTGGCGAGTCGCACGAGGTGCGCGGCCTCTACGTGGCCGACGGGAGCGCCTTCCCGACCTCGAGCGGCGTGAATCCCATGATTACGATCATGGCGATCGCCGATCGCGTGGCGGGCGGGCTCGTGGCCGGTGAGTAGCCCCCGAACCGAACCGCGCTATCTTTGCCCAACGTACCCGTGAATCCGCTCACGCAACGCCTCGAGACCGCTCTCCGCGGACGCTACGCGCTCGACCGCGAGCTGGGCCAGGGCGGCAGAGCGCCAAGACCCTGGAGCTCGATCCTCGCTACTTCCAAGCGTACCACGACATCGCCCAGGTACATCTGGCGCAGGGGCGCCCCACGGAGGCGCTCGACTGGTATCGTCGTGGGCAGGCGGTGGAGGGCGCCGCACGGGTGTACGACGTGCACAGCGCCCGAGCGCTCATCGCGCTGGGGCGCCGGGACGAAGCCGTGCACGTCCTCGCCGACCTCGTCGCCCGGGCGCGGGAGCAGTACGTGCGGGCCGAGGTGCTGGCGATGGGGCACGCGGCGCTGGGTGCGTTCGACGAGGCATTCGCCTGCCTCGAGCAGGCGCTGGCGGCGCGCTCGGCGGGGCTCATCTACCTGCACCTCGATCCGGGATACGAGCCCCTGCGCGGCGATCCACGCTTCGCGGCGCTGGTCACGCGGGTGGGCGTGAGGTGATCGCGATGGACATGATCGCCGCCTGACCCGCGACCGCGTGACACCTGTCACCTGATTCTCCGTGACCGCTCCGAAGATTGTGCGCGGAGGGACCCTGCGCCCGCATCGCACACCGGAAGGAGGTCACGATGATCCGCACCATTCCACTCCCGGCGCTCGTCGCCGCGGTCGCGCTGGCGGCGGGCGCGGGCTGCAAGGCCGCCGGACGACAGCAGGCGGCCGATCAGGCGAGAGTCGATTCGTTGACGGCGGCGGGCGTCGAGCGCGAGCGCCTGGTGGCCGAGCTGGCGGACAACGCGCGCCTGCTGAGCGACATCAGTGCCGAGCTCGCCAGGGTGCGGATGCCGCCGAGGCAGCTGCGCGTCTCCGGTGAGTCGCCGCTGCGGGCGCGGCGGGACAGCATGCTCCAGACGATCCGCTACGCGACGCGACGCCTCAACGAGATCGAGCCCCGGCTGCGGGACAGCGAGCGCCGTATCGGCGAGCTCACGACGTTGTCCGACAGCCTGCGCGCGGCCCTCCAGTCGACCGTCGCGAACTACCACGCTGTGGTCGAGTCGCAGAAGGCGACGATCATAGCGCTCTCGGACCAGGTGAACGAGCTGGTCGCCGTGAAGGCGGCGCTGGAAGACTCGCTGGGCAGTGTCAGCCAGCGCGAGAACACCGTGTACTACGTCGTCGGCACGAAGCAGGAGCTGCTCGAGCGCGGCATCGTGGTCGAGGAAGGGGGCGCGCGCTTCCTGTTCGTCCTCTGGAAGTCGGGCGAGACCCTGACGCCGGCCCGCGAGCTCGACCGCAGCGCGTTCACCGCCATCAACAAACGGGACGTGACCGAGATCCCGCTCCCCGACGCCGCGAAGGAGTACCGGATCGCGTCGCGCCAGGCGCTCGCGTACCTGGCGACACCGCCGGCCGAGGACAACACGATCCGGGGCACCGCGCGCATCAGGATCGCGGACTCCGAGCAGTTCTGGGCCGCGTCGAAGTTCTTGATCATCGTGGAGAGCTAGGGCGGAGGAAGGCGGAGGAGGACGGAGGAGGGCGGAGGAGGGCTACCCTCCTCCGTTTTCCTTTTCCCCCTCGCCCGGCTCGAGCGCCGCGCTCGTGATGGCGTCGAGGCGGTCGCGTACCCGGCCCGCGTGCCGCGTGCCTTCCTCGAGCTGTTTCTGCGCGTTGCCCAGATGGACACCGACACGGTCGATCGCCGCCCACAGCGCGTCGAACTGCTGCCGCAGCGCACCGAGCCGGTCCCGGATCTCGCGCGCCCGGCGCTCGACGGCCATCCCTTTCAGCCCGTGGAGAATGACGAGGAGATAGGCGTACAGCGTGTGGGGCGAGACCGGGATCACCCGGCGCCGCAGCGCGTGCCCCAGGGCGCTCCGGCCGTCGGCGGGATCCTGGGCGCGCAGCACCGCCTCGTAGTACACGTTCTCGGCCGGGATGTACATCAGCGCGAAGTCGTAGGTGCCTTCGTCGGGGCGGATGTACTTGTCGGCGATCTCGTCGATCCGGTCGCGCAGCGACCGGCCGAACGTCCGCCGTTCGCGCTCGGCATCCTCCGGCGTCGCGGCGGCGAGCAGGCGCTGGCACGCCTCGAGCGGGAACTTGGCATCGACCGGGACGAGCCGGTCACCCAGCGTCACGACCGCGTCCACACGCTCTCCACTGGAGAACCGGTGCTGCATCCGGAAATGCGCGGGCGGCAGGATCTGCCGCAGCAGCTCCTCGAGCCACACCTCGCCGAGCGTGCCGCGCAGCTTGGGCACCTGGAGCAGCTGCTGCACCTCGCTCACCGTCTCGCCCATGGTCTCGAGCCGACGGGCGGCGGCGCCCAGCTCGCCCAGGCGCTCGTGCACGTCGGCCAGCACGCGCATCTGCGCCGCCGAGCCCTCGGCCAGGGCGCGCGGGACGTCGCGCTGCGCGCTGCTCAGCGCGTCGAGCCGGCCGCGCAGCTCGACCAGCTGCTGCTGCAGCAATCCGGCCTCGCGCTCCCCCGGCGTGCGGCGGAATACGAGGACGGCCACGAGGACGAGGACCAACAGTACGCCGACAAGGAGCAGGGCGTCGATCGGAGACACAGACGAATAATAGCGGGGCGTGCTGCGCGCTCTCTGCGTCGGCCCCAGACTTGCGTCCGGGGTCAGTGAGGCCCGAGGATGGGACTGACCCCGGGCAAGCCCGGGGAGCCCACGCGCGGGCAGCGACGCGTCGTACCCTTCCCTCTTCCCCCTGCCCCCTTCCCCCAAGCTACGGCGTGACGACCGTCCCCATCGCCACCACCTCGAACGCGCTGCCGGGAACGGTCTTCAGGGTGTTCAGCTCGTCGTCGTTCCAGCGCGGGTCCGGCGCGCCCGAGATGAACCAGTCGCCGCCGTTGTCGGCCACGATCATGCCGTAGCTCTTCAGGGCCTGGAGGATCACGCGGGCGCTGGGCGGGAACCCCGAGATGTCGTAGCTCGCCTTGAGGCGCACGCGCATGCCCATCGGCGGCCGGTTGGAGCTGGTGTCGGCGCTGGCCCAGTGGCGTGCCGGGTACACGTAGGCGCGGCGCGTGGTGACCACCGTGAAGCGCAGCGCATGACGGATCTCGCCCCGCTCCACCACCTCGTCATAGCGCACCAGGCCCGGGAAGATCGGCAGGCCCGCCGCGTCGGCCGAGGTCCATCCCGCGGGGCGCAGCGCGTTGGAGGCGAGATCGAAGATCGCCCCCGAGCCCGCGGTCCAGTCGTTCGACCCGGCGACGGGATACGCCGAGAACACCTCGTACAGCGTCCAGTCGTCGCGGTCGATCACGAGGATGTGGCGATCACCGGTGCTCGCAGGACCGCCCTCGATGGGTGCGTCGGGCGGAATGGGATAGGGTCCGGGATCGCTTTCGTCGGCGTAGGTGAAGCTGACATCGACGCGCGGCGTGGTCCCCGCCACGACAATGTAGGGGATTCCGAATGGCCCGCCGAGATAGTCCGCGCCGAAGTCGGGGTGCAGGGTCTTGGTGAGACCGATGCTCGCGATCAGGGCATCCGAATTGGGATCCACGGGCGCCGCGTCGACGGGCGTATTCCAGGGATTGTCGTCGGGGAACGGGCGCCAGCCGTTGAGGCTCGCGTTGGGGCCGAGGTCGGGACCGCCCGTCGGGGCGGCGGGACGGTCACTCAGACAGGCGGCGAGCGCGACAACGGCCGGCCCCAGCGCGGTTGTGGATCGCATGGCTGGGTGATAATGCGGCGGGTGCGTGAGACGGGATGTGATGGACGCCACGCGCCGCCGGGCCGTCCCCGGGCGCCTCAACCCGCGGATCGGGGAGCGAACACTGTCGCGATTGCCGCGGGGTTCCGTATCCCGAGGGCGGCCATTTCCGTATCCGTGGCGGCGATCAACGCGCGCCCTTCGTCATCCGCCAGCGCTTCACCGAGCCGGCGGCGCGCGACGGCGGCGTGGAGGTGCATGTTCGCGGACTGCAGCTCGCCGGCCGCATCGCGCAGCAACGGGACGGCGGCAGCGCCGCGGGCGAGGCCCGCGCCGAGGAGCATGGCCAGGGCGTCAGCCCACGGCAGCCCCTCGCGACCGAGCCGCTTCGCGTCGCGAGCGGCAATCCCCAGAAGGCGGCCGCGCTGAGCATCATTGCCCGCGGCCGCCGCGAGCGCGCAGCGTGCGCGCAGGTTGGTCCCGTTGATCCGCAGCCCCTGAATGCGCATCAGCAGCGAGCGACGGAATCCCGGCCAGGCGCGAGCGACGACGGCCCACGCCATCTCCGATCGTCCGGCATAGAGGTGGATGTGCGCCTGTGCCATCATCGCGAGGTAATGGGGAATACCGAAGCCCTCCTGGTCCCATTCGCGCAGCGCGTCGTCCAGCGCCCGCTGCGCTCCGGCGACGTCGTCGTTCGCGAGCCACACGAGGTTGCTCAGGCCCGAACGGAAGAAATACGCGGCGAACAGGTTGCCGCGCTCGCGTGCGCGGGTGAGGAACACACCACTGCGGCGCGCCAGCTCCGGCACATCGCCGAGGTGGTAGCACGCATACGCCTGGTAGAGCTGGGCCGTGCTGAGCTCCCACGGCACGCCGCCGCCGCACGAGAGCAGCTGCCGCTCGGCCTGCTCGGCGAAGGTCCTGGCGCTTTCCCACTTGCCCTCGTGGTAGTCGCGGATGGCCGCCATCAACGAGCACAGCGCCAGGGCATGGTCCGAGTGGATCCGCTCGGCCAGCCCGCGAGCGGTCGTGAGCAGCTGCGCGGTGCGCCGCCGGGCGGGCCGCCCGCGCGTCGCCATGAAGCCCGCTTCCACGGCCAGCGCCCGCGCGACGCGCTGTGGGTCTCCCGCTCGCAGGGCCAGGAGCAGATGGCGGGTTTGGAAGTCGGCGGCGCGGATGTTGTCCACCAGACCCAACCCCACCGCCACGGCCCAGCAGATGTCGATGCGCGTCAGCTCCCCCGCCGGAATCTGATGCGGCTCGCGCTCCCGAAACCCCAGGCCTCGCACGCGCAACCACAGTCGCTGGAGCAGGAGCGACACCAGCGCGCGACGGGGCGTACCGGCCAGCGTCAGCCCCACCGAGCCCAACACGGAGCGTATCACCCCCAGGCCCTCCTGGAGGTGACCGCTGATGAGCAGCTGCTGGGCCGCGCGCCGTTGGTACTCGAGCGCCTCCGCGGGCGGGGCGGTCCTGGCGGCGTCGAGGTACGCCGCCGCGGCGGCCGGGCACCGGCCGGCGCTGGCGAGCGCGTCACCGAGACAACCACGCAGCGTCGTGAGGTCGGCGCCACCCGGCGGCACGAGCTCGATCGCGCGCTGGTACAGCAGCGCGGCGCGGTCGAAGGCCAGGGCGGCGAGCGCCTTGTCGGCGGCGCGGGACGCATACCGGGCGGCCCGCTCACGTTCACCCGCCGCGAGGTAGTGCTCGAACAGCGCTTCCGGATCATCGAAGCCACGCTGCTCGAGGCAGCGCGCGAGTCGCAGATGGGCGCGGGCTGCCGCCCCGGGCGACAGCGCGCCGGCCAGCGTTTCCCGCATCCGGTCGTGATACAGCTCGAGCCGTGGCGGCACTGCCGTGCCGCGGAGGAAGTGCGCGGCGATGAGCGTGTTGACCAGCGGACGCTCGTCCCCCTCGAGCCCGGCCGCCACGTGCGCCACCTTCGCATCCAGCGGCCGTCCCGCAATCGCCAGGATGTGGAGCAGGGCGCGCGTGCCCTCCGGAAGCGTGCGAATGCGCGCATCGAGCATCTCGGCGAGCCCCACGGACGTGGAACCGCTGGTGGTCCGCGAGTCGAGCACGTAGCGGACGAGCTGCTCGACCAGAAACGGGCTGCCGGCGGCCTCGCGAATCACGCCGGCCGCTTCCACCCCCGCCGGGCGCCCACCGAGCAGCGCGTCGGCCAGCCGCGCGGAGTCGTCCGGACCGAGGGGACCGATCGCGCACACGCGGCTCGTCGGCGAACCGGCGTGCGCGAGCAGGCGGCGCTGGAACGGCTGCGAGTCCATGTCTTCGCTCCGGAAGCTGGCGATGAGCAACAGGCAGGGCGCCGCGGGAGGCCGCAGCAGGTCGTCCAGCAGCGCGACGCTGTCGAGGTCGGCCCACTGCAGATCGTCGATGAACACGACGAGCGGACGGCGCGCCGACATCCGCCCAAGCAGCTCGCGCAACGCGGTGAACGCGAGCCGCCGCCGCTCCAGCGGCTCCGCGACCTCGCGGTCGGGCGTCGGCATGAGCGCGATGGCCTCGACGCGTTGCAGCACGGGAAAGAGCCGTGCCAGGGCCGGCACCTCGGCAGGCAGGAGCGGCTCGACCTCCTCGCGGGGCAGCTCTTTCAGAACCCGGCTCAGATGATCCACGACCCCATCGAGCGCCTTGTAGGGCACGGACTCACGCTCGTAGCAGCGACCCGAGAGCACCAGCGCGCGCCCATCGCCCTCGAGCCGCTCCACGAAACAGCGGACCACGGAGGTCTTGCCGATTCCGGACGGACCGCACACGTAGGTCGCGACCCCCGATCCGCCGCGCACCGCGGCGAACGCCTCTTCGAGCTGCTCGAGCTCCGCGTCCCGGCCGATCAATACCGACGGGTGTGCGGGAGCCGGCGCGACGCTCCCGGGCGCCGGCCCGATCGCCCCGAGGCGCCGCAACACCTCGCCGTCGCCGGGGCGGCGCGACGCCTTCCGGGCCAGGAGCGCGCTGGTCAACTCCGCGAGGTCTGTGGGGAGATTGGAGACCAGGTCGCCGGGAGGCGGCGGCTCGCGCCGCGCTTTCGCCGACAGGATCTCGGGGGTCGTCCCGTCGAAGGGCAGCCTGCCCGTCAGGGCTTCGTACAGCATGCCGCCGACGGCGTACCAGTCGCTTGGGGGACCGTATTCTCCCGCAGACTGCTCCGGCGCCATGTATGCCACCGTCCCCCAGACGCCATCGTCGATAGTGCGCGAGGCGGACTGGCCCACCACGGCGGCGACCCCGAAATCGAGGACCACGACCCGTCCGGCGGGCGTGACCAGTACGTTCGACGGCTTGAGGTCGCGGTGCAGCACACCCGCCCGATGGAGAGCGACGACTCCCTCGGCCAGCTGGCGGACCGTGTTCCGCAGGCGCGCAACGTCGGCGCCGCGCGCGCCGGCGTGGTGCGACCGCACGTAGGTCAGGAAATCGACGCCGTCGACGAGCTCCATCGTGTAGAACCAGTCTTCGTCGTCGGCGACCAGCTCGTACAGCGATACCAGGTTGGGATGCGCGACGTCGCTGAGCGAGCGGAACTCTTTCTTGAGGCGGTAGATGGCGGTGGGGTCGTGCCAGCGGAGGGTCTTCAGGGCGACGGTGTCATTGCGCTCACGGTCGTACGCTTCGTAGACCGCACCCATGCCGCCCGAGCCGATGCGGCGGCGAATCACAAAGCGCTCCGTGCCTCGAAACTCGTCGCCCTGCAGCTTCATCGGCGGAGCCTCACCTCGCGGCGGCTCAGGCAGGTCCGACGGTGGCCGCCGCCGCCGCCAACCTATCGGCTTGACCGGGTTCCCACCAGAGCAACCCGCTGGCCCGCCATCGCACGGGCACGTATAGTCCCCGTCCATGGCCGACGCCGATCTCGTTCTCACGAGCTCACGGGTCGTGACGCCGGAGGGCGTCCGGCGGGCGGCGATCGTCGTGTCGGGCGGGACGATCGCGTCGGTGGAAACCGCCGCCGGCCTGCCACGCGCCGCGCGCCGCGTGGACGCGGGCGATGCGGCGGTTCTCCCGGGCATCATCGATCCGCACGTGCACGTGAACGAGCCGGGGCGGACCGAGTGGGAAGGGTTCGCGACGGCGACGCGCGCCGCGGCGGCGGGAGGCGTCACGACGATCGTGGACATGCCCTTGAACAGCGTGCCGGTCACGACGACCGTCGCGGCCCTCGAGGCCAAGGCCCGGTGCGCGGCCGCGAGCGCGCTGGTGGACTACGGCTTCTGGGGCGGCGTCGTCCCGGGGAACCTCGAGGAGCTCGGGCCCCTGCACGCCGCCGGCGTGCTCGGCTTCAAGTGCTTCCTCGCGCCGTCGGGGATCGACGAGTTTCGCAACATTGACCCTGAGACCCTGCGCAGAGTGATGACCAGGCTGGCCGAGCTCCGCACGGTCCTTCTGGTGCACGCGGAGGTACCCGGGCCGATCGCCGTTGGCACGCACGCGACGCACGGTGGTGACCCGCGGCGCTACTCCACCTATCTCGCCACGCGGCCGGAGGCGGCCGAGCGTGACGCGGTCGAGCTCGTGCTGCGTGTGGCCGAGGAGACCGGCTGCGCGGTGCACATCGTGCACCTGTCCTCCGCCAAGTGCGTCGGGCCGATCGCCGTGTGGCGCGCGGGTGGCGTCCCGGTCAGCGTCGAGACGTGCCCGCACTATCTCACGTTCGCCGCCGAGGACATCCCCGACGGCGCCACGGAGTACAAGTGCGCGCCCCCGATACGCGACAGCGAGAATCGCGAGAGGTTGTGGATCGCACTCCGCATGCGCCACCTCGGCATCGATCTCGTGGCCAGCGACCATTCGCCCTGCCCGCCCGGCCTGAAGCGGCGCGACTCGGGGAGCTTTCTCGAGGCCTGGGGCGGGATCGCGTCGCTCGAGCTGAGCCTGGCGGCCGTGTGGACCGGGGCGCGCGCCCGGGACCTCGGCCTCGAGGACCTCGCGCGCTGGCTCGCCGCCGGCCCCGCGCGGCTCGCGGGTCTCGAGGGCCGCAAGGGCCGGATCGCTCCGGGACACGACGCCGATCTCGTGGTCTTCGACCCCGACGCCTCGTTCACCGTGGACCCCGCCAGACTGCACCAGCGGCACGCGCTCACGCCCTACGCCGGGATGACCTTGTCGGGCCGCGTGCGTCAGACCTTCCTGCGGGGCCGCTGCGTGTACGACCGCGGGACGTTTGCGGCGGCGCCGGTCGGGCGCCGTCTCGGCCACGAGGCCGCGTGATGCCGCGGCCGGGGCTGATCGATCTCGCCGCCGCGCGGCTCGGCGGCCGCGCGGTGATCGCCAACGACGAGTTCTTCGCGTCGCGGCACAACCTCCTCAAGCCCGGCCGGGGCGTGTTCATCGAGGGCCGCTACACCGAGCGCGGCCAGTGGATGGACGGCTGGGAGACCCGGCGTCGCCGCACCCCCGGCCACGACTGGTGCATCGTCCGGCTCGGCGTGCCCGGCGTGGTCCGCAGCGTCACGGTGGACACCAATCACTTCCGCGGCAACCATCCCGAAGCCTGCTCGCTCGACGCGCTGCATCTCCCGCGGCCGACGGGAGCGCGGCGGCTCGCCGCCCTGGGCGACTGGATCGAGATCGTGCCCCGCTCGCCGCTCACCGGCCACACGGAGCACGACCTCGCGGTGCGGAGCGGTGTGCCGTTCACTCACCTGCGCCTGAACATCTTCCCCGACGGCGGCGTGGCCCGGCTGCGGGTGTGGGGCGAGGCCCGCCCCGATTGGGCCCGCCTCATGGCGGCGCGCCGGCCCGTGGATCTCGCCGCGGCGACGAACGGCGGCGTCGTGCTGCTGTGCAGCGATCAGTTCTTCAGCGAGCCGCTGAACCTGCTTATGCCGGGCCGCGCGGCGAACATGGGGGACGGCTGGGAGACGCGGCGGCGGCGCGGGACCGGCCACGACTGGGTCGTGCTGCGCCTGGGCCGCCGGGGCAGGATCGAGGCCGTCGAGGTGGACACGACGCACTTCAAGGGCAACTATCCCGAAAGCTGCCGGCTCGAGGCGTGCGACGAGCCCGGCGCGACCGGCCCGACCGTGCCCGAGCCGGGCACCGGGTGGCGGGAGATCGTGCCGCGCGCCAAGCTTCGTCCGCACCACCGGCACCGGTTCGCGGTCGCCGCCGGCGCGCGACGCCCCGTCAGCCACGTGCGCTTGAGCATCTTCCCGGACGGCGGCGTGAGCCGGTTGCGCCTGTGGGGACGGCCGGTGGAGTGACGCGACGTCTCGCAGCGTACCTCAACGCGCTCCACGAGGACGCGGCACGGAACGCCATGGCGCGCTGCTGCGGCGCGGGACGCTGGGTGGACGGCATGGTCGCCGCCCGCCCATTCGCGGACGACGAGGCAGTGCTCGAGGCCGCGGAGCGCCTGTGGTGGGCCCTTGGTCCGGGCGACTGGCTGGAGGCGTTCGCGGGCCACCCTCGGATCGGGGAGCGGGCGGGGAACGACTGGGCGCGCGCCGAGCAGGCGGGCGTAGACGCAGCGGGCGTGGAGACGCGCCGAGCCCTGGCCGCCGGAACCGAGGAGTACGAGCGGCGTTTCGGCCACGTGTTCCTGATCTGCGCCACCGGCCGGAGCGCGGACGAGATGTTTGGCGACCTGCGGCGGCGCCTGAAGCATGAGCCCGCGCGCGAGCTTCGCGTGGCGGCCGGCGAGCAGGCGAAGATCACCCGCATCCGACTCGAGAAACTGGTGAGCCCATGAGCGGAATCTCGACGCACGTCCTCGACATCGCACAGGGCCGCCCGGCGGCAGGCGTGGCGGTGACGCTCGCCATCCGCGACGGCGACGGCTGGACCGAACTCGGCACACGGCGCACCGACGCCCACGGCCGCGCCGGCGATCTCCTGCCGCCGCGCGCCCAGCGGCCCGGCACCTACCGGCTGCGCTTCGAGATCGGTGACTACTTCGCGGCGCGCGGCGTCGCTGCGTTCTATCCGTGGGTGGAGATCGTCTGCACGCTGAGCGACGAGCCGCACTATCACGTGCCGCTGCTGGTCAGCCCCTTCGGCTATACGACCTACCGCGGCAGCTGAGCATGGATGCCCACGCCGGGCAGTGGCTCGGCCTCGCGTTGCGGTGGCTCCACGTGGTGGCTGGAATCTCCTGGATCGGCACGTCGTTCTACTTCAACTGGCTCAACGGCCGGATCCGCCCACCCCAGCCGCCGGAGCCCGGCATCGCCGGGGAGCTGTGGTCCGTCCACGGCGGCGGGTTCTACCGCTCCGTCACATACGGTGTCGCGCCCGACCGCCTGCCGGAGACGCTGCACTGGTTCAAGTGGGAAGCGTACGTCACCTGGCTGAGCGGCGTCGCGCTGCTCGTCCTCGTCTACTACCTCGACGCGACCGCGTACCTGATCGATCCGCGGAATGCGGGCGTCACGCCGGGGGCCGCGGTCGGCATCGGGGTGGCCACGCTCGCCGGCGGGTGGCTCATCTACGACCTGCTGTGCCGCTCCGCTCTCGGCAGCCGGGGCGCCGCCCTCGCCGCGGGGGGCGTGGCGCTGGCGGCCGCCCTCGCCTGGGGACTCGCGGCCGTGCTGAGCCCGCGGGCCGCCTACATCCACGTGGGCGCCCTGCTCGGCACCATCATGGCCGGCAACGTGTTCCGCGTGATCATTCCCGCGCAGCGGGAGATGGTCGCGGCGCTGGCGGCGGGGCGCGCGCCGGATGCCGGCCGCGGCCGGCAGGCCGCACTGCGCTCGCTGCACAACAACTACCTCACGCTCCCCGTGCTGTTCGTGATGGTGGGCATGCACTACCCGGCGACTTACGGGCACCCGTGGAGCTGGGCGATTCTCATCGCGATGTCCCTGGTCGGCGCGGCGGTGCGGCACTGGTTCAACCTGCGCAACCAGGGACGTCGCAACGCCTGGATCCTGCCGGCGGCGGGCGCGGCGATGGTGGCGATCGCCGTCGTCACGGCGCCGCGGCGGACCACGGTGCAGGCAGGCGGCGCGGCGCTGGTTTCATTCGACGACGTGCGCGTGATCGTGGCGCGGCGCTGCGCGGGCTGCCATTCGTCCTCGCCCACCTACCCGGCGTTCACCGCGGCCCCGGCGGGCGTCGTCTTGGACACGCCGGCGCAGATCCGCAGCCTGGCGCCCCGCATCGAGGCCGTGGTCGTCACCACTCAGACGATGCCGTTCGGGAACGTCACGCGCATGCTACCCGAGGAGCGCGAGCTCCTGGGCCGGTGGATTCGCGAGGGGGCCAGGGTGCGCTGAGCGCGTTCTCAGGATGTAGCACGCGTGCGTTTTGCCTATTCGCTCCCTGCCTCTTACGTTTAACCTGTGACCGGTTTTCGCATCAGGAGCTTCAGGTGCCGGTCACGGTCAAGCTGTCACGCAAGTTCTACGAGACGTTCGGAGACCAGCTCGCCAACGAGCTGGTGGACTGGTTCAATCGGGTGGACGCGACCTACAGAGCCGACCTGCGGGAGCTCAACGAGCTGAACTTCGCCCGATTCGACGCCAAGCTGGAGCAGCGGGTCGCCCAGCTCGACGCCAAGCTGGAGCAGCGCGTCGCCCAGCTCGATGCCAAGCTGGACCGGCGCGTCGCGGAGTTGGAGGGTCGCCTGGACGCGGGCCTTGCGACCCTGCGAGCCGACCTGATCAAGTGGATGTTCGTGTTCTGGGCGGGCACGACGCTGACCGTGCTCGGCACCACGATCGCGCTGATCCGGCTGTAGCGCGTTAGCCGGGCGCTCCGGCCTCCCGCCGGCGCCGCCCCTCCAGGATCCTCAGGAACGACCGGCTGCCGAGCTCGTCCAGCGTAAGCCCGGTGGCGAGCGCCTCGCGCTCGGAGATGGCCCCGCAGTTCAGTCCCCGCAGGAAAAAGTTGAGCAGTCCCTGTCCCGTGGCGGCGTCGTCGAACACGTCGCCCACCAGGGTGGCCTGGGCCGCCCGCTCGACGAACCGCGCCAGCCGCCGCGACGCCGAGTCCAGCGACGAGAGGAAGAACGCGTACAGCGCCGCGTACCGCGTGGGGAGCTGGGCGGGGTGCAGGTCCCAGCCCTGGTAGAACGCGTGCACCAGAGCGTGCGTCACGTCCTCGAAATGCAGGCGCCAGCCGTGCCATACGCCGGCGCGGTTCGCGGCGCGTTGCTCGGCGGTGAGCGATTGCCCCGCGTCCGCGCGATGCGGCGCGACCGGCATGACCGTCGTCGCGCCGTCAGACAGCCACACGCCGGTGCCGGCGAGCGCGACCTGCATGATGCCGCGCGCCAGGTCGCAGGCGGGATGGCGCATGTGCTGGTGCGCCGCCGTGATGCCCAGCGCCGCGGTGTAGTCGTACACGCCGAAGTGCGCCGCCACACAGCGACCGCGCGCCGCGGCGACCAGGGCCGGGAGCGGGCAGCGCCCTTCGGCGTCGACGATCGCCTGCGGGGTTTCGACCATGAGCTCGAGCTTCACCGCGCCGGAGGCCAGGCCGAGATCCGATTCGAGCGACGCGACGAGGCCGGCGCCCGCGGCGACCTGCTCCGGCGCCATGATCTTGGGGAGCGTCACCACGAACCCGGCCGGGAGCGTCGGCCCCGCCCGGGCGACCAGCGTGCGCAGAAATCGCTCGAGCGTCCGTGCGGCGCGCCGCTCGAGCTCGCGGCTGAGCGGCTTGATCCGGATGCCGATGAAGGGCGGCAGCGTGCCGGCGGCCATGCCCCGCGCCGTCTCGAGGGCCGCCGCGTCCGCCGTGGCGTCCTCCTCGTCGTCCGGCCGGTTACCGTAGCCGTCCTCGAAATCGATGCGGAAGTCCTCGACCGGCTCGCGGGCGAGCTTGGCGCGCACGCGCGCATACACCGTATCGGCGAGCGCGGGATCGAGTCCCAGCGCCTCGGCGAAGGAGCGGGCGTCGGGCGCGTGGTCATCGAGCGCGCGCAGCGCGAGGTCGCCGAGCTTGCGGGCCGAGTCGGCGCGAAACAGGTGGGCGCCGCCGTACACGGTGTGCACCGGCTGGCGCGCCGCGGTCTCGTGGCCTCGCTGTCCTCGAGACCCCCGTCCCCCGTCCCCCGTCCCTCGTCCCCTCTTAGCGGATGCTGTCACACCTCCCCCGAGGCGGCGGGAGTCGAGTGGAGGCCTATAGTGGTCATGCGCCGGGCCGGGGGCAAGCGGCGCCGCGGCGGCCGCCCTCAGAACGCGAAGCCGGCATCCAGCTCCACGCGCCACGGCCCGCGCGCCTCGAGGCTCGCGAACGAGATCGCGGCGGTGCCGGTGCCCACGCGCCCCGCGAGCGTCAGCCCGAACCCGTTGGTCATGTCGCCCGTCGAGGGCGCCCAGTCGTCGCCCACCCACCCCGCGTTCCACCGCGCGAGCGCCGCGAAACGCGACAGGAAATGGACCTGCGCCCCGACGCCCGCGATCTGGAGGTAGCGTCCGCGCCGCTCCTGAACGCGCAGGCCGAGGAACGGGACGTGGCGGTCGGTCAGGACGTGATACTCGCTCGCGCCGCCCATGAAGAACAGGTAGTGGGGCGGCAGGCCGGCGCCACTCGAGGCGCCCAGCTCGGCGCGGGCGAGGAGCGAGAGGAACGGCGTCACGGGAAGCGCGGCACGGGCACGGACGGAATACTGCGTGAACCCGTCGCCCGAGCGCATCGAGCGTCCCCACTCCGTGCGGGCGCGCACGAGGACACCGCTGCGCTCGTACGAGCGGTGCTCCCGCGTATCGGCGAACAGCGCGGCGCCCACGGCCCAGGAGCCCTGCGACTCCTCGACGAGCGAATCCCCGGCCGCGACGGTCGGCTCCCGCGTCACGTGCTCCGCCCTGGCCTCCACCCCCGCGAGGAGCGCCGATCCGCCGGCCGCGCCGAGCAACATTGCGCCCGAGACGACGTGGAACTCGCCCGCCGCCACCCGCTGATCCCCCGAGTACCAGTCGAACGGTGTGCGATCGTATCCCGCCCGGAGCCCCAGACTCCAGGGCACGACCCCGCCGAAACGCCGGTGATAATCGCCGCCGAGCCGGAGCTGCTCGCCGAGCCGCAGGTCCAGGCGCGTGATCGAGCTGCTGCCGAAGCGCTCGTAGAGCATGGCGGTGAGCAGGAGCGATGCCTTGTACTGGGTCTCGTAGCGCACGCCGAGACCGATGGTCTGGGTGCCGGGGTCGGCCGCGCGCACGACGAGCACGGTGGGACCGTCGCGCGCGCCGGTCCGCTCCAGACGGTACGACACACGGTCGAAGGCGCCCGTCGCGAACAGCCGGTCCACGCCGCGCTCGACGTCGGCGGCCGCAAGCGGCCCGGGGACCTTCAGGTGCATGCGGCGCGCGATGGCGCGCGCCCGCTGCGGCGCGAGGTCGGGAAACGCGATCGAGTCCACCCGCACCGCGGTCGTCGCGGGCGCGCGTCGCGGCGACCGTGCCCCGGCACCCCGCCCGAGCGGCTCCAGACGCTCGCGCAGGGCCACCGCGGCGCGGCGGCCCCGCGCGATCCACTCGTCCGCCGCTCCGAAGTCGAGCGAGCCCAGCCCTTCGATGTCCGGCGTGATCAGGATGTCGCAGCGGGCACGCTCCTCCTCGAGGGCCTGGGCGATGAGCAGCGACATCGTCTGGCTCACCACGCCGGGCACCGTGCCGAGCTCCTCGGCTCCCTTGAGTGGTGCGCTGACGTCGGCGCACACCAGGACATCGGCACCCAGCGCCTTGGCATCCCGGGCCGGCAGGTTCCGCACGAGCATCCCGTCCACCAGCAGGCGGCCGTCGACGTGGACGGGAGGGAGCAGGGCGGGGATCGCCATGCTCGCCGCCAGCGCGTCGGCGAGCACGCCCCGTGTGAAGACCACGGCCTCCCCCGTCTCCAGGTCGGTGGCGACGGCGGCGAACGTGATCGGGAGGCGGCGGAAGTCGCGCACCGTGGCGACGGGCCAGGTGGCGCGGGCGAGGGCCTGACGGATGTTATGGCCGCCGACCAGACGGCTGCGGGGCTCGGGGGGAAAGCCGCGCGTCGCGACGGTCACCAGGTGGCGCTCGTCGGCGACCTTCTGCTCGGGGAGCAGGTAACCGCGATCCACGCGGTCGCTCAGGACCCGACCCCAATCGAGCTGCCGGACGATGCCGGCGAGCGAGTCGGGGCCGTAGCCGGCGGCGTAGAGTCCGCCGACGACGGCCCCCATGCTCGTGCCCGCCACGGCCTCGACCGTGATACCCAGCTCTTCCAGCACCTGGAGGACGCCGATATAGGCGAGGCCCCGCGCCGATCCGCCGCTCAAAGCGAGACCGACGCGCGGCGGGCGTTCGCCCTGGGCCGCCACGCGCTCCGGGCAGATCAGGGCGAGGAGACAGAGGACGCGGGCGAGGAGACGTAGCTGCATGCGGCATGGTCCGCTGGTGTGCGGTTGAGTTGTAGGGGGGCGATCCCCCCGGGGTCAAGGGACCGCGCTCCTTGCGGTCGCCCGCTCACGACGTCACCTTAGCGCCTCGTTCGCAGAGTCCCGAGCGCCCCGCCTGTCAGGCCGAGCCCGTGCGGCCTCCCCGGCGTGGGCGCCGTCGTTTCCGGTCCGCCGCGGAGGCCGAGCCGTGGAGCAGCGAGTCGCGATCAGCGTCACCGTGAACGGGACGCGCCACGACCGGAGCGTCGAGCCGCGCCTGCTGCTCAGCGACTTCCTGCGCCAGGATCTCGGCCTCACCGGCACGCACGTCGGATGCGAGCACGGCGTGTGCGGCGCGTGCACCGTGCTGCTGGACGGTGAGGCCGTGCGCTCCTGTCTCATGCTCGCCGCGCAGGCCGACGGACACGATCTCATGACGGTCGAGGGCCTCGCCCCCGCGGCCGGCGAGCTGCATCCGCTCCAGGCCGCGTTCCACGAGGCGCACGGCCTGCAGTGCGGCTTCTGCACGCCGGGGTTTCTCATGACGCTCGTCCCGTTCCTGCGGGAGCACCCCGACCCGACGGAGCCCGAGATCCGCGAGGCCCTCTCGGGCAACCTGTGCCGCTGCACCGGCTACCAGGGCATCGTCGACGCCGCGGCGCTCGCCGCGCGGCGCGCGCGGGAAGGTGGGCCATGACGACACGCTACGTAGGCCGCCCGCTCCGGCGCAGCGAAGACCGGCGGCTGCTCACGGGCCGGGCGCTGTTCGTGGACGACGTGCAGCTGCATGGGATGCTCCACGTCGCGTTCCTGCGGAGCGAGCACGCGCACGCCCGGCTCCGCGGCGTGGACGTCGCGGCCGCGCGCCGCCGGCCGGGCGTCGTCGCCGTGTACACGGCCGCCGACCTCGGCGACTACTGGCAGCCGGGGCCCCTCCTCGTACCGCCGCCGCCCATCCCCGGGCTCGTGTTCCACCCGTGCACCCTGGTCCCCCTGGCGCGGGACAAGGTGCGGCACGTGGGCGAGCCGATCGCCATGGTGGTGGCCGAGAGCCGCTACCTCGCCGAGGACGCGCTCGGCGACATCGTCGCCGACCTCGACCCGCTGCCCGCCGTCGTGGACCTCGAGGCGGCGCTGGCACCGGGCGCGCCGCTCATCCACGAGCACCTCCCGTCCAACGTCGCCGCCCACGTGATGCAGCGAAAGGGCGACTACACGCGGGCCCGCGCCCGGGCCGACCACGTCCTCCAACGCCGCTTCCGCTACGATCGCGGCGCCGCGGCCGCGATCGAGAACCGGGCGGTGGTGGCGCAGTGGGACTCGCACGCCGAAGAGCTGACCGTGTGGGACACCACCCAGGCGCCGATCCCCATCCGCAATGGCCTCGCCGCGCGGCTGGGCCTGCTCCAGTCCCAGCTCCGCGTCGTCGCACCGTTCGTGGGGGGAGGGTTCGGCCCCAAGATCATGATGTTCTATCCGGAAGAAGTGCTGTTGCCGTGGGCCGCGATGCGACTCGGCCGGCCCCTCAAGTGGACCGAAGACCGCCAGGAGAACTTCTACGCCACGACGCAGGAGCGCGGCCAGATCCACGACGCCGAGCTGGCGCTGACGCGCGACGGTCGCCTCCTCGGCGTGCGCGACGTGTTCCTCCACGACACCGGTGCGTACGACTCCTACGGCCTGACCGTCCCGATCAACAGCCAGTGCACCCTGCTGGGCCAGTACCGCGTTCCCGCGTACGAGAGTGAGTTCACGGTCGTCTTCACGAACAAGACCCTGGTCACGCCGGTCCGGGGCGCCGGCCGCCAGCACGGCGTGTTCGTGATGGAGCGGCTGCTCGATATCGCCGCCCGCGAGCTGGGGCTCGACCGTCTCGAGATCCGGCGCCGTAATCTCCTGCGCCCCGACGAGTTCCCGCACAACCACGAGATCCTGTTCCAGGATTCCGCGCCGCTGGTGTACGACAGCGGCGACTACCTGCCGGCGCTCGAGGACGCCGCCCGCGCCATCGACTACGACCGCTTCGTGCGCGAGGAGCAGCCCCGCCTGCGCGCCGCGGGCCGGCACGTCGGGGTGGGCATCGCGTGCTACGTGGAGGGCACGGGGATCGGCCCCTACGAAGGCGCCCGCGTCACGGTCGAGCCGGGCGGCATGGTCCGGGTGGCCACCGGCGTCGGCACGCAGGGCCAGGGGCACTTCACCGCCTTCGCGCAGATCGTGGCCGAGGTGCTGGGCGTGGACATCGCGCGGGTGCACGTCGTCACGGGCGACACGCGCGAGTTCCACTGGGGCACGGGCACGTTCGCCAGCCGCGGCGCGGTCGTGGCGGGCACCGCCTGCCACGCCGCGGCCGTCACCGTGCGCGAGAAGGCGCTCGACGTCGCCGCCCGGGTGCTGGACGTTTCCCGCGATACCCTGGTGCTCGAAGGCGGGCGGGTGCGCGTGCGGGACGGCCCCGCCGCCGGGATCGCGCTCGGCGAGCTGGCCCTCAAGGCCAACCCGCTGCGCGGCGCCGTGCGGCCCGGGACCGAGCCCGGGCTCGAGGCCACCGCGTATTTCGGTCCCGACCGCGGCAGCACCGCGAGCGGCGTCCACGCCATGATCGTCGAAGTCGATCCCGAGACCGCCATGGTGCGGATCCAGCGGTACGTGGTCGTGCACGACTGCGGCCGGGTGATCAACCCGCTGCTGCTGGAGGGCCAGATCCAGGGCGGCGTGGCCCACGGCATCGGCAACGCGTTCTACGAGCAGCTCGTGTACGACGAGGGCGGCCAGCTGCTGAACGCCTCGCTGATGGATTACCTCCTGCCGACGGCCCTGGACGTGCCGCGCGTGGAGATGCACCACCGCGAGACCGTGTCTCCCCTGAACCCGCTGGGCCTCAAGGGCGTGGGGGAGGCGGGCGCGATTCCGGCGGGCGCCGTGTTCGCCCAGGCCGTGGAGGATGCGCTGTCCGACCACGGGATCGAGATCCGCGAGATCCCGCTGAGCCCCAACCGCCTGTTCGAGCTGATCGCCGAGCGCGAGCGATGATCGTGGACGGCGCCTTCACCCTGCAAGGGCCCCGCGGCGTCGTGTGGGACCTGCTGCACGACCCCGACGTGCTGGTCAAGACATTGCCGGGCGGCGAGCGCCTCATCCGCGGCGCCGACGACACCTACGAGGGTGTGATGCGGGTCGGGGTGGGGCCGGTCACCGCCGCCGAGTTCTCGGTCACGGTGAAGCTGCGCGACAAGGTCCCACCCGAGCGCCTGCACATGGACGTGGACGGCAAGGGCGGGATCGGGTTCACACGCGGCACCGCCGCGGTCGAGCTCGTCGAGCAAGCCGGTGGCGCCACCCTCATGAAGTACCGGGCGGAGCTCCTGGTGGGCGGCCGCATCGCCGCGGTCGGCCAGCGGCTGCTCGACGCAGCGGCCAGGCACATGACCCGCCTGGGGCTCGAAGCCCTCAACCGCGAGCTGCAGAGGCGGCTGGCCGGGGGCGGCGCGCCGTGAAGCCGGCGTCGTTCGTCTATCACCGGCCGGGCACGCTGGACGAAGCCCTCGCCCTGCTGGCCGAGCACGGCGGTGACGCCAAGCCCCTCGCGGGCGGCCAGAGCCTGATTCCGGCCATGAACTTCCGGCTCGCGCGCCCCGCGATCCTGATCGATCTCGATCGCGTGCGCGAGCTCGCCTTCATCACCACCGGCCCCGACGGACTGCGGCTCGGCGCCATGGCGCGCCAGCGCGAGGTCGAGCGCAGCCCGCTCGCCGCTCGCGCGGCGCCGCTGCTGCACGAGACCCTGCCCTTCATCGCGCACCCCCAGATCCGCAACCGCGGCACGATCGGAGGGAGCATCGCGCACGCCGATCCCGCCGCGGAGCTGCCGGCCGTCGCGCTCGCGCTCGACGCCCGCCTGCACCTCCGGCGGGCGGACGGCGCACGCTGGGTCGCGGCGGCCGAGTTCTTCACCGGCTTGTTCCAGACGGCGCTCACACCCGGCGAGCTCCTGGTCGAGATCACCGTGCCGGCGCCGGCGGCGCGCAGCGGCTGGGCGTTCGAGGAAGTCGCGCGGCGGCACGGCGACTACGCACTCGTCGGCGTGGCCGCCGTGGTGACCCTGGGGGCGCAGGGACGCTGCGAGCGGGCGAGCGTCGCGCTGCTCTCGGTGGGCGACGGGCCGGTGCTCGCCGCACAGGCCGCGGGGCTCCTTGCCGGGCAGGTTCCCTCGTCCGCTCTCATCCGGGCGGCGGCGGACGCCGCGGCCACGCGCGACATCGACCCGCCGGGGGACATCCACGCGTCGCCCGCCTACCGCCGCCGGCTGGCCGGGGTGCTCACCCGCCGCGCCTTGACCCGCGCGCTCGATCGCGCGCAGACCGCCTGAGCCCGATGGCGAATGACCTTCCTCCGGACTCCCCGGGCTTGCGCCCGGGGTCAGCGGGTCTGGTCGAGCTGACGGACGAGCTGCGACCCGGACCCCTGTTCAACGCCGACCTCGCGCCCACCCGCCTCGGTCAGCGCACCTGGACCCTGTGGCACATCGCCTCGCTGTGGGTGGGCATGAGCGTGTGCATCCCCACCTACATGCTCGCGGCCAGCATGATCCAGGCGGGGCTCACCTGGCGGCAGAGCCTCGTTGCCATCTTCCTGGGGAACGCGGTCGTGCTCGTGCCGCTGGTGATCAACGCCCACGCCGGCACGCGCTACGGGATTCCGTTCCCCGTCTACGCGCGCGCGTCGTTCGGCACGCGCGGCGCGCACATCCCATCGCTGCTCCGGTCGGTGGTCGCGTGCGGGTGGTTCGGCATCCAGACGTGGATCGGCGGCCTGGCCATCGACGCGATCCTCGGCATCCTGTGGCCCGCGTGGCGCGACCTGGGCGGTGCCTGGCGGCTCATGGGACACGGGCTGCCGCAGTACCTGAGCTTCCTGCTCTTCTGGACCATCAACCTGTACTTCGTCTGGGCGGGCACCGAGCGCATCAAGTGGATGGAGACGCTCTCGGCCCCGTTCCTCATCGTCACCGGCCTCGCGCTGCTCGGCTGGGCCGCCGCCCGGGCCGGCGGGCTCGGCACCATCCTCGCGCAGGCGGAGGCGCTGCCGGGCACTGCGACGGGCGGCGGCTCGTTCCTCGCGGTCTTCGTCCCCTGGGTGACGGCGATGGTCGGTTACTGGGCCACGCTGTCCCTCAACATCCCCGACTTCACCCGCTACGCGCGCAGCCAGCGCGACCAGGCGCTCGGCCAGGCGCTCGGATTGCTCACGACCATGCCGCTGTTCGCGTTCATCGGGGTGGCCGTGACCAGCGCGACCGTGCTGCTTTACGGGCAGGCGATCTGGAATCCCGTGGACCTCCTCGCCCGGCTCACCGCCGAGTCGGGGAACGCGCTGCTGGGGCTGGCCGCGATGCTCGCGCTCGCGGTGGCCACGCTCACCACCAACATCGCTGCGAACATCGTCGCACCGGCCAACAGCCTCTCCAACCTGCTCCCGCGCCGCATCACGTTCCGCGTGGGCGGGCTCATCGCCGGGATCGTCGGCATCCTCATCGCGCCCTGGAAGCTGCTCGCGGCCTATCAGACATGGCTCATCAGCTACTCGGGACTGCTGGGCGCGGTGGGCGGCGTGGTGATCTGCGACTACGTCGTGGTGCGGCGGGGCGTTCTCGCGTTGCGTGACCTGTACACCGAGGGCGGCGCCTACGCCTACACGAGAGGCGTGAACCGGCGGGCCGTCACCGCCCTCGCCGCGGGCATTCTCGTCGCGCTCAGCGGCACCGTGGCGCCGCCGCTCCGTTTCCTGTTCGACGGCGCCTGGTTCTCGGCGGCGGTGGTGGCGTTCGTCCTCTATTGGTGGCTCATGAAACGACCAACGGTCCGCAGATGAGGGAGCAGGGAGCACAGAGCAGTACCTCGCGGCCCCGGAGCGCGCCCCCGATCGGAGGGAACTGCTCCGTGCTTCCCGCTCCCTCCAGCGATCCGGTGTACCCCGCGACAACGGAGACCCCATGAAGCTCTACGATCTCTCCCAGCCCCTGAACGAGCGGTCGTCGTTCTGGCCCTACTATCCGCCGTTCGAGGTCAAGTACATCAAGCGCAAGGCCGAGCACGGGGTCAACGCCCAGTACATCATGACCTCGAACCACATGGGCACCCACCTCGACGCCCCGCGCCACTTCGTCACGGCCGGCAAGACGATCGACGAGCTGCCGCTCGAGTGGCTGTGCGGCCCGGGCGTGGTCGTGGATCTGCGGGACGAGATGGACGACCTCGCGGTCTACACGCCGCAGATGATCGAACAGCGGGTGGCAGTGCAAACAGGCGACCTGCTGATCCTGCACACCGGGTGGCACGCCTACGCCGACCACGGCGCGAGCCCCGATGAGGAGCGCTACTACCACTATCATCCCGGCGCGCATCCCGATCTCGTGCCGTGGCTGCTCGAAAAGCAGATCCACGTGTGGGGCGTGGACTGCGTCTCCACCGACCACCCCATGAACCTCCCCATCGGCCGGTTCCTGGGCAAAGGGGCGCACGGCCACTGCGACAAAGTCCGTGCGCGAGCGGAGCAGAAGTTCGGACCGGACGGGGTGAAGCGCCTGTTCCCCGACGAGGCTTACCAGCTGACGCACAATGCCCTGTTCCCGAAGGACTGCATCCATATCGAGAACGTGGGCGGCCAGGTCGACGCGCCCGAGATCCAGAACAAGCGGATGATCATCGGCTGCTTCCCGTGGAAGTTCAAAGGGGGGGAGGCGGCGTTCGCGCGGGTGGTGGCGTTCGTCGGTGAATGGGGGAAGGCGTGACCCTTGGGGGAGCACGGAGCATGGAGCAGTACCTGACGGTGAGGACCGGAGGTCCGATGTGCACCGTGGGGTCCTGCTCCGTGCTCCCTGCTCCCTCGCCCGTGCAATGACCTCCCCCGCCCTCGCGGATCTCCCCGCCACCGACCTCCGCCGGCTCGTTGCCGCGCGCGACGTGTCGCCCGTCGAGGTCGTGGAGGCGTCCCTCGCGCGGGTCGCGCGCTACAACCCCGTGATCAACGCGGTCGTGACGCTGAACCCGCGCGCCCTGGACGAGGCACGGGCGCTCGAGCAACATCTCGCGCGCGGCAAGCCAGCGGGACCGCTCTGCGGGCTGCCGGTGGGGATCAAGGACGTAACGCCGGTCGCGGGACTGCGCACCACCTTCGGCTCGCCGCTCTATGCCGACTACGTCCCGCCCGAGGACGCGCTCGTGGTGCAGCGACTGCGCGCGGCGGGCGCCATCATCCTGGGCAAGACCAACTGCCCCGAGTTCGCCGCGGGCGGCAACACCTTCAACGAGGTGTTCGGCCGCACACGCAACCCCTGGGACCCCTCGAAGAGCGCGGGGGGCTCGACGGGGGGCGGCGCCGCGGCGCTCGCCACGGGCATGATCGCCCTCGCCGAGGGCACGGACCTCGGCGGGTCGCTGCGCATCCCGGCCTCGTTCTGCGGGGTCGTGGGATTGCGCCCCTCCGTGGGCCTCGTGCCCACGCATCCCTACGACTGGGTGTGGGACACGCTCCAGGTCGAGGGCCCGATGGGGCGCACCGCGGCGGACGTGGCCCTGATGCTCGAGGCGGTCGCCGGGCCGAGCCCGCTTGCGCCCCTCGCGCAGCCGGCGGCGGGTCGCGGCTTCGTGGCGGCCGTCGAGACCGGAGTGCGCCCGGGCCTGCGCCTGGCGTACTGCCCCGACATCGCGGGGATCGGGATCGACCCCGCGATCGAGGCGGTGTGCCGCGCGGCGGCGTTCGGCCTCACCGAGGCCGGCGCCATGGTCGAGGAGATCGCGCTGGATCTCGCCCACGCCCGTCCCGCGTTCCTCGCGCTGCGAGGGCTCTGGTTCGTATCCTGGATGTCGCAGCGGCTCGACCGCATCGACCAGTTCGGCGCCAACGTGCGCAACAACATCCGGGCCGGGCTCGATACGACCACCCGGGACCTCGGCCGGGCCGAGCACGTGCGCGGGGAGTTATGGCACCGGTTCCGAAAGTTGTTCGAGCGTTTCGACCACCTGCTCACGCCCTGCATGGCGGTGCCGCCGTTTCCGGTGGAGCAGAACTACCCGGACTCGATCGCCGGCCGGAAGATGGAGACCTACGTGGACTGGATCGCGCCGACCTTCGTGCTGAGTCTCACCGGGCTCCCGGTCTGCTCGGTACCCTGCGGCCTCGATCCGCGCGGGCTCCCCGTGGGGCTGCAGATCGTGGGCCGTCCGCTCGGTGAGGAGGCGGTGCTGGCGCTGGCGCGGCAGGTGCAGGAGCTCCACCGGATCGGGACGCCGCCGCTCACCCCCTAGCGGCTTCGGCAAACGCCGGTAGCTTTGCGACCCTCGATCGCACCCGGCCCCCCCGTCTGGAGGATCCGGATGATGCCGCGCCGTCAGTGTCTCGCGCTCGCCTGTGCGGGCGCCACGGTCGCACTGGTCGCACCACCACGCCTGGAAGCCCAGCGCGCCCCGCGACCGCGGACCATCGCCTACTACGTCGCGGCCGACGAGGTCGTCTGGGACTACGCGCCGAGCGGAGCCAACCGGATCACCGGTGGCCCTTCGACCAGGTGGCGGCCATGTTCGTCGTCGCCGACACGTTCCACATCGGCAGGGTGTACCGCAAGTCCCTGTACCGCGAGTATACCGACTCCACCTACACGACCCTCAAGCCCCGTCCACCTCAGTGGGAGCACCTCGGCTTCCTCGGGCCGCTGCTGCGGGCCCAGGTAGGTGACACGATTCGGGTCGTCTTTCGCAACAATACGCACCATCCCGCCACGATGCACCCGCACGGCGTGTTCTACAGCAAGGATTCCGAGGGTGCGCCATCAGCGGACGGCACGAGCGGCGCCGACAAGGCGGACGACGGCGTGCCGCCGGGCGGGACGCACGTCTACATCTGGCCCGTTCCGGAGCGCGCGGGACCGGCGGAGCACGACCCCAGCTCGATCCTGTGGATGTATCACTCGCACGCCGACGAAGACCGCGACGTCAACAGCGGCCTCATGGGCCCGATGATCGTCAGCCGGCGCGGGACCGCGCGGCCCGACGGCACCCCGCAGGACGTGGACCGCGAGCTGATCGTGTCGTTCCATGAGATGGACGAGAACATGAGCTGGCACCTGGAGCACAACATCGCGACGTACACAGGGAAGGCCCGGAAGCCGGAGCCCATGGAGCTCGTGTTCTTCCATCCCTTCGGCCTGAGCAACTTCAAGGAGTCGATGAACGGCTTCCTGTTCGGCCACCTCCCTGGGCTCACCATGCGCCTGGGCGATCGGGTGCGCTGGTACCTCATGGCTACGACCAACTTCGAGGTGCACGCGCCGCACTGGCACGGGAACACGGTCGTGATCGGCGGGATGCGCACCGACGTAGCCAGCCTCCAGACGATGGAGATGGTCGTAGCCGACATGGTCGTGGACAACCCGGGCACCTGGCTCTTCCACTGTCACGTCAGGGACCACCTGAATGCGGGGATGCAGGCACACTACACGGTCACGACGCGGGCGGCGGGACAGTAGCGGTCGCGGTGTGTCGTCCCCCCTCTCCTCGTAGAGGAGAGGGGGTCAGGGGGTGAGGTCGGTGTCAGGGGGTGAGGTCGAACAGCTTCGCCACCTCCGGCTTCGTGACTTTCCCCATCGCGTTGCGCGGCAGCGTCGCCACACAGCGCAGCGCCCGCGGCACCTTATAGGGCGCGAGGCGCTCTTTCGCCCAGGCCTGTAGCTCGGCCAGCGTCAGATCGCGGTCCCCCCGCAGCTCGATTGCGGCGCACACCCGCTCGCCCCACTCCGGATCCTCCACTCCCACCACGGCGCACTCGACGATGGCAGGATGCGCCCGGAGCACTTCCTCGATCTCCAGCGCCGACACCTTGTAGCCCCCGGTCTTGATGATGTCCACGCTGCGCCGACCGAGGATGCGGTACGCGCCGTCATCGACCAGCGCCACGTCGCCGGTGCGGAACCAGCCGTCTCGGAAGGCGGCAGCCGTCTCCTCGGGCCAGCGCCAGTACTCGAGGAACACACCGGGTCCGCGCACCTCGATCTCGCCGGGAGTCCCGCTCGCCACGGGCGCGCCGCCGTCGCCGACCAGGCGCACCTCGACGCCGGGCAGCGGCGCGCCGACGCACCCCGGCCGGCGCTCCCCGTGGAGCGGGTTCGACAGCCCCATCCCGATCTCGGTCATGCCGTAGCGCTCCAGCAGCACGTGGCCGGTAATCTCGTGCCACCGCTCCAGGGTCTGCACCGGAAGCGCTGCGGAACCCGAGACCATGAGCCGCAGCCCGCGGCACGCGTCCGTCATCACCCGCCGCCGCTCGGGCGGGGCGGCCTCCCACGCGGCGATGAGCTTGCCGTAGATGGTCGGCACGGCCATGAACAGGGTGAGACCGCCCTCCACGAATCGCGACCAAACCTGCTCGGCGTCGAACCGCGGCAGCATCTCGCAGCGCGCGCCGGCCCACAGGGCGCACGTCAGCACGTTGATGATCCCGTGGACGTGGTGCAGCGGCAGGACGAGCAGGATGTGATCGTCCGCCTGCCACTCCCAGGCGGTGACGAGGCTCGTCACCTGGGCGGCGAGGTTGGCGTGGGTGGTGACGACGCCCTTGGACCGGCCGGTCGTGCCGCTCGTGTAGATCATCATGGCCCGTCTCCCCTCATCCACGACGGGGAGCGGGGAGCAGGGAGCAGTGCCCATCGCCTCGGTGATCGAAATCCGGCGCACCGAGGATCGGAGATTGACGCGATCCAAGACCGCGGCCAGGTCCGCGTGCACCACCACGGCGCTCACGTCGGCGTCGTGGATCGTGTACTCCAGCTCCGCGGGCGGATGCGAGGTGGCGAGCGGCACGACGACACCCCCGGCGCGCCAGATGCCCCACTGCGCCGCCACGTAGGCGAAGCCCGCGGGCGCGATGAGGGCGACCCGCTGCTCGGCGAGATCAGGGTCGCCCGCGAGCAGATGACTGGCGACGCGCGCCGAGGCGTCGAGCAGCTCGTGGTAGGTCGACGTGCCCTCGGTGGCCACGAGCGCGGGGCGGTCGCCGTGGCGCCGCGCCCGGGCCACGAGCGGGAGCTCGGCATCGGGACGGGGGCCGGGACCGGGGGGCCTCATGATTCAGACTGGCGCAAGGCGGGAGCGGCGGCAAGCGCCCTTGACAGCCGCCCGGCCGGGCGTAGCATCTCGCCCCGTCACGACGAGGTGGTCCGCGCCTCGCGCCGTGCCTCCTCGTCCGTATCGATCCGGCTCCGCCGTCCGTCGCCACTCTAAGGAGGACTGTGTGAGAGAGCTTCGCCGGTTGCTTCGAACCAGCCGTGTCTTGGGGTTCTGTGCGGTGCTCGCCGTGCCGGCCGCCCTCGCTGGGCAGGGTGTGACCACGTCGTCGCTGAGCGGCATGGTCACCGACGAGTCCGGGGCACCGTTGACGGAAGCCAACGTCACGGCCGTGCACATCCCCAGCAACACTTCCTACCGGGCCGTCGTGCGCACGGGCGGCGCGTACAACATCCCGAACATGCGGGTGGGCGGGCCCTACCGGGTGACCGTCGTGCGCATCGGCTACGCGCCGCAGGTCAGGGACGACGTGTTCCTCAATCTGGGACAGGTGTTCGCGCTCGACTTCCGCCTCGTGGCGCAGCCCATCACGCTGGGGCCGATCGAGACGGCGGCGGAGCGCGACAACGTGCTGAACGCCGGGCGCACCGGCGCCGCCACGTTCATCGAGCCGACGCAGGTGGCCATGATGCCGTCGATCAAGCGCAGCACGCGGGATCTCACGCGGCTCGACCCACGGAGCGACGGGAACTTCTCCTTCGGGGGCCGGAACTGGCTGTACAACAACATCTCGCTCGACGGCTCCTACTTCAACAACCCGTTCGGCCTCGACGATCCGGCGCCGGGCGGCCAGACCAACGCCGAGCCGGTGCCGTACGACGCCGTGGAGCAGGTCCAGGTCTCGGTGGCGCCGTTCGACGTGCGGGAGGGCGGGTTCACGGGCGCCAACATCAACACCGTGACCAAGAGCGGGACGAACAGCCTGCGTGGCTCGGTCTATACGTTCCTGCGCAACGAGTCGCTCGAGGGCAACGAGGTGAGCGGCTCGGAGGTGATCGCGAACCCCGACCTGAGCTACATCCAGTCGGGCTTCTCGCTCAGCGGTCCGCTGATTCGCGACAAGCTCTTCTTCTACGTCAACGCGGAGCTGGAGCGGCGGGACGATCCCGGCTCGAACTTCGTGGCCAACCGCGGCGAGCCGCCGGGGACCTTCGGCGTGTCGCGCGTCCGCGCCTCGACCATGGACTCGATCCGGGATCGCATGATCACCGAGTACAACTACGATCCGGGCCCCTACGAGGGCTACAGCCACGAAACGGACAACAACAAGCTGCTCTTGAAGCTCGACTGGAACGTCAACGAGAACAACAACCTCTCGTTCCGCTACAGCATGCTCGACGCCAGACGCGAGCTGCCGCCCCATCCCTTCGTGCTGAGCGTCAACAACACCGGCCGCGGGCCGAACGAGAGCAGCCTGCCGTTCCAGAACTCCGGCTACGAGATCAACAACGACCTGCACTCGTTCGCCCTGGAGGTGAACAGCCGCTCGAGCCGCTGGGCGAACCGGTTCTTCGCGAGCTACAATCGCTTCCGCGACTTTCGCGATCCGTTCAGCGTGGACTTTCCCACGATCGAGATCGGGGAGGCGGGCGTCACGTATACGACCGTGGGCCACGAGCCGTTCTCGATCCACAACATCCTGGACCAGGACGTCTTGCAGCTCACCAACAACTTCACCCTGTTCCAGGGCCGGCACGCCCTGACGTTCGGCGCGAACTACGAGTCATTCTCGTTCTTCAACTCGTTCAACATCTTCCGGCACGGGGTCTTCTTCCTCCCCTATTTCCTCTCAATCGGGAGCACGTTCCAGACGCTGAACGAGTTCTTCACGGCGACCGCGCCCGGAGCCGGTCAGAAGGACTTCCTGGGCATGATCACGCCCGCGACGGCGTTCTACAAGGGTGAGAACATCGACGTCGCCCAGCTGTCGCTCTACGCGCAGGACGAGCTGCTCGCCTCCGAGCGGTTCAGCCTCACGCTCGGCGTGCGCGTCGACTTCCCGATGTACAACACGGACCCGGTGGACAATCCGTTCTCCACGGGGCTGACGGCGCTGGACGAAAACGACAACAACGAGACCGTGGACCAGGCCACGCTGGCCGGCACGAAGGCGCTGTTCTCGCCGCGCCTCGGGTTCAACTGGAACGCCGCGGGCGAGCGCCGCACCCAGGTGCGCGGCGGCACGGGCATTTTCACGGGACGCGTGCCGTTCGTGTGGATCGGGAACGTGATCTCGAATCCCGGGGCGAACCCGAACCTGTACTCCCCGTTCAACCCCGCCGGGGACACGATCCCCACGTCTGACGACGCAGTGTTGCAACAGTCGTTCGACCTGAACGCCATGGATCCGGACTTCAAATGGCCCCAGGTCTGGACCACCGATCTCGCCGTCGACCAGCAGCTCCCCTGGGACATGCTGGGGACGCTCGAGCTGATCTACTCCAAGGACATCAACGCCGTCTTCATGCGCAACGCCGACCTCGTCGCGCCGGTGCGGACGCTGCCGGCGCCCGACGGCCGGCCCTATTACGGCGGGTTCGGCGCCAACGAGCTGAACTCAGACGGCGGCGCGGGCATCTACGTGATCGACAACACGGATGAGGGAAAGAGCCTCACCGTGACGACCCAGCTGCGCAAGACGTTCGGGTTCGGCGCCAACGTCATGGCGGCCTACACCTACACCGAGGCCAAGAACAACCTCAAGTCCACCGAGATCGCCAGCGTGCTGTGGCAGAACCAGCCGGTGCAGGGCGATCCCAACAAGCCCGGCTTGAGCTTCTCCGAGTTCGGGCACCGGCACCGCATCATCGCGGGCGCCACCTACGGGAAGTCGTGGTCTCCGACGGTACGCACCCAGGTGGGGATGTTCCTGGAGATCGCCGAGGGCAACCGCTTCGCCGGGGCGGGCGGCAACCGCTACTCGTTCCTGTATGCCGGCGACGTCAACGGGGACGGCCAGGGCGGCAACGACCTGATCTACATCCCGAACGACCAGAGCGAGATCCAGTTCGATCCCTACGAAGAGGCCCCGGGCGACACAGTGTTCGCGGCCGAGCAGTGGAGCCGCCTCGACGCGTTCATCGGTCAGGACGAGTATCTCAGCTCGCACCGCGGCCAGATCGCCGAGCGGTTCGGCGCGGTGAACCCGTGGTACTCGAACCTCGATCTGCGGCTCCTTCAGGACTTCGCGTTCCGCGCCGGCTCGACGCAGCACACGTTCCAGCTGAGCCTCGACATCCTGAACTTCATGAACCTGCTCAGCTCGGATTGGGGCGTGCGCAAGGTGGCGAGCGCGGCCGCCACGTCACCGCTGCGGCTCGTGCGGTTCGACGGGGGCGGGGCGCCGGTCTTCAACTTCACCGGCCCGTCGAAGACCTACATCGACGATCCCGGGCCGCTGTCGCGCTGGCGGATGCAGTTCGGCGTGCGCTACCTGCTGAACTAGGAGGCGGTGACCGACGTCGGCAAGGGTGAGGCGGGGGGGCCCCGCCGAACCCGCGCTGACTGACCGTGAGAAAGGCCCCGGCACGCCGGGGCTTTTCTCGTTTGGCGATCGGGCAATGAGCGCTCCTCCCACCCTCGTGCTCACGCGCCGCGACGTCGCGGCCCTGCTCGACGTCGACCGCTGCATCGCGGTCGTCGAGCGGGCGTTCCGCCTGCACGGCGAGGGCCGCACGCAGCCGCCCGGAACCCTGGCGGTCCCCGCTCCGCCGGGGGGCTTCCACATCAAGGCCGGCGTGCTGGGGCTCGAGCGCGCGTACTTCGCGGCCAAGACCAATGCGAACTTCCCCGACAATCCGCGGCGCCACGGACTGCCGACGATCCAGGGCGTCGTGGTTCTCGCCGACGCGACCACCGGCCTCCCGCTCGCGATCCTCGATTCCATGGAGCTCACCGCCCTGCGCACGGCGGCGGCGACCGCGGTCGCGGCGAAGCATTGCGCGCGGCCCGGGGTGCGTGTCGCCACGATCGTGGGCTGCGGCACGCAGGGCCGCGCCCAGCTCCGCGCGCTGCGGCGGGTCGTCCCCCTCGAGCGCGTCCTCGCGTGCGACCGCGACGCGGGCCTGGCCGCGCGGTTCGCCGCCGAGCTCGCGTCCGAGCTGGGGCTCGAGGTCCGGCCTGTCGCGGAGCCGGGACCAGCCGCCCGCGAAAGCGACATCGTCGTGACCTGCACGCCCTCCGGCGCGCCGATCCTGGGCCCGGCCGACGTGCGGCCCGGTGCGTTCGTCGCCGCCGTCGGCGCGGACCATCCCGACAAGCAGGAGATCGACCCCGCGCTCCTCGCCGCGAGCACGATCATCGTGGACGTGCTCGACCAGGCGGCCACGATGGGCGACCTGCACCACGCCCTGGCCGCCGGGGTCGTGACGCGGAGCGATGTCTACGCCGAACTGGGCGAGGTCGTGGCGGGCCGCAAGCCGGGACGGCGATCGCCCGCCGAGACGATCGTCTTCGACTCCACGGGCATGGCGCTTCAGGATGTCGCCGCGGCGGCCGTGGT
>Ga0187892_10002653_pt1 | contig 34919 bp, 36 predicted proteins | sample MA1701073metaG_FD_139345 | JGI IMG/M metagenome (GOLD analysis project Ga0187892, IMG submission 139345) | Bio-ooze microbial communities from a basaltic lava cave in the Kipuka Kanohina Cave System on the Island of Hawaii, USA - MA170107-3 metaG ... | reverse complement strand
GACTGACGAAGAAATTGACCCGCTCACGCAGGCGATCCAAGTAGGACCCAGCCGAGACACTTTTCAGACAGCCCTTGCCCGCATCTTGCGCATGATCAATCTGTGGATGGCGCGCCGAACGGGCAGAATGGAGCAGAAGGAGAAAGCCTCCCCGCCGCGCAGCGAAGAGTCACAGGCGTATACGCCTCCCCCGCCTCAAAAGGAAAAAATCGAACTAAGGACCGCCTTCGAGGTCATCAACGAGATGGTTAAAGCGAGAATGACCCAGCAGTTCGTAGATTTTCTGGATGACACTGGAAAGCGAAATGAGCGTCAGCCGCCCGTGTTGAGCCGCGAGTTTGAACTCCTAAAAGATCGTGGTCTGAAAGTCATAAGTGTAAGCGTCAACAACCCGCGCTTGGACCCGGTAATAGACAAAGACATCATTGACCGATGGGAAGCCAGCTGGCTGGGTCATGCCAATGCAGAAAAAGATCAGGTCCAGCGCAGGCGAAGCCTGTTTGAAACAGCCGGACAGGAACGTGCTGTGAAGCAGTATGCCGAATGGCTAAGTGATGCGGTCGTAAGAGTCAACCCGAAGCGAGGCGAGGTCAAAAACGCGCTAAAGTCTCTGCTAATGCGCACCCGCGCCATCATCGTGCGCAACGACCAATTGCGGCACAAGATGGGCACGGAACTGCAGGATGTAGAGGAAATCCTTCGTTGGATCGAGGTCAACGGGCGATGACCACGGCGATGAACCCAGAGTCTGCGCTGCAAAAAGAGTGGCGTCTCTTCAAAGAGGGGCTCCTCCGGCTCGTAAACGCCTATCTGAATATGATGTTCGATGTATCGCCGAAAGTCGCCAGCGGTCGCTTTTGGGCATTCGCGATTCTTTTCTTTGTCAGTGGTTTTCTTCTCAGCCTGATCAATTATCCCTTGAACCTGTGGGTGGCGCGAGTTCAGGATATTTTTCTTTTCTTCTTCAATTCTGCATATCGGGCTGGGTACACCGCAGGCGATCCAATTTCCAACTTAGTCTTGTTTGCATTGCAAGTTTTCTTCGATCCGAGTAACCTGCGTTTTCTTCCCTTGCTCCTCGCTCCGTATTTCATCTCCCTGCAATCTGCGGCTATTTATCTGGCTGATATTTTCAACCTAGACGATGTTTCCATCGCCCGAAGACATATTTTGGAAGTGGCACTCGGGGGAAGCGACGAAACGATTCGAATCTCGAAGGGCGAAATCTCCGAAGAGGACAGGAAATCGCCAAATTATCTGATCGGCGGACCCGGCAAGGTGATCGTGGATATGGATTCGGCGGCGCTCTTCGAACGATCGGATGGCACACCTCATGTGATCGGACCCACAAGCAGGGAACCGGGCGGCAAAGCGACCATCGAGGGCTTCGAGCGGTTTCGAGAGGCAATTGACCTGCGCGACCACTTCATTGAACTGCGCGATCTGGATGAAAAGGCGCGTTCGGTCGCCAGTCGGAGTAAAGATGGAATCCCGATCTCTGCCACAGACGTGCGCTTTATGTTTAGCATAGATCGTGGGCAAGACAAAACGCCTAAGTCCGATATGCCGTATCCGTTCAACCCACAAGCCGTCGAAAACATTGTCTACAAAGCGGTCTCTGTTGTCACGCCGGACCAAGACACACCATCCAAGTACACTTTTCTATGGATCAATAACATGGTCAGCCTCATCCGAGGCGAATTGGCTAAGTTCATGAATCGGAACGAACTGAACAAGTATCTCGCCAGTATCGGGTTACCTGAAGTGAATAAAGTCCGTCAGGGCGAAGATATGATCACCGATGAAGCGCGGAACGTGCTTCCACTTGGAGTCGCTCCTCCAGAGAAGAAAAACATACCGCGCGAGCCCGACTTCATTGCCAGGCCCAGAATCACCGCCGATCTCTTCAGTGAGTTCGCACAAAGCTTCAACAAGAGTTCGCGTGACCGCGGCGTAAGACTGCAGTGGATCGGCATCGGCACATGGAAGAGTCCCGTCGAAAAGGTGTTCAGCAAACACATCGAGGCGTGGAAGATCAGCCGGGAAAACGCCAATATGGGAAGCGACGATGCCCTCAAGAATTTCAACGTTGGGACCGTCCTTAACAAGATCGCGGATCTCATTCAGGACATTCCGCTGGGATCGTACCAGCAAGCCAGCAGTGAGAACGCCGGTCACCTGGCCGTCATGCGCACGATGCTCGTTGACTATCGAAAACAACTTATTCAGGCAAAGGATTTGTGGACGAACAAGGGCGAGTCAGTGCCGATAGATGTGGAAGATGCCATCGATATCATTTTCAGGGTTTTGGGAATGATCTCGCCCGGCAGGGAACCCGCGCCGGGTCAGGACGCCGGCTCGCCAGACGATGATCTCAGCCCGGATGGCGGTGGCGAACCATCGGTTCCGCCGGGCTTTGCTTACGCCGATCTCGTCCGTATGGTCGGAGGGGACGGAACCACTGCAAACCGGCTGATCGAACACGAAAGAGAACAGTTCCCCAATGACCCGCAAGAAACGCTCGTCGAGCGTGCAATTGACCGCCTAATTCGTGACCGACAGTAATTCTTATACGACATGGACGATATTCATAGATCCCCTGATGTCAGCCGCGCAATGCGGGCAAATTTACCTGTCGTCGCGCTTGAATCGACGGTCATTACACACGGATTGCCGCGCCCGCAAAATCTGCAACTCGCGCGGGATATGGAACGCGCCGTCCGTGATGAAGGTGCAACCGCGGCAACCGTGGCGTTTTTGGATGGGCAGCTGCATATCGGTTTGAACGAAAATGAACTTGAACGGCTTGCCAACGAGAAAGAGCCACACAAAGTGGGTCCGCGCGATTTCGCGACCGTGATCGTGGAAGAGGCGTGCGGCGGCACGACTGTCGCGGGGACGATGCTGGCGTGCAAACATGCGGGTATCAAAGTCTTTGCGACTGGGGGAATCGGAGGCGTACACCGCGAATCATCCTTCGACGTTTCGGCTGACCTGCAGGCGTTGGCAACCATCCCGATGATTGTTGTCTGTGCGGGGGCAAAAGCGATCCTCGACCTGCCTGCAACGTTGGAATATCTCGAAACGATGAACGTGCCTGTCGTTGGCTTCGGCACAGATAACTTCCCCGCGTTCTACTCTCGCGAAAGCGGATTAGACGTGAGCGTGAAAATTGATACTCCAGAGGATGTGGTCGAGTTTGCGCGGGCGCATTGGGTAGCGAGATTGCACAGCGCAGTTCTGGTCGCGAATCCTGTCCCCACTGGTGAAGCAATTTCCAAATCCGAAATGGAACCGCTGATCGAAAAGGCATCCAAAGAGGCAAAGGAGAAAGGCATCCACGGGCAGGAGGTCACTCCCTTTCTCCTCCAGCGCATCAACGAATTGACAAAGGGCAAATCCATGCGCGCGAATCTGTCGTTGTTATTGAACAACGCGCGGTTAGCCGCGCAGATCGCGCGTGCGTGGCGCACGAGTGAAAGGCGAAAGGTTGCATAATGAAAAACGAATTCACCATCAAGGCAAAGATTTCGGCAAAACCATCGGAGATATATCAGGCTTGGCTGAGCACCAAGGGACACACGGCGATGACAGGCAGCCCCGCAAAGGTGGACGGCAAAGCCGGTGGGAAGTTCACCGCGTGGGACGGTTACATTTTCGGGACGACGCTCGAACTTACACCGAACGAACGGATCGTGCAGGCGTGGCGGACAACGGAGTTCCCCGAGGACGCGTCGGATTCAAGGGTTGAGATTCATCTCGAAGAATCCGCCGACGGGACAAAGATCACGCTCGAACACAGCAACATGCCCGAAGGGCAGGCAGATGATTACAAGCAAGGTTGGGAAGATTACTACTTCAAACCGATGCGGGAGTACTTCAAGGAATAGCAAGCCAAACCTTGACAAATTAGAACAAGTGTTCTAAACTCGACCCACTGTCACTCATTCGACAAAGGAGGTCGAGATGACTACCTATCGCAGAAACACAGGGGATGGGCTACGCGCCCTGTTCCGTGACCTCAGCCGCGGACGGCGCTTCAACCGCGGCGCGGCGTGGGGATTGATCATCCTCATGGCGCTCATCGCCTTTGAAGTATCCAACTTCAACGCCACACGCTTCGCCCTGCTCGACATTCTGGGCAACCTGTCGTTCGGCGGATTGCAATGGGCAACCATCCTTGCCGTTGCCTTCTGCGGCATTGACTTTGCCGGCATCGCCCGCGTCTTCACACCCGAGCAAGGCGCAGACGAGCCCAAGGAAGTGTACTACCTCTTCGGTGCGTGGTTACTGGCGGCCGGCTTCAACGCCATCCTCACCTGGTGGGGCGTGTCGGTTGCAATCGTCAACCACACCAGCGCGGGCAGTGGCACAGTGATCAGCAACGAAACCATGACCAAAGTGGTGCCGATCTTTGTCGCCGCGATGATCCTGCTCATCCGCGTGCTCATCATCGGTTCCTTCGCGCTGGCAGGAGACCGCATGTTCACCACGGCAGACCGGTCAGCCTCGGAACGTAGCTACGCGCGTCCTGCGCAACAGCAGTCATACCGCCCGGCGAACCAGCAATCCGTTCTACGCCCCGCGTCCAGCCTGAACAGGCCGGTGCAGGCGACACAGAATCAATCCTATCGGCCCGCTCCGAAGCCGTCGCAACAAACTTCGTTTATGCGGGCTGAACCGACGTATCACTCGTTCAACGAACCTTCCAGCGACCGCTCGTACGACGCGTAACGCTTGATTTTCACTACAACTTAATCCGAACTCATTTCGAGCTCGGGTCCCTGAATCTCAACCTAAGGAACCCAACATGCCCCGTGCTCGCTCACAACACCACGACGACTGGCAAACAGCCGCGGCAGACGACCATGCGAGCGGCTGTTTGTCTTTTTATGCGCTTCCACCGCTTGCCGTCCTGTTCATTGCATGCCTGCTTGCCATACTTGCGTCGAACGCGCCAACACAGACATCCGCCTCCCCCGTCGTTCAACCAGCCACCATCGCCCCGAGCGGACTCTCGCCCATCTTCACGCGGGAAGTGCAATACTGGGGGAATCACATTCTCCGTTGGGCAAACGCGTCTTCTCTGGACCCGAACCTGGTCGCCACCGTGATGCAAATCGAATCGTGCGGCGATCCGCGCGCGCTCTCGCGCTCCGGCGCGATGGGACTCTTCCAGGTGATGCCGTTCCACTTCCAGTACGGTGAAAACGGATTCGACACCGAAACCAACGCCCTGCGCGGCGTCAATTATCTCGCGCGTTCGCTCCAGACCGCAAGCGGCGACCCACGGCTCGCGCTGGCTGGCTACAATGGAGGCATCGGCGTCATCGGGCGCGGCGAATGGACGTGGCATGCCGAAACGGCGCGTTACGTCCGCTATGGCGCGCCGATCTACAACGACGCGCGAAGCGGGTTTGCATCCAGCGCGATGCTCGACGAATGGTATCAACGATACGGCGCGGGCTTATGCCGCCAAGCCGCGCAACGTCTCGGGATAGATAACTAACAGGTTAGCTGATTAAATTACCGGCAGCCAAATTGCGAATGCCGTACCTTGCCCCTCTTTTGAGTTGACTTCGATCCTTCCGCCGTGCCGCTCCACAATCCAGTTGGCAATGGATAACCCCAGTCCAAAGCCGGTCGTTCTCCCACGCGTGCGCGACTTTTCGGCGCGATAGAATCGCTCGAAGATGTGAGGTAAATCCTCCACGGGTATGCCCGGGCCCGTGTCGCGGCAGATGATGCGAGCCTGATTCTTGATCTTCTCGAGGCTGAGGAACACCTCGCCGCCGGGCAGAGTGTATTGGATCGCATTCGCCACAAGATTGATCAACACCTGCTTAAGACGATCGCGATCCCCATTAGCGATAACCTGGTCAATCTCGTTGAGGTGCAAACGGATTTTGTTACCGGCTAAAATGCTCATTTCCTGAAAAACCTCGGTGACAAGCAAGTCGAGTTCCACAGGCTTCTCGACGAGCGCGAGTTTGCCCGATTCCGCTTGTGCAAGCAAGAGCAGACCTCCCACGAGGCGCGAGAGGCGTCCCGCCTCATGGTCAATGCTAGTCAATGACTCTTCATCGAGACTTTTCATACGGCGCATCAAGTCCACATTACCCTTGATGACAGTAAGGGGCGTACGTAGTTCATGACTTACGTCCGCAAGCAGACGTTGTTGCGATGTAAACAACACTTCGAGTCTTTCGAGCGTTTGATTGAACGAATCCACCAGACTGCCGATTTCGTCGGCGGGACCATCATACGGGATGCGCCGCGAAAGATCATCGGCGCGGTTGATCTGCTCTGCTGTTTCGGTGATGGTCTTCAATGGGCGGAGGGTTTGACCAAGCGTCAGCCACGCGGCATTGCCTGAAATCAAGATCGCAACTCCCCAGATGACCGCGAGGGTATTCGTCAGCCCAATCCGAGCGACATCCACTACACTGAGATTTACCGCCACTTGAAGTGTCGCAACCCGATGGTCGTTCCGCTCGAGAGGAACACTCACGATGCGCAGTCTCTGGTTGCCTGCCTGAACGTCGCGATAGACAGGCGTATCGAGCAACAGCGCGCCTCGGTCAAATGGCCGGTCGGCAAACCCTTCGAGAGTCTTCAAGCCCGTTTGCAGTTTGTTATCCACGCCCCAGACCTGAACGTACACATCGGAACTTAACTCAATTGACGTGAGATCCGCTTTCACCTCATCGATCGAATCCACTGTGATGCCGCTGATAATCACGTCCACGGCATTGTCAAGCGTGTTATCAATCTGATTTACGAGGATGGCATTGAACACAAAAATGACTGCCGCCGCAAAGACGAGCAAAATCCCCCCTGTGAGAGTTGCATACAGCAGGGTCAGTCTGAGACGGAGAGACATTTCAATGGATAGCTAAGTTTTTGAGAGGCGATTATGGATTTTCGCGCAGGACATATCCCACGCCGCGCACCGTGTGGATGAGGCGAGGCTCCCCTTCGCCCTCCAGTTTTTGGCGTAAATAACGGATATACACTTCAAGGACATTGCTCTCGCCGCCAAAGTCGTAGCCCCACACACGGTCGAAAATCACTTCTCGAGTGAGCACCTGCTTCGGGTGCCGCAGGAACAACTCGAGCAATTCATATTCTTTTGCCGTCAATGAGATCGTGCGGTTCCCTCGCGAGGCTTGACGTGTGCCGGTGTCCAATGAGAGGTCGGCAAATTTCAAAACAGGGATTCGCTCAGGTTGTGTTCTTCGCAACAGTGCGCGTACACGCGCCAATAATTCATCGAGGTTGAACGGCTTGATCATGTAATCGTCTGCACCGGCATCCAGCCCCTGAATGCGATCCTGCACCGTGTCTTTCGCCGTCAACATCAAAATCGGAATCGAGCCGCCTGTGCGCAAACGATGACAGACTTCCAAGCCATCCATGCCGGGCAGCATCCAATCGAGGATCACGAGATCGGGCGTATGGTCGCGCGCAAGAATCAACCCCATGCGCCCATCGGTCGCGGTGTCCACGGTGTAGCCTTCGTAAGCGAGTCCGCGTTGAAGCAATTTGAGAATTTGCTGGTCGTCTTCGATGATCAAAATCCTCTCGTTCATAACGATGCTCCTGAGCAAAATATACCATATTTGATGCCGCCAGAATCATGCGGATTTTAACCACGCCTCACCTTTTCGGGTCAACTTGATTCAGCGTTTCAATTTTGTTCTTGCCTGAGCGTTCCGCCGCGCAAGCCATTGACAACAACCGTGCGGCGCGTATAATCGGCAAGTAACCTCGCGCGAAGACAAGTACCCGCTTAACTGTGCAGAGAGTCGTCGGTTTGTGCGAGACGACCAGCCAAACGGAGAAATCCACTTCGCCATTGCCCTCGCAGGTGTAAGACGCATCGTCTGACAGTAAGAGGGACGCGAGCGCCCGTTACAGCGCAAGCCAAGACCCCCACCCAGCCTCCCCCAAATTCGACATTGAGATTTGGGAGAGGTGCCGAAGGCGGAGGGGGTAAAAGCAGGTGGCACCACGAGACGCCCCTTCGTCCTGCACATGGACTGGGGCGTATTCTTTTATCTGCACTCGGAGGTGCAACATGTTAGACCTGAATCTGATCCGCGAAAAGCCAGACGTTGTCCGCATGGCACTGAAAAACCGCCAGATGGACGCATCCCCAGTTGATGCAATTCTCAGCGTGGATGAAAGACGACGCACCCTGCTCACACAGGTCGAGCAGTTGAAAGCAGAACGTAACGCCGTCTCGAAGGAAATCGGCAAGATGAAAGACGCGGCTGAACGCGAAAAGAAAATCGCCGCGATGCGCGAAGTGGGCGACCAAATCGCCGCACTGGACAGGGAGGTGGCGGAAGTCGAGGCAGAATTGATGCGGCTGACAAGTTCCCTGCCCAACATCCCGGATGAACGCACGCCGATAGGCGCATCCGAAGAGGAGAATGTCGTCGTCAAAACGGTGGGCCAACTCCCCGAATTCGACCTCGTACCAAAGCCACACTGGGATCTGGGTCCCGCGCTTGGCGTCATTGACTTTGAGCGCGGCACAAAAGTCACCGGCTCGAGGTTCTACGTGCTGAGCGGCGCCGGCGCACGCTTGCAACGTGCGTTGATCGCTTTCATGCTCGATCTTCACATCCGGCAAGGCTACACGGAAAAATATCTACCGTTCATGGTGAAGACCGAAACGGTCTTTGGCGCGGGTCAGCTGCCGAAGTTCGCCGATAATCTATACAAAGATCACGAGGAAGATTTGTATTTCGTGCCAACCGCGGAAGTGCCGCTGACGGGTCTCCACATGGAGGAAATTCTCGACGAAGCGCAACTGCCATTGCTATACACAGGATACACGCCTTGTTTCCGCCGCGAGAAAATGAGCGCGGGACGCGACGTGCGCGGCATCAAGCGCGGGCATCAGTTCGATAAGGTCGAGATGTATATGTATGCCAAACCCGAAGAATCGGACCAACTGCTCGAAAAGATGCGTGAAGACGCCGAAGCAACCTGCGCCGCGCTGGGTTTAACATATCGAGTCAAACAACTTTGCACGGGCGACCTCGGCTTCGGTTCAGCCATCACCTACGACATCGAGGTTTGGGCGGCGGGATGCAAAGAGTGGCTTGAAGTATCATCGGTCTCGAACGTTCGCGACTTTCAGGCGCGGCGTGCGAATATCAAGTATCGCCCCGCGGACGGCGGTAAGGCGCGCTTCGTCCACACACTGAACGGTTCGGGGCTCGGGCTTCCCCGCACGTTGATCGCTGTCATGGAAAACAATCAACAAGCCGATGGATCGATTCGCGTGCCTGAAATTCTCCGCCCGTGGATGGGCGATGTAGATGTGATCAAATAAATGTTCCCACCTGAATTTCTCTCCGATCTACAACTCGCGTGGATCGTCATCGTAGACACGCTCACACTCTTTGTCCTGCTCGTTGGGCTTTTGGGTTTGATCGTACCGATCTTCCCGGGTCTCACCGTGATGTGGCTGGGCACGCTGGTTTACGCGCTCCTGCAAAGTACCGCGCAGCGCATGACCGCCTGGGACTGGGTGCTTTTTGCCCTCATCACCCTGCTCATGATCGGTGGCAACATCGTGGACAACATCATCATCGCGCGCAAGATGCGCGACAAATTCGTGCCCTGGAGTTCGATCCTGCTTGCGTTCGCGGCGAGTTTGATCGCCAGTTTGTTCCTCACTCCCATCGTTGGTTTGGCCGTCGCGCCGCTGGCCTTGTTTCTTTTGGAATATCGCAGACTGCGCGACCGCACAGCCGCCCTCGAATCGACAAAAGCTTACATGGTCGGTTGGGGCTGGTCCTTCGCGGCGCGGTTCGGGATAGGAATCTTGATTCTGGGTTCGTGGATGCTGTGGGCGTGGGTATAATCTGAACTCAAAGGAGAATTATCATGCCCCCTATCATCACTGAAATACTTGGTCTGATCGGTTTCCTCGTCCGCGTTCTTGGGTTTCTTCTCTTTGGTTTTGCCGTTGGGAGATTCGTCTTGGATCAATTCAAGAACGCCGGGTGGCAAGTGCAGGTCGCACTCGTACTCGGCTTCTTCGGGTTGGCGGCGGCTCTCACGAACTATGCCACGCCGGGCGCGGCCGGCGCCTTTGCACTCGGCTCAGGCGCGGCGCTCGTGATGGCGAATATGTCAAAACGCGGAGAAGACGAAGAAACGGGCAAGAAAAAGTAGAAAACGGGCTCCCTCGAGGAGCCCGTTTTATTTCTTCGCATCCTGCGCAGTTTGAAGCACTATTTGTTTGAATTTCTTTCCCACCGCGCTATCGCCCAAGCCGATGAAGGCTGATCCATTTTCTGAAACGTCTGTAAATTTGCCGGATACATTGATCCCGGAGTCCGAAATCAATTTGGCAAAGGATGATTCGGCGTAATCCTGAACGAGGATATCCCTCAACTGTGCAGACAGTACGGCGGTTTCCGCATTCGTCCCGCTCGTTGCCCACACCAGCCAGCGCGGCGTGACGACCGCTCCTGCGTACACCATTTCAGCACTGCCAAATAATCCTTTCTTGACCTTTTCCGAATCCGTTTGAATGCACATCAATGTATCGGATAAGATCGCGCCGAGTTCATGCTGCTCAAGATGCGCGTTGATCGCCTGTTGCAGCTCAGGGCGCAAGTCTTCAACCGAAACTTCTTTAGTTGTTCGCTTCCAATCGGACATCTTACTCACCCAAATCAATCTTCGTACGGAGGAGCGCGGCTAACAATTTGACCGAGTTCTGGACGTCGGTGTAATCCACCATCTCGGAAGGCGAATGCACGTAGCGGACGGGGATTGAAAGTGCGCCAACCGGCACCCCTGCCCGCACAAGTTGCATCGCCCGGGCATCCGTCGAGCCAACCAATAGAACTTCGCGTTGATACGGAAGTTTGTTTTTCTCCGCCGTGCGAATCATCCATTGCACGATCCGCGGATCTGCGATCATGCCCGGGTCTTGAATTTTGACACATGGACCCCTTCCCAATTTCATTTCCATCTTGAAGGCGTTGGGTGTATCGGCCGCAGGCGTGACGTCAATTGCAATTCCCAAGTCAGGGTCGATGCCAAACGCGGAAGTCGCCGCGCCGCGCACGCCGACTTCCTCCTGCGCGGTGAACACAAAATACACATCATGCGGCGTGGACTTTAGAGCGCGCAGCGTCTCGATGGCAACCAGCACACCCACGCGATCATCCATAGACTTGGCGACGAGCCGCTCCCCCATCTCAACAAATGGACGGTCGAACGCGGCAACATCACCGACCTTCACCGGACAATCTTTTTTGCTCGTCGCGCCGACATCAATAAACACTTTTTCCAAAGCTGGCGCTTCGTGGACTTTTTCGAGGCGATCATACCCAATGACGCCTGTAACGCCATTCAAGAAACGGACTCTCCCGCCAAGCACGTACCGACCAAACACACCGCCGATAGATGAGAATCGCACAAACCCATTTTCATCAATGTGACTTACGATCAGGCCGATCTCATCCATGTGCGCGGCGATCATGACTTTCTTCGTGTCTTTTGTATATTTGTTTGGGCGTTTGCGCGCAATAAGATTACCGAGTGCATCCACTTTCACTTCGTCAGCAAGCGGCTTTACTTCGCCCCGCACCAATGTACGGACATTTTCCTCGTAGCCAGACGGTCCAAATGTTTCAGCGAGTCGTTTAAGGAGGATTTTCATCAAACATTTCCTAGTGGTTTAGGTGAGTGCTTAGCCCAGCGGAACAGCATCTCCGACTTTGAAAACTTCATCTTTTTTGCGCGTGATGCAATGAACTGTCCCTTGCCCCATCACTTTCCATTCGCCGCCGAGCCGACGTACAAGCGCGGTGTTTTCGTCCACACCGAGCATATATTCACCTTCCATAAGTTGTTTTCTCAGAGCAAAAATCAGAGGCTTGAAGATGATCGGTACGGCATCGAAGTGCGGGATGACAAACTTCGCAGGGACAACGCCAAAGCCTTCTACGGTTTGAGCGAGCCGAAAACTCGGCACACTCTTGGCGAGAATCATGGCGCCTGCCGAACATCCTGCGTACACCGCGCCGCGACTCCACGCTTTCTGCATGGATACCCACGCGCGTGAGCCTGCCATGGTTTGAAAGAGATAAAGCGGATTGCCGCCGGAAAAATATGTCAGATCCGCGTTTTCCAGCGCGTCATCGAACTGCGGATCGTTCGCGGACTGCGTGTCAATAATGCGAAGAGCCTGCACCTCCGCGCCAAGTTTCCGGAAGTGCTCAACGCCCATGCGCGACCAGCGGTTGATGCTGTCTTCGCTCTCCTGTCCTGCCGCTGTGGGGAGGCAAACCACGCGCGGGGTCTTTGAGTTGACACTTGAAAGCAAATAACGATCAACTTCCTCCATTACTGGCAGATATTCACCGGCACCGACAAGAGCGATTATTCCTTTCATTTCTTTTGTCTCTTTCCTATCAACTCAGGAGTCATCTTTTTCAACGCAGCATGCAAAAGATTCAGCGTATGTTTCCAGTCATCTACCCGCGAGATACTGAGGGGCGAATGGGTATAGCGATGCGGCAAAGAAACCGACACGGCTGGGATTCCCGCAAGCGCGCGCTGGATCGCGGCTGAATCGGTGCCGCCTCCGCCCGGTTGACGCAGTTGGTACGGAATCCCCGCGGCGGACGCGATCACTTGAAGAAAGCGGACCAACCGCGGGTCGTGAAGGGTCGAACCGTCGGCGATGTAAATTGCCGGACCCAACCCAAGCTTTGTGTTGTATGTCGCGTTTTCGTTCCCGTCGAAATCGGGCAGATCATTCGCGGGCGTCGAGTCAACCGCCATCGCAAGGTCCGGATCGAAATATTGTGCCGCAACCTTGGCGCCGCGCAAACCGATCTCTTCCTGCACAGTGAACGCCGCACAGAAGTCAATGTTCGATGGCGCGTTCTTGAACAACTCAATGACCGTCGCAACGCCAATTCGGTCATCAATGGATTTTGCCATTATCGAAGGACCCACGCGGCGAAATCTTGTAGCAAATCCCGCGCGCTCGCCGACCTTGGCTTTGCCCGCCAACCCAAGATCAATGCGGAGAGAATCAATCGAAACCCTGCGTGTGCGCTCTCCCGTTTCCATCAGATGAACCGGCTTTCCGCCGATCACGCCGGGCGTTCGCTCTTTTCCAACGTAAACTTGCTTACCAATGAGATGGCGCGGGTCAACGCTACCGACGCTCTCAAAACGATAAATCCCATCGCCATCGTCAGCGACGATCATCAAACCGACCTCATCCATGTGCGCGTCGAGCATGACCTTCAAACGATTCTTTCCTCGCCCGCGCTTGGTCGCCAACACGTTGCCCAATGCATCCACCCGAACATCATCCGCGTGGTCGTTGATTTCCTCGATAACGATCTTCCTCACTTCGCCTTCATCGCCAGAGACCGCGATGACATTACAAAGTTCTTCGAGTAATTTGAGTTGAGTTCTTCCAAACGTCGGCATAAGAATCTGAGGAGTGGGACTAAGGTTTAGATATCCCAGGCAATTGTTTCAAGAAAGTTTTCTTCAAGTGAAGCGATGAACTCTGCGAGCAGCCGCCCCGCGCGCTGAACATCTTTGATCGCGACGGACTCGACCGGCGTATGCAGGTAACGGATAGGGAATTCCACCAATGCGGTGGGAATTCCCTCGGCAGTGACTTGCATCGGTTCTGCGTCGGTGCTCGAATGAGCTGTTGTCACATCCAAAAACCACGGAATTTCGAGCTGCTCGGCAAGTTCCTTGAGTTTCTGGTGAACGAATGGGTGAATGTTCGGACCCATGCACAATCCGACGCCTTTACCCATGGCGTGGGTTTGCCAGCCGTTTGCGCCGGGCCCTTTGGCAAACGTGCCATCCACAGCAATTGCAAGATCTGGGCGAATCTCGAACGCGGATGTATACCCGCCTAGATACGTCGTCTCCTCCTGCACGGTAGCCACAGCCCACACATCCCACAAATGCGGCCTCGATTGCAACTCCTCAAGGCAGATCGTCAACGCGGCGACGGACGCGCGGTTATCCACTGTGTGTCCCGACAAGACACCTCCAGCAAGCTCAATCGGTTCATTCGCAAAAGAGATCGGGTCGCCGACCTTTACCTTTTTCTCCACCTCGCGCGCGCTCAAACCGGTATCCACGAGCAGATACCCGATCTCGAGAGCGTCATCCTCGGCGGATTCTGGCAATAACTTCGAGGGCGGCATTACAACCACCGCTGGCAGATCAACCCCACCCGACGCGTGAACCGTCACTTCTGCGCCCGGTAGCACGCGTACGTCTATTCCGCCGATGTTCGTGATGCGCAGAAACCCATCCACGATCTGCGTCACCCTCATGCCAATCCCATCCATGTGCGCGGCGATAAGGATTGACGGACGTTTAGCCTTCGACTTACTCAAGGCGCCACCCTTGCCACTTCCTTGCTTGAGAGCATGCAGAGAACCAACTCGGCTGATGCGAGTCTCATCCACTAACGGACGCCACCGCTCTTCGATGAGCCGCGCAACGGGAGCCTCATTACCTGAGACTCCCGAAACAGAGACCAGCGATTTCAAAAAGGAAAGAATGTCAGCCATTATGGGAAGGGCGTCAATGAAGGCGTAAACGTAGGCGGCGGTGGACCCGATGTAAATGTGGGCGATGGTGTGAGCGACGAGGTGGCGGTATACGTGGCTGTCGAAATGAATGTGGCGGTGAAGGTGAATGTCGGCGATGGAGTAGGCGTGCGCGAAGGCGTGAATGTGAGACTCGGGGTGTTCGATGACGGCAGGAAGTTTGTAGGAGATGGAGTCACGCTCGGCGTTGTGGTCAGCGTCGGCGTGGAAGTGGGCGTTTCGGTGACCGTACCCGTGATGATTGCAGGAGTGACGGTGGCACTGACAATATCGAGCGTCCCCGTTATCGTGGGTGTAACGGTCTCGGTGAGCGCGGTCGGAGTGGGCGTGGCAAGATTCGAGTCGGGTACAAGCACGAGTGCAAGCCAGCCAATACAATAGCACGGAAGAGTTGCAAGAATGATAATGATCAATGTAAGGCGGCGACGCGCGATTGCATCGGAGGCTTCTACCATGATGGTTCGATTATAATCCATCAGCATCAGGGCAATTACTCACTGCACATGATCCCGCTTCATCTTCGTATTTCAGGCTTTCTTTCTTATCGCGATCCCGTTGACTTGGAGTTCGATGAATTCGATTTCGCATGCATCTCAGGGCACAACGGCGCAGGGAAGTCGTCTCTGCTGGATGCGATCACGTGGTGTCTCTTCGGTGAAGCGCGCGGCAAGAGCAGTGACGTGATCAATTTGCATGCAGAGGTGAAAGCCGCGGAGGTCAGCCTTTCGTTCCTGCATGAAGAGAATACGTATCGCGTGCAAAGGACGTTGCCGCGTAACAAAACCACGGTCTTGGAATTTCAGATCCAGAGCGATAACGCATGGAGACCGCTAACCGAGAAAACTACGCGTGACACGCAGGCGCGCATCGAACAAACCCTGCGGCTGGATTATGAAACCTTCGTCAACGCATCCTTCTTCTTGCAGGGAAAAGCGGATCAATTCACGCAACAGAACGCATCCAAGCGCAAGGATGTATTGAGTAATATACTCGGTCTCGAAGTGTGGGAGGAATACAAGAGCCGAACTGCCGAGAAACGGAAGCGATTAGAGGCGGAGGTCGAAACGATCGACGGTCGCGTCGCGGAGATCGACGCCGAACTCGCCGAAGAGGAGACGAGGAAAATTCGGCTGGGTGAACTTCAGACGACGCTGAATCAACTGTCAGCGGGGCGCGAGGCGCAAGAATCTGTCCTGCAAAACCTGAAACGGAACGCGGCATTGCTGGACGAGCAACGCAGGATGACATCCGCGCTCGCCACAGGACTCGAACGCGCGCGCTCGGCTCTCGCCACAGTGGAAGCGCGTCTCGCCGACAAGGAATCGGAGCGCGCCTCCTTCGCGAACCTCGTCAACCGGGCGCAGGAGATCGAGTCAGCATACAAGGCTTGGCAGAACGCGCGCAAGGAGTTGGAAGCGTTAGAAAAAGTCGCAGCGGAATTTCATGGACACCAAAAAGAACGCTCTCCATTACAGGAAAGGATCGCAGTGGAAAAGGCGAAATTAGAGGAAGAGAAACGCGCGCTGTTGACTGAAGAGGAGGCGTTGAAAGACCAACAAGCTGCGGTCGGTGAGTTACGAAAGGAAATTGAACGGACTGAAAAGTTATTAGCCGGCGCGGAGGAAAAAATCAACGAGCGCGAACGCATGGAAGGCGACCGCAACGCCGCTCGCGAACGACAAGCCGCTTTGAAGGTGGAGAATGAGGCGCTCAAAAGCGAGATGAATCAACTCAAAGAGCGGATAGACACTCTTCAGTCTGCCGACGGCGCGACATGCCCATTGTGTGGTCAGGAGTTGAGCGAGAAGCACCGCAAGTCCACGCTCAAGCAACTGGAGACGGAAGGCAAGCAAAAAGGGGATCGCTTTCGCGCGAATCAAAAAGAAACAACTGAAATGGCGAAGCAGATCTCAGAGTACGAGTCGCAAATTGCGAAACTGTCGTCTGCTGGAAATGAACTTGTAAAATACGCCAGTGAAATTTCGGGACTCACTGAACGATTGGAGCGTCTGCAGAAACTGGCAAAGGAGTGGGAAGCCACCGGCAAGAAACGCTTGAAAGAAGTGGATAAGATTCTTGAAAGCGAAAAGTATGCGACCGACGAACAAAAACAACTCGCTAAGTTGGACAGGGAGTTGGCGAAACTTGGCTACGATGCGTCCGCGCACGATACGGCACGCGAACAAGAAAGCGAACTGCGCAGCGCGGATGAGGATTACGTCAACTTGAAGTCCGCAAAGGAAGTGAGCAAACAGATCGAAAGCGAGATCAGGAATTTGGAAGACGATAGGAAAAAGCGGAACGAAGAGATCGAGACGTCACAACTCCAATATGATACCGCCGTGTCTGCGCTGAAAGACGCTGAGACGAATGCCCCCAATCTGGATGAGGCTGAGAGTGAGTTGTTCCGGCTGCGCGAGGAGGAAAATCGCCTGCGCGGTGAACTTGGCGGCGCACAACAACGCGTGGATGTGTTGACCACCCAACGCGCTCGTAAGGCAGATTTCGAGAAAGAGCGTGAAACTTTACAAAAACAGATCGCCCAACACCGCACGCTCGAACAGGCTTTTGGCAAGAACGGCGTGCCTGCATTGCTGATCGAGCAGGCTCTTCCACAGATCGAAGAGAAATCAAACGAGTTGCTAGACCGCCTATCCGATGGGAGCATGTCCATCCGATTCATCACGCAGACCGAGTTCAAGGACAGGAAGCGCGAAGACCTGAAGGAAACGCTCGACATCCAGATCAGCGATTCGGCGGGAATCCGCAATTACGAAATGTATTCCGGCGGCGAGGCGTTCCGCGTCAACTTTGCGATTCGGCTGGCGCTCTCTGAGATCCTCGCTCAACGCAAGGGAGCGCGCCTGCAAACGCTCGTCATTGACGAAGGCTTCGGCTCACAGGACGCGCAGGGTCGTCAGCGCTTGATCGAAGCGATAAACCTCGTGAAGAAGGATTTCGCGAAGATCCTCGTCATCACCCACCTTGACGAACTCAAAGACGCTTTTCCCACGCGCATCGAAGTGGAAAAGACCGAACGCGGCTCCATGATCCGAGTCATTTGAAGCGCTGCACTGTTCTTGCGTCTACCGCGCCTTTGATCGGCGATATGCCAAACATCCACTGACTTCATAACCAATATCACCTCGACATCAACGTTAACGCGGCCTTCCGTCTGCACAATGGCCCGTTGATTTCGAGATAAGCAAATGGAAAAGAAATGAAAAGTTTTATCGCTTTATTGCTGGCGTTCTGTTTGGCGGCATGTAGTTCGCCGGGGAAAGTCGAAATCCGCCAAGCGTGGGTGCGGCCAACGGCTCAGAACGAAGATGCTGCGATCTATTTCACGCTTCAAAACAAGACTGGCGTTGATGTTACCCTTATCGGCGCATCCTCTACGTTAACGGAGATCGTGGAAATCCATGAGACCAGAGTAGAGAACGATGTCGCGAAAATGGCGATGCTCCCTTCGGTAACGATCGCGGCAGGAGAGAGCTGGTCTTCGAACCCGGGAGTTTTCACGTTACACTGGTGGACATTCAACAGCGAGTGATCATCGGCGAGGAATTCAGGATTACATTACATTTCAGCGATCATCCAGATATCCCGATCATGGTTCACGTTGCAGACCTCGTCCCTGAGGAACACCACGATCACTAGTATTCGGACAAGATAAAACTGTAGCGTAAGAAAAACCAGAAGTATCCTTACTCCAACTTCCAACTTTAAATTGTTGGAGTACTAGTCCTTTTGGGGATTAGCATCGCCTCCGCCGCTGGGAACATTTCAGTTTATCCATCGTCTATCCAGCAAAGGAGATCACGAATGAAAAAATTAGTCCTCATTACACTTGTTCTCATTCTTGCCGCATGCTCTGCGGGTGGAAGCGAACTCGAACAAAACCGGCAGACCTGGGAAGACGCGGGTATCTCGCACTATCGCTTTGATCTTCACCTCAGTTGCTTCTGTGTCTTCATTGACCAGATGCCGTTGACCGTCGAGGTGCAGGACGGCGAAGTGGTTTCGATCCTTACTGTAGACGGAACGCCCGTTTCAGCCGACGACCCGATGCACGAATTTTTCGTTGGGCTTGGAACGATGGATCGCCTCTTTGACGAACTCGAAAGCGCCATGGGCAGTGCCGAGGCAGGCGAAATCACCGTGAAGTACGATGCCGCGCTCGGCTTCCCCACCGAAGCCAGCATCGACTACATCAAGGAAGCCATTGACGATGAGTTGTATTTCACGGTTTCGGAGTTCGAGCAACTTCCCTAAGTTGAAACAGCCTCACAATTGAGAATGAAGCGAACAGGCGACTCGTACGAGTCGCCTGTCTGCTTTAAATCTCATTGAGCAGTACTTGATCAACTCCGCGGTCAATTTCCCAGGGATAAACGATGTATGCGTCGGTGACCGCGGAGTAATAATCGGGGCGGACGCTACCAAATAAATTTCGATACGGATTGAAGTGCAGGACGCACGTTTCAGGAAAGCCGCCGGCGGCGGAGACACGGTTCTTGACCGCCGTGATGGTACGCCCGGAACCCCAAATATCGTCCACGATGAGGGTGGGTCTGCCGCGCAGTTTGTCGTCTGCAGGGAATTGGATGAACTCGGGCCACGCCATGATGGACTTTTCCTTGGCGAGTTGCGCAGGAAAATCCACTGCGGCGGTGAGGATGTGCGTGATGTCCATTGCCTCTGAAAGCATGCCGCCAGGCACGATACCGCCGCGCGTGATGACTACCATCGCGGTAAATTCGCGCTTGAATTGCGGGATGAGGTGGTCAATGAGACGATCTACTTCATCCCATGAAATAAATTCGCGGCGAGGTTCGGGTTGCACGAGTGTGAAATCGGTCTTTCCTCTTTCTTCTTTCATTATCTCAAGGAACCGCAAAAGAAGAAAGAATTATCTTTGTCAGCCCAGCACAGCCGCAAGCGGGGCTGGCGCGGCAACCTGTATGGATTGGCCGGCCTCCTGCGCTTTCTCTGCTTCGCGGGCCCAAATATACAAGCAGGTGTGATACGCAGTGGCTGTGTAGGAATTTATCACGCTAGCCATCATGACGAAGCCAAAGAAAATAAATGCGGCGATCGCAATGGCGGCAATCGAGAGCAGGTTCAGGTCGCCGATCAGGTACACTGCCCCGCCTCCAATGGCGAGCGCAATTACAAAGCCGCCGAAACCAAGGACAAAACCGATCAGACCTGTCACCCAGCGTACGCCGACCGTGCTGATTCCGATCAACAGCAGGTTTTCTTTTGTGATCTTCAAAATTCGCGCCATGCCGTCTTTGAGATTCAGGTCGTCAATCACCATCGCCGGCAACACGAGATACGACGCCTCCGTCCACAACGCGGACAGCAGATTTGTCGCGCCGCGCGCGATGCTGGCGCCGATCCCGCCGCGCCGATTCCTTTGGGCGGCGTTGCGAATCAAATTCACCACCGTTGAAGCCGCGGCAAGGGTAAGGATGTCGAAAAAGTCGCGGCGCACGATTCCCCATGCCCTATCCATTCGCCCATCACCTTCCGCCAAATAACCGAAGATCAGGTAGATCGTCATCGCAGAGAAGATGTACGTGACGACAAATTGCACGAAAATCAATACGGCGCTCATCAACCCAATTACGACCTGCCCGACTTGGGAGTCGCCCATCAAGAGCACCGCCCCGATGATGGGGATCATACCGATGACCGAAATGATCATTCCTGCGATCAACGCGTAGATGGATGGCTTCAATAAATCCTTATCTTTGAACGCCATTGCCCAGGCTTGCTTCAAAAACGACCAACCGCGCGAAAAAGCTTGCATAGATTCTCCTCTTTCATTGCGAGCCCAAAGGGCGAAGCGAGCTCCTATTGGATGAGGATTGCTTCGTCGCCGCTCTGCGGCTCCTCACAATGATATTTATGTTGTGATTATAGCAAACTGATCGGGTCAACCTCCACCCGCCAGTTATCCAGGCGAACACCTCTCAACGATTCGGCGGGATTCCCACCTCGTAGGACGATCTGCCACCTATACAACCCCCTGAGTTTTGAAAAGAAACACGGGACGGGACCAATAAGAGTCGATGGTTGTCGGTTGATTGTTGATAGTTTCTCTGCAACGTGTTTCGCCTCTTTCTCTGCAGAAGCCTGATCGGCATCCCTGTACTCGAGTCGCACCAGACGGGTAAATGGAGGGAAATCCAGTCGCTTTCGGTTCTCCAATTCATATTGATAAAAACCATCCACATCATGCCGCGCCGCGGCCTGAATTACTCGATTCTCCGGGTCGAAGGTTTGTAGAACTACCTTCCCGCCGCGTTCGCTTCGACCCGCCCGCCCTGCCACTTGAGTGAGAACTTGAAAGACGCGTTCCCCGGCAAACGGATCGGGCAAATGCAAGCCCACATCTGCAAGCACGATTCCTACAAGAGTTACAAGCGGAAGGTCAAGTCCTTTGGCGAGCATTTGCGTGCCGATCAGCACATCCGCTTTGTGGTTCGTAAAATGGGTCAAAATGATCTCGTGTGCGTCTTTTTGACGCGTAGTGTCCCAATCCCAGCGCAAGGTCCGCGCTTTGGGAAACAACGCGTTGAGCTCTGCCTCCACTTTTTCACTGCCAAGCCCGTACTCACGAATTTGCCTACTATCGCACTGCGGGCAACTTTTCGGCTTCTTTCGCTCGTAACCGCAATGATGACAAAGCAAGCGTTCTTTGTCTTCGACGTGGAACGTCAGCGGCGTATCGCAATTTGGGCATCGCAGAACAAATCCGCAATCGCGGCAGAACACATATGTGGAAGTGCCGCGTCGGTTGAGGAAGAGAATCGCCTGTTCCCCGCGCTTGAGGGTGGATTCCAGTTCTCTGAGCATGAACCGGCTGAAGATCCCGCGTTGACCCGCTTTTAGCTCCTCACGCATGTCCACGATGTGGACAGGAGGCAAACCCGCCTCCACAATCCGCTTTGGCAGATCCAGCTTGCGAATCTGTTTCGTTTCGGTCTGGAATCGCTGTTCGATCGTCGGCGTCGCTGAACCCAGCACACAGACCGCGCCGCACAGTTGAGCGTACATCCGCGCCGCGGTCACCGCGCTGTAAAACGGCGGTTCGGCTTGGTGGAACGATGAGTCGTGGCACTCGTCCGCAACGATGAGGCCTATGCTGGGTAAAGGAGCAAACAGTGCGCTACGCGCGCCGATGATCACTTTGAGTTTGCCTGCGCGGGCGCGACGCCATGTGTCGTAGCGTTCACCTTCTGAGAGTTTCGAATGGATCAACCCCACCTGCCCAGGAAAACGATTCAGGAATCGTCGCACGGTTTGCGGCGTGAGCGCAATTTCGGGTACAAGAATGATCGCCTGCTTGCCGCGCTTGATGACTTGCTCAGTTGCACGGATGTAGATTTCTGTTTTGCCCGAACCCGTAACGCCATACAAGAGAAATGTTTCGTTCCTCTCCCCGCGAATCGCGTTTGTGATTTCATTCAGTGAGACGGCTTGTTCGCGGGTCAATTCAATGACTTCTTTAGCTCTTGCTTTGTTTGCTTGTTTGCTTGTTCTCTCCAGCGGATCGCGAAATATCTCGCTCTCGAACAAACGAATTAGTCCCAATTCCTCGAGTGTTTGTAAGTCTGCAAGATTGCACCTACTTTCGGCGTACACCCACGAGACATTTATGGCTTCGGGTTGCTGAATCAAGAACTGCAAGGCGGACTGTCTCCGAGCGATGGTTTGCTTCGTCCCCAGATTCGGCATCTCGGCTTCCGCCTCTTCCGGCGTGACTGCGAGTTGTGCAACACGAATATATTTCGACCTCGCTCTCGGCGGCGGCAACACAGACCTTGCCGAAAGCACGCCCTTCCGCACAAGATAACCGGCCGTCTTGCGCCAATCCACGCGGGCGAAGTGTGTGTCAATCTGTCGTCCGCGCAGTGCGCCGCGCGTTTGGAGCAAGTTCAGCAGGCGAGCCTCAATTGTCAATCGCTGAGTCTTTGGACTCACTTCTTTCGTTCTGTTTCCTTCGATACCGCTTTCAGTCCCCGGCTCCCTGATCTCGTACATCGTATCCACTTGTTGACTCAACCCGACCGGCAAGAACAGACCGACCACTGCCGCCAGCGGCGCGAGCGTGGACTTCGCCATCGCCTCTGCCAGCGCGATCTGAGCTTGCGTCAACACAGGCTCATCGTCAAGGAGGGCGATAACTTCCTTGACCTCGCGCACAGACGGCTTGTCAATGTATCGAAGAACGACTCCCTGCACGTTCTGCTTCCCAAACGGGACAATTACAAGGTGACCGACACTCACTCCTCCCGAAAGAGACTCGGGCACGGCATAATCAAAAACACCCGCAATGGCTGGCATGTTGACGACGATTTGAACGAAGGAGGTCATCAAGTGAATTGTATCAGTCGAAGTTACAGAAGGCTGGACTTATGTCACAGCCATGAAAATATGCTAAACTACTTGCAAGTTTCAAGATATCAAACGAGCAAGCAATTTGGAGGTTAAGATGCCAACTTATGGAGATGGTCCGTATATCCAGGCAGCCTGCTTCTGCGAAACAGTTATTGAGGACAAACTAGGGGTTCTTTCGCTGATTAGAATTATTGATACGTTGACACACACCCAAGCTGGTGAAAATCCACCCGAAGCCCTGCCCGCGTTTCCCCACACCTTTAAACTCGTTATCATGTTAAAGTCAGGAGATGCAAGGGGTCGCTTCAATTTGAGAGTCGAACCTGAATTACCCAACGGCTCGACCGAAAAAAACATTGTCCTAACGGCGTACTTTGAGGGGGAGGAAAAGGGACAGAATATCGTAGTAGATATGGCATTTGTTTTTAAGCTCGAGGGGCTTTACTGGTTCAACATCTTTCTTGACGAGAAAAAGCTAACCTCAATGCCATTACGTGTTAAATACAACCGCGTGATTATTGGGGGTACTCGCCCAACCCCTACGGCGCAGTGACCGCATATTGGGATTCAGATGAATATGATCCAATCGGTGAGGCAACATTGGATGAACCAGTAACGGTTTTTGATAGGTTAACAGAAATAACGTTGTTTTCACTCAGAACCTGTTCAAAAAAGCGAACTAGATTTTCATCCGACCGAATTCCTGCTTCGAACTCTGCAATTCCTAATTCAATCGCCGCCACTAAATCAGACTCCGCCGAGTCCGGATCAGCAATCAAGAGGGGAATTTGAGGCACCAACCATTCTTCAAGATCGGTTACAGAAATCCGTTTTTGAATGTATTCAAGGATTTTATCTCTCAGCACTGAGGATATCATGGTAATACCTTCATCAAACAAGTCTCAAGTCGAGTGGGTATCAGTAAATGTAATAAGAAAGATCTTCAATGAATCTGGGTGGTTCGAGTTGGCAAAGAAAGGTGAATTGAAAACTCATATTAAACGAAGTTCACATCCAACATCACCACCTCCGCCGGGTGAGCCGCTATGCACTTGGAGTCAAATTGTATACTACTATGACAAAGAAGGCAACCCGCTGGCAATTGTCCATCAGTACCTTCGACCCGACGGAACAATCGGGGCAAGCGGAGTCCCTGATCCCAAGCGCCTCTTCATTGAAGGAAGAATAATCTCTATCCGCACTGGACACAACTAAAAACCCTGACATCTTGCTTTGAGGACCCGTCCAACATTTCATCCAACAATTCTTGTTTCGTTGATCCATTCTCAGCGGGATTGATAACTTCTCCATCTAAAAACGTGTCGTCAACAAATTCGTTTACAACCCAGAACCATCTTTCATCTCCTTTGTCATCAACGATTCGGAAAGGCTGAATATAGGCGCCTGTCGTGAATAGAACAGGTTCTTCTAACTCATAGTTTCTATCATGTTGTGGGTGAACAGTCTCAGCAAGTGCGGCAGTTGCCATATTTCATTATCCTTCCTGCCTTGAATTTAGTACAACGTTCGAATCTATACTTTCACCACCACCCCCGCCCCATACCCCACAACCGAAGACATATCCCCTGTTACATCGCCCGATGTTGCGTGACGCAACATCTGCACCTTGTGCGCGCCTAGTTCGTGTGAAGCCCACAGCACTGCGGCGACAGCAGCGCGTCCACAGGCAAAGCCCTTGCCCGAGTCTTCCGCTTCAAAAATGGATTCGGGTTCGAACGACTCGAATCGCCTGAGCATTTCCGAATCCAGCATTTTGGCGGCGTTCTGATCGTAAAAGTGGGACAGGTCCGTGGATGCGACCAGCAAGGCGTTCTTACTTTTGAGCACTTCTGCGAGTGCGTGACCCAACTTCCGCGCCACGTCCACTTCCTGCGCGCGGATCATGATGGGTAGTAATTTGAAATCGGCCGTCAACGCGCGTTGCAAAAATGGAAGTTCGATTTCAAGGGAATGTTCTTTATCCTCGGTTACAGGTGTAATGGGGATATCGAGATGCGACGACAACTCAGCCAGCGCAGATTTGTCCACTTCGATATTTCCGAGCGGTGTTCCGTACGCGTCGTGCGCCGTTGTGAGCAAGGCATGGTTCGACAGATTGTGAAACGGGGAAATAACAGCAACCAGTTCTGGTTTCAATTTTCTCGCGGCGGCGAATGCATAGCCCGCTACGGCACCTGAATAACGATGACCCGCGTGCGGCGCGATGACTGCCACCACCTCCCCATCCAATTCGGGCAGTTGAGCGTGATTCAAATATTCGTCTACGGTGCGAGTCAGTGTTTTCGCATTCCCCTCGTACCACGTTCCAGCGATCGGCGACGGGCGAACATCAGGCATGAAAAGATTGTAGCACCTTTTGTGTGGCGCGAAAAGCAAGGTGGGGCAGATTGTCCGCATCGAACCACTCGACCGCATCCACATCGTCGTCTGGCTTAATCTCGCCGCCAAGTATTTCTGCTTCGTAGACAATGACAAAGTCCGCGCCGCGCGCATGCTCACGGCCCGATACAATGTCGAAGACGCGCGTTACGCGTATGGAAAGCCCAGTCTCCTCCATACATTCGCGCTCTGCGGCTTCGGCGGGGTCTTCGCCGCCATTGACAAATCCCGCGGGCAAAGTCCACAATCCGCGATGTGGTTCGTTCACGCGCCGCACGAGCAACACGCGTCCATCTTGAATCAAGAGCACTGCGGCGGCAACCTTCGGGTCAATAAAATGAATCCACCCGCATTGTGGGCAAACGGGGCGCAACCTCCCAAATCGTTCTTCGTGCGCCACCGACGCGCCGCAACGCGGGCAGAAATTGAAATCGGGGGTTGACATAATCTAAATAGGGGCGATGCCTGCACCGCCTCTACGAATTATTTCCAACGATTGGCTGAACTTCGACGCATGACCGCCATGAGAATGCTCCCAAGTAGAGCGACAGCGGCAAAGATGATCATCCACCCTGATGGGACAACCGGCGCAGGACTCGGCGATTCACTCGCGATTTGGGTTTGATCCTCACTCTCAGCATTCCCCACTTCCCCGCTCTTCGCGGCAGGGGTGTCTATCACGCGGGCGGAATCTTCCGCAGGAGGTAGTGCCGTCACCTCAGGCACCAGGCTGGATGCAGACTCGAGTGGCGCTTCGGTAGCCGCCTCAGCGGCTGGTGCAGCGTCTTGCGCAGGAGCCTCCTGCACAGAAAAGACCTCGGGTTCTCCGCCCCCACCCATTCCAAACGCGGGCGCAAGCGAGGTAAATTGCGGAGCCAGCGTGTTCACACCAAAGGTGATGAAGAATAACAATGTCGCAAGCGTTGTGGCAAATCGAAATGCAGGATACGCGCGCGGAAGCGGCGGGGCGAGTCCCACCATTTTGCGCGTGAGTGTGAAATTGCGCGGCGCGCGGCGCTTCGGCAGTTTGCGAAGCAACGCGCGGGCGGCGCGGAGATCATCCAAAACAGAATCAAGTTCAGGTTCAGATCTGATCCGCGACTCGAGGCGCGCAGAATCGGACGGGCTGAGTTGTCCGTCCAGATATGCGGAAAGAAGTTCGACATCGCGTTGATTCATTAAGCCGCGCTCCTTTCATCCAGACGATAAGAGGCGGGCAAAAGTTCCGCGAAGCCTTGTAAACATTCTCGTAAGCGGAGGCGGGCACGAGCGAGGCGACTCTTGATGGTGCCAAGCGGGACGCGCACTGCCACTGCAACTTCTGTGTAATCCATGCCTTGAATATCTGCCATCACCACGACGGTTTTGAATTCGACCGGCAAGTTATCGAGGCAATGTTGAATTGCGTGCTCGACTTCGTCGGCTTCGGCTTGCTGGTCGGGAGTCATGCTCGGATCCGCGAGCCAGCGCGGAGAATCCATCTCATCGCCATCGCCAGTGTCGGGCTCAAGCGGAGTTGTCGGTCTGCGTTTTTGCCTACGCAATTCGTCGTAGCACGCGTTCGTGACGGTGCGCATCAGCCATGCCTTGAATGACCCGCCGCGAAACGACGAAATATTTTTGAACGCCGAGATGAACGCCTCTTGCGCGGCATCCGCGGCTTTATCTTCGTCGCCCAGGATGCGCAGCGCCGTGTTGAACACGCTATCCTGATAATGGAGGATCAATGTGTTGAAAGCGTCAAGATTCCCGTTTTGGGCATCGGTGATGAGGGCTTGTTCGTTCATGGAGCGTATTTTATCACTGGTGCGAGGCAGCCACAGCAAGCACAGAGTCTTTTCTAGTCCTTCTGCGACCGCCTATTCAAGAGAATGTAAATTCCTCGCCAGAGAATCATTCCCAGCGCGGAAGTGCCGCCGAGAACGATTGCAAAGATCGGAATCACCGCCGTGTTGAGAATCATCGCACGCAGAAGGGCGGCTAATGGCGCCGCGAAAAGCATGGCGAGCGCGGGTTGCCAGAGTTGTTTAGGATTGGATGCTATTTCAGGTTGGAGGAGTCCAAACCATGGGGCGAGGAGAAACCATGAAACGGTCAGCGGAATGTAGGTGGCAAGAAATCGCGGAAGGTAGGATAAATCCGTTTCGCTGTGTGTAATAAATCCGATGAGGGTGACGAGCACAATAGCAAGAGAATCGCCCAAGATCACATATTTTTTCATCTTTATTGCGTAGGGGCGACCCATGCGTCGCCCCTACCTATTATTCTCGTCTCAACGCGGGGAACAGCAACACCTCACGGATGGAATGTTTATCCAGCAGCAACATCGTCAACCGATCCACGCCCATGCCAAAGCCACCGTTGGGGGGCATGCCGTAACGCATGGCGCGCAAGTAATCTTCATCTAGCGGATGTTTCTCAGCATCATTGTCTGCATAATCGCGCCCCATTTCGACAAAGCGTTGTTCCTGATCGAGCGGATCGTTCAGCTCGGTGAAAGCGTTACATAACTCGAATCCTGCAACGTAGCCCTCGAATCTCTCAACAGTTAGTGGATCGCCGGGGATGGACTTCGCCAGCGGAGAAATGTCACGCGGATAGTTGTACAGGAACGTTGGCTGGATCAACGTCGGTTCAAGAAACTCGCTGAGCAGAAAGTCAATCAACTTTCCGCGCGTCGCTTTCGGGTCGGGAGTCTTGTTCGGGTGTTTGGCTTTTATTGCCTTGAACAAATCCTCCGCAGTTTTGTGTTCGGTGATGTCAATGCCGCTGGTTTGTTTGATTCCTTCACGCATTTCGAGCCGCTTCCACGGAGGAGTCAAGTCAATTTCATGTTCCTTGTATTTGATCTTCATCGTGCCGAGCACTTCTTGCGCAGTGAACGAAACCATTTGCTCGGTGAGTTCCATCACCTGCAAATAGTCCGCATATGCCCAGTAGAATTCGAGTTGTGTGAACTCAGGGTTATGCTTGAACGAAACGCCTTCATTGCGAAAGTCGCGCCCGATCTCATAGACCTTTTCAAGATTACCGACGAGCAATCGCTTCAAATACAACTCGAACGAAATCCGCAGATACATATCCTGTTCGAGCTCGTTGTGATGAGTCACAAACGGACGCGCCGCTGCACCCCCGTACAGAGGCTGAAGGATGGGAGTCTCCACCTCAAGGAATCCCTTGCCATCGAGGAAATCGCGTAGGGCTTTGACGATTGTAGCGCGCTTGCGAAAAGTCTCACGGACATCGGGATTCACCGCTAGATCTGCGTAGCGCTGACGTGCACGGAGTTCTGGATGTTCCAGCGCGGCATGGCGGACAACCGTCCCATCTTCGAGAGTCTCATCCTTCGCCGCAGGAAGCGGGCTCACCGCTTTGGCGAGCATGTGAAAGTCATGGACGTGAAGCGTCACTTCGCCGGCTTTCGTGCGGAACATCACTCCCTCCGCCTGGACAAAGTCGCCGAGGTCGAACATCTTGTTGAAGAAATCCACGCGGTCTTTGCCGACCTCGTTCGCACGGAAAAATAACTGCACCTTTCCGGCGCCGTCTTCGATGTGCGCGAACGACACCTTGCCCATCGCCCGCATCGCGCGGATGCGCCCTGCGAGAATCGCTTTAACTTCTGTGCCGCTGTTTTCCTTGGACTCAAATTCCGCGATCACTTCCTTGCTCAAATGCGTGCGTTTGGCGCGCGCAGGGAACGGCTCCACGCCCTCAGCGCGAAGCTCCTCGAGTTTTTGTAAACGGATTTTTTCAAGTTGAGTGTAGTCGGTCATCATACCTCCCAGTCCCCACCCTAGCCTCCCCCAAATCCCTTCGATTTTGGGGGAGTGTGCTAAAGGCAGGAGGGGTAAAAAATAAAACCCCGCGAGAGACGCGGGGCATGGTGTACAGTTGCTCCTGAGTCTATCCGACTTTCAGGATTTTAACATTATATGTGCCGCCGGGCGTCTCGACTTTCACCGTATCGCCGGCCTTGTGATTCAATATCGCCTTGCCAATAGGCGATTCATTCGAGATCTTGCCCTCGCGCGGGTTGGCTTCCGCCGCGCCCACGATGGTGAACGTCTCCGCCTCGAAGTTGCCTTCCTTGATGGTCACCTTCGAGCCGAGTTGCACGGTATCACCTTTTTTCTTGCCGTTGTCCTCGATGATTTTCGCGGTGGCAAGTAGCAAATCGAGTTCCTGAATACGCCCTTCCACAAAAGCCTGCTCGTTCTTGGCGGCTTCGTATTCGGCGTTCTCGATCAGTTCCCCGCCTTCCATGGCTTCGTGCAGACGATTGGCGACTTCCTGCCTCTTGGCGGTTCGGAGATAATCCAACTCGTCTTGAAGTTTTTGATATCCCTCTTTGGTTAGAAAGTTGTTAGGCATCTTTACTTCCTGCTATAAGAATTTTGTCCCGCGACGCGGGACAAAGCAATGGAGAGCCGATAGGTTGGTGTTTCCCAAAAAGCGGGCATACTATATCATGATTTTTGAGTCAATACAAGAGACGTACGTACCCGTCAGGCGGGCTGAAACAAACGGATTCCGTTCCGTTCAGCCCAGTACTTTCGGATGGCTTCGCCGGCTTTTTCGAGTGTGTCGAACTGCGCACCCAGCGCTGCGAATTGCGACTTGTACGCGCCCACCGCCTCCACCCACCTCTGGACGCCTGCTTCGCTGATCCTGTGAACTGACTCTTCCATCCCAGCCGCATTGGCGGCAAGCTCCTCAGGCTTGGCAAAGATATACGGCACGTCAATGTCATAACGAAGCGGACGATTCAAGAGTTCCGCGGCGCGGCGCACGAGAATATGGTCCACGTGTGAACCAACTGCCAATTGGCAGACCAGCACATCGTCCGGTTTGAGGCGGGCAGAAACTGCCTTTGCAATTTGGGCGGGATAATCCGCATCGGCATCGTGAGGCGGCACTGAAATTTCAGAGTATAGCCAGTCTGTATGGTCATCACGGCGGTAGATACAATCCAGAAAATCGAAGTGTACGGCGTTTGCTCCTACAATTGATGCGGCGTTCGAATCCTCGTCGCGTCGCCTCCGAACGGTCTCTTCGGCAGAGGAAAAACCCCACGTGTAATGAAGCCCTTGAGCGAAATTCGAATATTCGCTTAGATTCGGGTCTCCACACATGATCGTCCAGATTTCAACCGCAACGCCGGTTTGGGCTTGCTCGTAGATCAAACCGCCTGCTGAAAAAACCGCGTCGTCGAGGTGAGGGGAAAGATAAATCCACCGCATAGGCTAATTTAACCACAGGAGCGGAAACACAGCTCAGAATTTAAGATGTGAGTGCAATTGATTTCCTGCACTCATTCTAGTACACTGTGCAAGAGGCAGAGATGCAGGAACGGCGCAAGCAACCCCGCAAAAATCTGATGTCATATTCGCAGGTGTTCGACCTGTACGAGGGGAGACTGGTGGGCTACCTCGGCGATTTGAACCTGCTGGGTGGGATGGTGATCGGCGACCAGCCCATGGATGTGGGGATAAACTTAACCGTTTCGATTCAATTGCCTGAACTTCCAAATGTTTCTGCCTCGCGGCTGGCTCTGCCTGTGCGGGTTGCGTGGTGCCAGCCCGATCTCAGCCCCGAGTATTTTGCGATTGGGTTGGAATTCGACCCGGTCACCGACGAGCAAAAAGGAATCATCGAAGCCGTAATGGAGAACTACGAGTTCCGCCGGGAAACGCCGAACTATCCGCCGCGCCCGGAAGCAGGCTGATTACGAACTCATAAACCGAAGACCTTGGCGGCCCAAACACTCAGGGCGGAAGTGATACCCGTCAGCACAGTCCCCCAGACGATATCAATGATCGTGAGAGTCACGGGCCAGCCGCGCAAGGTTGCTTGATTGGTGAGGTCGTACGTGGCGTAGGTGACCAAGCCAAATAATGCGCCGCGCAGAATCGCCTCGCGCGTGGACATCCCTACTCCGGGCGCAACGACGAAGTACACCAATCCTCCGATGAAAATGAGATAGAAGAGCGCGGCGACCAGGAAATTGGCTTTCTCAGCCATCAGATGACCGATCTGGGACCGATAGAACTTCGGCGCGACAACGCCGAGCCAGACTGCGTCGAGGCCCAGGAAGATGAATAGGGTAAGAAAATAGAGTTTGAGGATCATTTTCGCTTCGCAGGTTTCTTTTTGTTAGATGCCTTTGAGCGAGTTGTCGTTTTGCGAGTCCTCGACGTTGTTGACTTCTTATTTGTTTTGGTTGCTTTCCGCGGTGAAGTCTTCACCTTGCTCTTGGATAACTTCTCAGACGAGATTTTTTTCGCTTTTGCCTTCTTGGCACTCGGTTTCCTTCTCGACTTCTTGACCTTCACTTCATCAACCGCTTCCTCTTTCACCCCAAACATTTCATCCCACTTCGCGGACATGGACTCCACGCCCGCGCCGTTCAACGCGTCACTCACTGATTTCCATCGTTCGTCGTCTACGAATCGCCAATCCATGAAAACGTGATGCTGGTAGGCGTGCAGTTCGACATACAATCCTTTACCCCAGAGTTCCTCGCACGAGCGAATGTATTCCAAGCGCGTAACGTAATCTTTGATGATGACGAATCCTTCAAAGGGAAGTCCTAACGCTTCGGCGAGCGATTTCTGGCTTAAGTCACCCGTCGCTTTTTCGAGATACGCGGCGGAGGTTTTGATCCAACCTTTAGTGTAAGCAAAACGGTTGTGATAAAGAACGAGTCCGCGTTCGTCGTTGTGGATGTTGGAATAGGCAAACACGTTTTCATCCACCGTTCCGTGCGCGGTGAACAGGTCGAAGAGGAAGAAGTTTTCCACGTTTGCGAACAGGTAGCGGCGGTGAAGAAGCGGGAAGATCTTCCAATCGTGGCCGGCGATGAGCCCTTCGTTAGGTGTTTCATCCCATTTCGGCTTGCGGAACTCCATCCCATATTTTTCGCGCAGGCCATCCACCTGCCCATGACCGAACATAGGCAAGCCCGGCAGCGTCGCAAGCACGGTCGCAACGCCGAAATATTTGTCGCCGTCGCCAAATTGCTCGATGGCAGTCTTTTCATCCGGGTTGTTCATAAAATTCACATAGCGTTTGAGGATTTGCGGATCGAATTCGAGCGTGTTCTTGATCGCCATGCGATATTTGGCGTTGTCCTCGTCGCGCAGCATGTGCATGAACGCCGAGTTGTACACGCGATGCATGCCCAGCGTGCGGACGAAATATCCCTCCAGAAGCCAGAACGCTTCGGCGAGAAGCAGCGTGTCCGGAACCTCCGCCGCGACACGATCCACAACTTCGCGCCAGAATTCATTGGGGATTGCCGCGTCGAAATCGGCTCGCGTCATGCCGTGCTCGGATCGTGACGGGATCGCGCCGCCTGCGCCGGGCTCAGGGAACCACAAGCGCTGGACGTGTTTCTTCGCCAACGTCATTGCCGCATCGAAGCGGATGACCGGGAAATTGCGCGCGACATGCAGGATGGTTTGAATGACAGCCTCGCGCACTTCCGCTTTTGAGTAATCGAGCTGCGCGGTGTCGTTCCACGGGAAGGAGGTGCCGTCGTTGCCGTGATAGATGTAACGCACGTCACCCGTATGATGATCGCGTCGTTGAAAGACAACCGATGCATCGGTCTTGTCGTAATAATGATCCTCGATGTAAATCCCTACGCGAATATCATCAGAGAGATTTTCAGACTTGAACGAGTATGAAGGATATGGCGAATACGGCAGCGACAAAAACCAATCGGGATGTTCGATCACCCACTTCGAGTCGATACCCATGTGGTTGGGAACCATATCAGCAGACAAACGAATCCCGCGCTGCCAGGCGCGGCTTCGTAGGTTTTCCAACGCGCCCCATCCACCTAAATCTTCGGCGATGTCATACGAATACAACGAATACGCTGATGCAACCGCGTCGGCGTCGCCCATGCGTTGCTTGATCCGTTGACTGGCGCGGCTGCGTTCCCACAAACCGATGAGCCACAAACCAGTAAACCCGCGGTCGCGCAGAATATCGAGTTCCTCGTCGGGGATTTGGTCGAGTGTCTTGATCCAACGTCCGTGCTTGCGCGAGAGTTGTTCGAGCCACACGTAGGAATTCTTTGCGATCAGGACAAGCCGCGGCATCCATTCCTTGTCTGGGCTGTATCGTTCGTATTCAGCATAGTCGCCATAGGTTGCCACAGGAATTTCCGCCTTGAAATCGCCGTGGGCAAGTTGATGGCGGAGCGTCTCTTCGCGCAAGTAATCCATGCCGCGTAACAGCCGTGCCACGAATTCATCCCCAAGCAATGCGCCCCATTTTTCGATGATGAACTTCAACTGCCCCTCGAGCGATTCAGGGAAGGCTTCGGCGGGCGCACGCAGGATCTCGAACAGCGACTCGCCGGTTCCCGAAATCGCTGCGTTGTCTTTGGCAATTTTGGCAAAGAAGGCATCCAGCGCGGCGATCAAATTCTTGTAGGCGGTTGGCTCGAGGGGAGCGTCATCCACCAATTCCAGCATCGCGCTCACCGCCGGGTTGGCGTTGTGCGTGAAAACGTAGATTAACTCCTCTACCGAACGGACGCGTCCGTTCGTGAGTTTGGCGAGATATTCTTCGACTAACTGTTCCCCACGATACACGCGCTCAGGCGGGAACTCCGCGATGAATTTCTTTTGCGTCAGGTCAATCGAATCTGCGCCGACCTGTTCGCTGACCGACGTAACCGCGGTGTTCATCACCGGCGGCGGGGCAAAACGCTTCACCAGCGTGCGCAGAGCCTCATCAATGAGCGACAACGCGTACAGATCTGAAGCAGGCAAAGGCTGGGAGCGAAGCGCTGTCATCTGCGCCGCGAACTTCCGCGCCGATGAAAAATCTACAAAGAGAACGCGTCCGTCGTCGCGGAAGAAGTTCGAAGCGAATTGATAGTGGTCACGGGATGATCTAGTTACGTGCATGCCGCAATCATAACCCCATTGATTGATTTCGAGTATACTTTGCGGCGATGTCGCCCCCGTTGTTCGGTTTAATCGCGATGATGATCCTTGCAGTTTTGCACATACTGGTGCTGGCAAGGTTGTTCGGGCGGCGCGATGGACAAGAGACCGCCGCTGTTCTGTTCGCCGCATACTTGATCGTCAACATGCTTTTGACCGCGGTGGAGGGGCTGTGGCGCGGCGGGCAACTCGCGTTGGATGCACAAACCGCAACCGACGTTCAAATCTTCGGAGCATTCGCTCTATCCTACATTGCGCTGCTCACCATCCGCTATTTTGTGCGGAGGGACGTGACCGTCTGGGTGATCGCGGGCATCGTTTGGATTGCGGGATTCTTTGTCTTCGGGCAGAATCTGTTCGGTTTCGGCGATGTGGTCTGGACGAACGGAACGTTCATCCTCACCCTCGACCGAATCACTCCCCTATGGGCGGAACTTGGCTGGCTCGTCTTCACACTTGGCGGGTTCATCAGCGTGCGGTTAAGACACAAACAGTCTCG
>Ga0187892_10002652_pt1 | contig 34924 bp, 35 predicted proteins | sample MA1701073metaG_FD_139345 | JGI IMG/M metagenome (GOLD analysis project Ga0187892, IMG submission 139345) | Bio-ooze microbial communities from a basaltic lava cave in the Kipuka Kanohina Cave System on the Island of Hawaii, USA - MA170107-3 metaG ... | reverse complement strand
CACCGCTTCCCCGGCGCGAGCGACTTCGACCAGCGCGCGCAAGAGTTCGAGTTGGAGTATCTCAAGTCGTCGCACCACGCGCAGATCGCGCTCGCCGAGCAGTACGCAGGACTGCCGCTCGAGGAAGCGGGCGGATAAGTCTTAGGCCGACGAGGAGGCGAGCCATGAAAGAAGGCCGCGGTCCAACCGAGGGGATGACGATGCTCGAGCTGTACCATCACGGGTCGGAGAAGTAGTCATGGCTCTCGACAAACCGTATCTCGACATTCCCGGCACGACGATTTTCGACATGGACGAGTCGCGCAAGGGCTACTGGCTGAACCAGTTCTGCATGTCGCTGATGAAGGCCGAGAACCGCATGCGCTTCAAGGCGAACGAACGCGCCTACCTCGACGAGTGGCCGATGACCGAGGCGCAGAAGCAGGCGGTGATGGCGCGCGACCTCGGCCGCTGCATCGAATCGGGCGGCAACATCTATTTCCTCGGCAAGCTCGGCGCGAGCGACGGCCGAAGCTTCCAGTACATGGCGGGCAGCATGACCGGCATGACCGAGGAAGCCTATCGCGCGATGATGATGGGCGGCGGGCGTTCCATCGAAGGCAACCGCTTCACCGGGGAGAAGAAGTAATGGCCCGCATCACCGCCAGCGTCTACACCTCGCATGTTCCCGCCATCGGCGCGGCCATCGACCTCGGCAAGACCGCCGAGCCGTACTGGGCGCCGCTGTTCGCCGGCTACGAGCCGGCCAAGGCGTGGCTGGAGGCGAACACGCCCGACGTGATCTTCCTCGTTTACAACGACCATGCCACGGCGTTCAGCCTCGAGATCGTCCCCACCTTCGCGATCGGCGTGGCGGCGGAGTATCCGCCGGCCGACGAAGGCTACGGCGCCCGACCGGTGCCCAAGGTGATCGGGCACCCGGCGCTCGCCTCGCACATCGCCCAGTCGGTGATCCAGGACGATTTCGACCTGACCATCGTCAACCGGATGGACGTGGACCATGGACTCACGGTGCCGCTGTCCTTGATGTGCGGCCGGCCGGCGGCGTGGCCTTGTCCGGTGATCCCTTTTGCGGTGAACGTGGTGCTCTATCCGGTGCCCTCGGGCAGCCGCTGCTTCCAGCTGGGCCGCGCCATCCGCAAGGCGGTCGCTTCCTACGACGAGGACCTCTGCGTGCAGATCTGGGGCACCGGCGGGATGAGCCATCAGCTGCACGGCCGGCGCGCAGGACTCATCAACCGGGAATTCGACAACGCCTTTCTGGACCAGCTGATCGCCGACCCGGCGCAGCTCGCGCGCAAGCCGCACGTCGAGTACATGCGCGAGGCCGGCGCCGAGGCCGTCGAGCTCGTCATGTGGCTGATCGCGCGGGGCGCAATGGACGACGCCGAACCCGGCGGCAAGGCCCCGCGGGTGCATCACCGCTTCTATCATGTGCCGGCCTCGAACACCGCGGTCGGGCACCTGATCCTCGAGAACCGGTAGGCTGCGCATGCGAATCGCTCTCGCGGGCGCCGGGGCCTTCGGTGTCAAGCATCTCGAAGGCCTGGCGCGGATCGACGGCGTCGAGGTCGTCTCGCTGGTCGGCCGCGAGCGCGACAAGACCAGGGAAGCGGCAGCGAAGTTCGGCATCCGCCATGTAACCGCCGACCTGGCCGAGAGCCTCGCGCTCCGGGACGTCGACGCGGTGATCCTGTGCACGCCGACGCCGATGCACGCCGCGCAGGCGATCGCCTGCTTGAGGGCGGGCAAGCACGTGCAGGTGGAGATTCCGCTGGCGGACAGCCTGAGGGACGCCGAGGACGTCGTACGCGTGCAACGGGAAACCGGGCTGGTCGCCATGTGCGGCCACACGCGCCGCTTCAATCCCAGCCACCAGTGGGTGCGACGGAAGGTCGAGGCGCGCGAACTCCGGATCCAGCAGCTGGACGTGCAGACTTACTTCTTTCGCCGCACGAACGTGAACGCGCTCGGCGAGCCGCGCAGCTGGACCGACCACCTGCTGTGGCACCACGCGGCGCACACGGTGGACCTGTTCCAGTACCAGACCGGCGGAGAGATCGTGAAGGCGAATGCGGTCCAGGGCCCCATCCACCCGACGCTCGGCATTGCGATGGACATGAGCATCCAGCTAAAGAGCAGCACCGGCGCCGTCTGCACCCTGAGCCTCTCGTTCAACAACGACGGCCCCCTCGGCACGTTCTTCCGCTATATCGGCGATACCGGCACCTATATCGCGCGCTACGACGATCTCGTCGACGGCAAGGAGCAGAAGATCGACGTGTCCAAGGTCGACGTGTCGATGAACGGTATCGAGCTGCAGGACCGCGAGTTCATCGCCGCCATCCGCGCGCAGCGCGAACCGAATGCGAGCGTGGCCACGGTGCTGCCTTGCTACCAGGTGCTGCACCGGCTGGAGCAGCAGCTTTGATGCCCGTCCGGACGATTTCTGAGGAATCCACCATGAACAACACGGTCATCCGCAACATTCATCGCGCCGACGCCGACGCCATCGCCACCCTCGAGCGCCTTGGCGTCTCCACCGTGCACGAGGCGCAGGGCAGGACCGGGCTCATGCAGCCCTATATGCGGCCGCTATGGCGCGGCGCGCGGCTTGCCGGCAGCGCGGTGACCGCGCTCTGCCACCCGGGCGACAACTGGATGATCCACGTCGCCGCCGAGGTGGTGCGGCCCGGCGACGTGCTGGTGGTCGCCTGCTCGAGCGAGAGCTCGGACGGCGCCTTCGGCGAGCTGCTCGCCACCTCGCTCAAGGCGCTCGGGGTCAAGGGCGTGGTGCTCGATGTCGGCTGCCGCGACGCGGCGGAGATCACCGAGATGAAGTTCCCTCTCTGGTCGCGCGCCATCTGCGCCAAGGGCACGGTCAAGGCGAGCATCGGGTCGGTGAACGTCCCCGTCGTGTGTGCCGGCGTGCACGTCAAGCCGGGCGACGTGGTGGTCGCCGATGACGACGGTGTGGTCGTCGTGCCGCACCTCGACGCCGCCAAGGTGGCCAAAGCGGGCGTGGAGCGAGAGCAGAAGGAAGCCGGCAGCCGCGCCCGCCTGCAGAAAGGCGAGCTCGGCCTCGACGTCTACGGCATGCGCAAGCAGCTCGAAGAGAAGGGGCTGAAGTACATCGACGGCCCCGTTGACTGGTGAAAGCGCTTCTCGCGGATTACGCCGTAACTCGGGCGTTCAAGCAGCAAGCCTCCGGGCTCGAGTTCGTGGACGTCAAGGTCCCGAACACGGCGTTCAAGCGCGTGGTGCGGGACCTGGAGTTCGACCTCGCCGAGCTGGCGATCATGACGTTTCTCCTCGCCAAGGCGCATGGCAAGCCGCTGCGGCTCCTGCCCGCCGTCCTCACCGCGCGGTTCCAGCATCCGCTGCTCGTGTCCGCGAAGCGCCTCTCGCCAGAGGCGCTGGAGGGAAAGCGGGTGGGGCAGCGCTCCTATTCGGTCACGACGGCGACATGGGTGCGCGGAATCCTCGCCGAGGACTTCGGCGTCGACCTCGGCAAGGTGCAGTGGGTGACCTTCGAGGAGCCGCACGTGGCGGAGTTCAAGGACCCGCCGAACGTCGCGCGGGCGGCGGCGGGCAAGGACATGATCGCCATGCTGCTCGGCGGAGAGCTGGATGCCGCCATCGTCGGCGAGGCGCCCAAGGACGAGCGGCTCGAACCGGTGATCCCGGATCCGGCCGCGGCCGCGGCGGTCTGGAGGCGCAGGAAGGGCGCCATCCAGATCAACCACATGGTGGCGGTGAAGGACACGGTCTCCGCTGCCGAAGCCGAGCGTATATATTCGCTGCTGACAACAAGCCGGGAAGCCGCCGGCAACCCCGAGATGAATCCTTTCGGCGTGGAAGAGAACCGCCGCAATCTCGAGGCTGCCGTCGACTGCCTGTACCGGCAGCGGATGATCTCCCGGCGCCTTACAGTCGAGGAGCTGTTCGTATGATCATCGATTGCCACGGCCACTACACCACCGCGCCGGCGGCGCTCGGCGAGTGGAGGAAGCTGCAGCTCGCCGGGAAGAAGCCCCCGCCGCCGAAGATCTCCGACGACGAGATCGGCGAGAGCCTGCAGCGGGCGCAGCTCAAGCTGCAGCGCGAACGCGGCACCGACGTCACCTTCTTCTCGCCGCGGGCGAGCGCGATGGAGCACCACGTCGGCGATGACGAGACGAGCCTCGCCTGGTCCCGGGTCTGCAACGATCTCATCCACCGCTGCTGCTCGCTCTATCCGGAGAAATTCGTCGCCGTCTGCCAGCTGCCGCAGTCGCCCGGCGTGCCGCCGAATAACTCGATCGCCGAGCTCGAGCGCTGCGCGAAGGAGCTCGGCTTCATCGGCTGCAACCTCAATCCCGATCCTTCGCGCGGGCATTGGAAGGATCCGCCGCTCACCGACAAGTGGTGGTACCCGCTGTACGAGAAGATGGTCGAGCTCGATGTGCCGGCGATGGTGCACGTCAGCTCCTCGTGCAACCCGAACTTCCACGCCACCGGCGCGCACTACATCAACGCCGACACCACGGCGTTCATGCAGTTCTTGGCCTCCGATCTCTTCAAGGACCTCCCGACGCTCAAGTTCGTGATCCCGCACGGCGGCGGCGCGGTGCCGTACCACTGGGGCCGCTACCGCGGACTCGCGCAGGACATGAAGCGCCCGCCGCTCAAGGAGCTAGTGCTCGACAACGTCTACTTCGACACCTGCGTCTACCACCAGGCGGGGATCGACCTGCTGCTCAAGGTGATCCCGGCCGACAATATCCTGTTCGCCTCCGAGATGGTGGGGGCGGTGCGCGGCATCGATCCGGAGACCGGGCACTACTACGACGACACCAAGCGCTATATCGACGCCGCCGCGTGGCTCAGCGCCGCGGACAAGAAGAAGATCTTCGAAGGCAATGCACGCAAGGTCTACGCGCGGTGGAGAGGAAAATGAGTGGACGTTTTCTTGGATGGCACGGCTTCGACCACTGATCGCGTGAGTCGAGCGACCCGAGAGGAGCGCGCGGCAGCGCAGAAAGGCAGGCTCACCATGGCAACCATTCAAGCATCGCCCCACCCGCTCGTCTACAAGGTACGCGACCCGGCTGCCGCGGGGCTCTCCGGGCCGGCCGCCGCGCCGCGCGGCGGCATCGGAATCCGGATCTACGCGCGCGCCATGGAGGGCATGCAGAAGGAGGCGCTCGTCTGGTATGCCCCCGCGGGAACGGTGTGGCGGCTGGTCTCGGATGAGGGCCCCTACCTCAACGGCACCGACCTGGCGCCGTTTCCGCTGGCCTTCTTCACCACCGGCATGGTGAGCTCGTACGTCGCGGAGATCGTGGCGCTTGCACGCCAGCGCGGCATTGCGCTCGGGAGCGTGCGCGTCACGATCGACAACCAGTACGGGATGGAGGGCTCGGCCTTCCACGGCACCATGACCGGTAGCGCCATGCCGGTCGAGCTGAGCCTCGAGCACGAGGGCGACCTCGCGCCGGGCCTGGCACTCGAGCTCGCGAGCCAGGCGATCGGCGCATCGCCCGCGCGCGCGCTCGCGGCGGACAAGCTCGCGAACGTCTTCTCTCTGTTCAACGGCGGGCGGCGCCTCGACGTGACCAAAGTCGCCGCGCACCCGAAGGCGCTCGGCCTCGGCGACGAAGCGCTGTTCGAGCGCGCGCAGCCCGCGGTGGCGGATTCGTTCGCGCCCGAGATCATCCGCAAGCTCGAGGACGCCAAGGCGGTGGTCGGCGCCGAGGGCGGCGCCGGCTCGAGCCTCAAGTCCGAGCAGAAGCGCACGCTGCACGTGCGCGGCGTCTGCACGCTGCGCGAGGACGGGGTCAAGAGAATCAAGGTGCAACTGTTCAAGCCGATCGGCAGCACCTTCGAGTTCCTGTCGGACGATCCACCGGTGCTCGGCGGCGGCGACCGTGCCCCCGACGGCCTCTCCTACCTGTCGGCCGGGATCGCGTTTTGCTACCTGACCCAGATCGGGCGTTACGCCACGATCCGGAAGCTCCGCCTGGACGAGTACCGCCTCATCCAGGATACAGGGTTCAGCCTGCCCGGGGCTTCTGGCCAGACCGGCAAAGCGGGCGAGGCCGCGCCGGTCGAGACGCACGTCACGCTGCGCACCGGAGAGGACGACGAGGTCGCCAACGAGATTGTGCGCATGGGCGAGCAGACCTGTTTCCTGCACGCCACGTGCCGCTCCAACGTCCAGACTCGGATCCGCGTTGGGCGGCTGAGCGGGGCGCAAGCGAGCGGATCGTGACGCAGGCCGCCTACTCGGGCTCGATCCGCGGCCGTCGCGATTCTCGCGCGATTTCGCTGGCCTGGAACTTCGCGAACGCGGCATTCATGACCGGTCAAACTCTCGTGGTCGACGGCGGTTCGGCGATGGTCCGACGATCGGGAGGGCCTTGGCATCACGACGAACAATGCCACGTTCGGTCCGGCGCGCAAAAGCGTACGATCCGGAGCGCATCGCGCTTCGCCCGTACGCCGCCAGCGGAGCAGAAACGGCACGTGAGGCGTTGTGACCCCCGCCGGGCGGCGTACAATGCAGTTTGCACCGAGGCGCGCAGTGGATCTGTGCTCTGAAGACGATCATCGAGTTTCGCGAGGAGATGCGCGAGTTTCGGGCTGAAACGCGCCGGACGCTCGCAGAGCACTCGCATCGATTGAATGTCATTGAAGCCAGCATCGCCACCCTCAAGGCCGATGTAGGCATCCTGCTCAGCTCCGTTCCCGTGATCAACGAGCGGCTGGATCATCTCGGAAGCGCGCGTGGCCGCGCTCGAAGCCCGCAGTTAGACGCAGGCGCCGGCGGCTGCGCTGACCGGCGTTGCGAGTCGGGCGGCCCCCCGGAGCCGCTTCGGCGAGCCGGCGCCCCTCGAGGACCTGGGCGGCCGCGGGAACCGCGATGACCGACCTCCCCCGCGTCGCTTCCGCGCGAGCACACCACCACCCGGGGACGCAACATGACCTACGCCACGCTGCTCTATGAGAAGGATGACCGCATCGCGCGCATGGCCGAGAACGCGCGCATCGGCTACATGCCGGCCCGCGTGTAGGGTTGCCCGACCACCGCGATGTGGGTGTACCGGCTCGGGGCGGAGAAGGCGAAGCGGATGCTCCTCACCGGCGACACGATCGACGGCCGGACCGCCAAGGCCTGGGGCCTCGTCTACGACGCCGTACCCGCGGGCGAGCTCGATGCGGCGGTGAACGCGCTCGCCCGAGGGCTCGGTCACCTGCCTCCTCGGGCCGAACGGCGCCGGCAAGACGACGCTCATGTACTCGATCGCGGGGATCCTGCGCCCGCGGCGCGGGTCCGTGCGGTTCGCCGACGAGGCGATCGCGGCCGAGCCGCCGCATCGGATCGTCGCGCGCGGGGTGGCGCCTGGTGCCCGAGAACCGCCTGGTGTTCCCGCGGATGACGGTGCTCGACAATCTGCGCGCCGGCGCGTACGGCCGGCGGGATCACGACGGCATCGGCGCCGACATCGAGTCGATGTTCGCGCGGTTTCCGCGCCTGAAGGAGCGCGCCGCCCAGGAGACGGGCACGCTCTCCGGCGGCGAGCAGCAGATGCTCGCCGTGGCACGGGCGCTGATGTCGCGGCCGAGGCTGCTCCTCATGGACGAACCCTCGCTCGGGCTCGCCCCCCTCGTCGTCGAGGAGATCTTCCGGATCGTCGCCGAGCTCAACCGCGCCGGCATGACGATCTTCCTGGTCGAGCAGAACGCGCACATGGCGCTCAAAGTGGCGCACCACTTCTACCTGATCGAGCAGGGGCGGGTCACGTTCGACGGCGATCCGGGCGCGCTCGCCGAGGACGAGGTCATCCACCGCGCCTACCTCGGCTCGACACGATAGTACGGATCGTGCGCAGGCGCAGTGCGCCCGGGCCATTCCGCCTGGCCTGCGGCGGGGACGGCGCGCGCCGCGGGTCACCGAAGGCGATCGGCCGCGTGCTTGGTGCGGTGCCGCAGGCCGATCTCGAGGAGCGGGCGTCGGCGCCTGCGCGGCGCATGGCCGCCGTGCCGAAGAATCAGCTGATGAATGCAGAAGCTCGTGGCCAACGAGGCCTACGACAACATGGGCTCGCGGGCCCGCAGCTGCTCGCGACGCTGTTCGATGGCATCACTCGCCACTCACCCGAGGGCGTGTGCTTCAGGCAGCATGCCGCCGGGCGGGGCTTCCATCAGGCGGTGCGGCCTGCGCGACATGGGCGAGCCGATCCCGGGGAGCCGGCGAACGCCGCCCTGAGCTCGCATGCAGCACCGAAGATAGTTCAGGGATTCTGCGGGGGCACGCGCAGCTGGGTGCGGACCCGACTGCTCGATCGGCGTCGTGCGGACAGTCTGCCGAGATCGCAGCGGTTCGGCGGCCGCTACGCCTGTGGCCCGACGATCGTCTTGATCAGCTCGATCACGCCGAGCATTACCGGAGACAGCGGCCGGGTGGTGTGCGTGGCGATCGCAACCGTGCTGACGAGTTCCGGCTTCACGATCCGGCGCGGCAGGTAGTGGCCCTTCAGCTCGTCGTCACGGAACACGCTCAGCGGCATGACGCCGTGGCCGAAACCCTTGCGCACCAGATCGAGGATGGTTGAGAAGGCGTCCAGCTCCCAGGGGATCTCGAGCGTCACGCCGACTTGCGCGAGCTGCGCCTCCAGGTACATCCTAATCGCGTGCGGGCGGCTGGGCAGGAGCAGATTGAAGCCGGCCAAGTCCTTGAGGGCCACCGGCCTGCCGATGCGGAGGTGGGCGCCGGGGGACTTGCTGGCGCCAATCAGGTACAGCGGCTCCTTCATCAGCGGGGTCGTCTCGATCCCCGGCAAGGGCTGCGGGTTGATCAGGACCCCGATGTCCACGCGGCCCATGCTCAGCCACTCCATGATGTAGGTCTGCCCTTCCAGGATGCTGAGCCTCGCGCGCGGGAACGTCGCCTGAAACGCGAACGCGAGCGGCGTCGAGAGGAAGCGGCCGACGCTGGAGGGCATCCCGACCACCACCCGGCCCACCGCCGCTCCGCGCAGCTCCTTGACGTCCTGCCGCGCTCGATCCGCCTGCAGGAGCAGGCCGCGCGCATGCTTGAGGAGCACGGAGCCCGCTTCGGTGGGCTGCACCCCGCGGCCGTTCCGCAGCAGCAGGGTCTGGCGCAGCTCCACCTCGAGCAGCCGGATCTGCCGGCTGAGCGAGGGTTGCGTCACCGTAAGCAGCGTCGCCGCGCGGGTGAAGCTGCCGACCTCGGCCACCCGCACGAAGTACTCCAGCTGCTTGAGATCCATCGCGCCCCCGACCGCTCGGAGGATAGCCGAAGGCGGCGCGGCCGACCGGCGCGACGCCGGCTCAGAACTTCGCGCACCACTTCAGCACGCCGTTCCGGAAGCTCGCCCGGTCGTTGATCACGTCCGCCCACGTCTGGACGCGCGGGTACGCGTCGAAGGACATGCCGGCCCCGATCAGCGTGAAGTGCAACGGTATCCATGCGATGTCAGCGAGCGAGAACTCGCTGCCGGCGATCCACTCGTTCTCGCGCAGGGACGCTTCCACGCGGCCGAAGTTCTCGTGCAGCGTCCTGCCTGCATACGCGACCTCCTCTTCCGAGAAGCCCTCCGCGGACGAGGCCTTGGCGTGGAACTCGAGCAGGTCGCGGTTCTTCTGCAGCTTGCGATACCGGACCTTCGTGTCGTCCGACATCTGCAGCATGCGGCGCACCTTGTTGTGATAGATGAAGGTCTTGACCGCCTTGATGTGCATGCCGGTCGCGAGCTTGAGCCAGCCGTGCACCTTCTCCTTCATCCCCGCGCCCTTCGGCACGAGCGGCGGCTCGGGGAATCTCTCGTCAAGGTACTCGATGATGTCGTCGGACTCGATGATCACCACGCCATCGTGGACCAGCGTCGGCACCACGCCGTTGGGATTGATGCTGAAGTACTCCGGAGTGTGGGTTTCGTGCTTCGCGAGGTCGAGGTGATGGCTGATCCACGGCAGCCCCTTCTCCTCGAGCGTCATGCAAACGCGCATCGAGCAGAGCGAGATCGCGCTGTGATACAGATGCAGGCCCCTGAGGCCGAGCACCTCCTCGTTCTTGGTCGCGATGATCCCCATCGTGCGCCTCCGGATTCGATAGTGGACGGAACGTTCCGACGGGATCGCCCGTATGCCGCGCCTTGGCCCGTTAGCGTATGGATTATTTCGCCCGTCGGCCGGCGTAGACACACCGGAGCGCCACTAGCTGTTATCGGGAAAACGCATAGCCGGGCGCCCGAGTGGCCACTATGCGCACATCGTTCCGCACGCCGCGCCAGCGGCCCCGCCGAGTTCCCGCTTGGCGGACACGCGCAGCACCTGCCCCGCCGCGTCCGCTCTGTCCGTGCGCCCGAGCGCCGCGCGGCGGCCGGCATAGGCTTGTTCTATAGCAGCTAGTCGCGGGCGCCTCTGTTTGCGCCAGACGAGGTGTCCTATCGTCGGGTGTCGTCAGCCCCGCGCTCGGGCCACCGCGCGACGGTCGCTTCCCTGCGAGGAGACAAGCGCATCATGGACCTACCTGGAGGCACGCCGGGCCGGTTGTGGATCGCCGGCGAGTGGGTCGAGGCCGAGAGCGGCGCCACGTTCGAGGATCGCAACCCGGACGACGACAGCCCGTACGCGACCGTCGCGCGCGGAACGCCGGGCGACATCCGCCGGGCGGTGGCGGCGGCGCGCAGCGCGTTCCAGTCCTACGGGCAGACCCTCGCCAAGGACCGCGAGGCCTGGCTCATGGAGGCGGCGCACTTGATGGCGGCTCGCAAGCCGCGCTTCATGGACGCCCTGTTCGACGAGATCGGCTCGCCGCGCAAGAAAGCCGAGTTCGAGTTCGGCAAGGCCCTGAGCATGCTGAGGGCCGCCGCCGGCATGGCGCGGCAGGCCGCCGGCAAGGTCATGCCGTCCGACCATGCCGGGCGCCTGTCGATCTCGATCCGGCGCCCGGTCGGGGTGGTCGCGGCGATCACCCCGTTCAACGTGCCGCTGATCAAGGGCGTGCGCCTGACCGCCAACCCACTCGCGCTCGGCAATGCCGTGGTGCTGCTGCCCTCCGAGGAAGCCCCGGTGGTCGCGCTCCTCCTCGCCGAGCTGTATGCCGACGCCGGGATACCGGCCGGGGCGTTCAACGTCGTGACCGGGTACGGTCACGAAATTGGCGACACGCTGACAGGCCACCCGGACGTGGCGATGGTCACCTTCACCGGGTCGAGCCGCGTCGGCGCCCACATCCAGCGCATCTGCGCCGCCGGCAACAAGCGCGTCACGCTCGAGCTCGGCGGCAAGAGCCCGCTCGTCGTCCTCGCCGACGCCGACCTCGCCAAGGCGGTGCCGGCCGCGGTGCACGGGATCTTCACCTACCAGGGCCAGGTGTGCATGGGCAACAGCCGCATCTACGTCGAGCGGCCGGTCTACGCGTCGTTCGTCGACAACTTCAAGGCGGCGGCCGACCGACTGGGCATGGGCGATCTGCGGAATCCGGACACCGTCATCGGCCCGATCATCTCGCGGCGGCAGCGCGACCGCGTCCGCTCGCACATCGAGGACGCCGTCGCGAAGGGCGCCACCGCCGTCGCCGGCGGGGACTGGGTCGGGAACCGCTGCCGGCCCACCGTGCTCACGGGCGTGACCGAGGCGATGGTGTGCTGTCGCGAGGAGACCTTCGGCCCGGTCGCCGCCGTCTACCCGGTCAAGAGCTACGAGGAGGCCCTGGCGAAGGCGAACGACACGGCGTTCGGGCTCTCGGCCGCGATCTTCACCCGCAACCTCGATCGCGCGCTCCACTTTGCGCAGCACGTCGGCGCCGGCATGTGCCACGTCAACGCCTCGGCGCTTCAGGACGAGCCGCACGTGCCCTTCGGCGGGAACGGGGCGAGCGGCGCCGGACGCGAGGGCACCGAGGCGGACATCGAGGCCATGACCGTGCTCAAGTGGGTCACCGTCAACAGCTAAGAGCCGATCCTGTACACCCTGTACCACCACGGTTCCTCGGTCTGCGCAGCGAAGGTCCGCTTCGCGATGGCCGAGAAGGGCCTGTCCTGGGAAGGCCGCTATCTGGACATCCTGGCCGGGGACCAGTTCAAACCCGAGTACCTGAAGCTCAACCCCAAGGGCGTGGTGCCGACGTTGATCCACGACGGCATCGTCATTCCCGAATCCACCGTCATCTGCGAGTACCTGGATGGGGTGGAGCCGTCGACATCGCTGCACCCCTCCGACCCGTGGCTGCGCGCCCAGACGCGGTACTGGACCAAGGCGGTCGACGAGGAGCTGCACCCCGCGTGCGCGGTGCTCACGTTCGTCGTCTCGCACCGGCACACCATAGCCCGGCTCGGCCCGGCGAAGCTGGAGGAGTTCCTTAGCGCGACGCCCGGTCTCTCGGTCACGTCCGAGTGGAAGGTCAAGAAGCGGCTCTACGTCAAGAAGGGGTTCGCCGCTCCGGGCGCCGCCGAGGCGCTCAAGCTCTACGACACCTATCTGAAGAAGATGGAGCAGGCGCTGGACGGCCGGGACTGGCTCGTCGGCGACCGCTTCACGATCGCCGACGTCTCGCTGACACCCTACGTCAACCGCCTGGCGATGATGAGTCTCGCCGGGATCTGGGCCGGAGGCCGCCTGCCGCGGGTCGAGGCGTGGTTCGACCGGATCTGCGGCCGCTCGCACTTCAAGGCCGCGTTCCTCGACTGGATTCCCGAGAGCCTCGCCGCCGACCTCCGCGACAACGGCGCGTGCAGCTGGCCGGAAGTCGCTTGGATCCTGGGCATCAACCGCTGAACGGGGAACAACATGGACCGCGCAGGACGCTTGCAGGGCAAAGTGGCCGTGGTGACCGGTGCGGCGCAGGGCATCGGCGCAGCATTCGCCAGGGCGCTGGCAGCGGAAGGCGCCAAAGTCGTCGTCGCCGACATCCTCGACACCGAGCGGTGCGTGCAGGGCATTCGCTCGGCCGGGGGCACGGCACTCGGCGCCAAGGTCGACATCACCAGCGCCCAGGATCTTGCCGCGATGGTTCGGAAGACCGAGGCCGAGTTCGGGCCGATCCAGGTCCTCGTGAACAACGCGGCGCTGTTCACCAAGCTCGAGCTCAAGCCGTTCCTCGAGATGTCGCCCGAGGAGTGGGACCGCGTGATGACGATCAACGCGCGGGGCACCTTGCAGTGCTGTCAGGCGGTGGTGCCGTCGATGCTCAAGGCCGGCGGCGGCAAGATCGTCAACATCGGTTCGGGAACGGTGTATTACGGGCCGCCGGGCATGGCGCACTACACCGCATCGAAGGGCGCGGTGGTCGCGCTGACCAGGACGCTCGCGCGCGAGCTCGGCGACCGCAACATCCAGGTCAACGCGATCAACCCGGGGCTGACCGAGAGCGAAGGCATGCAGGGCAACACGCAGTTCGATCCCGCAAGGGCGCCGACGGTGGCCTCGCGCGCGATCAAGCGCGCGATGATGCCCGACGACCTGACCGGGACGCTCCTATACCTGTGCACGCCCGACAGCGATTTCGTGACCGGCCAGAGCCTCAACGTGGACGGTGGGCGGCACAACGTTTAGCGAGCGCCGCAGGAAAGCGGTGCGAGAGGGAAGGAGTCACATGAGCTTCGGGAACAGGCGGCGTTTCGGCGCTGCGATCGCAGCGGGACTTCTGGCCACCGGACTGGCGCGCGCCCTGCGCGCGCAGCCGCAGAAGGTGGGCCGGTTGGTGATCGGATTCGGCGCCGGCAATCCTTTCGACGCGCTGGCGCGCCGCTTGGCGGAGAGCCTGCGCCTCGCGCTCGCCATGCCGCTCATCGTCGAGAACCGGCCCGGCGCCGGCGGGGCGATCGCCGCCGAGGTCCTGAAGTCCGCCCCCGCCGACGGCAGCGTCATCTGGCTGTCGCCGCTCTCGACCCTCGTCACCGAGCCGGTCCTGAGCAAGGTCCGCTACGACCCGGTCAAGGACTTCGCCCCGGTGTCCCGGGTCGCGACGTTCGACATCGCGCTCGCGGTCGGGCCGGCCGCGCCCGCGAAGACGCTCGCCGAGTACGTGGGCCTGGTGAGAAAGGACTCGTCGAAGGGCTTCTTCGGCACGCCGGCGCCGAACAGCCTGCCGCATTTCTTCGGGATCCTCGTCGGCAAGGCGGCCAGGGTCGAGATGACGAACGTGTCGTTCCACGGCATCAGCGGGGCGATCACCGCAACGCTGGGCGGGCAGACGCCGGCGATCGTGAGCGGGCTCGGCGACCTGATCGCGATGCACCAGGCGGGGAAGCTGCGCGTGCTCGCCACCTCGGGTCCCGGCCGCTCGCCGTTCCTGCCCGAGGTGCCGACGTTCAAGGAGTCCGGCTACGCCATCGAAGGCACCAGCTGGTTCGGGATCCTGGTCCCCGCGACGACGCCGCGGGAGGTGGTGATGCGCGTGAACCGGGCGGTGACGAGTGCGCTCGCGTCGCAGGAGCTGGTGGAATACCTGCGCACCGGCGGCCTCGAGCCGGCGCCGTCCACGCCGGAAGCGTTCGCCGAGATCATCAAGCGCGACATCGAGTTCTGGGGCAACGCGATCCGCGCCTCTGGGGTCAAGCTCGGGCATTGAGGCCGGACGCGCAAGCCGGGAGGGTCTCGCGATGGCCGCGCGACCGAACTTCGTGTTCATCCTCGCCGACGACTTCGGCTACGCGGACCTCGGCTGCTACGGCGGCCGGTCGCCGTGCTCGCCGGTGCTCGACCGCATGGCGCGCGAGGGCGTGCGCTTCACCGACGGCTATGCGAACTCCGCGCTGTGCTCGCCATCCCGCTTCGCGCTAATCACCGGCCGCTACCAGTACCGCTTTCGCGGCGCCGCCGAGGAGCCGCTGACCGAGCGCACGCGCGACCGATTGGACGTAGGCCTGCCCGCCGAGCACCCGACGCTCCCGTCGCTGCTGCGCGCCGCCGGGTATGCGACCGCGCTCTGCGGAAAGTGGCACCTCGGGTACCCGCCCCGGTTCGGCCCGCGCAAGAGCGGCTACGACGAGTTCTTCGGCTCGCTGTCGGGCGCGGTCGATTACTTCACCCACTGCAACCCGGCGGGCCGGCACGACCTGTACGACGGCGACCGCGAGGTCGCGTGCACCGGCTACCTCACCGACCTGATCACCGCACGGGCGTGCGACTTCGTCCGGCGCATGGGCGAGCGGAAGGCGCCCTTCTTCCTGAGCGTCCACTACACCGCCCCGCACTGGCCGTGGGAGACGCGGGACGATGCTGCAGTGAGCGCCGGGATCCATGGCCGCATCCAGCACACCGACGGCGGCTCGGTCGCGCTCTATCAGACGATGATCCGGCACATGGACGAGGGCATCGGCCTGCTGTTCGACGCCCTCGAGCGCACCGGCGCGAACGCGAACACTTTGGTGGTGTTCACGAGCGACAACGGCGGCGAGCGCTTCTCCGACACTTGGCCGCTGGTGGGCACGAAGATGGACCTGCTCGAAGGCGGGATCCGGGTGCCGATGATCGCGCGCTGGCCGGGCCGCATTCCGCCCGGCGGCGTGACCGATCAGGTGGCGATCCTCATGGACTGGCTGCCGACCATGCTGGCGGCCGCGGACGTGCCGGGCTCGCCCACGCATCCCCCGGACGGCCGCGACGTCGCGCCGGTGCTCGTGAATCCCGCGGCCACGTTCCGCCGCGACCTGTTCTGGCGGCTGAAGTTCCGCGACCAGCGGGCGATGCGGTCGGGCACCTGGAAATACCTGGCGCTGCAGGGCGACGAGTTCCTCTTCGACCTCGCGCGCGATCCGCGCGAGCGGGCGAATCGAGCCCGCGCCGAGCCCGGCGCGCTCGCGGAGATGAAGCAGCGATTCGAGACCTGGGAGGCGACGATGCCGCCGATCCCCGCGGACGCGGTCGTCTCCCATGCGTACACGCGCGCCGAGGTCGCGGCGCCGTCCTCGTCCGGCTAGAGGCCCTTCACCACGACGAAGGAGAGAGCGTACATGTCAAAGGCCCACAAGCCCGTCCTGCTGGTCGGTAGCGTTCCCTGCAACACCGCCGAGGAGACCTTCCGCACCGTGGCGCCGATCCTCGGAGAACTTGCGATCGGCCTCTCGGACGGGGAGATCGATACGCGGCGCTTCTGGGTGATGTACATCGCGCGCAACACCTGGGGCAACCACCCCGACCTGGAAGTGGTGAGGCCGGTGCTCGAGCACGCGCCTCGCGGGCTGGGATTGCCCGAATGGCTGCCGGCCGGATACCACGCGCTGCCGTGGTGGGCGCCGAAGGCCGGCGTGGCGAAGCTCTCGCCGATCGCTACGCTGGGGTACCCGGCGGAAGCCGCGGCGTCGTACCGGACGTTCCGCCGCCTGCGCGAGCAGGGGCTGATTCCCCGCGGCGCACGTTTCCAGCAATGCCTGCCGTTTCCCGACGACGGGGTACGGCTATTCACCGACACCGCCCGCAGCATGAGCATCATGGTCGATGCGTACCTCGATGTCATGAAGCGCGACGTCGCCCGCCTGTGCGAGGAGATCCCGCCCGAGGACCTGGTGCTGCAGTGGGACATCAACTGGGAAACGATCGCCGTCGAGCACGGCGATCACCTGCCGGACATGCCGCCGATGCAGTACAAGCCGGACGGCGACCCGCTGGCGCGCTTCGCCCGCTACGTGAGCGAGCTGAACGCGTCGATCCCGCCGTCGGTCCGGGTGGGCCTGCACTTGTGCTACGGCGACTTCCACCACAAGCACTTCCTAGACCCGAAAGATCTTGCGGCCAGCGTGACGATGGCCAACAAGGCGGCGGAGGTTTCCCCGCGCGCGATCGACTACTTCCACTTCGCCGTGCCTCGTCATCGCAGCGATGACGGATACTTCGAGCCGCTGCGCAACCTCCAGGTCGGCGGCGCCACGGTCTACGCGGGCCTCGTCCATTACACCGACGGGGTCGCCGGGAGCCTCAAGCGGCTGGCGACGTTCAAGCGGCATTTCAGCGGGCCGACCGGCGTGGCGACCGAGTGCGGACTCGGACATCGTCCCAAGGATCACGATCTCGTCACGCTGCTGAAGATACACCGCGACGTCGCGGCGGAGATGTAGACCCGCGGAAACCGACGTGCTCGAGTTCGATCACTATGGCTCCTCGGCATGTCAGAGATGTGGACGCGTTCCCCGCCGCGGCTCACCGGCTGGTTCGAGCGCACCGACCTTCAAGCCCTGGCTCATCGACTTCGGCCCGCCCGACCCGGCGCGTGCAAGACCCACGGGGCGCAGCCGACCAGACGTGCACCGGATCCGCGGATGACCGGACGGAGGCCGGAGGGACCTTCCCGCGCGCGACACCCAACGCATCACCATGAACTCGGACCAAAGGAGACCAGCATGAATCGCAGAACGGCATTGAAAACGGCGGGCGCCGCGGTGCTCGCGAGCGCTCTTCCGATGCGCGCGGCGATGGCGGCCGAGCCGATCAAGATCGGCACCGTCGCAGCGAAGACGGGTCCGCTGGCCGGCGCGACGGCGATCACGCATTGGCCGAACATCCAGCTCTGGGTCGCGGAGGTGAACGGTCGCGGCGGTCTCAAGATGAAGGACGGCAGCCGGCGCGTGATCCAGATCATCGAGTACGACGATCGCACGAATCCTGCCGAGACCATCAAAGCGGTCGAGCGCCTGGCCACCCAGGACAAGGCCGACTTCATCATCGCGGCGTTCGGCACCGCGCAGAGCCTAGCCGCCGCGCCGGTCTTCGCCAAGCACGGCTATCCCCAGATCGCCGTCAGCTCGATCACCGACAAGATTCCGGAGCTGACGCAGCGCTACCCCGGGATCTTCTTCACGCTGGGCGCGACCAGCGCCCTGGCGGGCTCGGTTGCCGAAATCTTGTCCAAGATGCGCGCCGAGGGAAAGATTGGAAACAGGATCGCGATGGTGAACGTGGCCGATGCGTTCGGCATCGAGCTCGCCGAAGCGGCGCGCCCGGTCTTCAAGAAAGACGGGTTCGAGATCGTCTACGACAAGTCCTACCCGTTAGGCACACAGGACCTCTCGCCGATCGTGAAGGGCGCGAAGGCGTCGAACCCGGATGCGTTCGTCGCCTGGTCGTACCCCCCGGACACGATGGCGCTCACCGAGCTCGCCAAGATCGAGAACCTGAACGTTAGGGCCTTCTACACCGGCCCCGGCACCGCCTACCCCTTGTATGCGCAGAAGTTCGGCAGATCGATCGAAGGCCACCTCGGCTCGGGTGGCGTGAACCTGGACGCCCCGGAGATGAAGGCCTACCGTGCCGCACATCAGAGAGTCACCGGCAAGGCGCCCGACTACTGGGCGAGCGCCCCGACGTACGCGAGCCTCCAGGTCCTCGAGCAGGCGATCGAGGCCGTCGGCAGCACCGACCGCAAGGCAGTGATCGACCATATCAAGACCGCCACCTTCAGCACGGTCATGGGTCCGTGGAAGTTCAAGAATCAGGCGATCGACCACTACTGGACCGTCGGCCAGTGGCAGAGTGGCGAGTTTCCCGGCGTGTCCTCGACGGGTCTGCCCGGCGCGCGGCCGACGATCGTGAAGTCGGGCTGGTAGGAATCCGGCTGTCCGGTCTGCAGCCAAGCGCCCCGGCGTGAAGTCCCGACACCGGGGCGCCCCGTTCCGCACCCCCGATGGAAATCGTGATCACCGGCGCCCTGCTCGGGGCGACCTATTCCCTGATTGCGATGGGCCTGACGCTGCAGTACGGCGTCGCCCGCATCATGAATCTCGCCAATGGGGAGATGGTGGTGGCCGGCGCGTTCGCGGCTTTCTGGGTCTTTTCCGCCAGGCAGCTCAGCCCGTTCCTCGCCGCGGCCGTGGTCGTGCCTGCGGCGTTCGCCCTCAACTGGCTCGTCTATCGCTATGTGCTCAGGCCGCTCGTGCGCCGGGCGAGGAACCGCGGAATGCTGGAGGTCGATAGCATCCTGGCGACCTTTGGCATGAGCTTCACGCTCGTCGGGCTCATGCTCCTCACCTTCGGCGGCGGGTACTTCACCTACTCCTACCTCGCCGAGCCGTTCCCGATCTTCGGCAGCCCGTTCGGGCTGAATCGCGTGGTCGCGTGCTTGGTTTCGGTTGCGGTCTGCGGCCTCCTCTACTGGGGCTTGAACGGGACTCGTGCCGGCATGGCGATTCGCGCCGTGGCGGTCGATCCGGCGGCTGCCGAACTGGTGGCGATCGATGTGTCGAGGGTGTGTGCGTTCGCGTTCGCGCTCGGCGGGGCGGTCACCGCGGCGGCCGGGATCTTCCTGAGCACCTTCCTGACCATGGACGCCTCGGTCGGCGTGGTCTTCACCTTGAAGGCGCTGATCATCGTGATCATGGGCGGCGTGGGCGACGTGCGCGGGGCGATCATCGCCGCCTTGATCCTGGGGCTTGCCGAGACGGTCGTCGCCAGCCTGATCGACCCGGGGCTGACGCTCGCTGCCGCGTATCTCCTCTTCGTGCTCGTCCTGCTGTTCAGGCCCCAAGGGCTCTTCGGGACGCGTCAGTCATGAACCGGAGGGAGCTCGGGGGCGTCGTTCTGGTGGCGGTCGTCTTCGGGCTCCTCGCCTGCCTGCCGCTCCTGAAGGACGCGAGCTATCTGCTCTCGCTCTCGGTCGAGATCGCCATGTACACGGTGCTGGCGACCTCGTGGGCGCTGTTCTCCGGCCCGACGCACTACATCTCGCTCGCGACGGCGGCCTTCTACGGGCTCGGCGCCTACCTGGTGGCGGCTGGCATCAACGTCTTTCCCTATCCGGTGCTGGTGGGCTTGGCGGGCATCGCGGGGGGAGTGTTGGCGGCCCTCGTCGGGCTTGCCACGCTGCGCCTTTCTGGGGTGTATTTCGTGATCTTCACCCTCGGTCTCGCCGAGTTGATCCGCCAGGTGGTGACTTGGGTGCAGAACAACTTCACCGGCAGCCGCGGTCTTTACGTTCTGACGAACATCACCCAGAGCATCATCTTCTGGGAGTTGCTGGCGCTCGCGGCGCTGGTGTTCCTCGTCGGCTGGCTGGTGGCCCGCTCGCGCCTCGGCTTTGCCTTGCGCATCATCGGCAATGATGAGCTCGTGGCGGCCCACAGCGGGATCCATTCGGCCGCGGCAAAGCTCGTCCTGTTCGTGATCTCCGGGATCTTCGCGGCGCTCGTCGGGGCGGTGATCGCCCCCCGGTTCACTTACATCGAGCCCGGCATCGCCTTCTCGCCCGAGCTGTCGTTTCAGGTGGTGATCATGGCGCTCCTAGGCGGCGTGCACCGGCTGTGGGGTCCCTTGGTCGGAGTGATCCCCTTTACCCTCCTGTGGGAGCTGATCGCGGCGCACTTTCCCACGCAGACCGTGCTGCTGCTCGGGCTCGCGTTCCTGCTGATCGTCTACTTCATTCCGAACGGGGTGGTGGGCGGGATCGAATCCGCGCTCGAGCGCTTCAGGGGATCGCAGCGTGGGTGAACGAACCGTGCTTGAGCTGCAGGCGGTCAGCAAGCGGTTCGGCGGACTCGTCGCCGTGGATCGGCTGAGCTTTGCGGTCCGGGAGAACGAGCTTCTGGGGCTTATCGGCCCGAACGGGTCTGGCAAGACGACCGTGATGAACCTGATCTCGGGCGCGCTCGCGCCGAGCGCCGGTGAGATCTTCCTGGGCGAGCGGCTGATCTCCGCGCGTCCGCCGCGGCACATCGCGCGCGCCGGGGTCGCGCGCACGTTCCAGCTCGTGCGCCTCCTGCCGTCGCTCACGGTGCTGGAGAACGTCATGGCCGGCGCGGTGTTCGGGCACAAGCGCCTGTGGGGCCGTGAAGCGCGCAACCACGCCGCCCGGCAGCTGGACCGGGTGGGCATAGGCGGCGCCGCAAGCCTCCCGACCTCGGCGCTCACCTACGTCGACGAGAAGCGGATCGAGCTCGCGCGCGCTCTCGCCTCCGACCCCAGAGTCCTGCTGCTCGACGAATGGCTGGCGGGGCTGAATCCGACCGAGCTCGAGACCGGGATCGGACTGATCAGGAGCCTGCGCGAAGAGGGCCGCACCATCATCATGGTCGAGCACGTGATGGACGCGATCCGCAGCCTGTGCGACCGCTGCGTCGTCGTGAGCAGCGGCGTCAAGATCGCTGAAGGCACGCCCGACGATGCGCTCTCCGACCAGGAAGTGATCCGCGCGTATCTCGGGGACGAGAATGCTTGAGTGCCGCGGCCTGACGGTGTCCTACGGGCGGCATCTGGCGCTCGCGGATGTCGCCATCACGATCGCGCCGGGCGAGATCGTCGTCATCCTGGGCGCCAACGGCGCGGGCAAGAGCACGCTGCTGAGGGCGATCGCCGGGTTGGTCCCTGCTGCCGCCCCGAGCGAGATCCTGGTCGACGGCCGGCCGGTGACGCATCTCGCACCGCACCTGATCGTCGAGGCGGGATTGGCGCTGGTGCCCGAAGGCCGTCAGATCTTCGGCGATCTGACGGTGCTGGAAAACCTGCTCCTCGGCGCCTATGCGCGACGCGCGAGGCCGTCCGAGAAGGACCAGCTGCAGCGCGTGGCGGCCCTCTTCCCGAGGCTCGTCGAGCGCACCGGCCAGAAGGCCCGCACCATGAGCGGCGGCGAGCAGCAGATGGTCGCCATCGGCAGGGCGCTGATGTCGGCGCCCGCGATCTTGATGCTGGACGAGCCGTCGCTCGGCCTGTCGCCGATCCTGTGCGGTGGGTTGTTCCGGGCGCTCGCGGAGATCCGCAAGGCCGGCGTCGGCATCCTGCTTGTGGAGCAGAACGCGCGGCAGGGCCTCGCCATCGCCGATCGCGCGTATCTGCTCGAGAACAGTCGGATCGTCGGCAAAGGCCCAGCGGCCGATCTGGCGCGGGATCCGGCGGTACAGAAAGCTTATCTGGGTGGCCGGGGCCGCAGCCGGTGATCGGCCGCGCCAGACCGGAAGCGCGACCTGGGGTGCTACCGATGGCTGAAATGAAGATCGAAGTCAACGGCGAGATGAGCGACGTCGCGGCCGACCCCGAAACACCCCTTCTCTACGTGCTGCGCAACGATCTAGGCCTCGTCGGTAGCCGGTTCGGCTGCGGCGGCGGCCAGTGCGGCGCCTGCTTCGTGCTGGTCGATGGCCGGGCGATGGCCTCGTGCGATCTGCCGCTGTGGTCGGTGGCCGGCAGGAAGATCACCACCGTCGAAGGGCTCGGTGCCCGCAGCGTGCTGCACCCGCTGCAACGCGCGCTGATCGCCGAGCAGGCCGCCCAGTGCGGCTACTGCATGAGCGGCATCGTCATCAGCGCGGTGGCGCTGCTCGCCAACAGCCGCGAGCCGACCGAGGCCGAGATCCGCGACGCGCTCGACAAGCACCTGTGCCGTTGCGGATCGCACAACCGCGTGGTCCGCGCCATCCTGAGAGCCGCCCATGAACAAGCCCGCTGACCGCTCTCTCGCTCCCGCCGACACCGGCCGGCTCCCGCAGCGGGTGCACTTCGAGCGAGACGGCACCGTTTCGATCGCGACCGGCAAGGTCGAGCTCGGCCAGGGGATCTTCACCGCGCTGGCGCAGATCGCTGCCGAGGAGCTCGGTGTGCCGCTCGAGAAAATCCGCGTCCTGCCGCCGAGCACGGCGTACAGCCCGGACGAGGGCGTGACTGCCGGGAGCCTCTCGATCCAGGACGCCGGCAAGGCGCTGCGCAGGACCTGCGCTGCGTTGCGCGCGCTTCTCGAGAGGAGCGGCGGGCGCTCCTATTGGGAGCTCGATTCCCCACGCGAAGCTCCCGGGGACGCGCCTGAGAAATCGCCTTCCAGCTACAGCGTCGTAGGCACGAACGCCCCGCGACTCGATCTTCCGGCCAAGTTCGCCGGCCGGCCGAGCTACGTCCAGGACCTCGGGCTGAGCGGTCTCCTGCACGGCCGCGTGGTGCGCCCGCCCCATCCCTACCGCCGGCTGATCGACGTCGACACATCCTCCACCAAGGCCAAGGTCGTGCGCGACGGCAGTTTCCTCGCTGTACTTGCCGAACGCGAGGAAGACGCGATCGCGGCGGCCAAGCGCCTGCGCGCCCGAGCGACGTGGGAGCCGGCGCCAGGAATGCCGCGGGACTTCCACGCCTGGCTCAAGGAGCACGTCGCCGAGCACCTGGTGGTGAAGCAGAACGCCGCACCCGAACGGACGAGAACCGCAGTGAGCCGTGTTCAGGCTTCCTACCGCAAGGCATTCATCGCCCATGGCTCGATCGGGCCTTCGTGCGCGGTCGCGCGAGCGCAGGGCGACAGGCTCGAGGTCTGGACGCACAGCCAAGGCATCTTCAACCTGCGCCGCGAGCTCGCGACGGTCCTGAGCATGAGGGAAGCGAACGTCGTCGTCACCCATATGGAGGGCGCCGGCTGCTACGGTCACAACGGCGCCGACGATGTCGCGCTCGACGCAGCGCTGCTTGCTCGCGCCGCCGACGGCCGGCCGGTCAAGCTGCAGTGGATGCGCGACGACGAGTTCGCCTGGGAGCCGCTCGGCGCGGCGATGGTCGTGGACCTCGAAGCGCACCTCGATGTCGCGGGAAACATCGTGTCATGGCGGCACGACCTGTACAGCAACGGTCATGCGCACCGGCCGGGGCGCGCTGACAAGCCGACGCTCGTCGCCGCAGGACACATCTCGTCCGCCTTCGAGCTCGCACCGGCGATAAACCCGCCGCTGCCCGCCGGAGGCGCCGACCGCAACGCCATCCCCCTCTACGACGTGCCGGACTTGCTGGTGATGAACCATTACGTGCGCGACATGCCGGTGCGCAGTTCGTCGCTCCGTTCGCTCGGCGCTTACGGCAACGTGTTCGCGATCGAATCGTTCATCGACGAGCTGGCGCTCGCCGCGGGCGCCGACCCGGTCGAGTTCCGCCTGCGGCACCTGAAGGACGCGCGCGCCCGGGCGGTGATCGAGAAGGCCGTCGAGGCTTCGGGCTGGGGGCAGTGGCGGAGCGCGGAAGGCCGTGGTCACGGCATCGGTTTCGCAAGATACAAGAATCTTGGCGCCTACAGCGCGGTGGTCGCCGAGGTGGATGCCGCGCGCGAGCTGCGCGTGACCCGCCTCGTGGTGGCGGTAGACGCAGGCTTGTTGATCAACCCGGACGGAGCGGCGAACCAGATCGAAGGCGGCTGCATCCAGGCAGCGAGCTGGACGTTGAAGGAAGAGTGGCGTCCCGGCGCCCTTGGCTGGGAGGACTACCCGATCCTCAGGTTCAGCGAAGTGCCGCCAGTCGACGTGCATCTGCTGAAGAACGCGCATCCGCCGGTAGGCGCGGGCGAATGCACCATGGGACCGACCGCGGCCGCGATCGCCAACGCCCTGCACCACGCGCTCGGGGTGCGGGTGCGCGAGCTGCCGCTCACCGCCGAGCGCATCGTGAGGGCGATCCATGCTTGAGCGCTACGAGCGTCGACCCGGTTCGCGCGCAGAGCGAGCACTCGAGGTGAAGGAGCTGCCGTGGGGGCCTTGATCGAAGGGGTCTGGCGGGAGCAGGAGCTGCCGCAGGAAACGGCCGCGAACGGCGAGTTCCGCCGGGTCGAGAGCCGGTTCCGCGACCGTATCCGCGCCGACGACTCGTTGGGCTACGAGGCCCAGGCGGGGCGCTATCACCTATACCTTGCGCACGCCTGCCCGTGGGCGCACCGGGTCCTGATCTTCCTCGTGCTGAAGAAGCTCGAGCATGCGATCTCGGTCGCGTTCGCCATCCCGGGCCGCAGGCAGCAGGGCTGGACCTTCGAGAGCGATCTGCAGTTCCCGGACTGCACGCCCGACCGGATCAACGGCTTTCGCTACCTGCACCAGGCTTACTCCGCGACTGATCCCGGCTACACCGGCAAAGTCACCGTGCCGGCACTCTGGGACACCAAGACCCGACGTATCGTGAACAACGAGTCCTCCGAGATCATCCGCATGCTGAACGCCGAGTTCGAGGGCGTCGCCGGCGACGACACCGATTACTACCCTGCGCCGCTCCGCGCCGAGATCGACCGCATGAACGAGTTCGTATATACGCGGATCAACAACGGCGTCTACCGTTGCGGCTTCGCGCGCTCGCAGGCGGCCTACGAGGTGGCGTACGACGCGCTGTTCGCGGCGCTCGACGAGCTTGAGGCGCGGCTCGGGCGCGAGCGCTCCCTCGTCGGCGGCCGCCTGACCGAGGCCGATTGGCGGCTCTTCCCGACGCTCGTGCGCTTCGACGTGGCGTACTTCTCGCTCTTCCGCTGCAACAGGCAGCGCATCGCTGACTACCCGAACCTGTCCCGGTACCTCCGCGAGCTCTACCACGTGCCAGGCATCGCCGCGACCGTGAAGCCGCGTTACTACGTCATCAACTACTGGTCGATCAGGAAGCTCAATCCCGCTGGCATTGTTCCGAAGGGCACGCCAGCGGCCTTCGCATCGTCTTCCTAGAGGAGGAAACCATGTTCAGGAGGCTCACTGCAATCGCGCTGACCGCGGTCTCGCTCGTCGCCATGGCGTCGGCCTGGGCCCAGGCCTATCCCACGCGCGTCGTGCGAATCGTCGTGCCGTTCGCAACGGGCGGCCCCGACATCGTGGCGCGGGTGGTCGGCGCGCAGCTCGCGGAGCAGCTCGGACAGTCGTTCATCGTCGAGAACCGTCCGGGGGCAAACGGCATCATCGGCGCGGACCTCGTGGCCAAGGCCGTGCCGGACGGCTACACGCTGCTCGTGCACTCGTCGGGTCTGGTGGTCAATCCATTCGTGCACAAGAAGCTGCCCTACGACACCGAGCGGGACTTCACGCCGGTGACCAACCTGACGAGCAGCGGCGGGCTGTTCGTCGCCGTGCACCCGTCCGTGCCCGCACAGACGCTGCAGGAGTTCATCGCGCTCGCGCGCGACCCGAACAACAGGCTGAGCTACAGCTCGCCTGGCGTCGGCAATACGTGGCACCTCGCGATGGAGGTGTTCAACGCGGTCGCCGGGACGAGGCTGCAGCACGTTCCCTACAAGGGCGGTGGTCCGGCGACCGCGGCGCTGGCGGCGGGCGAAGTCCAGGCGATGGTCGCATCGCCCGCCCCGCTGCTGCCGCACTACCGGAGCGGCAAGGTCCGCGTCCTCGCGTACAGCGCGGCAACGCGCCATCCCGGGGCGCCCGATGTCCCGACCACCGCCGAGGCCGGCTTCCCGAGTTACGCCGTCGACGGCGGGTGGTTCGGCATGTTCGCGCCGGCCGGCACGCCGGCCGCGATCGTGGACAAGCTCCACCGCGAGGTAAAGACCGCGCTCGAGACGCCGAAAGTGCGCGAGCGGCTTCTCGGCCTCGGCGTCTGGCCGGTGGGAAACTCGCCTGCGGAGTTCAAAAAGTTCTTCCTGGACTCGTTGCGCCTCCACGCCGAGATGGTGCGGATGGCCGGCATCAAGCCCGAGTAGGCCCTAAAACCGCCACTCGGCGAACGCGCAACCCACGATGACTTGCGGGACCGGCAGGTAGTCGACGAGCTCGAACCCGCGGTGGCCCGCGGCGCCGTGCGCTACCGCCCAGTTGCGCACTTCCGCCGCCCCGTTCCCGGTCCTCGGCAGGCGGTCCTCGAGGACTTCCGCCAAGCGCGCAGGCTCGCCCGCGGAGAAGAGCCGGATGCACTCCCGGTCGAAGTCCTCGTCGATCGTTCCCATGGTCGGCTCGCCTATCGAATGGCTCAAGCCGCCGGTGCCGAGCACCGCCACGCGCAGCGGGTCCTCGTAGCTCCCGATCGCCCGGCGCAGAAGCTCGCCCCATGCGAGGCACCGCTCGATCGACGGCAGCGGCGGCTCGATGCTGTTGACAACGATCGGCACGATCCGCGGCAGGCGCTCGAGCGCCATGCGCCATAGCGGGATGCAGAACCCATGGTCGAGCTTCAGGCGATGCGAAAGCGAAGGCTCGAACCCCTCGCGCAGCGCGGTCCGCGCGAGGTGCAACGCGAACGGCGCGTGCCCATCGATCACCCGGTGCGGAAACGCCTCAAGGAAGGGCTCGGGGGGCCCGTCGTGGCGCTCGCCGACCCCGATGCAGACGGCGGGCAGGTTGTCGAGGAAGAAGTTGACCCAGTGATCGGGCGAGATCTCGATGAGGACGTCCGGGCGGGCCGCCGAGAGGTGCCGGCCTAGGGTGTGGAACGCAGCCGTCAGGCGTTCTTTCTCCGGAGCTGGCACCGCGCGCCATTCGCGCACCAGCAGCGGTCCGTGGCTCGCCGCATAGACGCCCACCAAGCTAGCCATAGCGCAGCATGCGGATGAACTCCTCGTCCTTCATCCCGGCGGCGAGGAAGAAGTAGCGCAGGAGGTACGGATTCGTCCGCTTGGCGAGAAACTGGACATCGTTGCCCAGGATCGCGGCTTGCACGTCCGGAGCGAGCGGGTACCGGGAGAGGACCTGCTCCCTGCTCGCGCGGTATTCGGCCGCAGCCGCTGGCGCCTGCAGGTCGAAGAACAGTTTGCTCAGCCAGTAGTCGCGCACCGGCTACAGCCCGGCAGCCCATCCGGCGCCGCCGGGGCACAGGGTCGCCATCCCGGCGGAGCGCACGCCGTCTACCAGCCCAGCCGCTGCTCGAGGCCGACTCGCTCGACGTTCAGCAACATCCAGTCATCGAACTGATTCCACTTTCCGTATTTCGGCCGCAGCTCTTCCTTAACGAGGTCGGTGATCTTGTCGAGTGCGTACACACTGCCCGCCTTCCTCGTGGCCGTCGCTACGGCCGCGCTCAGGTCTTCGAGGTATTCCCGCTGCAGTGTCACCGCCGACTTGGGCGCGGAGGCCGGTCCGTGACCGGGAATGATGAGATCGTAATCGAGCTGCTCCATCTTCTTCAGCGCGACGATCCACTGCTTCGGGTAAAAGTCGGGCATGCCCCGGAACACCACGCGCCCCGGCGTGACCACATCAATCGTGTGCAGGATGCGTTCCTTCGGCACGCGCATGACAATCGAGCCCGAGCCGTGGCTCGGTCCCACGTAAATCAACTCCACAGTCTGGTCACCAAGCGCGATGACATGCTTGTCGCCGGAGAAAGTCTCGTCGGCCGGAACCACGTCGGGATGAATGCCGGTGTTTTTCGCTGCGAGTTCGTGCTGAATGATCTTGGCGCCGTTGTCCTTGAAGATCTTGGCGCCCGCGATGTGATCCCAGTGGTTGTGGCTGTAGATCACGAGCTTCACCGGTTTACTGGTGATTCTGTTGATCTCGGCCATCATGTGCTGCGCGGCGACCGGATTGATCGGGTCCGTAACAATCACGCCGTCGCTGGTGACCAGCACCATGTTGCGGTGAACGAGGAACCGGAAGCTGTATGCCTTCTCGGTCACCTTGGTCATGTCGAACAGCGGAGTCGTTGCTTGCGCCAGGGCCGGCGCGACGGGGAGCAGCAATGAAGATAGCACTCCGATCAGCGCAGCCGACGTCCTATGAACTGCACGATTCATGGCCTTTCCTCCTCAGTGCGTAACGCCCGCGTACACCCGCGGAAACCGCCGCTCGCCCGAGCCGCTCCCGGTGGCAAGCCCTGATCAGTCGTCCCCGCGCCGCTCGTTCACGTCCCTCCGCTGCCCGCGGACCGGCGGGATCTTCGCCTTCAGGCGCGAGACGGTGTACCGCCTCACCTCGGCCGCCCATTGCGCATCCACCGGAGGCGCGAGCCCGAACACCCGCAGATCGAGCGACAGGTTGCTGACGTAGAGCCAGTCGCCGACTCGCAGCAGGCCCACCGGGAAGAGCAGCCCGCGCGGTGCGCCGCGCCGGCTGATGCCGTCGAAGTCGCCCAGCTTCGCGATGACGCGTCCGGTCGGGTCGAGGACGACGACTTCGTCGGCCTGGCTGGCGGTGATCCAGAGATTGTCGTCCTCGTCGATGAGCAAACCGGAGGGGCCGTTCACGCTGTTGACGAACACCGCTGGCGTTCCGGGCACTCCCGCGGTAACCGGAATGCGGACGATCTGGTCATTGCCGGAGACTGCGACGAACATGGCGTCGCCCGCCCTGTTGAATCCAAGCCCGACCGCGCCGAACGGCGGCACACCCATCGTCCTCAGCGAGGGGTGATCGACCCACCGCTCCGGCGCGCCGCCCGCGGCGGGGATCTTCCAGATGACGCCCTGGAACGAATCGGAGAGGTACACGCTGCCGGCCCGGTCGAAATGGAGCATGTTCGGGCCGGCGGCGGCGCCCCCGGGGATGGTCGCGAAGACCGATGAGGCGCCGGTGTGAGGGTCTACGGTCAGCACCCGCTGATTGCCGAAGTCGACCGCCAGCAGCGCGCCGCTCGTCGGATGGAAAGCGAGGTCAAGAAGAAGGTGCGAAGCGCCTGCGATCATGACCGTGCGCAGGAGCTCGCCGTGCCGGTCGAAGACGAACATCCGACCCGGGCCGGGCGATCCCGCGGACGCCCGCCGGAGGTCGAATGTGCTCACGTAAATGGCGCCGTGCCCGTCGGCCGCGCTCCCCTCCGGATGACCCTCCCCGGCCGGGAGCGTGGCGAATCGCTCGACCTCGCCGCGTGGCCACGCGTGAGCGGCGAGCGGAAGCAATGCGGCGATGAGCGCCACGAAAACGGCGTGCCACCGACTGGCCTGCATGCTGGTTTTCCTCCTCCAAGGTGAGGCACCGGGGCGGCGCAGCCAACGGGCCGCGGCGCTTCCGTTTCCGACCGGGGTGCGGCAAACGCAAGGCGCAAATGACCCGATGATCGGGGCGGTGAAGTCTGCTCTGCGGTCCCTCGAATGGGAAGTAGGCGATTGCGACTAACTGCTATTGAAGTTCTCAATACTGGAGGCGTCGCTCGAGTCGAGCGCGTTCCGCAAAGGCCTCCGAAACCTTGCAACTCGAATCGGACGAGGCGAGGCGCCGTCAGGGGCGCCCCGACGAGCGGTTGATCTTACTTGGCGGACAGTCTGGCGAACCGCCCCTGCCCCGTCCCCCACGTGGTGCGCCTCGACCAACTCGCCGTCCTGCACGGCGTGGATGTCGAAGCCACCGAACGTTTGAGTCGTGAGACCGTGCCGGCTTACACCATCCAGGTGTCGTACTTCTCCGCCAACGTCCGCATCAGATCGCCATCCGCGAATTGCCCTTCGGTCATCGCCGCCATCTCTTTGAGATACTTGTCGAACCCGCCCGGACTGAACACCGTGAGGAGACGCGCCCCTTTTTCACTCTTCACTTCATGGGTGATGTGTGGCGGAATGTTGATGGTCATTCCTTGTGAGGCGACGACCGTTTCGTCCTCGAAACTGAAGGTCACTTGACCTTCAAGCAGATAAAAGATCTCCGTCATCTTCTTGTGGTAATGGCGCGCAAGATAAAAACCGGCTTTGAGTCTGTCCTCTACCACGGTTACGCGTCCATCGGCATGATCGCACGTTGTCTTCACGCAGATATGATCGTTCGCCCAATCGTAGCCAGGGCCCCCGCCGGATTCGATTACTTGTTGCTTCATCTGCGCTGTCAGGTCGATTTCAGTCGATGTCGATTCTGCGCGCTGGTCCGGGACGCGGGCCGCGTCCGGCAACGTTCCGGCGCGCGTGGCCCTACTTCGCGGACAGCTGGCGAATCGCCCCCGCCCAGTCCTCCACGTGGTGGGCTTCGACCAGCTTGCCGTCCTGCACGGTGTGGATGTCGATCGTCATGATCTTGAAGCTCTTGCCGCCAGGCGGAACGCCGAAGAACGGCCCGATGGGCGTCCCGCTCGCCTCGCTACGGACGATGACGCGGTTGCCGTCCACGAGGACCTCCTTGATTTCCCACGTGAGATCGGGGATCAGCTTGCCGAAGCCACCGACCTGGGCGATGAATTCCTCGCGTCCCTTGAAGTTGTTCGGGCCGGCGAACGAGCGCCACTGCGGCGCGATCGCCGACTCGCCAAGCGCCTTCAAGTCCTTCGTCGCGGGCTTGTTGAGCATGTCGTAGAAGGGAGCAACGACCATGCGCGCCTGGTCGTGGGTCATCGACGGGCGTCGTTGTGCAGTGGTTTGCCCGTGGCTCGACGGCACGGCCGCCACGGCGACGCCTGCGAGCACGGCGCTTGCAATGAGGCGCTTGGCAGTGAGCTGGCTCGTCATCATCGACTCCTGAGTTGGATTCGCTCTCGGGCAACCCGAGCGCTCTACGCGGTAACCGCCGTGGGTCGCAAGTGTGCGCGGGGCGCCGGTCCGCGACGAGGTAACTTTGTGCTGCAAAATGGTAGGAATCGGACACTCCCGGCAAATGCCGAAGCCATCGCCTCCGCCCATCGAGCACCTGCGCTACCGGCCCCCGGCCGGCTACGGCCTCGATCTCGAGGTGATGTCGATCTCGGACTTGCGCTCCCGCGGCAGCGAGGAGCATTTCCGCCGGCCGCAGCGCACCGAGTTCCTGCTCGCGTTCGGCGTGACCGCGGGAGGCTGCGCGCACATGGTCGATTTCGTCGAGCACGCGTGCCGTCCGGGGACCTGGATCGTGCTCAAGCCGGGCCAGGTGCAGCGGTTCGACTTCTCGCGCAAGTGGGAGGGCTGGCTCCTCGTCTTCCGTCCCGAGTTCGTGCTGCCGGCCGACCGGGCGACGGGCGTTGCGGAGCTCTCGATGGCGGGGCTGGTGGAGAACCTGCCGAATCGGCTGGACCTGTCCGAGCGGGAGCACGCCGCCGCGACCACCGTGGTGGCGCAGATGGCGGCCGACGCCCGCATGCCGGCAGCGAGCGTGGACCGGGTCGCATTGCTGCGCCACGAGCTCTACGCACTGCTGCTGCGGCTGTCCCTGTCGCAGCAGCGCGTGGAACGCAGCCCCGCCGCGTCCGCCCTGAGCGTCCAGCGCTTCCGGCGCTTTCGTCGGGCGGTCGAGGACGCGTTCCGCACGACGCACCAGGTGCACGCCTATGCGCGGCGGCTGGGGTGCTCCGAGAAGACCCTGACACGCGCGACCCGGGAAGTTGCCGGCGCCTCGGCCAAGGAGTTCCTGTCGCAGCGTATCGCGCTGGAGGCGAAGCGTCTCCTCGCCTATACCACACGCCCGGTGGGGGCGATCGCGGAAGAGCTTGGATTCGACGAGCCCACCAACTTCGTCAAGTTCTTCCGGCGCGCGGCAGGCTGTTCGCCCGGAGATTTTCGGCGGCGGAACAGCGGGCGCTAGGGTTGTTGCTTACCCAGGCGCTGCTGCAGGACGGCCCGCGTCGGCTCGAGCTTGTCTGCGCACGCAGCGAGGCGCCGTCCGGTTAGCATCTGCTCTAGGATCTCCCTGCGCCGCGATGACGAACGCACGCGCTGCGAGCATCGCCCGCGCGCGTCAGGGCAGCTGTAGAGCCGACCGATGGAAGCCGCGCTCAGTCGCGGGCGAGAACGCGCTGACCTTCGCCGCGTTCGCGCTGTTCACCGGACTCGTGGTGCTCGCGCTCGCCGGCTCGTGGCTCGCGCCGTGCGATCCGCTCGCGAGCGACACCTCGGTCGCGCTCCAGCCACCGTCGGCGAGCGACTGGTTCGGCGCCGACGCGCTCGGCCGCGACATCCTCTCGCGCCGAGGCTCCAGCCAGCGCGGCGCTTCCCAATGTCGCGTGAGCGCACCCACCGCGACCGCGAGGGATCATCACGATGCGTGAGATAGCCGGAGTTCCTGCACGCCGGGCGGGGCCGCGAGGCGGTGCGAAACCTCCTCCTTTGGGCCGCGACCGGACCCGCGCGGCGCGCGCAGGGACGGTTGGACCGGAAGGCGGGCCCCGAAAAGCCGGGGAAGCGGGCTCGGGATCAGTCCCGAGTCGGAGTCCCCTCCGGTCCGTCGAAGGCCGTAACCCCGATCGGGAGGAGGCCGTCGGGGGATTCTGCCCGTAGAATCAGCACAACGTCCGGCACACCGGACGGAACGGTTGGCTCGACTGGAGGGGGGCCGGGAAGGAGGAGGAGATGAAGCTGGGGGCCGAGCTCGCGAGCGGCGAAAGCCTCGTGTACCGCGTTGCGATGAGATCGCTCTTCGAGCGCCTCGAGAGCCTGTGCGAAGGCGCCGTCGCGGTGGACGAGCACGCGCACATCGTCTGGATCAGCGACAAGTACGTCCGGAAGCTCGGCCTCGCGAGCGCCGGCGAGGCGCTCGGGCGGGATATCGAGGAGATCATCCCGAACAGCCTGATGCGCAAGGTGGTGCAGACGGGTGAGCCGATCCTGCTCGACATCATGGCGTTCGGGGACGAGTCGTTCGTGGTGACCCGCATGCCGCTCAACGACGAGGCGGGCAAGGTGATCGGCGCCATCGGGTTCGTCCTTTACGATCGCCTGCACTATCTCAAGCCGCTCGTCTCGAAGTTCGCGCAGCTGCAGGCCGAGCTCGCGGCCGCACAGGACAAGCTCGCCGCGGAGCGCCGCGCCAAGTACACTTTGTCCTCGTTCGTCGGGTCCAGCCCGGCGGTGATCGAGCTCAAGCGGCAGTTGCGCCGCGCTGCCCAGGCCGACACGACGGTCCTCCTCGCCGGCGAGACCGGGACCGGGAAGGAGCTGGTGGCGCACGCGATCCACGCCGCGAGCCTGCGCGCGACCCAGCCGTTCGTCGCGGTCAACGTCGCCGCGATCCCCGAGCCATTGCTCGAGGCCGAGTTCTTCGGCGCCGCCCCCGGCGCCTACACCGGCGCCGACCGGAAAGGCCGCGAGGGGAAGTTCAGGCTCGCGCACGGCGGGACGCTCTTCCTCGACGAGGTGGGCGACATGCCGGCCTCGGTGCAGGCGAAGCTGCTGCGCGTGCTGCAGGAGCAGGAGATCGAGCCGCTCGGGGCGAACAAAGTCGTGCGCGTCGACGTGCGCGTGGTCGCGGCGACCAGCCTCGACCTCGCGGAGCTCGTGCGCGAGGGGCGGTTCCGATCGGACCTGTACTACCGGCTCAACGTGCTCGCCATCCGCCTGCTGCCCCTGCGCGAGCACATCGCCGACCTGGAGGCGATCGCAGAGCAGATCCTCGAGAGAATCGCGGTGCGGACGGGCCTGCCGCCGCGCGAGCTCGCGCCGTCGGCGGTCGCTGCGCTCTCCAACTATTCGTGGCCGGGAAACATCCGGGAGCTGCGCAACGTGCTCGAGAAGGCCGTGCTGGCCTCCGACCGCGTGCGGCTCACCGCAGAGGACTTCGCGCATGTGCTACCGGGCTCGGCGGAGCAGCCAGTTCGCACGAGCGCCGGCGTTCGGCCGCTGACCCATGCCGTCGCCGATGCCGAGCGCGCGGCGATCCGCGCGGCGCTCGTCGCGGCGAACGGGAGAAAGGCCGCGGCCGCCCAGCTCCTCGGCATCTCGCGCGCCACCCTCTATGAGAAGCTCGGGCAGCTCGACATCCACGATTGAGCCTGGTGGCGTCCGACTTTCCGGACGCTGGCGATTTCGCCGGAAAAGCCCCATTCCGCCCGGCGGAGCAATGGGTTAGGGGGTCACCCCGCATGCGCCGTCCGAGATCTCGGACAACCAATCGACGCCACATCCCTCGCCACGAAGGGCCGAAATCCAATCCCTTCAGCGACTAAGCTCCCCTGGCACGAGTCTCGCTGATTCTTCCCTGACCGGCAAAGAAGCGCGCCCGAAGCGCCCGCCGCGCAACAAGGAGGATCCATGAGCGCCTTTCCGTCGACGCCGCGTGCGCGGCAGCGCGGGGTGTCCAACCGCGCCGTGCTTGGCCTGGTCGTTGTTTCCTTCATCGTCGGGATCGCCGGCTCGCTTGCCGTGCGGGCGCCCGGCGCCGCGGCCAAGGTCGCCGCCGCCGGGGGGGTGGCCACGCTCGAGACCGTCAAGTGGCGGCTCCCGGTCGCGTTTGCCACCAACCTGCCGGCCCTCGGCGACGGCATCGTGTATGTGGCCGACATCGCCAAGCTCTCGAGCGGCGGCCGCACCAACCTCGAGGTGTTCGAGCCCGGGAAGCTCGTCCCGGCCTTCTCGATCACCGACGGCGTGAAGGACAAGAAGATCGAGGCCGGGTACACCTGGCTCGGCTACGACCAGGGCAAGATCCCGGCCTCCCCACTCCTCTCGGCGGTG
>Ga0187892_10002651_pt1 | contig 34930 bp, 30 predicted proteins | sample MA1701073metaG_FD_139345 | JGI IMG/M metagenome (GOLD analysis project Ga0187892, IMG submission 139345) | Bio-ooze microbial communities from a basaltic lava cave in the Kipuka Kanohina Cave System on the Island of Hawaii, USA - MA170107-3 metaG ... | reverse complement strand
GCAGTTGGGCAAACCCTGCCTGTGTTTGATCGTGCAAGAGGATTTTTCGTGGAACCCCAAACACATTGAAAACGACAAATACGCCGCGCTGCAAAAATTTCTGGGGCAGATCAAAAAGGAAAATATCCCGGCCTATTTTACCACGACAACGGATTTTGCCATCAAGCTTTCGGCCTCGTTACATGCAGAATTAGATAAACGCCATACAGCTACCAGCGACAAGCAACGAGCGACCCCGACGGGCGCAGCCAGCAACCAGCGCCTCATCCCCATCGCGCCGACGCCGTTCATCGCGCATCCGTATCCGCTGCCGCCGAATTTTACCGGACGCCAGGCGGAAAAGGCCATGCTGTCGAATTGGCTGCACAACGCCAGGGAGCCGGTGTGCGTGCTCGAAGCGATCGGCGGCATGGGCAAAACCGCGCTGAGCTGGGTGTGGCTGCAAGAGGAGGTCCTGGCCAAAAACGCCGAGCTGGACGGCGTGCTGTGGTGGTCGTTTTATGACGAGCCGTTTGAGTCGTTTCTTGAGAGCTTATTTTTCTATCTCATTGCGAGCGAAGCGAAGCAATCTTTTGCGGCACAAGAGGGATTGCTTCGGCGCTTCGCGCCTCGCAATGACAGCACGATCGAGCGCGGCGCCCTGGCCGATCAGGTCAGCCTGCTGCACTCCATTTTGTTCAACCACCGCTTTCTGCTGGTTCTCGACGGCTTCGAGCGGGCGTTGCGCGGGTACAGCGGCAGGACGGCGATGTACATCCAGGAACCTTTCGACAAGCTCAGGGACAGTGACCGCCGCGCTGAGCTGAGTCAAAGCGGCCACGCTGAGCTTAGTCGAAGCGGGGATCGCCGGCAGCGCGAGCCGGTGCATCCGCAAGCGGCGGCGTTTTTGCGGCGGCTCGCTGCCGGCAAAACCAAAACCCTGGTGACCACCCGCCTGTTCCCGGCCCCGCTGGAGGAGCTGGCCGGCGCGCTGCACCGGCCTTTGACCGGCTTGTCGAGCCACGACGCCGTGCGCTTTTTCAGAAGCGAAGGCCTCGCCGGCACGCGGGCGGAGATGGAACGCGCCGCCGCGATTTACGGCCACCACCCGCTGATGCTGAAACTGCTGAGCACCGCGATCAAGCGCAAGCGCGAGAAGGATATCGCCGCCGCCTTCAAGCTGAAATTGATCGACCAGGAACAGCCGCAGAAAATTCTCACCACCAGCTTCAATTTGCTGAATAAAGAAGAGCAGCAGGCCGCGACGACGGTGGCGGTGTTTCGCAGCGGGTTTGATTTTGCCGCGGCGCAAGCGCTTTTTCCGAAAATAAATGAAGAGCGGCTGTGGGAAATCTTGCGCGGCTTGCAGCAACTGGGGTTTTTGTTTTATGACGAAAGCCAAACGAAATTCGATTTTCACCCGATTTTGCGGTCGTTTCTATATGATCATTTGACCAGCCGCGAGCAGGTGCACCAGCAGGCTGTGGTTTATTTTAAAGCGCTACCGGCGCCGGCCAAAGTGGTGAAGCTCAACGACCTTGAACCGGTGATTGAGTATTATCATCATCTGATCGGCGCTGGTAAGTTTGATGAAGCGTTTGAGCTTTATCATCAAAGATTAAAGGATCCAATTTATTACCAACTCGCCAACTACAATTTGGCCATTGAACTGTTGCGCGCCCTGTTTCCCGAAGGTGAGGACAAACCACCGCGCTTGCAAAAAGAAGCGGCTCAGGCCTGGACGTTCAATGAATTGGCCAATTCCTACGCCCTCTCCGGCCAGTCGGCGAAAGCGGTGCCGTTGTTTTTAATGGCAGCTAAATTTCCAGAAAAATCTGATAACAAAATGAACCTTGCCACCAGTCTCGGAGCCGTGGCGAGTGTTGCACAAAACTACATCGGCCAACTCTCCGCCGCTGCCGGCCATTTGCGGAAAATGGTTGCGCTGTGCCAGGAGATAAAAGATGAGTTCAATGAAGCCATCGGCCATCAAAACTTGGGGCGCGTTTTGGCCTATCTGGGCCGGTGGCAAAATAACGCCATGGCAAACCCGGTTGTGCGTGGCGCAGGCTTGACTGCGGAAAGCGAATTGGCCGAATCTACTGTTTATAACACTGAGCATAATGATTATCAAGGTCTGAGCGTTGATTCAGCATATCACGCCCTCTCCTTCCTGCTGCAAGCCCGTTTGTCCCGACTGATCGGAACCAATCACGCTGCTCATGCCGTCGCGGCGGGAGAACAGGCCGGCAAGGCGTTGGAATATGCAGAGAAAACAAGCAAAGACAGCCGTTTTGTAAAACCATTTAGAGATTTCGTCCGCGCCTACTGGCTGCTGGGAGAGGCGCTCATGCAGTGCGTCGCGGCGAACGCGTCCCTGCCCAAGCTTGCCATCAATTTCTACGACGAGCCGTTTCAGCAAAAAATCGCCTCGCTGTCGTTGCAAAAAAGCCATGCGCTCAACGCGGTGGAGCGCTGTTTGAGCGAGGCCTTGCACCGCTGCCGCAGCGTGAATTTGGTTTATCATGAGCCGGAATTGTTGCTGGCGTGGGCGCGGTATCAGTGGGTTAGTCATCAGTATTCAGTCAACAGTCTTTCAGAAGTCGAGGAGACGCTCAAAAAAGCGTGGGAGATCGCGGCACGGGCGGGGTATCGGTTCGTGTTGGCCGATATTCATTTGTTCTGCGCGGAGGTGATGTTGGCGGTAGGGGCGCACGGCCGTGCGCCCTTACTGGGTTTATCCCTCGCCGAACATCTGCAAAAGGCCAAAGATTATGCGTTGGATGTTTCGGACTATTCGCATCTGTATCAATCCAAGAATCCGCATTTTTATGACGGCATCCCGGAGGCGGCGATGCTCAAACGCGGCCTGACGCCGAAAGAACGCATCGAGAACGGGTATTGGGTGGCGTATCAAATCGCCGAGGCGCTGGGCAAATTGCAGGAGGCCAAGAGCAAGCAATAGAAATGCGATCTCAATAAAACACGGAGACGCGAAGAAAAACGAGTCGACACGGAGATCAAAATCAAGGGTTTATTGCACGTCATTCAGGATGAATTTTTTAGAATGCAGCGGCGTGCCTGATTTGTAAAAAGATTCATCCTGTGAGGCACGAATGATCGGCAAAAATATTTTGCATTACAAAATTCTCGCCAAGCTCGGCGAAGGCGGCATGTCTTCCTTCAGTGAAAAATACAATAAATTGATCCCGCATGCGGGAGGCGTCGTCTACAAAGCCGAGGACACGAAGCTCGAACGCGTTGTGGCGATCAAATTTCTCCCGCGACAGATTGCGGCGAGCGCTGATGAAGGTTAACGCTTCAAAATCGAGGCGCAGCCGATGAAACTTTGGAGGATAATCTGGTAAAATAACTCAAGACGGCGCGTGCAGCGTTTGTTTCATCCGTTCGCGCGCCTGTTGCGAAAGCTTCGAAGCGGGCGCCACCGCGTCCGTTCCGATTTTGACCGTGTGTTGTTGCGAAACGTCTCGCATGAGTTGCAGTTGTTTGACATAGCGCATACATAACCCGCAGATCAGCAGATGCATCCGGTAACCAAAACGCTCTCGCAGCGGCAGTTTTTTTTCCATCGCGTAAGACGCCATTTTCGTCGCCTCTTTGCACGTCGGCAATCTGCTTGCCAGCCAGTTCAGCGCCATTTCTTTCACGTTCATGATTTTCTCCACGCAACAAATTAATCCGGTGAATCTCTCAATCCGATTGTTTGCCGAGCAGAAACTCGCTCTCATCGCAGCTTCCTCTACAAATGACAGATATTGACCGGTCGCTTAAGCTTTTTGTTCATCGCAAATTGGTGCAATGATAGCGGCGGGTCAATGAGCTGATAAGATGTCTATTCGTTTGTCGTCAAGCGGGCACAAACCTTACAGACATACCCTTTCCCTAAATGTTTCACAGATTTTACCACCAATAAAATTATGGCCTTGTGTCTTGATGTCTTGCAGGTGAACGGAATTGACGTTATTTTGAAATAAACAAATTTTGATCGATTTGCGCCGGATCGCCGATCACCACGAATTGAAAATTGTTCATGTACTTTTGCGCCGCGTGTCTCACTTGTTCGGGCGTCACCTTTTGGCGATTCTTCACAAACTTCTCGCTGGCGCGCCAGCCGAGACCGGCCAATTCAAAACGCGCCAGAAACGCCGCCTGCGCGGCGTTGGTTTCGTTTTTCAAATAATAGCTGGTGAGCGACAGATTGATGCGATCGCGCAACCCCTCGGGATCCAGCAAACGATTTTGCAGCCGTTTGACTTCGGCGAGCATGATTTTGATCGTCGAATCCGGCGCCACCGTGGTCACGTAGAGCTTGCCGTGATTGGCAAACAGATCTTCGAGGCGCGCTTCCGGCGCATACGATAAATTTCTCTTCGTCCGCACTTCTTCAAAAACGCGATCCTGCAAAATCGCCACCGCGGTGCGCATCGCATAATAATCCGCGTCGCGCCGGCTCGGCGCCGCAAAATAGCCGGCGATATAGTTGGTCGGCAAATCTTGTGCTTCGATATGAACACCGCCGGCGGCGTGTTTAACCATCGCCGGATACTGCGGCTGATAATTTCCCGCCGGCAATTGGCCGAAGGCGGCGGCGATTTTGTTTTGCAAATCGGCCTGATCGACATTGCCGACCACAACCAGCAGCAATTTCGATGCGATCAAATTATCAGCGAGATATTGCCGCATTTGCGCAATGGTGATTTGGCTCACGGACTCGACCGTGCCCTCCGGCGCGAGGGCGTAAGGATGGTTTTGGTAAAACCGCGCCTCGCCCAACACTTCCAAATGCGAATCGGGATGATCGTTGCGCTGGCGCAGCGCCGCCAGCAGTTGCTCGCGGACGCGCTCGACTTCCGGCGGGTCGAGCCGCGGATTGAGAATGACGTCCGCAAAAATATCCCATGACCGCTCGAAATGCGTTTTCACGCAGCGCATGTTGATCAGGCTGTAATCATGTTTAACCGCGCCTCCGATCTGCGTGCCCAGACGCGCCAGTTCGGCGTTCAGCATTTCCTTCGGATACTTCGCCGTTCCCTTCGTCGCCGAATCCAGCAGCAGCGCCTCGATGCCCGCCGTCTCCGGCATCACGTTCAAAACCCCGCCGCGAATGTATAAGTTGGCCGCAATAATTTCATTCGCCGGATTGGTTTTCAAAATCACTTTAAGGCCGTTCACCGAAAATTCTTTCACATTGCCCGCCACAACTGCCGGCGCCGTCATTAACAAAAACCAACCGAGATAAAACGCAAATAGTTGCCGCCAACAAAACCCCCATGCCGAGCGAACATAGCTATTGGCCATTTTTTCCTTCTCTGTGTCAATGGTTTTAATGTTCATATTTTCCATGCGGATTTCCTTATAAATATTTCCTGATTAAAGACGTTTTGTGGGCGGTTTTGTTGTAAACCATTCGGCAGACCAAACCGCATCTCATTCTCATCCGGTATGACCTTTTTGATTCAATGTTGTATTCTCAAAAAGCCATTTTAAAACTGTATTTACTTTAAATTTTACTGCGTCACAAATTAAAAAATTTAAACTATATTTTTTTGCGTATTTAACGCACAGACAACCAAAGAGTTATCCAACATGAAATTCTGCCGGCATGACAAAATTAAAACTTTACTTTTTAGATTAATTGTTTTATCATGTAACGTGATCTTAGACCAGCATTGATTTCGGGGATACCTTCTTATTGAGCCGCTGGGTTGCTAAGGTTTTGGGTTGGGGGAACATCGGAAGTTCTACCCTCTTTCTGTCTTTACATTTCAATTCCATTTTAACCGCCGTTAGATTCGAGGCGTGTGCTCGTTTGGCGCAAATCGTTTTATTAAATCGGTTTCGTCAATTTTCAGTTCTTGGGTTTTGGCTGTGTGGGGGAATACTTTCCGTTCCTCCCACTTTCTATCTCACATTTCGGCTGTGATTATTTGTTAAAACGGATGCTCATTTTGACGCGAATGCGTTTTAGGTGATCGAGTTCCGTGAATCTCCAGTTGTTGGGTTTTGGGCTGTGTGGGGGGACCCCATCTGTTCCTCCCATCTTCTTATCTCAAGTGTAGGCTGTGGTTATTGGCTGTGGGGGAAGCTTTCTCTGTCTCTCTATTTTTCATCGCCAATTTTAGTTGCAGTTAAGGCTTGAAACGAAAAACTCGTTTTGCTGCGACGCCATTCAATACCACGCACCGGTTAGTTTCGTAAATTTAAAATTCGCTTTTGTGCTTATTTTATCCGCTTACCGGTGATGATTTTCCGGTAAGCAAGCGCCTCAAGGCTTTACATAAATTGAAACTTTACTTCTATGCATATTTAATAAGCTCTTTTTAAAAGATTTGCGGGCATTGAGTATTTAAATATTAAAAAATTAAAATTTGACTTTTGAGAATTTTTAATTTATATTGTACTATAATTTTAATCAGTCATGTCAAGCATTTTAGACAAATGAACCAAATTACAAAATTAAAACTTGACTTTTATGTATATCTAATCTATCTTGCATAAAGATCGAAAACAAAGGGAATTGGGTTGTCACGAGGCCCGATGTCGGGGGAAATTTTGGTTCGCGAGAAAGCGATTTTGATTATTCAGAAAATTTACCCCACTGTGCTCAAAGCGGGTGGCGTGTCAATCAGATTAGACTCATCGGATGGTCGCTAAATGGACGTCAACAGGCTGGTCAACATTCAGAAAGCGTCTCGGGTACTGGATATTTCTACTCGCGCCTTGCACGCGCGCATTAAAAGCGGTTATTATAAAATGCAGCGAGTGGGAACTATTCTCATTGATCCAAAAACGAAGCTGCCGCTCACTATCGAAATGCTCGAAAACATTCCGATTCGGACACGCGGAAGGCAACCCGGAAAATACGGCGCCTACAAGAAAACCAAAAAGAGCCGCGCAAATTCCGGCAAAAGGTAGGAGAGTAATCAGATTTTGATGTTGGCTGGAAGCAAGCGTCGCTTTTATAGATGTAACGTTGCAGGAAATGAAATTTGCTGAATTGGTTGTGTAGGGTGATCTTCTTTCGTCTCACCCTGATTTTTTCACCTCGCTTACCTCTCTATTGATTTGTTTGGGGTCCCGCGCAATACTGGTGCATTTTGTTGGCTTTTTTTAGCAATATGCTGTGTTAGGCCCGTTAAGAAATAAACTTTTCAATTAGAGTAGTCCCCGCCCCTTGTGGGCGGCTTTCTAAGATAAGAAAATTGTATGTTCCAAGAGTGCCCCACAAATTTAGGGGGCAGGACTACAACAAATGTAAATTTTATTTTTTACGGCTCCTTAGTGATTGAGCCTGGGGTTCCCGCTTTTTATTTTGCCAAATTCACTTTTTTAAAAAAGGAGAAACTCATGTTTACAATAAGCTTTGATCTCAGTCGTCCTCGTCAAGTGCGCAGCAGACTGTACGACGCTTATAGGCATTCTTCTCACTGCCCTGATCCGTCAAACTCTGCGTCGCCGATCGTAACCACAAATTCCGAAGCTCGGACTGATATAGATCAACAGCTTTCAAGGAAGAATGAGACGGAAAAGATTGAATTTACTTTTTCAGCAAATTCACTCCGATGTTTTAAAATCGGGTGGTTTATCAAACACATCAAACCCAAAAGGAGACTCGCAGTATGGAAGTAAACAAGCTCATCAACATTCAGAAAGCCTCTCGGTTACTCGCGGTTTCTACCCGCGCCCTGCACGAACGTGTCCGGGCCGGGTATTACAAAAAGGACCGGGTGGGCACAATTCTTGTGGATCCGGAAACCAATATGCCGCTCACCGTCGATAGTCTGGAAGCGATTCCGGTTCGCGGGCGAGGGCGACCGCCGGGGAAATACGGACCCTACAAAAAAAGAAAGAAACGCCGTTTGAATCGCAACGGCAGGAAGATCAGCAACTGAGTTCATGATGATCTTCCAAGCTAAAAGAGGGCGTTTGCAGATGTAATATGTGGGCAAAGGGGTTTTGTTGTACTGGTTGTATCGGGTGAAACCTTTCTCACTCTTACGTTCTTCCCTCTTAAAAGATGTTGGCTGTATCAAGTGATCCAATTGGGGCCTTTCAACCTTACTGATCACTTTTTAAATCCATTTTTATCGTTTATCACGCAAGCGGCTCGTCCGTTTCTAACGGAAGCATTTTTTTGCTGGGCGCCGAGAGCGTTTTTTTCATAAATCAACTCGAAGCGTTCGAGCCGCTTTTATCTTTCACCATGTTGTTGACTTGAATGGAGGCTAGCATGAGTAAAACTTGCTTCATTGCCAAGCGCGTGCCTTGGCAAAAGCGTCTGGTTTGGAGCCTGCTGTTTTTCGTTTATCCGGTGGTAGCACTCGCCCTGCTTGTTGTGTTGTGGTAGCGTGAGTCGTGAAACTCCAAACCTGTAAACCTTATTTGCGTGTGGGGAAACGTCATTCCAATACGATGAAGCGAAGCGGGAAATCTCCGACTTGCTGTATATTTGCGCCGCAAAGATTCCCCGCTTCGCGCGGAATGACAAAACCGGAATTTTCACGCAATTTTGAAATCATAGAAATTGTGAGTCAAAAATTTGCTCAGGAGAACAAGATCATGAAAAAGTCATTCTTAACTTTTGCTTGCGTGTTCATTCTCGCCGCGAATTTGAGCGCGCAAACTTTTACTGCCAAGCCCAATTCACCTCTTGCCAAGGGGCAGCATCCGCGTCTTTTCGTCACAGCCGAAGGCGTTGCGGCGATGCGCGAACGAATCGGACTTTACTATAAATCCGATTTTCAGAATTTCGTCAGCGCGCTCGATAAGCTTTACAACACGCCGGCCGGCTCCGGCGCGTTTTCGAGATGGAACGCGACTTTTGGCGCCGCCCGTTCGTTTGCTTTGCTGTATCAGATCGATCCCGCCACGATCAACGGCGTAACGGCGCAGCGCAGCCGGAAAGAGTATGGCCAAAAGGCGATTGCGCTGGGCCTTGATATCGCGCAAAGATTGGCAAATGATTGGACCGAGGCGCATCATGGCGCGAGCAATTTGACCACAGCAGAAGGCGGGCTGGCGAGCTTGGCGCTGCAAGTGGTTTACGATTGGGCCCACGACCTTGCTTCTTTAGAGCAGCGGCGCATTCTTGCCGACCGCTTGATCGTGTTGTGGAACTATCGTTATCAAGACGGCAAGGTCAAATTGGAAAATCATTGGACGGCGAATGCCCACGTTTATGCCGGCGCGCTTTGTTTTTACGGTGATAATGATCTCGGCGTTTTTTATACCGAAAAGGCCGCGCCGATGATGGATTCGTTTCAGGATCTTTTCATCGAGCGCCAATTGGGAGTGGCAGCAAATCTTTTTGAAGGCTCGAGCGATTGGATCGAAGGCGACTCTTACAGCATGGATGCGTACATCAGCCTGATGATGCTCGCCGGAGCCGCCGGAAGCGCAGTCGGGGAAAACTTTTTTGCGTCCAATTCCTGGCTGCATGACGCGCCATACTATGTTTACAACAGCATCACGCCGATGCCGTACAAAGGCGAATATTATTTCAGCCAGCAAAACACCAGCAGCGGCCTGACCGGCCGTCACGGTTATCCATCGGCGATCATGAACATGGCAGCGGCCTCGCTGAAAGATTCTGATCCCAACCTTGCCGGTTTCGCGGCGTGGTTTTGTGAAAACAGTCCGTACGGCCGCGAAGTCGACAAGTATCGAGATTATGCGCCTCACTTGTACGATTTCTTTTACAAATTCATTTTTGGCACCAAGCAGGTGCAGAAAAAATCGCCTGAGGAGGCCGGCATTTCATTGAGTTCTCGTCTGGGCCAAATGCATGCGATGCGCTCGGCTCATGCCTCTGATGACGCGACGCTGATTCACTTTTTCAGCCCGCAGTTCTGGTATCAAAACGGCCACAACGAGGAGGAAATCGGCGCGTTCACTGTGCATCGTTTCGGACCTTTGGCGATCAGCGCCGCCAACAGCAAGAACGTGGGCGGCGATATCCCGCGGGTAATACGCGGCGGTAAAAGTATGTCGCAAAACAACGTGTTCGGCCTGGGGCCGGATAAAGAGTTCGCGCTCGAAACCGGCGCCAGAGACAACAATGCGGATCTGCCGCAGCATTTTTTGCCCGGCACGCACATGCAAATCGGCGAGGTCGAAGCGCGGGCTTACCAGCCGAATTTGTATGACTACGTCAATTACAATTACACCAGAAGCTATAAAGCCGGCAAGAAGGCGACGTTGGCCAGGCGGGCGCTGGTTTATCTCCGCGGTCCGGTCAATCAAGAGTTTGTCGTGATTCTCGACCGCGTCGTTTCGGCACAGAAAAAATATTTTGTTCTGCACACGCCGGTGGATATTGAGGCGGTGGACGGAGAGTGGAGCGCAATAAGCGCGGGCCAATGGAAAAATAGCGGACGCATTGTCAAGGTGACCAATCGTAGCGATCGTTCACACGGGCAAATGTATCTGACCTCGGTACTGCCGCAGAACGCGACGATGCACAAGTTTGGCGGGCCTGGTTATGAATGGGTGGCGGCGGACGGATCGCCCCTGGTCTATAGAGGCAGCTTTAACGAGGCGGCGCGTTATCTCTTCAGCGATCACACGTTGCACATTCAATCACCGGAGAATCTTTTTTTGACGGCGATGCAAATCGGCGATGCCAACACCATGGGCGCGCCGGCAGCGGTGGAAAGCGTCTCCGGCGCAAACTTTGTCGGCGTCCTGCTCGATCAGGAACGATTGGTGATCTTTAACAAAGATGAACAAGCGCTGAGAAATTTTTCTTACACCATTGCCAGCTCGAAGGCCGTTCAGCATCTGTTGGCGGGGCTGGAGAAGAATTATCATTACACCGTGATCAGCGCCGGAAAAGTTATCGCAACCGGTTCAACCGGTGAAAATGGCGTCATCGCTTTTGCCGATCATCCGCGCGGTTCGGCGACTTACGCGGTGGTTATCGGCAGCAATACGGTTTCAAACCAGCCGCCGCAAGCCGTGATCATAACGAACACAACATCCGGCGTCGCGCCGCTGACGCTTAAATTCAACAGCGAAAACTCCAAAGATCCGGAGGGCGGTGTGCTGACTTGTTCGTGGAATTTTGGCGATGGCGGCACGTCGAACCTCGCCAATCCGCAGCATGTTTATGCGCAAGCCGGGAATTATACGGCAACTCTGACAGTGACCGACAACAGCGGCTTGAAGCATTCGGCCTCGGTTGCCATCACGGTCACTGCGCCAGCTAAGGGAAATCAACCACCGCAAGCCGTGGTTACGGCGAATCCGCCGGCTGGGGTTGCTCCGTTGGCGGTGAATTTTGCCGGTTCCAGTTCAAGCGATCCGGATGGCAACATCACCTCTTACTCGTGGGATTTTGGCGATGGCACGAGCGCCAATGTTGCAAACCCGCAGCATACCTACAGTCGCGCCGGAATCTACAAGGCGACATTAAAGGTGATGGACAACGGCGGTTTATCAAGTTCGGCTGCGGTGACGATCACGGTGACAACTTATAACGGCGGCAACCAACCTCCGGTCGCAAGAATTGATTCTCCACAAGTCGGCGAAAAATTCATTACCAACGAGAGAATCCGCTACTCCGGCGATGCCAGCGATCAGGAAGACGGTGCCGTGGCATTGGCAAACTTTACCTGGCAAATGATTTTGCCCGATGGCAGCGTCAAGTTGATTGCGACGGGCAAAAAATCCGGACAGCAGAAAATTAATAAAATCGGACGTCACACGTTACAGTGCATCGTCAAGGATAGCCAGGGTCTGGCCGATACGGCTGAGATACACTTTGAGGTTCTTCCCAAGCCGCAGCGTACCAGCGTGGCGGCCAGCAGCAATGTAGAAGCGTCTCAGAAGTACACGCTCGAGCAAAACTGGCCAAATCCATTTAATCCGACGACGTCTATTTCATTTCATCTGCGTGAAAGTGGGCGTGTTCGTTTGAACATTTATAATTCCATCGGACAACAAGTTGCCGCGGTTTTGGACGAGGTGTTGCCGGCGGGGTATCACACGCGGCGGATCAACGCCCAGCAGTGGCCGAGCGGCCGTTATTTCTACACGCTGGAAGTGAACAGCTTTCGTGAAGTCAAAAGCCTGATTCTGGCGAAATGAACTTTGTCAAATTCATGATCGAATCTTTTGAAAGAAAGGAAATCAGCATGTCTACCATGAGTCTTCATCTCAGCCGCCCTCAGCAATTGCGGCGCAAATTATCTGGCGTTTATCCCGGCTTTTCTTTATTGCGGCTCAGTGAAAATCGGGTGAATTTTCACTCCGCAAAGCCGGTGGAGGAATCGCCGCGTTTAAACTTCACCGACGCGCATGAGACATCCGATCATAGCGCACAAAAGAACAAGAACGACGAACTGGAAATGGATGAATCCTATCTCTACTCGTTGTCAATGTGCGGTTCGTGAATTTTTCGAGAAACCGGATATTTTTTGACCTATTAACGACAAACCAAACTCTGATGGCCTGCATGTAGCGGGGCATCGGGGGAAATTAAACATTTATTGCAATGTGGGAGAACTATATGACAAGGGCTAAACTTTCTTTGTGGCATCAGCCACAACTCGCTTTCGCCGCCATGATGGCGAGCTGCATTGTGGTTTTCTCAACGAGCGTGTTCGGAAGGCAAAATTCCGACAGCGCCCAAACCACCCTCATGCAAAATCGCCTGCTCAAAGTGAGCGGCACCGAACAAATCGTGCTTCAAGACGCGCTGAACCAAATCACGAAAGGCAAACGCCAAGGCGGACAGTTTGTCGCCGGCGGCGGTTGGCAGGTGACCGGCGTCGAGGATATGATCGTTTATGATCTCGGCCGCTATATCGAGAACGGCTGGCTCGAGCTGGAGGTGAAAAACTTCAATCCGCGCGAGCAAAACTCGCATTACCGGCATCATTTTTTGAGCATGTTCAAAAATCCTTGGGGCAATCACCATCCGGTCGAAGATCAGGAGACGCTCTGGGATTTACACGCCGGCTACTATTACGACGGCGGTTTGAAGATGCTGTCGTGGACGTACGACGCCAATTCGGAAAACAGCACGGTCCTGCAATCAGCGTGGGAAAGCAAAAGAACCCATCATTTGAAAATCGTCTGGAAGGGGAAAAAGCTGCAACAGTTTCTTAACGGCATTCTTTATCTGACGCATACGCACACTTCGACCATGCAGCTTCGTTATCTTTTTCTCGGCCGCGATTTTACCGTCGCGGCGGATTTGATTACGGGCTTCAAGAACAATCAATATCCCGCTCTGGTCGGTCCGATTTACACGAATCTGCTCGTCAAGGAAAATATCGCGGAAGACGACAAAGAGCCTCCACAAATCAATGAGGTGGCGGCCAGCGATTTATACAGCAACGCCGCGAGATTGACATGGACGACGAATGAGCCGGCGGTTTGCCGCGTTGAATATGGTTTGACGCCGCAATACACGAACAAAACGCCGGTGTTGGGCACACCGTCGCAAGAACACTCCGCCACGCTTGATCGGCTGAACCCGAACCAAATCTATTACTATCGCATTATCGCGATTGACAAGTCCGGCCGCCGTGCCGTGTCTGAAGATCAAATTTTTACGACGACGGATAACGGCGCCTATCTTTTCAAGCCCATCGCCGATACTTACGTCGAGCGGGCGGGCCTCTACGGCTCGACTCGCGAATACGGCAATTTTGGCTGGATGAATCTGGTCGTCGGTAGGGGGCGCGAAGCTTATCTGCGCTTTCGGGTCACGGGTCTTGATGGCGAAGTTCGGAGGGCATCACTGCGTTTGCATGCGCGCCAAGGAGCCGAGGGACGGCTGAGCGTTTACGCCCTAAAACAACCTTGGGATGAAATGGAAACCACTTGTCGGACGAAGCCCTTCAGCAGCGGAAATTCGATAGGAAGTTACGAGGATATCCGCACCGATCAATGGCATGAAATCAATCTCAAGTCGGGTATCACCAAAAACGGCGCGTTCAATTTTGCCCTGTTGGGTGACAACGACGATTTGATTTCCTTCGATTCACGAGAATCGACCAATTTTCAACCCGAGCTGATCATCGAGACGCAGTCGAGCGGCTCGCTGCCAACCATTGTCACGAGCGTGTCGGATGGCTTTAATGACGGCTTGCTGGATTCCAACAAATGGCGCGTGGGCGCGAATGCCGGCAATCAGCCGGCGGTCGTCGCGCGCAATTTGGTGTTGCGCTCGTCGGGGGCGCAAAGCAGTTGGATTATTACACGCCATGCCGTTATCGCGCGCAATAACATGGCAACCATCAAAGTGTCGCAGCCGAGCGACGACGGCTGTCTCGGCTTAAGCCCGACTTATACGCCGTCGGCGCCGCACGGCATTTATAATGAACCGAATTGGTATCGTTTTTATACTTTCCGTTCCGCGGCCAGCGGGTCATACCGGCTTTATGCCGCCTGGAGCAAAAACGGGAAGATCGGCGATTTGGAAGTGACCGGCAACTTGGTAATTAACGGGCCGGTTTATTTGCGCCTGCGCTGTGATGAAAGCACAATTTATTTCGAGGCGTCTCTTGACAATGTGACTTGGATGACGGCTTACAGTGAAATCTTTTCCCTGCCCGGCTATACGCTACACGACGCCTTTCATTATGAATTGGCGGCCTATCGCACGGAGAAAAACGGCGTTATGCTGGTGGATGATTTTTCGATCACGCCATCGCGCCAGGCGCCGGCGGATAACATCGCGCCGGAAATCAGCCAGGTGGCGGCGATCAACCTCACCGGCGCCACCGCCACGGTTGTTTGGAACACCGACGAGCCGGCCTTGGCGCAAGTTGAATATGGTTTGACGAAGAAATACGGCATTAAAACCGCGCGGACGGATCAATTGAGTTCCTTACATGCAATTGAGCTGACGGGTTTGTCTCCTAATATCACCTATCACTACCGCGTCATCGCGCAAGATGCCTCGGGCAATCGTTCGGTAAGCCCGGATTTTATTTTCATCACGTCCGCCGCCACGATCGCGCTTTTGGACGACGATTTCAATAACGGCCCGCTTGACCGCAGCAAATGGTTTTTGGGCGCCAACTCGCAGAACCGATCGGTAGTCGACAACAAGGTTTTGGAATTGCGCGCGAGCGGCCAGCAGACGGGCTGGGTCATCACAAAAAATGCCTTTGTGGCGCGGCAAACGGTGGTCAGCGTGAAACTGGCTCAGCCCAATGACGACGGCAATTTAGGCATAAGCCCGAGTTACACGGCGTCATCGGCATACGGCATTTACAGCGAGAAAAATTGGTATCGATTTTATACCTATCGCAACAAGGCCAGCGGCGATTATCGTCTCTTCGCCGGTTGGCGCAAAAACGGCGTGTTAGGCGGCACAGACGTCACTGGCAATCTGCGAATCAAAAACACCGTCTATCTGCGTTTGCGATTGGATGATCGCGATATCCACTTTGAAGCGTCGACCGATGGCAAACTTTGGGTTGACACGTACAGCGAGCCTTTTGCGCTGCCAGGTTACACGCTCAATGACGCGTTTTATTATGAGTTGGCCGCCTACTACACGAAGCATTATGGTGAATTGCAAGTCGATGATTTTTCGATCAAACCCCAGCGCGGCGTAACGGCGAAGGCGGTTTCTGCAATCATCGAAAATGAGGAAAGCTCGGGACAACCTCCGGGCTTCGTAGAGAGTATCATACCGGCAATGTGGGGTTTGGATAATTATCCCAATCCGTTCAATGTTTCGACGCGGACGCGCTTCGAATTGCCGGAAGCGGCGGAAGTGATTTTGACCGTGTTCGATCTTGCCGGCCGCGAGGTGCAGCAATTGAAAGCGGCGACGCTGCCGGCTGGCCGCAACGAGTTGATTTGGAATGGGCAAAACCGAGAGGGCCAGGAGCTAAGCTCCGGCATGTATCTGCTGCAAATGCGCTATCGTCCGTTGAGCGCCGACACCTGGTCACAAATTGTGCGGCGCATGACGATACTGCGTTGATACCGTTTTGATATGAGTTTGTGGCAAATCGTTTTTCAAAAAAGCATTCTTTTTAAACAAAGCATTAACGTGGGGAAATCACGCCGAGGACAAATGGCTTGGCGGCTTTCTCAACCTGAATTTTAACTGGGAGGCATTACCATGAACACGACGATGAGAAAAACCTGTTCACTTTTTGTCATTATCATTTGGCATCTCTTTCTGCTTGGCGCCATGACGGTGTTGGCCATGTTTGCGAGCATTCCCTTGATCTATGCGCAAGCCATCCCGAACGGGAAATTTGCGGTGACGCTCAACATCGCCGGCGCCGGAACTGTTACGCTCGATCCTCCGGGCGGAATTTATACTCCGAATACCACGATCAAGCTCATTGCAACGCCGGCGCCGGGTTATGTGTTTAGCGGGTACAGCGGCGATTTTAAAGGCTGGATGACTGTCGAGACGATGAAGATCGACGATAAAAAAAATCTGACCGCGACCTTCTCAAAATTGCCGTCGCCGCGTTATCCGGTGGGAATTTGGACGAGCGCCGCGGAAATCAATGTCTTGCCGATCTCCGGTTTGAGCTGGGAACAGCTCAAGCGCGAAGCGGATGCGCCGCTCTCTCCGCCGAATTTGTCGGACAACGAAGATGACTCCAACGTCGCGGTATTGGCCAAAGCGCTGGTTTATGCGCGGACCGGCGAAGAGAAATATCGCCAGGGCGTGATCGCCGCTTGCATGGCGGCCATCGGCACCGAACAAGGCGGCAGAACCTTGGCGCTGGGCCGCGAGCTTATGGCGTATGTGCTGGCCGCGGATTTGGTGGGTTTGCCGCCAACTGAAGAGGCAACGTTTCGGAATTGGCTCCGGCAAATGCTCACCCTAAATCTCAGCGGGCAATCCCTGCGCTCAACGCACGAGCGGCGGCCCAATAATTGGGGAACGCATTGCGGCGCCACTCGCGCCGCCATTGCCAGGTATCTTGGCGACGCCACCGAACTCGAGCGCACGGCGCGCATCTTCAAAGGCTGGCTCGGCGATAGAAATACCTACGCGGAATTTTCGTATGGCAATCTTGATTGGCAGGCCGACCAGAACGCGCCGGTTGGCATCAATCCGCTTGGCGCGACCATTCAAGGCCGCTCGGTGGACGGCGTTTTGCCCGATGATCAACGCCGCGGCGGCGGTTTTATTTGGCCGCCACAAAAAGTGAATTATGTTTATGGCGCCCTGCAGGGCGCGCTGATGCAAGCCACGATTTTATACCGCGCCGGGTATGACGTGTGGAATTGGGAAAATCAAGCGCTGCTCCGCGCCTTTAACTGGTTGCATAATGAAGCCAGCTACCCCGCTCACGGCGACGATGAATGGCTTTCGCATATCATCAATTATTATTATAAAAAGAATTTCCCCGCGGCTATCCCGGCGAAACCGGGGAAGAACGCGGGATGGACTGATTGGCTTTACGGCTCTCATCTGGCATTCATCGTGAACGCAGGTTGGGACAAAAAGATCGTGGCCGGCCGCTCCGCGCAAATCGGCGGCAGCCCGACCGCGAGCGGCGGCGCGACGCCCTATAGTTACGCTTGGTCGCCGAGCACGGGATTGGACAATCCGAATGCGGCCAATCCCAATGCTTCGCCGGCTTCAACAATGGCGTACACGGTGCAAGTGACCGACGCCAATGGCGTGAAAGCAAGCGACCAGGTTATTGTCACCGTGAATCCGCTGCCGACAGCAACCGTGACTGGCGCTGCCAGCATTTGCGCCGGCGAATCGGCGGCGATTTCAGCGGCGCTGACCGGCGCCGCGCCGTGGAACATCACCTGGTCTGACGGTTTCACACAAAACGGGATTCTGAGCAGTCCGGCCATGCGCAACGTCAGTCCATCTTCGACGACGATTTATACCGTAACGGCGATCACAGATGCGAATGATGCCGGAACGTCATCCGGGAGCGCAACGGTAACAATAAAGCCCACGCCAACTGCGACAGTGAGCGGCAGCACCACCGTTTATGCGGGCAACTTGGCGACGATTTCTACGGCGCTCACTGGCGCCGCGCCCTGGAGTATCACCTGGTCTGATGGCGTCACCCAAAATGGAATTATGAGCAGCCCGGCCACGCGCGATGTCTGGCCATCCTCGACAATCACCTACACGGTGACGGCGATTTCAGATGCCAACTGCGCCGGCTCTTCATCAGGAAGCGCGACCGTGTCCGTCAACACATTGCCGGGCGTGCTCATAAACGGTGACAATCCGATCACAGCCGGTACGACCCACACATACAGCACGAGCACGAATGTGGCAAATCCGAATTACGTATGGCGTGTCGTCGGCGGCACGATTAACGATGGCACTACTCAAAACTTGACCGGCCAAGCCGGTGGCACAATCGAGGTAACAGCCGGCGATGCCGGAATGATGGAAGTGAGCGTGATCGTGACCGATGGCGTCACCGGCAACAGCTACAACGACACGAAATATGTGACCGTGATGACGGCGCACACTCTCGTCGCCGACGCCGGGCCTGATCGCGATGTGCTCTTTGGCCTCACCACCGTGCTCGGAGGCAATCCAACCGCGAGCGGAGGTGATGCGACTTTTTCGTACAGTTGGTCGCCGGCCTCCGGATTGGATGATCCGACCGCGGCCAATCCCAAAGCGCACGTGGTGCCGGCGGCCGGGGTGAGCACAATCACCTACACCGTGACCGTCACCGATAATAGCGGCAACACCGCCAGCGATGAAGTCACCATCAACGTGCAAAGTTATGTTTTGCTCTGCAATGGTTATTTGAAGATCAATCGCAATCAATTCTCCGAAGGCGACGTTCATTCCAACAGCAAGCTTGAATTTCAAGCCGGCGCCCCGGGAACGCATATTGGGAATTTGACCGCGAAGGATGATCTGACCATTCGAACACAGAACACCATTCAAGGCAATGCCATTGCCGGTGATGATCTGTATCTCTTCGATGCCGCCGTGACCGGCGCCACGCAGGAACATGCAAATGTCGAAGCGATTTCCTTGCCGAGCTTCTCGTTCTCCGCCGGCGGGCCGAATGTGACGGTGCCCGCAAGCGCCTCGCAAACTCTTGCGCCCGGTTCTTATGGCACTGTCGCGGTGAAAAGCGACGGCACCTTATTCTTGAGCGCGGGCGATTATTACATGAACGTTTTCAAAAACGGCCTGAACGCGATTCTTTCCATCAACGCGTCGGACGGGCCGGTGAATATTTACGTGGTCAGTGACTTGCAATTTGCCGCCGGCGCGCAGGTCAAACTCACCGGCGGCAGCTCGGACAGTGTGTTGTTTGTCAGCTTGCAAAAGCCCAAGCTCGTTGTCGGCGCCAATGCGACCTTGTACGGCACGCTGGTCGCTCCCAAAGCGCAAGTGCACTTCTCAGATGACAGCAAGATCAAAGGCGCCGTGTATGCGTCATCGCTCTCGATTGATCCGATGGTGAAATTTTATCATCATACCTCGCCGAGCGTGTTCTTGAAGACTGCGTCTGTCATAGAGTCCAAGGCAGGAGAAACGGCGAGTGAGAATTTAGCGGTGAGCAATTATCAGTTGGAACAGAATTATCCCAATCCATTCTCGCAGATACCCCGCCTTGGCGGGGGAAATCCGAGCACGATGATCCGCTTTACGCTGCCGGAAGCAAGCCGAACGACCGTCGCGGTTTACTCGCTAACCGGCCGGCTCGTGCGTGAATTGGTGAATAGAGAAATGGCGGCAGGAAAGCATGCCGTCAGTTGGAACGGGCAGGATCAAGCCGGCAATATTGTCGCCGCCGGAACGTATTTTTACCGGCTCGTCGTGCACGGCGCGAATGGCGAAGCCGTGTTCACGCAGACGCGGCGGATGGCTTTGTTGAAATAAGTGCTTGATGCTTGATGCTCTTACTCGTACTCCTACTCTTACTCGCTTTTAAAACGCTTGAAAGGCGAGTAAGAGTAAGAGTAGGAGTAGGAGTAGGAGTAGGGTTATTGGCCGGTCACTGCTGAAAAATCGCGGTGCAATAAATCGCTGCAAAAGTGACCGGCCAATAAGCCTAATTGGAAATAAAACGCAGGAGCAAGTTTGGCTTTGGAGTGTCAGCCTACGTAACTTAACATTTATGTTGAGAAACAATGCTGCAACATAAATGCGGCATTACAATCTTAGCCTTAACGAGTATATCTTGAACGAATTTTTCACAGCGGCTTTCCTCCCTCCAAACCTAATTTCTTGCGATCTTCCGGCGAAACCAGCACACCCATGACGTACGGCGCGTTTTGAATGTAACGGCGAACGTAGGCGTTGAGGTCTTCGCGCGTAACGCGGCGGAGATTGTCCACGTAGCTCAGATAATAATCGAGGCCGGCGACGCTCCACCAGAAGCCGACGGTGTGCGCAAAATTCGAAGGCCGCTCCTGATCGTAGGTTTCATTGATCGCAAGCTGATGCTTGGCGTTTTCAAGCTGCTCGTCGGTGTAGTAATCAGCGTCGGTAAACTGCTCGATTTGCGCAAAAATCGCCAGCACCGCGGCGTGATATTTCTCCGGCGAAGTTTGCGCCAAAAATGTGATCGGGCCGGTTTTATCGAGCGTGTAGTAGCTGAACCCCAGCTCGGTCAACAGTCCGCTGTCGACCAGCGTTTGATAGAATTTTGAATTGGGCTGGCGCAGAATGTAGGAAAACACATCCGCCGCATACGTGGCTTGCGGATCTTTACTCACGCTCGGCCCGTGCATGACGATCTCAATAGTAACGGCGTTCACCGGCTTTTCTACGATCACCAGCTCGCTTTGCGGCAGCGGCGGATGATCGGGCGCCGGATAGCTGACAAACGGCTCCTCGCCGCGCCGCCACGATCCGAAAATTTTCTTCACCCACTTGAAAACTTTTTCGTGTTGAATATCGCCCGCCACCAGCAGCGCCGCATTGTTCGGCACGTAATAACGCTGTTGGATCGTTCTCATTTTTTCGCGGTCGGCGGTAGCGATCACCTGCCGGTCGCCGATCACATTTTTGTGGCTGTAATATTTGTGCCACGCCTTTTTATTGACCGCCGTCAAGAGATGAAAAATCGGATTCGACTCCTGGCGGTCGTATTCGCCGATCACCACCGCCGCCTCACGCGCCAATTCTTCTTCCAAAAACAACGGTGTGCGAATGGCGTCGTTCATAAATTCCAGCCCCTTGCGCACCTCGTCTTTCGGCAGGGTGAAATAATAATTGACGACTTCTTCACGCGTTTGGGCGTTCCAAGCGATGCCCAGATCGCCGGTGCGCGACAGGAAACTCTCTTGATCTGGGTAACGCGCGTTGGCCTTGAAGAACATGTGTTCGTACAAATGCGACAGCCCGTCGTATTCCGGCGGCTCGGTAAACGCGCCGTTGCGTACGGCGATTTCGATGGTCGCCAGCGGCACGATCGAATTTTCGATGGCGATCACCTCCAAGCCGTTTTCCAATTTCGTGTGAAAAATATTGTATTGTTGCGCGAAAGCCGACGTGGCGAAATATGCAAGCAATATTGCGGCAAATCCCCAACGCTTGTCTCGTGTCATAAAGTTTTCCGTATTTTTATTCGAAAATTATAGTTTTTGAAATCGCTGTTGAAGTTACGCAAATCTCCTCGAAAAATCAAGATACAGCCGCGGTGTTACGAAAAATCTTTTTTGCAATAGACTCGCCATCGTTGCTTTTTGTTGTATAATAGAAGGCAATTTTCAACTTGTGCTTGAGATATGATGCGCTTTTAAATTTAACTTGCATCTAATGTAGAAAGGAATTATTTTTGAAATAAATCGGCCGCAAGATTTAATGAGGAGTCAATCCATGCAAAAGCAAAGAATAGAATATGCCTCGCCTGTGGATGCAATCGTAGCCGTAGCTAAGCGCCTGAGTGTTTACGAAACTCGACATCAGATGTCTACTGAGGATTTTTTTGATAAATTTACCAAGGGCGCAATGGACGACAGCATCGACTTTGTCGAGTGGGCTAATGATTATCGCCATTTTATGACGATCAAGTTGGAACTGGAAAAGCTGAGGCGTCATGCTGCTTAATGAGCTCGCACAATATCTTGGCGATATTGAAAATGCCGTTCGCCGCATACAAAACGCGAATGTTGAGCGCTATGAAGAAGAAATTCTTTCTTATGATCGAATCAATTTGCGTATCCGGATTCGTTTTGCAAACGGTTATCTTTTGGAAATGAACGAGGCGGTCATCGTTGAAAACGGGCAAGTTAGCCACCTCGGTTATCGTTATCATTTCCAAGATCAAGACAATCGCCTTGTTTTTCGGTATGACGATGCCCCGCATTTCCCCAACCTTCCCTCTTTTCCTCATCATAAACATACTCCAATTACAGTCGAAGCGGCTCAGAAGCCCTCCATCATCGAAGTCATCAATGCAGCCATCGGCTATTAGCGTATTTGAGCAGCTTTAGTTTCTACAAAGTGAAATCTGTGCAAAAAAGCAAAACTTTTCGTCCACAGAAAAGAAATCCCACAGAAATGTTTTTTGATTTTTAATTCTGTGGGCTGCGCCTGTAAGGAGTTCAAATTCAGTGGGCGGTGATTTTTGCTTCTTTGGTTCCGGCTCGTCCGGCTTATGCCTTTTTACAGTCGCAACTTTCTTAGCTCGTGCCCGCCAACCTCCCCAATCTCGCCAGCGCCTGCTCCAGCTCCACCGACCAGGGATGGCCGCAACTGAGGCGGATGAAATTTTGATAGCGCTGCTTGGCCGAAAAGATCGGCCCGGGAACGATGCTGATTTTTTCCGCCAACGCTTTGCGATACAGCTTCAAGGCGTCGACCGATTTCGGCAGTTCCACCCACAGCACGAATCCGCCCAGCGGCCGCGTCACTTTGGTTTTTTCCGGAAAATATTTTCGAATCGCCTGCGTGGTCAATTGCACCTGCGCGGCGTAAGCGCGGCGAATTTTTCTCAAATAATGATCGTAGCCGCCGTTCTGCAGCATTTCCGCAATCGCCACCTGCGGCAGCGAGGCGGTCGCCATGGTGTTGCTCAGTTTCAGCCGCTCGACCTGCGCCTTGAATTTTCCCGGCGCGGCCCAGCCGACGCGATAGCTCGCGGACAACGTTTTTGAAAACGAGGCGCACAGCAACACCAGGCCGTCTTTGTCGTATGCTTTAACCGGCTTGGGCCGCTCGGCGCCGTGATGGAGATCGCCGTAAATGTCGTCTTCAATCAATGGAATTTCATAATGCGCCAGCAATTTCGCCAGGCGGTTTTTATTTTCCTCCGGCATGCAGCAGCCGAGCGGATTGTGAAAATTGGTCATGAGCAGACACGCTTTCACCATGCGCTTTTTCATCGCGGCGGCCAGCGCCTCGAGACTGATGCCGTTTTTCGGATCCGTCGCAATTTCCAGCGCCTTCATCTTCAAGCTTTCGATGATTTGCAGAATGCCGAAGTAAGTCGGCGATTCCACCGCAATCGCGTCGCCGGGTTCGGCCACCGCGCGCAAACATAAATTCAACGCTTCCGTGCAACCGCAGGTGATCACGACGTCGTTTTCAGAAAGATGGCAGCCGTAATCCAAAGCCCGGCGCGCGATGTGATGCCGCAACGCTTCATTGCCCGTCACCGGCTCGTAGCCGACGCCGGCATAATTCGTCCGCCGCAAAATCGCCCCCAACGTGCGATTGAGCTTCCGGCTCGGCAAAAGCTCCAAGCTCGGACACGCGGCGCCGAATGGCACGACGTCAGGCCTGTCCATCGCGTCGTGAATTCGCACCACCATATCGCCGACAGCGACGCGCGAAGCCGACAGCGGCGGGTGGGTGATCGCCGGCTCGGGCGGCAGCTCGCGCGCTCGCAACCGGACGTAATAACCCGACTGCGGGCGCGCCTCGATCCAGCCTTGATCTTCCAGCCGGGCGTAGGCTTGCATGACGGTCGAAATGCTCACGTCGTTTTGCGCGCTGAATTTTCTTACCGAGGGAATGCGCTCGCCGGGCCGCAACGTTCCTTGCTCGATAAGCCCGGTGATTTGATTCGCCACCTGCTCGTAGAGATGATTGCCGTTGGTTGTTTGATCGAGCATGATCGTGACTCCGAATTTTGCATGAAAATGACAAGCAGTACAATTTTTTATAATATAAACTGTTCTGGTCACAATTGCAAGTCACTGCATCTGTTCTGGTAAAAAATATTTTGCTATATTTCGGAAGTTTTTTAATTATAAAAGAACTAATTCTTAATAACCTTTGGAGAAATCGCCATGGCAGATCAAGATTTACGGTATCCCATCGGAAAGTTCGCGCGCGAAGAAAACCTTACAACGGCAAAACGCGCAGCGCTGATTCAACAAATCGCCGAGACGCCGGCGAGCTTGCGCGCTGTGATCAACGGCTTGAACGAGCAACAGCTCGACACACCGTATCGCCCCGGCGGCTGGACGGTGCGGCAGGTGGCGCATCATGTTCCAGACAGCCATCTTAATGCGTATGTTCGCTTCAAGCTGGCGGTGACGGAAGAAGCGCCGACGATAAAAACGTATCAAGAAAAACTTTGGGCCGAGCTGGATGACGTGAAAACCGCGCCGATTGAAATATCGCTGCAACTCTTGGAAGCCCTGCATCACCGGTGGGTGAAATTTTTGCAATCGCTGCAGCCGGCGGATTTTGCGCGCCCGCTCAATCATCCCGAGCATGGCCTGATGAAAGTCGATGATCTGCTTCAGCTTTACGCCTGGCACGGCCGCCATCACGTGGCGCACATCGCCTCGCTGCGCCAGCACATGGGATGGTAAGGTAACTTAGGCCAGCAAAAGTCCGAAAAAATTCTAACAGTTTAATCCACCGATTGAAGAATCCCGCCGATGAAAGCTTTATCAGAGGGAATCTTGAATCAGTGGGTTTTTTAAGGCTGCTCAAAGAGCTTTCGCTAAGAAACTTCGCAAGAAGCGGGTTGTTTTTAAGCTGAGGAATCGTGAAATTGACAAGGAAAGGATGCTGATTCAAACATGAATGCCGTCGTTTTAGCCTGGCTGGCGTTGTGCATGATCTGGGGCTCGACGTGGCTGTTTATCAAACTGGGTTTGCGGGATTTGCCGCCGTTTACTTTTGTGGGCATAAGATTTTTGCTGGCTTCAATTATTTTGTCGCTGGTAATTTATTTTCGCAGAATCCGCTTGCCGCAAAATCGCGGCGATTGGCTGTTCATCGCCTGGACGGGATTTTTGTGTGTGACGGTAAACTTCGGGCTGGTGTTTTGGGCGGGACAGTATGTTTCCTCCGGCCTGGCGGCTTTGCTCAATGCCACGCTGCCGTTTTTCGGCATGCTCATCGCGCCGCATTATCTTCCGGCCGAACGCATCACGCCGGCCAAAATCGGCGGCGTCATGTTGGGCATGATCGGCGTCGGATTGATTTTTTCGAATCAACTCAGTTTGCAAGGCGCGCTGTCCTTGCTCGCCTGCATCGCCATCGTCGGCGGCGCGCTCGTCGCCGCTTATGCCAACGTCCTCATCAAGCTGCGCGGCCGGCATCTCGATCCCATCGTTCTTTCCACCGGGCAAATGCTGTTTGGCTTTCCGGTTTTGCTGGGCATCGGCGTGATCGCCGAAGGCAATCCGCTGCATTTGCAGTGGACGCCGTTGGCGCTGGCTTCCTTATCTTATCTCACGATCATCGGCTCGTGCGTGGCGTTCATTCTATACTTTTGGATGCTGCAACGTATTGCCGTGACCAAAGCTTTGGTGTTGCTGCTGGTGACGCCACTCGTTGCCGTCACGTTGGGCAAGCTCGTCAATAACGAGGAATTAACCTGGCGGCTCCTGGCCGGCGGCGCCTGCATCATTTCCGGCGTCGGCGCGACGATTTTTTACCGGCAACGGACGCCGGCTTCTTCGCCGATCAATAAAATTGTCGTCCCTCCGTTGCAGTTGCAGGAAGCGCCGGTGAAGTACGAATCTTGAGCATGTCGAATTTTGAATTTGGAAAACTATGGCCAATCATCCTCGCAATGTCGCCATCTTTATTTTCGACGAAGTCGAAGTGCTGGATTTCTGCGGCCCGTTTGAAGTTTTCTCGGTGACGGGCCGCCGCGACGGTTCGAATCCGTTCAATGTTTATACGGTCGCCGAAGAGAAGCGTCCGATCCTCGCGCGCAACGAGCTGAGCATCAATCCGCGTTACACTTTTTCCGACTGCCCGGCGCCGGATATTCTCCTCATTCCCGGCGGCTTCGGCACGCGCCGCGAAATGAACAACGCCGCCGTGCTCGATTGGGTCACACGACTTTCGCAAAACGTTGAGCATCTGCTCTCGGTTTGCACCGGCGATTTGATTCTGGCCAAAGCCGGTTTGCTCGACGGCTTGTCGGCGACCACGCATCACGGCGCAATCACACTGCTGCAAGAACTCGCGCCCAAAACAAAAATCGAAGCTGAGAAACGTTTTATCGACAACGGCAAAATCATCGTCTCCGCCGGCATCTCGGCGGGAATCGACATGTCGCTGTACGTCGTCGCCAAGCTGTTGGGCAAAGAGCAAGCGTGGGAAACAGCGAAATACATGGAATATGATTGGCGACCGGAAGCGTAACAATAAAAATCCGTTTGGTTTTGCCAGGGGCTGAGAAAATGTTGCATAACACTCGTGAACATCCAATTGATCAACAGATCGCGTACTATCGCGCCCGCGCCGCTGAGTATGACGAATGGTTTTTCCGCCAAAAACGTTACGACCGCGGCCCGGAGTTGAATCGCCAATGGTTTCTTGAAGTCGCCAGACTGCGGTCGGCTCTGCGAAGTTTTCAACCGGCCGGTCGCGTTCTTGAATTGGCCTGCGGCAGCGGTTTGTGGACGCAGCAGCTCGCTCGCTACGCTGAGCACGTCACCGCAGTCGACGCCTCGCCGGAGGCGCTGGCGCTGAACCGCGCGCGCCTGCGCTCAAAAAATGTTGATTACATTCAGGCCGACATATTCAACTGGCGTTCCGAAACGCGCTACGACTTGGTCTTCTTCAGCTTTTGGCTCTCGCACGTTCCGCCGGAGCGCTTCGACTCATTTTGGCGATTGGTTCGATCCTGTTTGCACGATCGCGGACGTGTTTTCTTTATTGATTCGCTTTACGAGCCAAACTCGACGGCGCGAGATCACCGGCTCAATGCGCCGGACTCGACAACGGTGATCCGGCGGCTGAATGATGGCCGCGTTTTTGATATTGTGAAAATTTTTTACAAACCGGCAGAACTCGAAGCGAAATTGAAAGCGCTGGGCTGGCGGATAAAAGTTGCAAGCACCGGGCATTACTTTTTATATGGCAATGGCGGGGTTGCCGCCAAACCGAATTTCGGAACGAAAGATGAAAGAACACTATTTGCGTCTCTTCCGTCACGCGGATTGGGCCAATCGGCGCGTTCTGGCGCTGCTGCAAAATGCTGCTGCGCCGCCTGAAAAGGCGCTGCGCCTGCTTGCGCACGTGCTTGCCGGCGAGGAGGTTTGGCTGGCGCGGCTGCGCGGCGAAGATAGTTCTGCGCTCGAAATCTGGCCCGATCTCTCTTTGGAAAAATGCGCGATGCTCGTGGAGAAAAATGCCGTCGAGTATCGGCGTTATCTCGAAGCTTTATCCGAGGAGAAGTTAAACGCCACGATGACGTACCGGAACAGCAAAGGCCTCGAATTTACCAACGCGGTGAGCGATACGCTCACGCACGTCTCGCTGCACGGCTCTTATCATCGCGGCCAGATTGCGCAAGCGCTTCGCAACGCCGGACACGAGCCGGTCAATACCGATTTCATCACCTTTGTCCGCGAGAAAAGTTGAGCGACAACGTGTACATTCCCAAATACTATCAAGTGACCGATGCGGCAACGATTGAGCGGTTTATTCGCCAAAACAGCTTCGCCACGCTGATTAGCTGCGACGGGCAAAATCCAATCGCGACGCACTTGCCTTTGGAACTTGTTCAAAACGAAAGCGGAGAAAAATTTCTCAACGGCCATTTGGCGCGCGCCAATAAACAATGGCGCACCTTCGAGGCCAACGATGAGGTGTTGGCGATCTTTGCCGGCCCGCATTGTTACGTTTCCGCGCGCTGGTATGATCACATCAATGTTCCGACGTGGAATTACATGGTGGCGCATGTTTACGGCAAGCCTCGGCTCGTCACCGGCCATGACGAGCTGTACGCCATGCTGAAACAACTCGTGAACAAATACGAGGCGGATGCGATTACGGAGAACCCTTACAAATTGGAAAATCTCCCAAAAGATTTTGTGGAAAAAGAGATGAAAGGCATCATCGGCTTTCAAATCAAAATCAACCGCATCGAAGCGAAGTTCAAGCTCAGCCAAAATCGTCACCACCAGGATTATGACAACGTCATCGCCGAATTAGAAAAAAGCGGCGACGCCGGCGCGGTGGAAATTGCAAAGGCAATGGGCCAAAATCGCGTTTCACTCTATGGTAAATAATCACGCAAAGAGAATCACCATGCAAAAGGTAAACTTAAAAGAAAAATTCGGCCTCTTCAACGACTACTGGCGCCCCAAAATCGCCGGTGAATTGAACGGGCAATACGTCAAGCTGGTCAAGCTCAAAGACGAATTCATCTGGCATCAGCACGAGGCTGAAGATGAGCTGTTTCTGGTTGTGAAAGGCAAGTTGTGCCTGCAGTTGCGCGACCGCGAAGTTTGGCTGGACGAAGGAGAGTTTTTTATCGTCCCAAGAGGTGTTGAGCACAAGCCCGTTGCGGAAGCCGAAGTTCACGTACTGTTGTTTGAGCCGATGTCAACCTTGAACACAGGCGATAAACGCAACGACAGAACAGTCGAGAAACTTGAAAGGATTTGATGAATGGATTTCGACACCGCCGTGAAGTTAAACATCTATGATACCATCGCCAAAACCACGAAAGCTCCAAATTCGGTGGAAGTGGCGAAGGCGTTGGGCGCTTCCGTCGAGGAAGTCGAAGCGGCTTTCGCGCGGCTCCACAAGAAACGGCTTCTCGTCCCGGAGCCTGGCAATCCCTCACAGATTCGGATGGCCCCGCCATTCTCCGGAATTGCGACGCCCTTTCTGGTGAAAGTTCGGGACAAATCCTATTATGCGAACTGCGCATGGGACGCGCTGGGAATTTCGGCGGCTCTTCACGATGACGCCATCGTCGAAGCCTCGGATGGTCACACCGGCGAGGCAATGATCTTGGAAGTAAAAAATGGAAAGCCCGTGCCGCAAGAATGCGCCATTCATTTCGCAGTACCGGCGGCGCGATGGTGGGATGATATCGTCTACACTTGAGCGACGATGCTGCTCTTCCGGTCGGAAGAGACGGTGACGCGGTGGTGTGAAGCCCACGGCGTTCCAAAGCGGCCGATCATCAATTTGGATCAATTATGGTATCTCGCCAAGACGTGGTACGAGAATCGCTTGACGGCTGAATCGCGCCGGCCTGTTCCGGATGAGATGGTGGCGATCTTTGCGCGGATCGGTTTGACCGGCCCGTTTTGGGATCCGAAGGCTGATCAGTGGCAATCGGCAACAACGGGATCGCCCACTGAAGTATAAATCCCACTGAATTAACCAATGAGGAAGCATAATCTATTTTTTAATGAGGTGTGCCATGATCGAAAGCATCAAATGGTTCGACCGCCAATTTTCCTTCGATCTTCCGGCGTGGATGTACCCGAATCTTGTGGAGCGAGTCCGAGGCACGCCGGCGCGCGCGGAAGATTTAGTTCGCGCGTTGCCGCGTGAGATTTTGACCCGCCGCGACGGCGGCAAATGGTCGATTCAGGAGCATGTCGGGCATTTGCTGGATTTGGAATCGCTGGGCATGCAACGCCTCGACGATTTTGCCGCAAGGCGGGAGACGCTGGCGCCGGCTGATCTGGAAAACCGCAAAACGCGGGAAGCCAATCACAACGCGAGAGGCCTCGCAGAAATACTCGCGGCTTTGCGTTCAACGCGTTCGGAGTTTGTGCAGCGCTTGGAAAGCTTCGACGAAGCCTTTGTCCAGCGCGTTTCCATCCATCCGCGTTTGAAAAAACCGATCCGTGTTTTGGATTTGGTTTTTTTCATCGCCGAGCACGACGATCATCATCTGGCGCAGATCTCGGCGTTGATCCGGAAGTTTGTGTCATGGTAAATTTAAAACCACTGAGATGAAATTTATGCAAAACTATTCCAAAGAAGAAACCCTCGACCCGCAAGATTGGCAGGCGATGCGCGAGCTGGGCCACCGCATGGTCGATGACATGATGCATTATTTGCAAACGATTCGCGAGCAGCCCGTCTGGCAGCCGCTGCCGGCGCAGGTCAAAGAGCATTTCAAACAACCCTTGCCGCTCGAGCCGCAGGGCGATGAGCGCGCCTATCAGGACTTTTTGGAAAACGTGCTGCCGTATCCGCACGGCAACATTCACCCGCGTTACTGGGGCTTCGTCAACGGCACCGGCAGCGCGTTGGGCATGTTGTCGGAAATGCTGGCCGCGACGGTGAATCCCAACGTCGGCGGCGGCGATCACAGCGCGGTTTACGTTGAACGGCAAGTTTTGGATTGGTGCAAGGAAATGCTCGGTTATTCGCCGCAGGCCAGCGGCATTTTGGTGAGCGGCGGCTCGATGGCGAACTTGATGGGCCTCGCGATCGCCCGCAACACGCAAACGGATTTCGATGTTCGCAACGAGGGCGTGCGCGCCGCGCCCGGGTTGATGACGGTTTATTGCTCCAGCGAAACCCACAGCTCGGCGCAAAAGGCCGTCGAGCTGCTCGGCTTGGGCCGCAAAGCGCTGCGCCAGGTTCCAGTTGATCGCGATTATCGTCTCGATCTCGCCGGTTTGAAAAAAATGCTGGCGGCAGATCGCGCCGCCGGCCATCTTCCTTTTTGTATCGTCGGTAACGCCGGAACCGTCAACACCGGCGCCATCGATCCGCTCGACGCCCTCGCCGATATTTGCCGGCGCGAAAATTTGTGGTTTCACGTCGATGGCGCGTTTGGCGCGCTGGCGTATTTGGCGCCCGAGTCGCGCGGTCTGCTCGCCGGTATGGAGCGCGCCGATTCGCTGGCGTTTGATCTGCACAAATGGATGTATTTGCCGTACGAAGCCGGCTGCTTGCTCGTCAAAAACAAAGCCGCGCACGAAAAAGCTTTTGCTGTCGTGCCGACGTATCTAGCTCCGCACGAGCGCGGCTTGATGGCCGGCCCGCCGTGGTTTGCCAATTACGGCGTGCAGCTTTCCCGCGGCTTTCGTGCGCTGAAAATTTGGCTCGCCTTCAAAGCCTGCGGCATCGACAAATTCCGCCGGCTCATTCATCAAAATATTTTGCAAGCCCGCTATCTCGCGCAGCTCGTGCAGGAAAGCCCCGCGCTCGAGTTGATGGCGCCCGCGCCGTTGAACATTGTCTGTTTTCGTTTCACTGCAAAGCAGCTCGACGAAGCCGGACACAACGAGGTGAACCGCCGGATACTCATGGAATTGCACGAGCGCGGCATCGCCGTGCCCACCTCCACGGTTTTGCAGGGCAAATACGTGTTACGCGCCGCCATCACCAATCACCGCAGCCGCCGTGAAGATTTTGCGGTTTTGGCGCGGGAGACGACGCGAATTGGCGAGGAGTTGTTACAACAGAATAAATTTCTGAAAAATCCTCATTCATAAAAATGCGGCAACTATTCGGCTCGTACTTTTATTAAAGCAAAAGCTGTAAGCGGATAAAGCGGATTGAGCAGATCATGATTCTGATCAACAAATTTGTTAAATCCGTTGCAAAAGTTTAGCTACCGCTTACAAATAAGAATAACTAAACAGTTGCAACAACTCGCGGTTTCTTTTGGCGAATTTAAAAAAATAAATCATCGTGATTCGCCTCAGGCGGGAGGGCCATGCGCCGGGCCTCCCATTTTCCGGCCAAGGCCCGGCCGCCCTCGCTGCCTTCGAAGAGACTCATCAACGTATCGTCCTGCAATTTGGCGCGATGGCGGCAGATCATGTGCAAGCCGCGCCGGGTCTCATACGCCACTTTGAAATGCAGCTCATCATCAATTATTTTCACTTCTTCCAATTTCTGCCGGCGCATTTCGCCGATGTCATCACGCATGAAACCCTGTAGCCGGCCTTTTTTCAAAGCTAAAACCAACGTCCACTGCCTCGGCTCATCACGACGGCTTTCTTGCAAGGCCATTCCCTGCCAAATGCCGAGCCAGGGTTGCAGCTCCGGATTATCCGCGGTTTGGCGCGAACCGGCGCAGCTCATGAACAAAAAAATTCCAACAACAAAAAAACCTTGACGTGTCATCGCACGATCTCCTATCGTTTTTAAACTGATGGTCCAATCAGTGTTTCATACCATCATCAAATGCGCTTTGCGGCAGGCTATGTTGGGGGCGGAGTGAAAATATGGCGTGGGTGTATCTATTGTTTAAAAAAGTAAATGTCATTCAGGATGAATCTTTTTAAAAGCCAGATAATTGCGAGAAACAAAAAAGATGCTTTCAGCATGACATTTTTATCGTTTGATGTTCCCCAACTTCTGGCAGCGCGGGCAGTAAAAGCTGCTGCGGCCGGTTTGGACGATCCGCTTGATTTTGCCGGCGCATTTGTGGCACGGTTCGCCGGCGCGATCGTACACCATCAGATGCTGTTGAAAATAGCCCATCTCGCCGTCGCTGTTGTAAAAATCGTTGAGCGTCGTGCCGCCGGTGGCAATGGACAGCGCCAATGTTTCGCGAACGGCCTGCACTAATTTTTTCCATTCTGACGAGCGCAATCGAGCGCTGGGCTTGCGCGGATTGATGCCGGCGCGGAACAGCGACTCGCTCGCGTAAATATTGCCGACTCCCACAACGACAGCGGCGTCCATCAAAAAATTTTTGATCGGCCGCAAAAGCCCTTCGGCGCGCACCTCGAGATACGCCGCCGTCAATTCCGGCGACAACGGCTCCGGCCCGAGATTTTGAAAATGAATATACTTCTGCAATTCCCCCGGCGCGACGGCATCGACCAAGCCGAAACGGCGCGGATCGCAAAAACGCAGCTCGTGGCCGTTGTTGAAAACAAACCGGACGTGATCGTGCTTTTCCAGCGGCCGCGTTTTTTCGCAGTAAAGCAGGCGCCCGCTCATGCCGAGATGAATGACGAGATGCGCGCGGTTCTGCAATTCACACAAAAGATATTTCGCCCGCCGCCGCAGCGCCGTCACTTGCTGGCCGGTGGCCCATTTTTTTATTTTGGAAATTTTTACGGGCTGGCGCAAACGCGTTTCGCGAATTTTGATCTGGCGAATGGTTTGGCCGATCAAAACCCGCTCCAGCCCGCGGCGGATGGTTTCGACTTCGGGAAGCTCGGGCATGGCAAAAGCTAATCAACTCGCGTTGCAATACGTGATACGCCTGAAAAATCTTCACGAGTTATCCCAGGATCATGGCGCAAAAATTTCCAAATAGAATCCTGGCGTTCAGTTTCAGACATTTTACTAAACGCCGAGGAGATAACCACGGGCACGATTAGCATATCAGGGAATTCCGCATCAGCCAATATCTCAACTAGTGCAGATGAATCCCCAAGCTCTTGCTGGCAATAACGTTCCAAAGCCCGTTTGAGCTTTTCGATTCGAGTTCTGGAAAATGCTAAAGTCCCAACCATGTGATCACTCCATTATTTGGTTCAAACAACCAGTGATTTAAATTATCCGAATCATTTTGATGACCTTGGGCGTGACATTTATATCGCCAAGTTGAATCGGAATGAATCTGATTGATCTTCAAAAGGTTGTCTTCAATTGTTGGCTGAGCTTTTAGAGCCTTTGCCAGACCGGCAAAGATAATGAGCGCCGAGAGATTATGTGTTTTAAAAATCACCGGCAGATTATCTACATCTAAGTAGAATATAAATGATTCATTGACAGATTGCTATACAAAATCCCCATTTTTATTGGCTTTTTTCGCTACTTATGTCAAGGGACTTTTTATAGTCTACTTAATAACTCGCAAATCTTATACTTCAGTCGCGCCTCGACGATATAGCCTCCAACATAAACCGAAGTCGTCCATTGGCCTTGATTGCGAAGCAGGTCAAAGTCGCGTTTTCGGTCGCGCGCCAATTGCGCAAATTCGTCTTTCGTGGTCGGCGTAAAAGCCGTCAAATCAGCCATCGCTTCCTCCTCCCTCTCAATTTAAGCATTCACGGATGAAATGCAAAATGATTTCTCGCCGTTGTCGCCGAGAATAAAAACCAATCACTGAAATTTGCTGCTCAAAGCCGAGTCGAAGCTCGCCATTATCCAACTCGGCTACATTTTGTAACCGAACTTCCTCAGCAAGCCTTTGCGCTCGGCAATTTCTTTCTCGCCTTCGACGCCGAGCGGGCTGCTGCCGTCGACGACGCCGACGATGCCGCGGCCCTGCGCGGTTTCGACGAGCAGAACTTCGACGGGATTGGCGGTGGCGCAATAAATCCGGCAAACTTCCGGCGCGTTCTGAACGGCTTTCAGCACGTTGATGGGAAAAACATTGCCGAGAAAAATGATGAAACTGTGTCCGGCGCCGATGGCCTGCGCGTTCTTTTTCGCCAAGTCGATGCACTGTTCGTCGGTTCCGCTCCAGCGCACGAGGCAAGGGCCGCTGGCTTCACAAAACGCCACGCCGAACTTGATTCCCGGCACGGCGCCAACCAGCGCTTCGTGAAGATCTTCGACGGTTTTAATAAAATGCGATTGGCCGAGGATGAAATTCATCGTCTCCGGCTTTTCGATGCGAACGATCTTGATGTCCTGGATGCTCATGTTTTGCCTCCTTACAAGGCGATGGCGAAGTCCGACTTCACATCTCTTTCTTTAACACAACGCGGACGAGCCGCAACCAAACAGGTTTAAAAAAATATTGCCCAATGGATAGATGAACCCAACGGATAAAGCCTTTACAGTTGGGTTCATCTATCCGTTGGGGCTAAAGTTGGAGACTTTTAAAAACGCTATAAAATGCCTATAAATACTGGATGAAATGACGTTCATCGAAAAAATGTT